>ENA-ORML01000178-ORML01000178.1-human-gut-metagenome-genome-assembly--contig:-NODE-178-length-81213-cov-9.225905_pt1 | contig 81213 bp, 72 predicted proteins | sample MGYA00242103_ERZ508995 | MGnify/ENA primary metagenome ERZ508995 (study PRJEB26280, sample SAMEA2338702) | human gut metagenome | biome: human gut; feature: human-associated habitat; material: faeces... | reverse complement strand
GTATCTTGGATTAATTTGGTTAAGAATTATATCATCCATACAATAGGGAATATGCAGATGGTGTCAGCTATCCGCATATTTAGCATATCCATTTCAGTTGTTTTTGGGGCCGATTACAATAAGCACTATTGAGATTATGGTATCAATCATTATATAATAATTAAACAATCCAATTGGTGTAGTCCTGCCGGGCATCCACAACAGCATATACAATAACAGTAAAATCCCGTTCTCTGATTTTATAAAATACCAGATGGTTTTCTACAATAATCATACGAAAACCCATACGCCTTAAAGATGGGTGTTTGGCAATCACGCCATAATAAGGCTGCTCTGCTAATAAGCCAATGGCGTGCTCTAATTTGTCCAGATATGCGAGGGCAATGTCCACGTCACCTGAATCGTCTGCTATATAAAAAAGTACATCCCGTAACTGTGTATCTGCAGTATCTGTTCGGATAATCTCGTATTTCATCGTGTTTTCCTTGCCAGTAGGGCCTTTCTGATATCATCAAATGTTTCCTGCATCGGCGCAGTCCGTCCATTATTCACATCGTCCTGTGCCTCGACCAGCATGCTTAATAGTTCGAGTTCCGCTTTCATTTTACCATATTGGGCATGTCCCATTAAAACAGTATCTTCATGTCCATTGACTGTTATATAAATAGGTTCTCCAGTTGCTCTGACCATAGAAGATAATTCTGGATATTTATTTCTTAAATCGGATGAAGGTCTAATTGATTCCATGTGTGATCCTCCTTTATAATATATCATAATATTATCATATTTACGATATATATTCAATGGATATATTAAAGTTGTTAGAATAGATTACCAGGAAATTGGCTGTACTATAGGCGAGACAGGCAGAATCAGAAGAGAGATATTGATTGTAACATAACGAAAGACCGCCTATAATCTTAGAAAAAGATTACGGAGGGGAAGATTCTGTTAAATGGAGGTTGACACGGTTTCAAAAAAGAATGCGCGAGAAAAAACAATAGCCAGATTATATGAGCTTCTGGAACTACAGGAAAAGGTCAAAAAGCGGTTTGGTATAGATGGATATAATGTTTTTGTTTTTGGCAGCTATGTGACAATCAATTATGTGGAGGGACAAAGTGATATCGACATTGCTATTTATACAGAAGATTTTGATTTATATAAAAGGATATCTATGTATTTGGAAGAATATTTTGCCGAAAAAGGAATTGAAAGTGATATTTTCTATATAGACCTAACGATGGAGGCGCCTGTTTATTGCGCGCCTTTAAAGTCGGAGTTAAATTTACAGACTATTATCCTAAAAGGTTAGTGGAGTTTGGAGTAAGGTGTCAGCAAAAGCTGGATGAAATTAGAGTGAAGATAGAATGACTTGGTCTCTCAAGGTCGCTTCTTACGACTTAACGATAAAGCGATAGATTGGAACTTCATCTTTAACCCGGGCAACCAGGAATGAGGAAGTTGTGTAATCTGCGGAAAGTAACGATGGAGCACCTATTTGGAACAGCCAAAGAAAACTATGGTTTTCGTTATACACAGATGAGCGGGGAAGCTCGGTTAGAAATGAAAGCAGGGATTACTTTTGCCTATATAAATCTAAAAAAGCTGACGAAAATGAAACAAAAATTAGGGCTGCTCAAAGAATCCAGTAATCTGCTTTTGCTCAAATACAGAGAATATTCTCTTTAAAAAATAAAGTGTGTCAGGAGTTGCAGTCCAAATACAACCTTGTTGGCATTTTGAAATCACCACAAAGCCAGTGGCTATGATTGATATAGAGTGCAATTTTATCAATTGCTATTGTGAATCCGATACAGGCCTCTACCATAATTGCGGCATTGCAAACCAGATTGAAGGCGGTTTCTACATCCGGTTTATTAAAGTCCTCTCCAAGCCATTCCACTAACTTATTTTTGGAATGCTGCGTCATGGCATTCCGGGAACAGATTATGGGAATATTCAGTGATTCCGTTAAGGTAAGCCCAATGTTTCATTTTTACAATTTTATGATTCTTATTTATATTCTGCAAACAGTTCAGATTTGCTAAAATGTATTTACATTTCTTCTGTATTCCCGGGGCGTACATTCCATATGGTGCTTGAAGAAATGGGTAAGGTGGCTTTCATCGCAGAAACCCATCTCATAGCAGATCTCCTGCTGTGACAGACTGGTCTGTTCCAGATATTGACAGAGAACCAGAAGCCGAATTTTATCCATGTACTGTTTGACAGAACAGCCAAATTCCCTTCTGGTCAGCCGTTCCAGGTGAACCTTGCTTATGTTCAGCTGGGATGCAATCTCAGTGACACAAAGATGGTAGGAGCGGGGCTGGCTCATCAGGTCCAGAAAACGGTCTTTGAACGTATCCCTGCTGCTTTCTTTATAGGCGGAGATTACTTCCAAAAGAATGGAGTCCATAAAGTGAATGGCTTTCAGACGGTTATATTCAGACAGGTCCACATAAAAGCAATCTACTGGCTGATATTTATAATAGTTGAGAATAGGCACCTTCTGAAGGCCCTCGGGGGTGGCGGCCTTGAACATACGGTAGAATCCTGATGGGTCTTCATAGGGATTCATATCCATTCCGATCTGGAGGTAGCCGGTGTCCGTATACAGGCTGTGGGAGAGAAAGGGAGGCACGATGATGACATTGCCTTTGGAAACACTGATTGTACGCTCCGGGGAGACAAACGTGACAGAACCCTTTAATATCAGGTTGATATGATAAAAGCTATGCCTGTGTTCTTCCATGGAAAATCCCTTATTCAGACCGAAGGAATGCAGTTTTCGGTACAGGGGAGACAGATTTTTAAGTGACATGCTGCGGTTGATGAATTCATTCATTGGTTATACCTCGTATACAATATCATACAGCTCATCGTATGTGTTAAATGATGAATCTGATTATACAGGCATCCTGCGGGGATGTAAATAAAAACAGGAAGGTAAATAAAAATTGAAAAAAGAAGAAATATGCCGGTGGATGTGGGAGATGCTCCCGGAGAACATGGATAATCTGCGCCAAAGCGGAGCGTCCTATGACAGTGAGATACGGGCCCTGGAAGCAGTACTGCGCCCCTTGTGGGGCGTGCTTCCTCTGACCGGTCAAAGATGGCGCAATGAAAGGGCGGAACAATGCCTGGAACGGCTTCTTCATATGGTCAGGGAACGGAAAATGCCGGCGGTCACTCGTGCGCGAAGGCAGAGTATCGTTGAGGCCGGAGTCCTGGCCTATGGAATTGGGATTTTCAAGGGTGGTTTTTTGGACCTGCTTGACAGACAGGACAGGGATTATCTGGCAGAATGGCTCTATTCGGTAAATGAGGTTCCGGTATCGGAAAACAACTGGCTCTTTTTCTACATACTGATTAATACAGCGTTAAAGGTAAACGGATTAAAATATTCCAAGCAGCGTTTGGAGGAGGGGCTGGAGAAAATAAACTCATTCTATCTCGGAGATGGATGGTACTGCGACGGATTTACCGGGCAGAGGGACTATTATGTGGCGTTTGCGTTTCATTTTTATGGTATGCTTTACGCGCGTATGCAGGAGGATTGGTATGCGGACACATTTATCAGCAGGGCCAGGCGGTTTGCAGAGGATTTTGTTTACTGGTTTGATACAGAAGGGAGGTCGCTGCCTTTTGGACGGAGTCTGACCTACCGGTTTGCCCATGTGTGTTTTTGGAGTAATTTTATTCTTTCGGGAGCGTACAATGGAACGGATTTCACACTCGGAATGATAAAAGGACTCATCAGCCGGAATTTTGAATTCTGGAAAAACCAGCCAGTAATAAAAGGAAAGGAAGGCGGTCTTTCTATTGGCTATGGTTATGCTAACTTGCTTTTGTCCGAAGATTACAATGCGCCCGGTTCTCCCATGTGGGCATTTAAATCCTTTGCTATACTGGAGCTTCCGGATAGTCATGAGTTCTGGAACTGCAGGGAAGAGCCGTATCCCGTTTTAGCGGAAAAAACAATTCAACCGCACGGCGGGTTCCAGGGAGTGGTGAGCGCAGAGGGTCGCCATCACGTATTTTTGTCATCCAGCCAGTATTCGGCTAGCAGACTGCTGTACCACAACCAGGAAAAGTATGGCAAGTTTGCTTATTCTACATATTTTGGGTTTAACCTTACAAGGGATGTGCGGCATATCAGCCAGTTTGCGGTTGATTCCGCTCTGGCTGTGTCTGTCCATGGATATGAGCAGTTCAGCGCCAGGGAGGAGATTGACACCGTTCAGATGTATGAGTCTTATGCGGTCAGCCGGTGGAAGACAGGTCCTGCCAGGATCTGCTCGTATCTGATTCCGGTCAGCAATGATGTCCATGTCAGAATTCATGAATTATTCTGCGAGGTGTCGGTGGATCTGTACGAGGGTGGATTCCCACTGCCGGACTGGAATCGGAAATTTGCAGAACCGGAGCTTACAAGGCATGGCTCCATACTGATCAATCCATATGGTATTTCACAAATCCTGGATCTTTTGGGCAACAGAAAGCCGGAAGTGGTGCAGCAGGGTCCGAATACGAATATTTATTCATGCGAACCAAATGGCGTACCGGTCCTGCAATGTACACTGGAATCCGGAAATCATACGCTGGCCTGCGCAGTCTGCGGTACGCCGGGGCGGGTGGAAAATATGGATGCCAGAATGACGGGAATCAGTCTGATACAAACGGACTCCGGCTGGACACTGGAATGGAGTGGCAGAAGAATAGAGATTGAAAGGGTAGATATCGAAAGGGGTAACTGATGCATAAACAATTATTACTGGAATGGTGTAACGGACTTAAGCGTCTTCAGGTTGGACCTGACGCGCCACCGGCTTTTAGAGGACCAGCCTTTCGGGGTGGAATCCTCTGTCCCGCTTGCGGACGTATCCATGGCCGGAGCGCAGATGCTATGTTAGCCTTTTTGTGTGCCGGCGGACTGACCGGTGATGAACGGTTTTTCCAGTCGGCAGAAGAGCTGTTCCAGTGGAGTGAGGAGAACGTGGCGTGCCAGGACGGGAGCTATATCAATGATCCAGCCAATGCGTGGAAAGGAACTACGATATTTTCCCTTCAGACGTTAATCCTGTGTCTGGAATATTACAGGAAATATTTGTCAGAAAAGACTGTCCTGGCTATGGAGAAGCGGATTGAGTTAATGGCGGCATTTTACTGTGACCATATAGATACATTTGATACAAATATCAACTATTATATTGCAGGGGCGGCCGGACTGGAAGCAGCGGCCAGGTTTCTGGGCCGGGCTGAGCTGCACAGAAAAGCCGGGGAGTTGATGAACAGAAGTCTTACGTATATCACAGACCAGGGCCTTATCATAGGAGAGGGAAAATGTAAACGGACGGAATTTGATGCACGTACGCCAAAGGGCTGCCAGGCCATTGATATCGGCTACAATGTGGAAGAAAATATTCCGTCCCTCCTGCATTATGCATTTATGACCTCCAATCAGACCTTAGTGGACCAGGTGGTAAAGATCATGGACGCGCATCTGAACTTCTTTTTACCGGACGGCGGCTGGGACAACAGCTGGGGAACCCGTAACGCCAAGTGGAGCTACTGGGGCAGCAGGACCTCGGATGGTTGTCAGGGGGCATACGCATATCTGCCCCAGGACCGGTTCCTGCAGGCGGCCGGACTGAATTTGGCGCTTCTTTCCCGCTGCACTCATGACGGATTGCTGACAGGGGGGCCGATGTACCATTTGTCTGGCGAAAAGACCTGTGTTCATCACACGATCTGTCATGCCAGAATGTTGGCGGAATGTCTTGCTGCGGGCCGTGAAATAAAACCGAGGGAGTATGTCCAGGGCATGTTCCCGAATCATGCAAAGCAGTGGAACCATGGAAGCGTGTGCACGGCCCGCCGTGGCCAGTGGTATGCCAGTGTTACGGCCGGTGATTACCAGTATGTAAAGGGATCAACGCCATCCGGCGGGACGGTCACGCTGCTTCATGAGGCGGTGTGGGGGCCTGTATTGGCGGCTACTATGTCCGAGTACAGATTGTCGGAACCTTTTAACATGCAGTATCCTCTGCATTGGAAGGTTGGATGCCAGACATTCCGGATTGAGACGGAAAGCGGGTCAAGTGCAGCATGCATGGATGCATCTCTGGACATGGAAGAGGAGGATGATGATGTCCGGATTACGGCCAGAGGACTTACAAAAGAGGGATATAAGTATAAAATTGCGTATGTGCTGACAGATGGGGCCTTTCGTATGACTGCGGTTACGGCAGCTCCGGAGGCTAAGCTTATATTACCGGTCATTGCTTCTTTAGAATCATATGTGACCACGGGAGAAGGCAGCCTTACGATGTATATTGAGCGGGATGAGATGCGCCTTAAAGTGGATTCGTCTGCGAGGCTCTATGTGAGAGCGGAGAGTTCAAATGAAAGCGTTATTTTAAATAAAATAGATTTTCCATCCCGGGACCTGTATACACGCTATTTTAATCCGGTCGGCGGATTCCTCTACGTACAGGCAGAGATTCCCATGAATGTGGGTGAGGAGGTATCTGTCACATTTCATGTGGAACCGCAGAAATAAACTTTGAGTCCGCCGCCACGGTTGCAGATGACAGCGTATTATTTTGGGCTGTTCCCGTCAGGGCAATAATGTGATAATATAAGGTTAACGGTCTTGCTTTGGACAGGCCGTTGCAGATCAATCGAACAGAATGAGAGGGCACAGGGATGAAGGGTAAAAAGAGTATACCGGGTAAACTGTATCATAAAATGGTTGCGGTGAATATGCTGACCAGCCTGATTCCCCTTGTGCTGTTTTCCATATTTTCACTTTACACCTTCAATAATAATTATCTGCAGCTCATAAGCAGGCAATATTCAGATGCCATTGAGACTTCATCCACTATCCTTGGATATTATCTGGATTCATTTTACAATATTGTCAAGCTGAATATTGATGATAACCAGGATGTAAGCATCCGGACCCTGGAAACCATATTCAGTGAATCCACGGAGGAAGAAGAACGTAGACGGCAGATAGAGGTACTGCTGGAGGAGCTTTCACAGGCGAATCCATATATCAGGTCCTGCCTGTTTGTGGACCGGGAGGGCAGCGTATATTCCTTTCACCGGGATGGAAAGGAGCTGTCTGATCCTGCGCTGTTTCTGCGCCAGATGGATTACCGGAACCGGGATAGGTACGGTGAAGAGCCCTTCCTGGTGCCGGTCCATGAAACCGCATATTTTCCAGGAGAGATTGAGGATGCACTGTCCGTGGGCAAGGTATATGAGACACCCAGGATGGAGGGAACACTGTATATCGAGGTGAACCCGGATGCGCTGAATGTAGTGTTCTCCGACAAGCAGCTGTATGGAAGGGGATATCTGAAAATACTGAACAGCAGAGGCAGCATCGTGTATCAGAGGGAACAGGATCTGGATCGCAGGGCGGCCAGTATCGCCGCTAATTTAAGACAGCTGGTGTTTTCTATGGATGTGCCGGGGAAGGATCTGACCATCTCTTTTTCCATTGATAAGGTGACGGTTATGGCCGATGTCTATGTGCTGCGCGGTCTGATGATTCTGATGATTCTCTGCTGTGTAACCCTGGTCCTGATTGTCTCCTTCCGGTTTTCACGGCAGCTGACCAGCCCCATCAACCGTATGATGGAGAAGATGGATTTACTTAAGAGGGGCGATTTCTCAGGACGTCTTCCGGTGGAGAGTAATGACGAGATCGGTGTGCTGTCCCGGCATTTCAATGATATGTCGGAGCAGCTGCATCTTCACATCAATCAGTCCTATCTTGCACAGATTAAAGAGAAGGAGGCGGAGCTGAATGCCCTGAAATCCCAGATTTATCCGCATTTCCTCTACAACACCCTGGAGGTGATCCGCATGACGGCCTTTGAGCAGAACGACCAGAAGGTTGCGGATATGATCGAAGCCCTGTCCAGTCAGATGCGCTACATCATCGGAACCACAAAGGATGTGGTTCCCCTCAAGATGGAGGTGGAGCTGCTTGGCAAATTTATCGGGCTGATCAATTGCAGGTATGAGGGAAAGGTCAGCTTTGAGACGGACATGGACGGATTTGGAGAGTGCCTGATCCCAAAAATGATTTTACAGCCTATTGTCGAGAACGCATTTTTCCATGGGCTTAAGCCAATGGATGGGAACGGCGTAATCCAACTTCTGGCGGAGGAAACGGAAGGTGACTTAACCATCACAATTATGGACAATGGCGTTGGAATGTCTGAGACGGAAAAGGGCAGGATGGAAGAGCTGCTTTCAAGCGACCGGCCCGGCAATAAGGAAGAGTACAACTGGCAGAGCGTGGGCCTTAAAAATGTCCATGACCGGGTGAGATACCTGTACGGCCCGCAGTACGGACTGACATTTGTCAGCCATGAGGGAATTGGGACCGCTGTCAGTGTGAAAATACCAAAGAATCTGGAGGAGCATTAAATGTGGACAATGATCATAGCAGACGATGAACCACTGATTACCAGAGGAATCCAGAAGATGATAGACTGGAAGCAAATGGGAATCGAGATTGTGGGATGCTGCAGGGACGGGAACAGCGCTCTGGTGGAGATTGCCAGAAAACGGCCGAATATAGCGATTTTGGATATTTCTATGCCAGGGAAAACGGGATTGGACATACTGAAGGAATTAAACTGTATGGGAATTGCCACCAGGGTGATCTTTATCAGCGGCTTCCAGCAGTTTGATTATGCGGTGGAGGCGCTGCGCCTGGGCGCAGTGAACTATCTCTTAAAGCCGGTCAATAAGAATGATCTGATTGAAAACGTCAAATCATGTCTGGACATGGGCGAACAGAAAGAGCAGGAGCCGCAGAAGGAGGAACCACAGGCGGATTATGAATCACTGGTCCAGCTGGAGGCGGCCATGTATGTGCCTGCGGCTGCATCCCTGCTGTTAAATCAGCCCCGGACCAAGGCAGAGCTGCGTCTGATGAAATTCTCACTTTATCACGCGCTGGAGGCATACGTGCAGGACAAGGGGCTGGGCATTGTATTTTACAAGGACAAACAGCCCTGTGTGGTATTTAAGAACAAAAGCGTGAAAGAATTATACGGAATGTGCGGCGGGATGATTCGGGAGATAGAAGAAAAGACAGGGAACCGTCTGGGGGTGGTATTGGGCAGAGAGGTTTCCGAGATGTCGGGTATCCAGGGAGCTTACAACGAGGCAGCCCGGATGATGGACTACTTTTATTTTGAGTCCCTTCTCCAGACGCCGGTGCTAAGCGTGGGACAGCCGGTGTTTAAAAGCGGATATACCTATGCGGATATGAAGGAGAGCAGGCAGAAGCTGATGGAAGCCGCTCTGGATATGGACGAGGACCGGATTAAGCGGGGGTTCAGTCATTACAGGCGTATAGTGGGGCAGATTGCGGACGGGGATAAGGAGACGGCGGTATTTAATCTGCTGACTATAATCCACGCCCTGGAGGAACGTCTGGACCAGATGGGAATATCCACGGAGAAGATGGACAGCGGGCAGATGATCACCAGGGCATTAGAGTGCGTGAACTATGATGCCATGTGCCAGGCGGCCTGCGGTTTTCTCATGGAATATATCCAGATCATGCACACGGTCCTTCAGAAAAATGAGAAGAAGGATATTATCCGGGCAAAGGCATATATTGATGACCACTATATGGAAAGCCTGACTCTGGACGTGATGGCCGAGTACGTGCACATGAACGCGTCCTATTTCAGCAGCTATTTTAAGCGCCATACGGGTCAGAATTTCAAGGAGTACTTAAACCAGATACGCCTGCGCCATGCACTGGACCTTTTGCTGTCCACGGATATGAAAAGCTATGAGATATCGGATGCGGTTGGATTCAAGGATCCAAAATATCTGTCCGAGTTGTTTCAGAGAACGTATGGGAAGACTCCGATGGCTTACCGGAAGGAGCTGCGCAGCCGGTGATGGGTGATATGGTTCTGTATGCAATCAATCCAGCTCAGGGAAAAAGCGTAAAGCCTTTGCTATGCCATCCTGATTGTTGGAGGCGGTCACGGCGAAGGCCGCCTGTTTGACCGAGGGGAAAGCGTTGCCCATGGCGAAACCATACCCGGCTGCCTTTATCATGTCGATATCATTTTCCCCGTCCCCGAACACTGCCACTTCGTTGGCCTGTATGCCGGTCTCTTCCATAATTCGTTTTAGGGCATCTCCCTTGCTGACCCCGGCCGGGATAATTTCCAGCCAGTTAGGTTTCACAAGGAGAGCTTTAAGGCCGGGCAACAGTCTGTCCCGTATAAGGGGGAGGACTTCCTGCAGCCGGAGAGGGCTGTGAAGCAGAGCGATTTTGCTCACCTCCTGTGGGAAGGGGGACTCCCAGGTTGTGATGGGGATTCTTTCACCTAAGATGGATTCGTGATCCTTATGAGCCTCGGCTTGGTGTACTGTGAGCCAGGCTTCTTTTTTTGCCTGAAAATCCGGAGGCAGATACTGATAGCGTACATTACCATCATAACAGAGGGCTTCCAGGCAGTAATCATATGCTAGTTTTAAAGTCGGGGACACATCTGGGGCAGGCACCCTGGGGCCGCACCATGTATGTCCATCGGAAAAACGGTAAATCTCCTGGCCGTTCAAGGCAATGATATAATTATTCTTAAATCGCTCCATTTGAAGCTGTTTCTGCTCCTGGATGGTGAATTTCGGAGTGCGTCCGGTAGCGATGACCATGCGGATTCCTTTTTCCTGAGCATGAATCAACGCATTTCTTGTATCAGGCGTTATCACGCCATCATCATTCAGCAGCGTCCCGTCCAGATCGGCGGCTATCATTTTTATCATTCTTTTATACTCCTTCGATTTGTGTCAGTTAAATGTGTTTTGTATAGCCACATTATACTATAGAATAGGCTGGACAAAGAACGCGGTTTTTTTAGATGTTTAGGGTCACTTTTTAGGGATTGGTCCGGAACGGTTTACTTTTTACCAGGGGAAGATGATAATGAGATGGAAGGCTGAAAGAGATAACGTGATGATGAAATATTGAGAAAGCGGGGGTTTATATGAAAGTGGATGATGTGGCGAAGATCGATATGACGAAAGAGGATGCGGCAAAGAACAATCCTCCATCCGGGCGTATATCTGTGCACACCAAAATGGACAAAATAGATTACAGGAATTTTTTGCTGGAGGATGCATTTAAGATAAACCTGGTTTTAACCATATTGCTCCATCTATTCCTGGCGGCTGTCTGCACCTTGGCGTTATGCAGGACCGGGACTGTGCGGGCTGGAGCTGGTGCAGCCATATACTTGGCCATATGTCTGGGAGCGTTTCTGTCCGTGAAGGTATTTAAGATTCTCCTGCAGGCCAGAATCCGCGAAAGCAGCGATGAGCTGGGGCAGTTTGAAACATACCAGAACCTGGATTTTGGTAAAGAGGATATCAGGGTCACGGTACAGGGAAAGGAAAAACAGGTGGTGATTCCATATAAATCCTTAATCCGGGTGGCGGAGACATCCGGCTACTATTACTTATATGCAACCAGGAAAATGGCCGCAATTGTCAGTAAAAAGAACGTGGATACAGCTTCACAGGAAGTATTGACGGCCCTGTTGCGGAAGGTAATGAGTCCATATTACATTTATAAAAAATAGAAAAATCCAAAAAAACACCCCTTTTACCTAAAAGAAATATATATTTTTTAGAAAAATTTTATATTATTATGTTTTTAACAAAACGAACAAAAAGAAGGGGCAAATATGAGGAAAATAATTTTAATATCCCACGGAAAGCTTTCCGAAGGAATGGCTTATTCTGCACAGATGGTTGCCGGAGAAAAGGATAACCTGTCTTACTACGGCCTGATGCCGGGAGAACTGGTGGAGGATATGATAGCTGAGATCCGGGCCGAAATTGAGACTGATCCGGATAACCAGTATCTGGTTGTATCCGATGTGTTTGGCGGGAGCGTGTGCAACGGTTCCATAACACTTCAGGACCTCCCCAATGTAAAGCTGGCAACCGGAATGAACCTGTTGTTAGTTATCCAGCTTCTGTTCTCGGACAGTGAGTTAACGGACAGTGAGTTTGAGGAGCTGGTCACGTCCTCTATGGATACAGTGAAGGTGATTCATAAGGTGACTGCTGTGGGCGGAAATGACGCGGAGGATTTCTTTTGAGGCATGTTAAACACTTAGGGAGGAGAACATGAGACAGATAAAAAAAGAACCGCTGGATTCCAGATATGAGAACGGTGCGCTGCTGACAGGCAGGTGGGCGGAACAGGCAATCGGTGAAGCAAAAGAGCGGATTGACCGGCTGCTTCCAAGATTCTCAGGTACATTTCCCAGTGCCAGTACGGTGCATGGCATGTATCAGCCGGTGGAAAAGGTGGACTGGACGGAAGGCTTCTGGACCGGAATGCTGTGGCTGCTCTATGAAGTAACCGGGGACGCAGGGTACCGCCGGGCGGCAGAGCGTTTTCTGCCAACGTTCAGGGAGAGGCTGGACCAGAAGATTAAAGTAAATACCCATGACCTGGGATTCCTTTATTCTCTGTCCTGTGTTGCCGCCAGTCAGCTCACCGGCAATGAGACCGCGCGGCAGACAGCCCTGGATGCGGCAAAGATTCTGTATGGACGCTACAATGAGACAGCTGGAATTATACAAGCATGGGGAGATTTGAATGATCCGGCAAAGCAGGGCCGGATGATTATAGATTGTAACTTAAACCTGCCGCTTCTGTTCTGGGCCGGAGGGGAGACCGGCAGGGAAGATTACATTCATGCGGCAAGGACACATCTGGACCACGCCATGGAATATCTGGTAAGGGATGACGCATCCACATATCATACTTATTTTATGGATGTACATACGGGAAAGCCTCTCAGGGGCACCACCCACCAGGGATATGCGGATGACTCCTGCTGGGCCAGAGGGCAGGCCTGGGCCATACTGGGGTTTGCCCTAAACTACCGGAGATATAGAAACAGGGAACTGATTGAGACTGCCAAAAAGACCGCCTGCTATTTCCTGAACCGGCTGCCGGAGGACTATGTGTGTTACTGGGATATGGTATTCGGACCGGAGGATGGGCAGTACAGGGATACGTCAGCGGCAGCCATCGCGGCCTGCGGCCTGTTGGAATTGCTGCGTGAGATGCCGCTTACAGACCCGGAACGCCGGGGCTTTGAATATGCTGTGTGTGCAATCATGAAAAGTCTGCGGACACACTACCTGACCCGGGATGAGGACGGGATTCTCCTTCACGGCGTGTATAATTACGGCCGGGGAATGGGAATAGACGAGAGCAATTTGTGGGGGGATTATTACTATCTTGAAGCATTGGTCCGCATGAGACAGCTGTGGGAACCCTACTGGTAAACAGAAGAATAAAAAAGGATTAAGAAAGGATATAAAAGGTATGATTTCGTTAATGAGAATTGATAACCGTTTGATACACGGACAGGTGGCGCTGGTCTGGACTAAACATCTTGGTGTGAACCGGATCATTGTAGCAAATGATGATGTTGTAAAGAACGAGGTACAGGTGGCCACGCTGAAGATGGCCTGCCCCTCCAGCGCGAAATGCTCGGTGCTGACTGTGGAAGACGCCATCAGCGTGCTGAATGATCCCAGGGCCCAGTCACTGAAGATCTTTATTGTGGTTAACAATCCCACGGATGCCAGAAGAATTGCGGAGGCGGTGAAGGATGTGCCCAAGGTGAACATATCCAATTACGGACATCTGGGAAATGACCTGAACAGCCGTACAAAGATCACAGACACCGTATATATCACGGAACAGGATTTTGAAGAATTCGCACGTATCCGAAACACGGGTAAGCCCTGCCAGTATCAGGTAGTGCCGGACAACCAGCCTTTGGATATGTATGAGTTGATAAAGAAAGCAAAAAATAAATAACGGGAGGATAAGAACATGATTGTAAAAGCTTTTCTGGTGGCACTTGTGATGTTTATTGCCAAATTTGCCGATCACGGCTGGGGCCAGCCTCTGATTGAGCGCCCCATATGCTGCGGCGCCCTGGTAGGACTTGTGCTGGGAGATTTGAGGGCAGGCGTTATGATAGGAGCGTCCCTGGAATTGGTGTTTCTTGGAACCATTACCATTGGGGGGTCGCTGCCGGCAGATTTGGCGGTGGGTTCCGTGCTGGCCACAGCATTCTCTATTTTGCTGGGACAGGAACAAGAAGTAGCTATCGCCCTTGCAGTGCCGATCTCCCTGCTGGCCACCTATGTATACCAGGTATTTAAACTGTTCTGCACCACCATGGTACAGCGCTATGACCGCCTGCTGGACGAGGGCAACGACAAGGCTGCCCTGAACCAGAACATTGTCCTGACCCTCATGTATCCCGCTATATTTACGGTTATTGCCTTCTTTGCCATTCTGGTGGGCACCAATGCCATCGAATCTGTGGTAAACGCCATTCCCGAATGGGTTATGACAGGACTCAAGACTGCAGGCAACGTACTTCCTGCACTTGGATTTGCAATCCTGCTGAAAACACTGTGGAAGACCAATATTGCCCCATTCTTCTTTATCGGATTTGTGTGTGCCGCGTATCTGGGATTGGGCACGATTCCGGTTGCGATCATCGGCGCGGGCATTGCGGTTTACATCTGCCTGACAGATTACAGCCATATTAAGGAAATGAACGCGTTAAAAGCCAGCGGCATAGCGGAAGTAACGGATAAGGAGGATTTTTTCAATGACTAAACAGGTTGAATTAAACGAAAAGAAAATGTTTCGCACCATCTTCTGGCGTCAGTTCCAGCTTCTGGGATGCATGAGCCATACCCGTATGCAGGGAATTGGTTTTGGATGGTCTCTGGCCCCCATATTGAAGGAAATTTATCCGGACCGCGAGGAATATCTGGAAGCGCTGAAACGTGAGAGTATGTTTTTCAATACGACACAGGCTCTTGCTCCATTCATTATGGGATTGACCGTGTCCATGGAGAAGGAAAATGCTGAGAACCCGGAATTCGACGTAAACACCATAAACGGTGTCAAGGTGGGCCTGATGGGACCGTTTGCAGGAATCGGCGATACGTTTTTCTATGCAACCCTCCGTGTGATTATCACCTCACTGGTCATCGGCCTGGCTTTAAACGGCAATGTAATGGGCCCAATCCTGTATGTATTGCTTTACAATATCCCCAACTATCTAATCCGCTATTTTGGCTGCATCTACGGGTACCGTCTGGGCAGCACCTACATAACGGAAGCAGCAAAATCCGGTCTGTTGGACTGCATTACAAAGGCGGCCTCCATCATGGGTCTGATGATGATTGGCTGCATGTCTTACAACATGGTCAGTTTTAAATCCACACTGGAAGTGGCCATGGAAGGCAGTAAGGACCCATTTGTCCTGCAGACGATCCTGGATTCCATCTGCGTGGGCATCGTGCCGCTGTGCCTGGTGCTGGCATGTTTTGCAGCTCTCCGCAAAAAAGTCAGCCCAAACTGGTGTCTGGCAGGACTGGTGGCATTTGGATTCATCGCCACATTCCTTCATCTTGTGTAAGATGCAGATTCATAAACGTATGAACTGGTAAAATATGAAATCATAGAAGAACATGGAAAACAGGTCCACGGGAAGCTTAAAGAAATCTTCCGGGCCTGTTTTTTCATCAGAAAGGTGAGCGTATGATCATTCAAAATCCTATCTTAAAAGGCTTTCATCCGGACCCATCCATTGTGAGGGTCGGGGATGATTATTATCTGGCAACATCCACCTTTGAATGGTGGCCGGGTGTGCGTCTGCATCATTCCAGGGATTTAAAGAACTGGGAGCTGATCGAATACCCATTAAGCCGCATGTCTCAGCTGGATCTGCGCGGCGTTGGCGCCAGCCAGGGAGTATGGGCGCCTTCACTGACTTACGACAAAGGCATTTTCTATCTGGTATATACGGTGGTGACCGCTTTCTACTGCAATATGTACGACACCAACAATTACCTGGTGACCGCGGCCGATATCCACGGTCCCTGGTCCGAACCTGCGGCGTTAAACAATTTTGGATTTGACCCCTCTCTGTTTCACGATGATGACGGAAGAAAGTATATGGTGAGTATGGTAACCGACCACCGCGTACCTAAAAAATATGCGGGCCGCCTGGTCCTTCAGGAATATGACCCTGTGAAAAATACCATGGTGGGGCCGGTGAAGGATATCTACCAGGCGGATACCGTATTTCTGGAAGGCCCTCACATCTTTAAACGCGGCGGATGGTATTACCTGTTTTCGGCGGATACGGGGACCGGTGAAAGCCACGGACAGACTATCCAGCGTTCCCGGAATATCTGGGGACCATATGAAATGTACAAGGCAGACTTTATGCACAGGGAAAGTGAAAAGGAGGCATATTCCATTCTGACCAGCAGGCACCACAGGGATATACTGTTACAGAAAAGCGGCCACTGTGACATTGTGGAGACACCGCAGGGAGAGTGGTATGCGGTCCATTTGTGCGCTCGGGCCGGCAGAGAACGAAATCCTGTTGACGCAGTCCGTTTCCCGGGAAAACGGCGCTATCCTCTGGGCCGTGAGACGGCGGTTCAGAAAATGAGATGGACAAGGGAAGGATGGCTTGTATTGGACTGCGGATGCAGACCCCAGGGAAATACTCCTTTTACAGAAGTGGAGGGGCCTGATACGGAGGAACACCCATACCCGGCCATTCCTGACAGGGATGATTTTATAAATCCTGTGCTGGCTCTGGAATACCAGTCCTTGCGGATTCCTATGGACAGACATTTCATTTCTCTGGACGCCCGTCCAGGATGGCTACGGATGTATGGGCGAAGCGGTCTTTCCAGTCGGTTTTCCCAGAGCTTAATCGCCCGCAGATGGACCTCCTTTTCATTTGAGGCAAGTACAAAGCTGGAGTTTGAGCCGGAACTGTTCAAACAGATGGCGGGGCTTATTTTCCTGTATGATACGGACAACTATCTGTACCTGCACATTAGCCGGGATGAGGATGCGGGGAAATGCATCAGCATCCTGAGGGCGGAAAACAGGAGTTATTCTTATCCGGTGGGATGGCTGCCTGTTCGGGAACACTGCCCCGTGATTTTAAAGGGCGTTGTGAGACAGGAAATGCTTCAGTTTTATTACGGATATGATGGAGAGGAGCTGCGGCCCATAGGTGAGCCGTTTTCCACCGGATTTTTATCAGATGAAGCCTGCCGTGAGGGATGGTTTACCGGAGCCATGACCGGTATCTGCTGTCAGGATTTAAGTGGGTTTGGGAAGTGTGCGGATTTTGACTGGTTTGAGAAAAAGGATTTAGAATGAGCAGGCAATAAAGTCAAAAAATGGATATATAGGTGAAAGGCGCGGTAGAATTATGTCAGAATTATTGTTATTACAACCGGTATTCAAGGAGGCAATAGGGAGAGGGACAAAATTGAAGGAGCGCTACGAATATGAAATCCCAGGCCCGGCCAGGGGCGAGTGCTGGGCTGTCAGCGCCCATCCCCAGGGAGACTGCAGAGTCTGTAGCGGAACATATAAGGGGGAGCGGCTGTCAGCTTTGTGGAGCAGCCACCCGGAACTCTTTGGCAATGAGGATGGAGCTATGGGACCGGTGTTCCCTCTCATTGTAAAGCTTATCGATGCCCAGGCAGATTTAAGCATTCAGGTCCACCCGAATGATATCTATGCAGGCCAGCATGAGCATGGTTCACAGGGTAAGACCGAATGCTGGTATATCCTTGACTGCGAACCAGGAGCCTCCATTGTCATCGGACATTACGCGAAGGGCAGGGAAGAGCTTGTGTCTATGACAGAAGGGAAACTCTGGAACCGGTTTATCCGGGAGATCCCAATAAAAAAGGGTGATTTTTTTCAGATTAATCCGGGATGTATCCACGCTATCAAGGGTGGAACTCTTATTCTGGAAACCCAGCAATCCAGCGACATTACATACCGGAACTGCGATTATGACAGGTTATGGAACGGATTTACTTCCTGCAAAAACCAGAGGAGGAAGACTGAGACCGAGAATGTGGACCGGGAACATCTGGAGACATGTGCGTATTATACGGTTGAAAAATATGATGTCCACGGAACCTGGAACCACAAGTTCCAGGGGAGATTTATCAATGTCAGTGTGTTAGAGGGGAAAGGGGTCATTAATGGAATCGGGATTGAGAAGGGTATGCATTTTATTATTCCCATGGAGTATGGTATTTGTGAGATGAAGGGGATATTTTCAATCTTATGTTCGTGGGTGTCAAAACCACAGCTGCTGCAGGAACGAAAGCCATTGCCGGAGAACAGAGGAGAACAGTCACTTAGGCAAAAGATGGAAATCTCAGTATATGATTGGATGGGAAGGCGAAAGGCGGGGGAGACAGACGGGGAACAGGTGATTCTGGCGTTTGAAGATATTTATGAGGAGGGAGATACCATCCGGCTGTCCGGATTGCATCCGGGTCATTACTATGTGGTCAGAATTGACGATACCATGGATGAATCTCTCATCTATGTCACCGAGCCTTATCTGACATACGAAGTACCCTTTGGAGAAAAAAAGAAATCCTATAATACAAAATCATTTACCGGAAGGCGGCATTATCTTACCTGCCGTCCGGCCAGGGATTACGAGATACAGGGTTACAGAAACCTGGCCAAAAATGTTATGGACCAGCATGGAATGCGGGGGAGTTTTCCCCATGCATCGGCCAATGTGGAGACGCGGGGGGAATCTGTGTTTGCCGCCCGCAATGCCATAGATGGGGTGACAGCTAATCGTTCTCATGGATCCTGGCCCTATGAATCCTGGGGGATCAATAAAAGGCAGGATGCAGAAATGCTTCTTGAATTCGGATGTCCTGTAGATTGTGACCGGGTTGTACTCTGGACCAGGGCAGACTTTCCTCATGATAACTGGTGGATTCAGGCCAGACTGACATTTTCGGACGGATCTGTGGAGACTGTGAAAATGGAAAAGAGCATGGGCCCCCATGTCTTTTACATAGAAAAGCACAATATAACATGGCTCAGGCTGGATCAGCTTGTTCAGTCCAATGACCCTTCACCGTTTCCAGCGCTGACGCAGATTGAGGTATACGGAACGGTGAATCCAGCGTTTCTTTTGGCAGGAGGGGAGTGTTCCTATCAGGACTAACAATTTCCTGAGGCCTTAAAAGATTACTCTTCAGCCATGAAGCTGAAAGAGGAGCAGGTGTCATGGCATCTGGTGCATCAGAAATAAGGGTTTGATAGAAAAAGCGGAAGTAAGTCATCCCCATGACGCAATGTGAAAAAAAGAATGTATAACTGGAAATAATGTCGATTAGAAGAAGCATTTGTCTCAATAAAGAAATAGATAATGCATAAAAATAATGATATAATAAAACCCACATAATGATTATTCCATATCCGAGAGAAGAGAGGTGAGCGGCAATGAATAAAACATATATCATGCTAAAAGATATCCCTGTATTAGAAATAGAGGATTACAGATGTACGATTCTGAACTATGAGTTACTTCCCATTTCGCTGCGCTATCCGGATGTAAACTACGACGATGTCATGCACGGCTGGACTGAGAACCGTACCATGAGCATAGGCAGGACCAACGCTAAAAAACTGCTGGCCGGTTTTCGTATCAGCCAAAGTAATCCATATATGATAGCCAGATTATTTCATTTTGCTTCCCTTTCTGATTGTTACTGGATGAAAGACGCCGAAGAAACGTTTACATGGGAACAGGTAAGCCTGTTTGAAAATCCATGGGAGAAAGCAGTCACATCAACCGCTCTTCTTGGTACTAACCAGACGTTCCACACACTTGTACAGAAGGTTCATACACCGGAGTTTACTGCTCAGGGGATGGCGGCCAAAGCCTGGATCAGGGAGGCGGACGGACTTTATCTGTATAAAGTCGGAAAAAAGGAATTACCGGCCAGCGGGATACTGGATGCGCTTCATATTCCCCACGTAAGCTATATCGAGGCTGAAAACAGCAGTCTGGAGAAGATAGCAGACCGGAATCATATAGAAAAAATATATAAAAGCGGAGAAAAAATAGTAAAATGCCGTATTATATCTTCCGAAGAAACCGCTCTTGTTCCATGGGAAGATTTTCAGGTATATTGCAGTTACCACGATAAAAATGAATATGATATGGTAAAGGAGATGGATGCAGCCAATTATTATAAAATGCAGATAGCAGATTATATACTTGGAAATGAAGACCGCCATGGAGCCAATTTTGGATTTTACATGGATAACAGGAGCGGAAAGCTTCAGGGCTTATATCCACTGATGGACCATGACCATGCTTTTTCAGAAGACGAGGATATTCCGTCCCAGACTTCAGAACAAGATGAGACATTACAGCAGGCAGCGTATAAGGCAATGAACCATGCGGAGGTATCATTTGACAATGTATTGGCCATGAAAAAACCAGAAGATTTAGGTGACACGCAGTGGAAGGCGGTACTTGGGCGATGCAGGGAACTGCATCAGAGGATGGGGATGGAAGAGCAACTGGACGAAGCTATGACGTCTACGACGCAGGAAATTGATACTTTAAGCATGTAGGTAATGATGTCTCTTAAAGGATGAAGCACATAGTATTTGGTATTACTTTGGTTAAGAATTATATCATATATACAATAGGAAATATGCGGATGGCATCAGCTATCCGCATATTTAAGATTATGGTATAAATAATTATATAATAATCATATGAAATGCTATACGATGTAAAAAAGGGTGATTGGCAATGATACTATAATAAGGTTACACTGCCAATAATGCTTCAATTGCAGTATCTATATATTACTGAAAAGTGATAATAGAAACGGAAATGAAGGAAGACGCAAGAGATAAAATGCGGTACAGGTTGTACGGACTACTGGATCTGCAAAAAGAGACCGAAGATTTATCTTGGGCTGATGAATATAATATATTCATATTTGGCAGTTATGTTACAATCTGGTATGTGAAGGGGAGAGCGATATTGATATTGCCATCTACACGGAAGATTTTGAGTTTTATAAAAAAATGGCCGTGTATTTGGAGCAATACTATGCTAAGAAGGGAATTTGCAGTGATATTTTCTATACAGATATTACAATGGAATAACCAATTTATGGCGTCCCTTTCAATATCAAAGTATAGTTTACAGATTATTTCCCACTGAAGCTTGCTGGTATCGTGGAAGCGGTGTCAAGAGAGGTTGATATAATTGTTAATAATGTGATAAAATAGAAGCAAAGAAACCAAGAAAAAGGTATAAATCGGATTGTGGCTCTGTGTCTGGCTATGGCGCTTGTTTTTACAAATATGGGCGGCAGTTTAAGGAATGTTTATACAGAAAGCGGAACAAAGCGGTCCGGATGCGGGAGGAGTGGGGCGTGGTCACGGCAGCGCCGAAAAAGGGGATTTCGGTTGTCATGAATCTGGAGGGGCTGCAAAAAATTCACATTGCGCCGGAATCAATCGCCTGCCATGTGCGGAGGTACCTGGACAGCCTTGAACTGCTGTCCCTGACCGTGAGGATGGTTGCCGCCCGTGGGGCGGTATACATGACTCCTGAAGATGCGGAGCAGCTCTATAAAACCATTGTCTGGCAATATGGGCATCCCTGTGAGCACCAGATGATTCCCCGTACCCTGCTGGATTTTATGACATAGCATATCCAGTATGATGCCCTGCGGTCAGTCTATGATGGGGGTGGGGGCTTAAGCATTAGCAGATGCATACCTAAACTGGTCTGCCAGGATAAGAATTCCCAGAATACCGGGATTTACCATCAGTGCATTGAGGCGGTTAACATCCTGCGCGGCGGCGATGCCGACGGCTTTGCGGGAATGACAGCCAATATGTTTGAGCTGGTAAACAAGCTGATTATGATAGAATGCAGACGGCTGGGTTATTGGTACGCGGCCATGAGGGTATATGAGGGGGAAGGTCTCTGGAGATAACGGAGAGCCCTTTACCGGAAATAATAGTGAATTAGGCTATATTCTAAAGTTGCGTTATACCATGGATGACGGGCTCTTCGGAGTCCGTTTTTCTATTTGATGTAAAATTCTATGCCCCCACCTTGTCAAATCCATAAAAACCCCCTTTAATATTGTCATTAAGCAAAGGAAGTATGACAGACTTTACCATATCTTGTTGCATAGAAACAATTTTCAATAGGAAAACTATTGTTTATGGAAGCAGTATGGAACAGTAGGTCGCATACAATTATATTTCAACAGTATGGAGGGTTGGATGGACGAGACAGCAGTGTTGGGGCAATTTGAAAATTATTTAAGATATGAAGAAAAGGCTGACGCTACAATAAATAAATATCTGCATGATGTGGGTGAGATGGTTGCATATATAGGAAATTCAGAACTAAATAAGGATATGCTTATCCAGTATCGGCAGGATATAAGCAGAAAATGTAAGGCGCAGACTGTTAACGGTAAATTATCAGCAATTAATGCGTTTCTGAAATTCATGAATTTAGAGGAGTATCGGATTAAATTCCTAAAAGTCCAGAAACGGTCATATTTAGATGAAAAACGTGAACTGAATGAAAGTGATTACAAAAGACTTTTAGAGACAGCTGAGCGGCAGGGAAAGACGCAGTTATATTATCTGATGCTGGTGCTGTACGGAACAGGCATAAGAATCAGCGAGCTATCGTATGTGACGGTGGAGGCAATTAACAATGGTAACGCGGAAATCTGCATGAAGGGGAAATACAGAGTCATTATTTTCCCAAAGAAGTTAGTAAAAAAACTCAAGGAATATATAAAAGCGTCCAATATAAAAAGCGGATATGTGTTCCGTACAAGAACCGGAAATAAGTTGGACAGAAGTAATGTTTGTCACTCCCTGAAAAGATTGTGCAAAGACGCGCGAGTTGAAGAATCTAAAGTTTTCCCCCATAATTTCAGACATCTATTTGCCAAGAGTTTTTATTCTATTGAAAAAAATCTAGCGCACCTGGCAGACGTTCTGGGACATTCGTCTATAGAGACTACACGGATTTATGTTGCAGGAAGCATCAAACAATATGAAAAAATAATGGACAGAATGAAGATTGGGATAGAAATACAAAAACCACAGAATAACCATTCTGTGGTGTCATGCCTGTATATTTACTAACGGGACCATACATTATTTGTATTTTATAACAAAACAGTGACAGAGTCAATATACATATCTCTTTTTTTTCTACCGCAATGAGGCCGGAAATGAACATAATTGTCAGCCGACCATTTTTGCGCGCTATAAATTTGCCTTCTATTATTCATAGATACAGCTCTTTTTTTATAATCTGGCTAAATATAAAATCCCTTATAAATCATTGCGCACAGAGTACCGCAGAATGGTTATTCTGTGGTCTTTCCATAAATTGAGGAACCGCAGAATGGTTATTCTGAGGTATACACCAGAAGCCTGGAAGCTGGACTGGCATTGTCCTCCGGAAATAACGTATATCTATGCAGGGAAAGGATGATTATATGGATGCGGCAGAGCTGAAGGATCTGATTATCGCAGAGGATGACATCCCGAGAGACGGGGGAAGGTATCCGGAACACACGGCTACCATGTTCATTGTCATTGAGGGATGTAGCCAGGGCATAGTAAGGGGATATTTACAGACATTTTATTATGAAAATCCCTTTTTTTTCAGGGGACTGGATCACATGCTGGTTCTGATAGAAGCCATAATGGATGCGGCAGCTTATCCCTCCAAATGCAACGAATACCGGTATCTGAGCAGGACGCCCCGGATGATTGGGCAGGAGGATGAAAACCGAAATAGGATGAGGCCGGAAAAGCTTCAAACGGGCAGGTACAATCTGAACGACATCTGTACTGTCAGCAAAAGGAGGTTATTCTCCATACGAATATATGCAAGGCGTAATTCCAGCATACAGGGCATCCTTAAGAACTATAAGGGAAGCGTAAGCTTTCGAAGCGGGATGGATGTCATACGTGTCATACATGAATATCTGAAAGAGGAACTGGATGGATACAATGGCTTTAGACAAGGGCTGGATTGATATACATGCGCATATACTTCCCGGTGTTGACGATGGGGCGGGCAGCTGGGATGAGGCCGTTGTACTTCTGAATATGGCATATAAACAGGGAGTCAGACATATTATAGCCACCCCACATTACAGACATTGGCAGGATATGGATTTATTAAAGCATATATGCATGCATCTGGACAAAAGAGCAGGAGCCATTTCAAAGGACTATCATGTCAGCCTGGGTCAGGAAATCATGTACTTTGAAAATTTGCCTGAGTATCTGGATAAGGGGAAGGCCCTGACTATGGCGGGAGGCAGGTATGTATTGGTGGAATTTGAGCCCATGGACAGCTTTGGCAGGATTGAGAGGGCGGTCCGGCAGCTGGTACAGGCATCCTACTTTCCGGTGGTTGCCCATGCGGAGCGGTATAAATGTCTCGCAAAGGAAGGTCTAGCTGAGGAACTGGTGGACTGCGGGGCGTATCTCCAGATGAATTCCAGAAGCCTGAAAGGCAGGTACAGGGATGAAAGGGTCCGCTGGTGTAAACGAAAGCTGAGGAATGGGGTGATTCATTTTCTTGCCACGGACATGCACAATGTAAGAGTCCGGCCTCCAGATATAGAGGATACTATTTTGTGGATTGAACGCCATATAGGAAGGGAGACAGCAGCCCGGATAGCCCTGGAAAATCCGGAATATATATTATCGGACAGGATGCTGTAACAAGAGAAAAAGTATGGAAAAGGTAACTGTAATGGAAAACAATTTGTATGAGGATGAAAATGATATTGAGATAGACGTAATGGAACTGCTGTTTACATTTAAGAAAAAGGCGTGGCTGATTATTCTCGCGGCATTGATGGGATGCCTGGGGGCCGGCCTGTTCAGCAAGTTCATAATAAACCCTGTTTATACATCCACGTCCATGGTGTATGTGTTGTCTAAGGAGACAACGCTGACGTCGCTGGCTGATTTACAGATAGGAAGTCAGCTGACGAAAGATTACAGCGTCATGATTACCAGCCGGCCGGTATTGGAACAGGTGATTGAGAAGCAGGCGCTGACATTTACATACGATGAGTTAAAGGATATGGTCCGAATCACCAACTCCGCGGACACAAGGATACTGAACATGTCTGTTTCGGATACTGACCCGGTAAGGGCAAAGGCTATTGTGGATGAGATCGCGAAGGCTTCTTCTGATTACATAGGCGACATCATGGAAATGATACCCCCTAAGATAATAGAGGAAGGGGTGGTGGCTGACGAGCCGTCCTCTCCGAGTATTAAAAAAAATGCGGCTATAGGAGGTTTGGCACTGGCTGTTGTGGCCTGCGGCCTTATAGCTCTTCAGGTCATCATGAATGATACCGTACGAACAGAGGAAGATGTGGCCCGGTATCTGGGGATGAGTGTACTGGCTTCTGTGCCGGACAACAGTGAGATGGCAGAGGAACACAGGAAGGAAGGCAATCAAAAGAAGAAAAACAGCAGGAAACAAAAGGCAGATGAGAAGGGAAAGGGCGGTGTAATGAGGTGGAAGAGACATTAAAGTTAAAGAATTCCGAGAAAAAGGATTACCACTATGAGGAAGCCATCAAGACACTGCGCACCAATCTCCAGTTTTGCAGCAGCAGCATGAAGGTCATTATGTTTACAAGCTCCCTTCCGGATGAAGGAAAAAGCGAAATCACCTTTGCTCTTGCCTCATCCTTTGGGTCTATCGGCAAGAAGGTGCTTTTGGTGGATGGGGATATCCGGAAATCCGTCCTTGTAAAGAGGTACGAGATTAAAGGCAATCCCAATGGTTTGTCCCAGTATCTGAGTGGGCAGAAGCCTTTGGAAAAGGTGCTTTACCATACGGACAGGGAGAATCTGGACATGATTCTGGCCGGACCCTATTCACCGGACCCGGCCGAGCTTCTGGAAGATACATTATTCAGGGACATGCTGGAGAAAGCCAGAGAAAATTATGATTATATCATTATAGACACGCCTCCAATGGGAAGCGTTATAGACGGAGCTATTATAGCCGGCCATTGCGACGGGGCTGTCATTGTTGTGGAAAGCGGTACCATCAGCTACCGTCTGGTCCAGAAGGTAAAATCACAGCTGGAAAAAAGCGGGTGCCGTATCCTGGGAACCGTATTGAATCGCGTCAAGGCCGGATATGAAAAAGGGTATTACAAAAAGTATTACGGCAAGACCTATGGTAAATATTATGGGGGGGGGGGGATGAAAAGATTTAGGAATTGAACAGGAATAGGTGGAATGTGATATGAAGCAGCGCCGTTACGGAAAAAGACAAGATTGTAAACGTAACCGGATGAAGGCGATCATTATCGCGGGAATCATTCTGACAGGGTGCTTTATTTATCAGACCGGTCATTTATATAAAGAGAAAAAAGCTGCCGCAATGCAGGCGGAGCAGTGGCGTATGGAGCAGGCCAAAAACGTATTAGGGTCTGCCGGGGACAGAGTTGTATACCAGGACAGGGTTTACCGGCGCAATACGTATGTAAAAGCAATATTATGCCTGGGAATCGACCGGAAGGGAACGCTGGATGAATCCAGGGTTCCCGGCTCAGGAGGGCAGGCAGACGGTATTTTCCTGGTTGCTCAGGATACGGCCAGGGACCATGTCCGCGTATTGATGATTCCAAGGGATACTATGACAGAGATAACCCTGACTGACTTAAGCGGCAATGTTCTGGGGCAGGGCATCCAGCATCTCACGCTGGGATATGCCTATGGAGATGGAAGGGAGAAGAGCTGTAGGTATATGACAGAGGCTGTAAGTAATCTGTTGGGAGGCCTGAGCATTGACGGGTATATAGCCGTCAGCATGGAGGCTCTGCCCCTTATGAATGACGGGGTGGGAGGGGTTACGGTAGTGATGGATGAAAACGGTCTGGAGAAAGCCAATCCAGAATTCACCCCGGGAAAAACAATAACACTTGATGGAAAACAGGCGGAATCATACATCCGTTACAGGGATATCGATGAGCCACAGAGCGCGCTAACAAGGACGGAACGCCAGAAGACATACATACAGGGATTCCTCCGGGCAGCTAAAGTGAAGGCCGGGAAGGATGAAAGCTTTGTTCCGCGGCTTTTAAAGGACATGGGGCCATATATGATTACGGATATGGCCAAGGACCGGTATATGGACATGGCTTTGGCTTTTCTGGGCAGCAGTCAAGACATTGCGGGAACCGATATGCTGACCCTTCCGGGGGAGGCGGTGGAGACATCCGTTTACGATGAGTACCATCCTGATAAGGAGCAGGTACTGCCAATCATACTTGATATGTTTTACCGGCTGGAAGAGTAACCACATATCATTCACAGGATAATAAGTATTGTAACAAATACTTATCATAAAATAAAAGCTACAACAAGAAAGGAAGGGTGGGAACCATGAGAAAAAAAATCGCAACAATCGTATTAACCACTGCGCTTGCAGTATCCCAGACTGTGTGCATATATGCAGCCAGCAGCCCAGGGACGGGTCCGGTAATCGACAGCGGCAGCAGCAGTGACGGCAGCAGTTATGATTCAGGAGTAAAGACAAGCACCACTACCACTAAAAGTACATCTGCCACAATGTCAGGACAGGGAAATAACGTGGTCCAGATTGGAGTGGGACAGACAGCGTCAGGGACACCGGTGCAGACAAACAGCAGAGGACAGGCGGTGGTGGGAAACACGGCGCTTGAATTTGTACAGGACAGCCAAAGTGCTGTTGAAGGCCTTCCGGAGTCAGCAGTCAACGCCATCAATGGCATTAACAGCGGACGTCCTTTAGATGAGGCTGTTCCAGGAGTGGATCTGACAGGATACAATGCCTTGGTGGGAACCCACGCAATTGTGACAAAAGACGCAGCAACCAATGCAGAGAAGACAGGGGCGGTGGAAGTACCTCTTTATGTCCCCAATATGGTGGAGGGATTAGGTGACATTGAAGTCCTTTTCTACGACAATATGACGGGAACATGGAAGGTGATTAAACCTAACAAGGTAGATCCGGCTTCTAAAATGATATGGTTTGATGTTCCTAACTCAGGTACGTTCTCAGTTATTTACAAGAAGTAACGTCCTGAATGACGGCGCAAAGGGTGGGGATGAAATTGAAAGGTAATAACAGGTTTGTATTAGAGAAATACCGGCCCTGCAGCAGACAGGTAAGGATGTGGATTCTTTGGGGATATGATATGGCGATGGTATGGATTTGCGCCTATCTTGCCCTGGGGCTGAGATTTGATTTGAATCTCAGCTCCATTCCTGCCAGATACGCGGGGGAGGTATGGAAATACTGTCTTTTGCAGATGGCTGTGGTCTCAGCTGTGTTTTACGCAGGACGTCTGTATGCCATCATGTGGGGGGCTGCCGGAATACGCGAGATGACAGTGGCAGCCATGGCATGCCTGGCTGCCTCTTTGTTTCAGAGTGCGGGAATCCTCCTGTTCGGTGTGCAGATGCCCAGAAGCTACTATGTGTTGTGGTTTGTGCTGATGACAGCCGCCGCCATGTGCGGGCGTACCAGTTATCAGGTGGTTCAAAGAATTATAAACAGGCTGAACCGTGCAAATGAAAAAGGAAACGTAAACCGGGTCATGGTTGTGGGTGGTGGAAAAGCAGGAACCCTCATTATCCGTGAAATGAAGGCCAGTGAGAAAATTCATGACCTTCCTGTATGCATTGTGGACGACGACAGGGATAAACAGGGACGCGTCATTGACGGTGTCAGGGTCTGCGGAACAAGGAATGATATACCGGAGCTTGTCAGGGAAAAAGGAATCGACGAGATTTATGTCGCTATCCCCACGGCCGCGCCGGAGGAAATCCAAGGCATCCTGAACATATGCCAGAAAACAGGCTGCCAGGTAAAGACACTGCCGGGAGTATACCAGCTCATGAACGGTGAGGTAAGCATATCCAGGCTGCGCAAGGTGGAGATAGAAGACCTTTTAGGCAGGGAGCCTGTCAGGGTCAACCTGGATGAAATCATGGGGTATGTAAAGGATAAGGTTGTCCTGGTAACAGGGGGAGGCGGATCCATTGGCAGTGAACTGTGCAGACAGCTCGCGGGCCATAAAGTAAAACAGCTCATTATATTTGACATATATGAGAATAATGCATATGAAATACAGCAGGAACTGAAAAGGGAACATCCTGAGCTGAATCTTGTGGTTCTGATAGGCTCCGTGCGCAATATAAACCGTCTGGATTCCCTGTTCCGTACATACAGGCCGGATATCGTCTATCACGCTGCTGCCCATAAGCATGTGCCGCTGATGGAGGACAGCCCGAACGAAGCCATCAAGAACAATGTGATGGGTACATATAAGACAGCTAAAACAGCCATCCGGTACGGTGTCAGGCGGTTTATCCTCATCTCCACGGACAAGGCGGTAAATCCCACGAATATCATGGGAGCAAGCAAACGGCTTTGCGAAATGGTTGTACAGATGTGCAACCAGAAAAGTAAGACGGAGTTTGTGGCGGTCCGGTTTGGAAATGTTCTGGGCAGCAACGGCAGCGTGATACCGCTGTTCAAAAAACAGATTGAAAACGGTGGCCCGGTAACCGTAACCCACAGGGATATCATACGGTATTTTATGACGATTCCGGAGGCTGTAAGCCTGGTTATCCAGGCCGGAGCCTACGCCAAGGGCGGGGAAATTTTTATACTGGATATGGGGAAGCCGGTCAGGATATTGGATATGGCCGAGAATTTGATTCGGTTGTCGGGGTATGAGCCATATAAGGATATAGAAATCTCCTTCACCGGATTAAGACCTGGTGAAAAGCTGTATGAGGAATTGCTCATGGATGAAGAAGGACTTCAGAAAACTGAAAACGAGAGGATATTTATTGGAAAGCCTATCGAGATGGATTATGACAGGTTTGAACTGGCCCTTAGACGGCTGGGAGAGGCTGCATGGATAGAAACAGAAGATGTGCGCCGAATTGTTCATGAATTGGTACCCGAATACCATTATAAGTCAGATGATTCCCTGACGGCAGTCCGGGAAGCTGCTGTTGGAATAGAGCCTGGATGTGACTCTGTGACAGTCGACCGTAAACTGCTTCACGGAAGAGTGGCCGTATGCAGCATATTTGCGGGAGATGAGAGCGTGACAAATAGACCATAAAAGGGCATTCATGCAGGATTGTCGCCATTGCGCATTCTGTTTGAATGCCTGTTATATGAAAGGAAGAACTTCATGAAAGACTGCAGGACAGATGATGTCAGTGCTTTACATGGGGATGGCGGAGCCTGCCCGACGTACAGGACACTGAATTGGTATGCCGTACAGGTGAGGACAGGGAGCGAGTATATTACAGCCCAACTTTGTAAATCCATGATTAATCAGAATGTACTGACTGATTGTTTTATTCCCAGATACGAAAGAATGAGGCGTTACCAGGCACAATGGCATCTGGAATACCGTATCATGTTCCCAGGTTATATATTTCTTATGACAGACAGAGTGTGTGCTCTGTATGAGGAGCTGAGATATATTCCCAGGCTGACAAAGATTTTGGGAAACGGTATGGAGTTCATTCCATTGAAAAAAGAAGAGGTAGAGTTTCTTACTGCCATAGGCAGCGAGGAACATTTAACTGGTATGTCGAAAGGATATATAGCAGGCGACCGTATTATTATTACGGAAGGTCCTATGAAAGAAATGGCAGGACAAATTCGGTTCATTGACCGGCATAAAAGGCTTGCAGTCGTTCAGATGGAGATGTTTGGGAGGAAAATGGATATCAGGCTCGGCTTGGAAATTGTGAAAAAGATAATATAGCCCGCATGATTACATATTGATTATGAATACGAGGACAGATAAATGAGCGGAAAACAGAGGATATATCTTTCATCACCTCATATGAGTGATGAGGGATATGAACAGGTATATATAAAAGAAGCATTCGATACAAACTGGATAGCTCCGTTAGGGAACAATGTAAATGAATTTGAAAAAGAATTTTCTGCTGTGGTAGGAGCTAAGGACGCCGCTGCATTGTCAGCTGGGACAGCGGCAATGCATATGGCATTGAAAGCAGCTGGGGTAGGTCCTGGGGATGTTGTGTTCTGTCCCACGCTTACCTTTGCCGCAACTGTAAATCCAGTCATATATCAGGGAGCCGTTCCTGTATTTATTGACAGTGATTACGATACATGGAATATTTCGCCGGCAGCACTCAGCAAGGCATTTCAAATATATCCTAAGGTCAAAGCGGTTATTCTGGTCCACTTATATGGATTGAGTGCTGAGTTGGATGAAATAATGAGACAGTGCAGGGAGAGAGGCATAACCGTTATTGAGGATGCCGCGGAATCGCTGGGAACACTTTATCATGGAAAATGGACTGGTACCTTTGGGGACTATGGTATTTTTAGTTTTAATGGAAACAAAATTATAACAACCTCAGGAGGAGGCATGTTGGTGTGCAGCATGGATGACTCGGCGAAGGCCAGGGAACAGGTAGCCAAGGTACGGTTTTGGGCAACACAGGCACGGGAGCAAGCGAGGTACTACCAGCACAAGGAGATAGGATATAACTACCGTATGAGTAATATTGTTGCAGGCATAGGCAGAGGGCAACTGAAGGTATTGGAGGACAGAATCGAAAAAAAGCGGTACATCTATTCCTATTATAAACGGACACTGCAAGACATAGACGCTGTCAGCTTCATGCCGATGTTAGAAGGAACCTACAGCAATTGCTGGCTGACTTGTATACAGATTGATGAGAGAATTACGGATATCACACCAGAACAGATAATGGACGTGTTGTCAGATGATAATGTGGAATCAAGACCTCTGTGGAAGCCAATGCACCTGCAGCCGGTATTCCGGGACAAGGAATTTATAACAGCCGGCGAAGAACCTCTCCGTATCATAGATAAAGAAAAGTGGGCAGATGACAGCGTTGCAGGGACATTATTCAGAAGAGGAATCTGTCTTCCCAGTGATACTAAAATGACAGATGAGGATTTAGAACGGGTTTGTCATTTGATAAAAAAACTGTTTCAGCAAGGTGGATGCATACATGATAAAGATGGGAGACAATAAACAGGAACATACCGCTCAGGAAGGCAGGGGTTGTGGTTTATACAGAACATATTTGAAGCGCATACTTGACATAGTATTGACATCGGCTGCTTTAGTGGTTTTTTGCTGGCTATATGGAATTCTGGCGCTTATGGTAAGGATTAATATGGGTAAACCTGTTTTGTTCAAGACAGAACGAATCGGAAAAGACGGGAAACCTATCATGATATATAAATTCAGAACTATGACTAACGAGGTTGATGAGAAGGGTATACTTTTGCCTGGACCTGAACGGCTCACCAGATTTGGCCGTTTTTTGCGCAGTACCAGCCTGGATGAACTTCCATCTGCATGGAATATCATTAAGGGTGACCTTAGTATTGTAGGACCAAGACCGCTTCCCACAAAGTACCGGCCATATTTTTATGAATACGAGAGGATGAGGCATAATGTCCGTCCAGGCTTGACAGGGTGGGCGCAGGTAAATGGAAGAAATGCCATATCATGGGATGAGAAATTCAAATATGATATAGACTATGTTAATAATATATCATTATTGTTTGATGTAAGGGTTGTTCTGTTGACAGTTGCCAAAGTGATTATGCGCAGCGATATTATTCAGGATGACCAGATGACAGCCAGCCTTTATATAGTGCGGGCAGATATGAACAGTGGTAAGGGATGCAGTGCTGCCGCAGAAGATGCACCGAAGGTCTGGAAGGGGAATAAAGATGGAAAGTTTGAGTCAAAAAAAGCTTCTGGTAATCAGCAGTGATGCTAATGATATTGCGTTTGTAAAAGCTGCAAAGGACATGGGAGTTTATGTTGTCTGCTGTGATAAGTATTCCGACTGGAGTATAAGTCCTGCCAAACTTCTGGCAGATGATGCCTGGAATATGGATTACACTGATACGCAGGCCGTTGCCAGGAAATGCAGAGAAGAGGAAATTGATGGTGTCATTGCAGGGTACAGCGAGGAGCGGGTCATGGCTGCATGCAAAATATCCGAGGCCATAGGAAGCCCTTTTTATGCGACGGAGGAGCAGATTGGATTAACAAGGAATAAACGATTATTTAAAAAGCTTTGCAGTCAATACGGCATTATGACACCTTACGAGTATTGTTATTCGCTGCCCATGACGCCCCGGGAAAAAGCAGCGATTAAATATCCTGTTATCGTTAAGCCTTCTGATAGCGGAGGAAGGAAAGGGATATCCATAATTGAAGACGAGAGTCAGCTTGATATGGCAGTAGAGGCAGCGGCTGGTTTATCACGGACCGGAGAGGTGATTGTGGAGGATTATCTCAAAGGGACGGAGCTGAGCGCGGTTTACACATTTGTGGATGGTCATATAAGTCTATCATGTCTGAATGATAAATATATTTCTGAAGAGCAGGGGGGAACCTCCAGGCTTTGTGATGTGGCAATAACACCGTCTCAATATTATGACCTGTATCTGGAAACAGTAGATAAAGGGATTAAAAATCTGCTGAGGGGAATTGGTGCCAGGAACGGTATCGCAAACATTCAGTTCATCGCTGCCTGTGACGGAATTAAAGCATTTGAAATGGGCTATAGGGTAAACGGCAATGATGATTTTAAGGTGATCCGAAAATATAACGGCATTGATTTTATGAAAATGCTTATTTCATATTCATTGACCGGTTCAATGGGGGACAGTTTGAAAAAGGATAATCCGGTATTCAGACAATATACCTGTACGCTCTGCATGTATCTCCATGGAGGGACGGTGGGAAAAGTGGAATATGCTCCCTTAATAGGCAAGGAGGGGATTGATGACATTTGCCTTTTGAAACATGTGGGGTCTGTGGTTGATGAGAATGGGACAAATGGCCAGAAAGCAATGCTTGTAAAGGTATCAGCAGGAACAATACCTGAAATTATTGACATGATACATTTCATTCAGTCAAATACCGTGATTGAAGACACGGAGGGGAGGAACATGCTGCTCAGGCCGTTCGATACAAACCGTTTGATAAAAGAAGAAAAGAACAGAGCTGGTGGGAGCATAACAGACAATGAGGGATGAGATAGGCAGTGAATTTTGGGGGAGGACTTGTGAAAAGGCCGGATTGCCGGTATGGCAGAATTATAAAGGGGACAAGCGGTTTTATATGTCCGGGCGTACAGCGCTGTATGGGGTCATTGAGGATATCATAGAGAACCGCAAATGCACAACAGCATATCTGCCGGAATACTGTTGCCATACAATGATTGTACCCTTTTTAATGCATGGCATTCAGGTTGAGTTTTATCCGGTGGTGGCAGATGGGGGGCTAACAAGTATTATAGATAAGGGATACCAATGCGATATCGTACTTACCACGGATTTTTTTGGTTACCAGGGAAATGCCTGTATTCTGCCTGAGGCTGTGCACATTCACGATGTAACACATTCGCTTTTGTCAAAACCAGCATATTATAAGCCTGACTATACATATGGGAGTTTCCGTAAATGGGGACCAGTTGCGGGCGCCGGATTTGCCTGTAAACATGCAGGGATTTTTTCCAGGAAAAAAGATATGCCGGAGCATACCTCATATATGGAATTAAGAAAGAAGGGCTTTAAAAACAAAGAAAAGTATATGAACCAGGAAACAGATAATAAATCCTTGTTTTTAGAAGCATTTCATGAGGCAGAAATTCTTTTGGAACATAATTTTATTGATTATAAAGCGGACAACGAGTCTCTATACGCTGCTTCCTGTTTGCAGGACAGCACTGGCCGGAGACGGGATAACGCAAAATGGCTGACAGCCCACCTTGTGAAGAGCAGGATTGCAGCACCTATATTTCCGTCTGTACAGGCAGATGATGTCCCGCTTTTTGTTCCTGTCTTAATAGATGGCGGTATACGGAACCAATTAAAACAATATCTCATTGAGAACAGGGTTTACACTCCAGTGCACTGGCCGCTGTTACACATGGTACACAAGATGACAAAGGAACTATACGAGAATGAATTATCTCTAATCTGCGACCAGCGTTACACAATACAGGATATGCAAAGACAGCTTAGCCTGATTTTGGATTTTGAGACAATACTTGGGGATAAGGTAAATAAATAATGGCGAGAATAAGCTTTGTGGTTCCTTTCTATAAGGTGCCATATGAATATATGCATCAGTGTATAAAGAGTATCCTTGAACAGTCTTTTTCTGATATCGAGATTATATTGGTGGACGACGGTTCACCGGATGATTGCGGAAAAATATGTGATGAATATAAAGAAATCGACAACAGGGTAGTTGTGATACATAAAAAAAATGGTGGTCTGTCAGATGCGCGGAATGCGGGGATTGCAGTGGCAACTGCTCAGTGGATAACGTTTGTGGACGGTGATGATTGGATTGAGAAGGATTATTGTGAAGATTTTATCAACAGAGTCAGCCGTCAGGACGAAAAAGCAGATATCTATATCTATTCCGGTTTCCGTGAGTACCCGTCTGGTCAGGTTCAATGTGTTCCGCACTTTACTGATGGAACCAGGTTTAAAGCTTACCGGGAAAGAGAATATCTGCAGAGTAAATGCTGCACTATCCACCATGAGAAAAATGGAAACAGGCGGGGGATGACAATTAGTTCTGCGTGGGGAAAGATGTATAATACAGATTTCATTCGTAACAAGGACCTGTTGTTTCCGCGTATTCCGTATGATGAAGACAGCATTTTCTATCTGTATGCGGTTGAGGCGGCATCAAGTGTAGAATATGCCTCAAAGGCAATATACCACTATCGCTATACGATGGGAAGCATTGTCAATCGATATAGGCCAAATGCCAAAAGGGAGCAGGACATTTATCTGGCGGAGTTGTTTGATTTCGCGGAGAGATATAATAAGTCCGATGATTTCATTAGTAAGATGTATCTGAGAGTTATGACATCTATGCTGTTAGCCATCAAACTTTATTTTTTTAACAGCCAAAATGCGTCATCGTATTTTGAACGCAGAAAGGAATGTGTGGAATATTTCGGGCAGGAACCCTATTTACAGGTTTTTAATAAAGTGAAAATATCTGATTTAGGAAGAAATGCAAAAATAAAATATATATTACTGAGATTAAAATGTTATGGTTTGGCGGAACGGTTGAGAAAACTGAATGAAAACAGACTAATCCAATCCAGTAAAAACAGATAGATGGAAAGAAGGCACTAGGCAAATGGTAATTAAAATAAAACGGAAAAAAGCCCATCACATCGTATCTGTCAAAGAGTGCTTGTTCCAGTATGCGTTCTGTATTTTCTTATTCTGTTACATCATAAACAATTATGAATTTGGGGCAATACTTGAAAAGACAATTATCCCGGCCAGTATTCTGCTTCTTGCAGCATTGACATTACCCCGGGATATAGAGTTAAAACACTATGTACAAGCAGCCGGTATGGCATTTTTTGCAGCTTTGTCAACCTATTTTTCCGATACAATTAATTTTACTCAGTCAAGAATATTTCATATTATGTTCTGTATTGTCATGTTTGCATTTGTACCAGGTGTACAAATAAAAAGCAGCACAGTAAAAAAAATCATTTCATTTTATGTGAACTTTGCGTTTGTTTTGAGTCTACTTGTTATTGTGGGATATATATTTGGATTTGGAGTGGATTCCTATGGCAGGGCTTCCATTAAGTTTGAAACCTTTTATAAAGATCAGAATTACTTATCAGCTTACTTAATGCCTCCATTTGCTGTGAATATATACGATGTATTTTTTTGGGGTAAAGATAGGAGCCGTAAGCTCATATATTGCGCATCGACTGTGATTGCCGTATTTATCATGGGTTCAAGAGGTAGCTTTCTGACAATTCTGTGTATATGTGCCCTGGTGCTTGCCAAGGTGATTTTAAAGGATGGAAATTTGATACGCAAAGCAGGGCTTCTGATTCTTTTAGGAGTGTTTACAGCAGGCTTCTATTTCTTCTTCCGTAGCCTGCCTGTTTTTTCCAGAATGACTGAGTTTGGAGGATATGGTTCAGATGTGCGCCTCCGGTTATGGGCAGCCGGACTTAGTGGCTTTACCAGTCATCCTATTTTGGGAAGCGGTATCGGGGCAGCATCGGCTTATTCATGGAATATCATTGGAAATGCCGTACATAATTGTTTTATTGAATTGCTTGCGGACCAGGGAATTGCTGGATGTATCATAGCCATTTGGATGTATATTGACATGATGAGGATACAGCGGGACTGTCTCCCTTTTATGCTTTTGCTGATGTCCGCATTTTTCCTGCCTCTTTTTTTTCTGACAGGGTATTCTAATTTGACCTTTTGGATGCCCATGCTTTTTATGAAAATGGTTTCCAACATGTTGAAACGCGATGGTATCGTTAGGATTTGTTAGTCAGCTTAGGAGGTAAAATGAGAATAGGAATCATCACTGTTCACAATGGTCAAAATTATGGGGCATCCTTACAGGCGTTTGCTCTGGTAAAGGTGCTGCGGGATATGGGACATGCAGCATATTTAATTGATTACCGCACAAAAAAAGTAGAAGAAAGAATGAAGGGATATACACAGCTTCGAGTCTGGAATTCACTGGATTCGGCAAAACATAATATAAAGCTGATAGGAAGTAATCTCCTGTTTCATACGGATAAGCATTATCAGGAGGTCAGAGAAAGGTTCAGTTCTTTTCATGAACCGCTTTTTGAATCTCCTCATCAGGTTTTCTGTGACAACTCTGAACTTGCCAGGCTCAATGACAAGTACGACGCCTTTGTCTGCGGAAGCGACCAGATATGGAACCGGAACATTACTGATTTGGATGGTGCTTTTTTCCTGGATTTTGCGGGCAAAGACAAAATCACGGTGGCCTATGCTCCCAGCCTGGGAATGCCTTCAAATATGATTGATGAAGAAACCGCAGCAATTATACGAAGTAAACTGTCCGGTATAAAGTACCTGTCAATCCGTGAAGACAATAACAGGGAAATGATTGAATTCCTTTCAGGGCGCAACTGCCAGGTGGCAGCTGACCCGGTAATACTGTTGGAGAAGAATGTCTGGCTCAGAGCGGCAGAGCAGGCAGAGGATGTGTGCCCCCGGGAACCATACGCGTTTTATTATCCAGTAGTAGAGCAGCAGGAGCTCCAGGCATTTGCGCTGAAGGAATCTAGGGAAAGAGGAATAAAACTGTTAAATCCAAGGCTGGTCCCGCGATACGCTAAGATGAAAGGATTTGATGCTTTTCCGCGGACTGCAGCCGGACCATTGGAATTCCTGAGTCTTTTAATTCATTCTCAGGTGGTTTTCACCAATTCATTTCATGCAACTGTGTTTTCAACCATATTTAGTAAAGAGCTGTATTCACTGCAGATGAAAGGCCGGCATTTTAACAGGAATAACCGTATACTTGAGTATCTCAGAATGATGCAGCTGTTGGACAGCCAATCTCTGAACGGCGTTTGCATTCGGATTGAGCCTTATGTCAACCCGGATTTTAAGAAGATATTAGAAAACCAGAGAGCACGGTCTAAAGGGTATCTATATGATTCCCTTTGTATAAAAGAACAATAAAGGGCAGTTTATGACTGATTAAAAAGGAAATATATAAAATGATAAAGCTGGAAGAAGTAATGGATTCACCGGTTTGCTATGGATGTGGGGCGTGTGTCAGCATGTGCCCGTCTGACGCCGTATATATGAGGACGGATAAAAAAGGGTTCAGGCGCCCGGGGATACTTAAAAGTAAATGCACCGGATGCAATCTTTGCTATCGGACATGTCCGGCAGTCAAAGCCAACAGAGATGCTCTTTTTAGCGCAAGTCCGGGTTCCGCCAAAGCAGTATTGTCAGTGAGGAACAGGGACAATGACATACGAAAGAACAGTTCTTCCGGGGGGCTGTTCACCGCGTTGTCGGATTATGTTCTTGCACAGGGCGGTGTTGTCTGCGGGGCCGTATGGCTGGACGGTCTTTCAGTGGGGCATATATGTGCGGTCAATGCAGAAGACAGGAACCGGATGAGACAATCCAAATACGTACAAAGTGATATTGGATGCTGTTTCAGGGAAATCCGAACGTATCTGAATTCTGGAAAAACAGTCCTGTTTACAGGGACTCCATGTCAGACGGGGGGTTTAAGGCTTTTTCTCAGGGACTCGGATACCAGAAATCTGATTCTGTGCGACGTGCTATGTGGGGGAAATGTGAGCCCTGGCCTGTTTAAGGACTATATTTCTTACATTGAGAAAATAAAAAGGGATCAGGCAGTATCTGTCTGTTTTCGAACAAAAAAATATGGCTGGAAAGAGCACCATATCTGCGTGAAACTGAAGAATAAGGTATATGAGGGTGCACGCAGTGAAAATGAACCATTTTTCTCGCTGTATCTTGGTAAATACTCCATTCGTGATTCCTGTTTTTCCTGCGGTTTTGCATCAGACGAAAGAATTACAGATATAACTATGGGGGATTTTTGGGGAATTGATAAGATTGAACCGGAGATTGATGATGATATTGGAATTTCCCTGGCTATTGTGAATACGGATAAGGGAACCAGACTAATGGAGGGCATTGCCCCCCAGATATATGCGGAGGAGCGGAATATAGATATGGCTGTGCCAAGGCAGATTAATCTGCGCAGTGCACCGGTACCCCCCAAAAAAAGAGATTTGTTCTGGGATGAATATGCCAACAGAGGCGGATTCTGTGTACTGCGCAGGTATACCAAATTTGGCCTGGCAAAAAGAATCAGATTCAAATGTGTCAAAGCATTACGTAGCGTTGGATTGAGACGATAACTGAGGAGATTAAGTCATGTCATTGATTGTATATACAACAGAGCAGGCTGAAGAATGGGATAGGATTGTATGCTCATTTGAAGATTACGATGTCTACTTTATGTGCGGCTATGTAAAGGCATTCAAACAGCACGGTGATGGTGAGCCGATGCTGTTTTATTATGAATCAAAAAATTCCTCTCTCAGAGGCATTAATGTTGTCATGAAGCGTGACATTGCTAATGACGAGAGATTCCGGGGGAAATTTGCAGCTGATAAATGGTTTGATTTTGTTACGCCATATGGATACGGCGGGTGGCTGCTTGAGGGCGAGGGTGATAGGTTGGAGCTGTTCCGTGCCTATGATGCCTGGTGTAGGCAACACAATATTGTAAGCGAATTTGTACGATATCATCCGGTGCTTGAAAACTGCAGTTGTTCAGAAGGTCCATATGAGGTCATATCTCTTGGAAATACGATTTCCATGGACATTTCATCCCCTGGAATAATATGGAAGAACCTGACCAGTAAGAACAGAAACATGATACGCAAGGCTATAAAGTCCGGCATCGCCATTTATAACGGCAGATACCCTGAAATCTATGAGCATTTCCGGGAGATTTATAACAAGACTATGGATAAGGACCATGCTGAATCCTATTATTATTTCGCACAAGGCTTTTATAAAAGCATATTGATGGACCTTCCCCAAAATGCCCAGGTATTTTATGCGGAATTGAAGGGGAAGATTGTGGCTGCATCTATTATACTTGCTGCCAATGGACGGCTGAGTTACCATCTTTCCGGTTCCCTGCGGGAATACCAGAACCTGGCGCCCACAAATCTGTTGCTTTATGAGGCAGCCTTGTGGGGATCGGCCAATGGCTGCCGGACATTCCATCTTGGCGGCGGCGTGGGTTCCAGCGAGGACAGCCTTTACAACTTCAAAAAGGCATTTTACCGCGGTACACCGTGCAGGTTCTGTATTGGTAAAAAAATATTTATGGATGATGAGTATGGGATATTGTCTGAAATACGGGAAGAACCGGTGAAGAACAGCGCTTTTTTTCCGGAATACAGGGCGTAATAAGGTTTGCAGCATTATGTTTAGGGAGGATGTAAATGAACAATACAGAACTATTTTTAGACAGGCTGACGGAGCTTTTCAAAACCCCGATTCCTGGACATGTCATAGCTAAAGCAAGGCTGTCCCTGCTGGATTATCTTGGTGTTACCCTGGCAGGCGCAAGAGGAATTGAGGATAAGATTGCCAATTACCTGAAATTTGTAAATCCGGAACCCGGTGAGATAACAGCCATTGGTCTGGGCCGCAGGATGAATTTAAAGGATGCGGTTTTTCTGAATGGTCTAAATGGGCATGCGCTGGATTTTGATGATGGGACCAATATCGGAATTATACATTTGGGTTCTCCGCTTTTTTCTGTACTGCTGCCGCTGGCACAACGGTATGGGATTGACAGCGATAAGTTTCTGAAGGCAGCTATTATCGGGTATGAGACATCATTTACGATGGCAGTCTCCATACAGCCGGGGCATAAGGAGATGGGATATCATGCAACAGGTACCTGTGGAGTCCTTGGAATTGCGTTGGCAGTCTCCAGTATGCTGGATTTTACGCGGGAACAGGCAGCGAATGCTTTTTCTGCCGCCTGTGTTTCAGCAACGGGAATGCTTAAAGTTTTGGATGATGGCTCTGAGCTTAAACCTTATAATGCCGCAAAATCCGCGTTGTTAGGGTTGACTTCCGTACAGATGGCACGTGTAGGATTCATGGGGCATCCGGACCCATTGGGAGGATCGCGCGGTTATCTGAAAATGATGACGGGCCGGGAAGATGTCAGGTTGAAAGAACCCAAGATGAATGGTACGTATGCAATTGAAAAGACGTATACAAAACCCTATGCTGCCTGCCGCTATTGTCATCCGGCTATAGAAGCAGCAATCAGGCTCAGGTCAAAATATGAAATTATGCTGCAGGCAGTGACTTCAATTGAAGTTAGGACATACTATTGGGCGGTTAACAAGCATGATCATACCATGATTCCCGGAACTGCATCAGCTAAAATGAGTATTCCGTATGGAGTTGCTGCCGGACTGATATGCGGGAAAGCCGGATTGAGGGAATACAGCCTGGAATATGTGCAGGATCCGGATATTTTGGCTCTGGCTGCCAGGGTAAGGGTGATATCGGACGATGAACTCACTGAACTGTTTCCAAATATGACAACCGCAATTCTCAAACTGACATTGGACAGCGGAGAGGAATATGTTGAGCGAATAGATTTTCCAAAGGGTGAGCCGGAAAATCCTCTTACAAAAGATGAATTCTCAGAACGTTTTACAGAACTGGCTGTATACAGCGGTAAAACCATGGAAGATGCCTTTGCGCTCATGGACTTTGTAAATAAAATGAATGGCAGCATGAAGGCACTATTTGAGTATCTGTAAAGGCAGCAGAGAGGGATGATTATGAAACCAGGTATAAATTTAATTCTTGGAACGATGACATTTGGAGAGCAGGTGTTTGGAACAGATGTCCGGGATATGATTCAGTACTTTATGTCCTTTGGGTATACTGAGATCGATACGGCCTATGTGTACAATAATGGGGAAAGTGAGCGGCTGCTTGGGGCCGGAATAGAGAAATTGAATGCCAAATCAGTGAAAATTGCTACAAAGGTTAATCCCAGAATAACGGGGAGGCTGGACAAGGATGCAGTTCTCACGCAGTTTGCAGAGTCCCTGCAGCGCATGAAGGTAAATTATGCAGATACGTTGTATCTGCATTTTCCCGACCCGGCCACGCCTATGGAATCCGCGCTGGAGGGGTGTGCCAGATTGTATGACCAGCATAAATTCAAACGGCTTGGCTTGAGCAACTTTCCTGCATGGATGGTCTCTGAGGCCTGCCATATTTGTGAAGTACATGGGTGGATGCGCCCATCTGTTTATGAAGGGCTGTACAACGCGCTGAGCAGAAATGCGGAAAGGGAACTTGACAGTGCTCTTTCCTATTATGGAATGAGGTTTTATGCCTATAATCCGCTTGCAGGAGGAATACTTACGGATAAGTATTATGACAGGAACGGGGGGATTCAGGAAGGCAGATTCACATATCGCCCAAATTATCAGCAGCGATATTGGAAGGATTCCTATTTTGAAGCGGTTGACCATATCAGGAAAGCATGCGCACCATATGACATGGATGTGGCGGAAGCTGCTTACCGTTGGATAGCATACCACTCCATGTTAAAGAAGGGGCGTGGGGACGGGATCATTATTGGTGCTTCACGCATCGAGCATCTAAAGAAGAATATTGCATTTCTGGACAGGGGAAAATTGCCGGATGATGTAGTAAAAGCCATGAAAAATGCATGGGAAATCAGCAGGACCGATGCTCCTGAGTATTTTAGGCTATATGAGGCATCTAAAGTATAAGTTTGTTAAGGGCTTACAGGGAGGAAAAAATGATAAATCAGGCACGTATGTTGAATACGCTACGCAGAGAAGGGATTGAATTCTTTGTGGGGGTACCGGACTCCTATCTGAACGGATTCTGTAATTATCTTCTGGAGAAGGTACCGGAAAAGAATCATATGGTTGCGGCAAATGAAGGAAATGCGATTGGAATTGCAGCTGGATATTATTTCAGCACCAATAAGGTTCCTCTTGTGTATATGCAGAATTCAGGCATGGGAAATGCATTTAACCCCATTGCTTCATTGGTAGATAAGAATGTTTACAGTGTGCCGCTTATTCTATTGATTGGATGGAGGGGAGAGCCGGGAACCGGTGATTGGCCTCAGCACAAAACTCAGGGAGAGGTGACAACAAAGCTTCTTGAAATATTGAATATACCCTATGTCGTGGCTGAGGACAACGACGATTTATTGGAAGACCAGATTAAATGGGCGGTACGCCTGGCACGGATAAGCAAGGGACCTGTGGCTGTAATTGCGAAAAAAGGTGTTTTTGCCGGAGGGAAAAAATCCAATATTCCGGATGACAGGTATCCGTTAAGCAGGGAAGAGGCTATTGAAGTCATTCTGGACACCCTGCCAGAGGATACGGTTTATGTTGCAACCACCGGCAGGGCCACCCGTGAATTATACTTTTTAAGGGAACGGAGAAAAGAAGGTCATGAACACGATTTTCTGAATGTAGGTGCCATGGGACATGCATCATCTGTAGCGCTTGGTTTAGCGGCTTCAAACAGAGCACGCCAGGTCGTGTGCCTGGATGGGGATTGTTCAGCCCTGATGCATATGGGAGCATTTTCAATGGTCAGCAAAATGGATGTCCCCAATCTTATGCATGTGGTGCTTAATAACGGAGCCCATGAATCCGTGGGAGGACAGCCGTCAGCCGGGTACTTTGTTGATTTTACCTGTATTGCCAAGGGGGCAGGATATACTACCTCGGATTCTTACGTATCGTTGGGGGATGAACTGGCAGATACTGTTAACCGTCTGGTAGGAGAAAAGAAAGCGTCGTTTATTGAGGTGAGGATTCACAAGGGATTGAGGGGAGATTTACCGCCCCTGAAAATTTCACATCACGATCTGATACAAGAACTGATGGAAGAACTGCAGAGATAAACATATGTACAGAAATGGAGGAAATGCATGAAAGAAACAAGAGCCTTTTTAAAGTCATTAGGAATGCCGGAAGGTGATGCATATGATTTGCCCACTTCCGGGAAACGGTTTGCAGATGGAGGGCAGTATCGGTTTGAGGTTCCGGGCATTCAGGGTCCGAAGGTAATGGAAGCCCTTCTTGAGGAGGTAGATAGGTATGAAATCTGTATTCACCGGGTGACCCAGACAAAGGGAATCATGATGCTTACGGATAATGAGATAATGGAAATGGTCCGCCTTGCAGATACTGCTGCAACCGATTTAATACTTGCCATTGGCCCAAGAGCAACCACAGATACCAGCGCTTCGGTAAATACCCCTGAAGGTATCCGCATGGGTTATCGTCTGCGGGGGCAGGAGCAGGTGGTTCGTGCGGTGGAGGATGTTAAGAGGGCAGCGGCCTTTGGCTGCCGGTCATTTCTTGTATATGACGAGGGATGTCTGTGGCTGTTAAATGAGATGAGAAAAGCAGGAGAGATTCCAGCGGACTGTCATTTTAAGGTTTCGGCCCACGCAGGGCACGGGAACCCCTGTTCTGCGAGGCTGTTGGAAATGATTGGTGCGGACTCTGTGAATCCGGTCCGTGACATCCAACTGCAGATGCTGGCAGCTTTGCGCCAGGCCATTGATATTCCCATCGATATTCACACGGAAAATCCAAAGTCCACAGGCGGTTTTATCCGGCATTATGAGGTGCCGGAGATGATTCGTGTGGCTGCTCCCATATACCTGAAGACGGGAGGGTCCGTAGCGCAGACACACAGTTGGGAATCATCTGCTGACGATGCTAAAAAGCGTGCAAAACAGGTATGCCTGGTCAAGCGCATGATCGACACATATTATCCGGATGCCATTGGCTCTAAGAAAGGTTCAATTAGGTGATGAGGGATGAGACACCATCAATATAATTCTGATTTCAAATTTGTAGTAGAACCGGAAGAATTTTCCAAATATACAGAGAGAGAGCTTCTTCAGTATTGTCTGGGAGCAACCATGTATATGCCGGGGACAAAGGATTTCTCAAAAAAGGTATTAAATCATGAACTTCCAGGTCTGACATCCATAGTATTCTGTTTCGAGGACGCCTGCCCGGAAGGACAGGTTGAGGAGGCAGAAAACAATGTCATCAAAATGCTGGATATATTCAGCACTGCTATTGATGAACGTAAACTTACATATGGAGATTTGCCCCTTATTTTCTGTAGGGTTAGGAACCAGCAGCAGTTTATTCATTTTTCGGAACAGCTGACACAAAAACATGTCAGGGTTTTGACAGGAATCAATTTTCCGAAATTTAATACACATAACGGTGAGACATATATGCGGTATTTAAAACAGCTGAATGATAAATTTGGTGAAATTATATATGGAATGCCGATTATTGAAGATTCCGAGGTGGCTTTTAAAGAGACACGGATGGAAGAATTGACAGGAATACGTGAGATTCTGAATCAATACAGGGATATCGTATTGCAGGTCCGCGTAGGTGCCACTGATTTTTCATCTTGTTTTGGCGTGCGTAGAGGTGTGGATTACTCTATTTATGATATTTTGACCGTGAGAGAGTGCCTGTCTGACATCCTGAATATATTTGGCAGAAATAATGATTATGTTGTATCTGGTCCTGTCTGGGAGTATTTCAGAGTCAGCAAACAGATGATGTTTGAGGAACTTCCAAGTTATGATATTGAAGACTGCCTGATGAAAAGAATACCTATTATTAACTCGGAAATTGATGGTCTTCTGCGGGAGGTAATCCTGGACAAGGCAAATGGATTTGTGGGAAGGACCGTAATTCATCCATCCCATATCAAGTATGTCAACGCAATGCAGGCTGTTACAAATGAAGAATATCAGGATGCGGTCAATATTCTTCAAAGTGAAAAAGGCGGCGTATTTAAGGGCAGTAATGGAAATAAGATGAACGAAGTAAAACCTCATACAAACTGGGCTGCAAAGATTTATATGAGATCACGTGCATATGGGGTAATTGAAAATGAGCACAGTTATATCAAACTCTTTTCATCTGAGAAATCAGATTAAGGGAGGCGGAACATATGAAAAGGCTTGTGACTCCAATAGCGGAAGAGGATACTAAGAATTTGCATATCGGTGATACGGTGCTTATTTCGGGAAAAATTTATTGCGGAAGAGATGCGGTTCTGCCCAGGATTTGTGAATTAGTAGAAAAAGAAATTCTGGGGCAGCATGGAATTGATTTAAAAGGAAGCGTGATATTTCATACAGCGGTAAGCCCTGCTGGTATTGGTCCTACATCCAGCAATAAAGTAGAGATTGAAGGCAGCTTCCAAGTGCTTTCAAAGGCGGGGGTAAAGCTCCATTTGGGAAAGGGAGCTGTCAGCAAGGATACCATTGGAATGTTAGATGAATACAACGCCGTCTATGCGGTAATTCCACCTGTAACAGCGCTGTTAAAAGAGAATACATTATCACAAAGAATCGCTGCATTTCCAGAGCTGGGAATGGAGGCTTTCTATGAACTTGAAGTGAGGGATTTCCCAGCTATTATAGGGGCCGCACATAATGAAAGCATATATTAAGGTAATGACGGAACATATCCTAAGGAGGATGGGATGGATTTTGATAAGAATATAGTAGAGAAAGTAAGCCAGACCCTTGTCCGTGCCGGCTCCACATTTCTTCCAGATAAAAAGGCAGCTTATGAAAGAGCAATTGAAACCGAAACAAATGAGCTGGCAAAGTGGACCATGGAAACTATTTTAAAAAATGCATTAGTAGCTGAAACTCATTCCAGTCCACTGTGCGATGACACCGGGATACCCCATTTGGTTTTGGAAATCGGAACAAACGCGGCAGTAACCGGTATCATGTTGGAGTCGATACAGGAAGGTGTGCGCCAGGGACTGCGGCATCTTCCGGGAAGACCCATGGCGGTAAAGGGAAATGATGCGCAACTGATTGACCAGTCATCAGGCCTGGATACAGACCCTGGCGCCCTGGATACAGCACCTGTTCTGATACGTCATACGGAAGGCGGCCTAATTCGCCTGCACATCCTGATGTTTGGCGGAGGACCGGCAATCAGGGCAAAGACATACCGTGTATTTCATAAACACAGTGTCCAGACTGTACTGGATGAAATTGTATCATGGGCAAAGGAGTCGGCGCCATTGCTGGGCTGTACCCCGTGTACCCTTGGCGTGGGAATCGGGCGTTCTCATTATGAGGCTTCTTCCATGATGCTTCAGGCACTTGTGGATGGTTCCTATTTACATCAGAGTGATATGGAGAAAGAGATAACGAAACGCGTGAATCTGGCAGGGATTGGACCGCTTGGACTGGGAGGAACACACACCGTTCTGGCCACTTTCATGAAGGTGGGGCCCCAGCGGGCCAGTGGCGTAAGGGTAGTCTGTATGAGGCCCTGCTGCTGTTTTGAACCCAGGATAGCAAGTGTGGAATTATGTCAGGAAGGTCAGTGTGGCAGATGAGCAGGGAAAAAGAGCTTGCAAAAAATACCATAATATTAGCGTTTGGAAAAATATGTACACAGAGTATAAGCTTTTTGATGCTACCGTTCTATACGGCGGTTTTGGACACAAAAGATTATGGTACCTTTGATTTGCTTGTAACCTATGCGACATTGTTACTGCCGCTGGTCAACTGGCAGTTTGACCAGGGACTGTTTCGGTTTATGCTGGAAAAACGGGGAAATCACACTGCCCAGTCTGAACTGTTTTCAACCATACTTATATCCGGTACGCTCCAATCAGGAATCTATGCCGGTATGTTTTTCCTTATAAGGCCGCTGCTGTCGATTGTAAATGCAGAATTTTTGCTGGCTTATGTCATACTTCATGTATATACTGCTATTTTCCTCCAGTTTGTCAGGGGGCTTGGAGACAATACGAAGTATGCGATTGCCGGATTCATTTCTGCATCGTCTACCGTTGTTTTTAATGTAATTACTTTGGCAGTGTTTAAGTGGGGGTTAAAAGGGTTGTTTACCGCCACACTATTATCCCAGGTTTTTACAATAATCTATTTGATATCCAGCTCCAAATGTTGGAGGTACTTCTCGGTAAAATCAGCAAAGTACAGCATATTCAAAAGTGTACGCAGGTACTCTCTTCCATTAATTCCCAATAATCTGGCATGGTGGGTGGTTAATGCTTCGGACAGAACTGTTATTTCCCATTTTATAGGACTGGCGGCAAATGGTATCTTTACAGTGTCCAGCAAATTTCCCAGTGTGTTCATCAGTTTTTATAATATTGTGAATTTGTCATGGACAGAATCTGTATCACTGCATTTTGATGATGAGGACCGTGATGTTTTCCTGACAGATATGGTGACCATGTTTTTTAAGATATTTGCCTCTGCGTGTTTTGGTGTGGTGGCAATTATGCCTTTTATATTTCCCATTATGGTAAATACGAAGTATAGAGATGGATACAATCAGGTCCTTATTCTTATGTATGCAATGCTGTTCAGGGTCTTGGTGGGACTTTACAGCTGTATTTACATAGCTACGAAACAATCAAAAAAAGTTGCGTATACTTCGGGAGCCGCAGCAATTATAAATCTTACGGTGGACTTGCTGTTTATCAACAGGATTGGCTTATATGCGGCATCCCTGTCCAGTCTGATTGCGTTTTTGGTCATGTTTATCATACGGTATGTTGAAATTAACAGGACCGTTCATATGCGGATTAAGCGGTCGGCTGCTTTGAGTTCAATTATAATGGGAGCCATATTAACTGGCGCATTTTACTCTAATTCCGTAATGATTCAGGGAATTGCTTTAGCTGTTACAATTGGATATGGGATATGGGCCAATGCTGATTTGCTTCGGACTGTGTTGAAGATGGTTAGAAAGGGAGCTATCGGTTAGCCCAGGTATTCTTCATACAATATCAGAGAGAGGACACATATGATAGAAAAACGCAAAATTTTCATACAGACATTCAATGGATTCGATGTTTTTGTGGATGAGGAAAGAATATATTTTTCAAGCAGAAAGTCAAAGGAGCTGTTGGCTATTCTGGTGAATAAAAGAGGAGCAAGCGTGCCGCTGGCAGAGCTTGCCTCTCTTTTATACGCGGACAGGCCAGAGAAGCTGTCCAAGAGCAATTTGAGGGTGGTCAGTTACCGTCTCCGGCGTATTTTGGGGGAATATGGATGCGAAAATATTCTGGTTCACAGAAGGGGTGTGTACGCGGTTGATGCGGGACTGTTTGAATGCGATTCATATGAACTGTTAAAGGGAAACGGAAGGTTTCTGACTGCCTATACAGGTAAATATATGCCGGAATATCCGTGGGCTGCGGATACAACCCCATATTTAGACGCAATATACGCGAAGAGTACAAAAGATGGGTAAGCGGCGGTAAAACAGCCGGAAGGGGAGAGATGAATGGAAGGAAATCTTTATGAGGATATCTTAAGGGGAAGGGAGGCTGTTTCCGTTGTGGGGCTGGGGTATGTGGGCTTACCCATTGCGACTGCGTTTGCAGAAAAAGGTGTCAGGGTAATTGGTTTTGACCTGGACCGGGATAAGATTGGTTTATACCAGGCGGGGACTGACCCTACCCGGGAGGTGGGAGATGAGGCTATAAGGAATACAACCATTGACTTTACCTGGGATGAGATCCGGCTCCGGGAAGCGCGGTTTCACATAATCGCGGTTCCCACCCCTGTAAACCAGGACCATACGCCTGATTTGTCGCCGGTCATCCGCGCGGGCACAATGGTGGGGCGCAATCTGAGCAGGGGCTCTGTGGTGGTATTTGAATCCACTGTATATCCGGGGGTAACTGAGGATGTATGTATTCCAATCCTGGAGAGGGAATCCGGCCTGACGGCGGGAACGGATTTTAAGGTTGGTTATTCGCCGGAGCGTATTAATCCGGGAGATAAGAAACACAGACTGGAAAACATTACGAAGATTGTCTCAGGAATGGATCGGGAATCGCTGGAGGTAATCGCGGATGTATATGACATCGTCATAGCGGCAGGGACATACAGGGTTTCATCCATTAAGGCGGCAGAGGCCATTAAAGTGGCGGAGAACAGCCAAAGGGATATCAACATCGCGTTCATGAACGAGCTGGCCATTGTATTTGACAGGATGGGGATTGATACGGAGGAGGTGGCGGCGGGTATGGATACCAAATGGAATGCCCTTAAATTCCGTCCGGGACTGGTGGGGGGACACTGTATTGGTGTGGACCCCTATTATTTTACATACGAGGCAGAGAAACAGGGGTATCACAGCCAGATTATACTGTCCGGAAGAAAGGTAAACGACGGTATGGGAGCCTTTGTCGCTGACGCGGCAATCAAACAGATGGTCCTGGCGGGCAAGACGGTCAGACAGGCCGTGGTGGTGATTTTAGGCATGACGTTTAAGGAGAACTGTCCGGACATCAGAAACAGCAAGGTATATGACATTGTAAAGCGCCTGAAAGAGTATGGAATTTGTCCCATGGTGGCGGACCCGCTGGCGGATCCGGCCAGGGTGAAAGCGGAATATGGGGTATCTGTCACACCATATCCCAGAAGGTATGACGCGGACTGTATTATACTGGCTGTCGCCCATGACGTATTCAGGGGACTGTCTTTAGCGGAACTGGATCGTATGTTCAAACCTGCCAAAGGGGAGGAAAAGGTTTTGATTGACGTAAAGAGTGTGTTTAACAGGCCGGAAATGGAGCAGGCGGGTTTCCGGTACTGGAGGCTGTAACACAGCATACATTGAGAGGTATTTCTAATGACAGGAAGGAAAATTATTGGGATTGCCGCTGTCGCAGCGGCAATCCTTATATCATCCGCCGGTCCGGCCCAGGGGCAGCCGGCAGACGCGTTCCAGGCCCAGGAGCAGTGGGCAGCCGGCTGGCAGCAGGATTCATCGGAGCAGTGGATATACGTGGAAAACGGCAGGAAGCTGACGAGTCAGTGGCTGCCATGGCCGGACGGCACGCTGCGCTATGTCGGAAGGGACGGCCATATCGTAAAGGACAGCTGGGTGGACACGGGGCAGGCGCGCTGCCGGGTAAGCCAGGACGGTTCCAGATATGAAAACCAATGGTTCAGTCTTGTGTCAAAGCCCATATTGCCTTCCGGCCGTCAGGGGACCAGCTGGTACTATGCAGGCGGGGACGGAGCTATACTGAGGAGTGGCTGGCATGAGCTGGGAGGAAAATACTACTACTTTTATTCGGGAGGAAGCTCTCCCAGAAAGACCTTCCTCAATCTGGAGGACAGGCGCTATTACGTGGACCAGGATGGGGCAAGAATGGGACCGGGCTGGTTCAGTGTTGATTCCTCCGATGGTAAGGGGAATACCTATACTAACTGGTATTACGCGGCGGAGGACGGCGCTCTTTTAAAGAATGGATGGCACACGGCAGAGGACAGAATGTGCTATTTTGACTCCAATGGCACGGCTTACCGCAGCAGGTGGTTTAACCTGGGAGACGACAGGTATTATGTGGACCAGGACGGTGCAGTCCAGAACGGCTGGTTTTCCATCACTTCTGCGGGCAGCAACGGGCAGGAAATCACCAGCTGGTATTACGCGGAACCAAATGGCGTTGTGTGGCGCAATGGATGGAGGGAAAAGGATGGCAGCTGGTATTTTTTTGAGCCCGGTGGCCTGAACTACCGCAAGCGTTGGTATACAGACGTAAATGGAGAGAAGTATTACCTGGACCAGGACGGAATCCTTAAGGATGACGGCTGGTTCAGCGTTGAAAATGTCAATCGTTCCACGGGCGCGGTGACGGAGAGCTGGTACTATGCATCGGAATCAGGGGCGGTCCTCAGAGGCGGCGTTCGGGAACTGGACGGAAAAAGCTATTATTTTGACTCCAACGGGGTTAATTACCGGAAGCGGTGGCTGACACAGGACGACGGCCGGAAACGGTATACAGGGCCTGACGGTACTCTGTACCGAAATCAGTGGTTTATAATCAGCGGACTGGATTCCAGGGATGCGGAGTATAACCACTGGTATTACGCGGGGGCCGACGGGTATGTGCGCACGGACGGCTGGTACAGGATTGACGGGAAATATTATTGTTTTAACAGCGCGGGCATTATGCGCACAGGCTGGCTGACAGAGGAAGCAGATGATGACGAGGAGGAGGATTCTTATTATTACTGTGGGGAGGACGGGGCCAGGGCCTGCGGCTGGCAGTGGCTGGAGATTCCGGCAAGCTGGATGGACAACTCTGCGGTGGTGGATTATGTGCAGGAGCACGGTCAATACGCGTTTTTCTATTTTAACCGGTCTTCCGGCAAGAAGAAGCGCTCTCCAAGCGGCAGGAGAGAGATGAAGGCAGACGGCACGGATTACTGCTTTGATGCAAACGGAATCATGTACACAGGCTGGGTAAAGCTCTCGGATACTTCCCCGGAGATAAAGGGTTACAGGTATTTCTACCGGCAGAAGGAAGATCAGGAGGGGAAATTCACGGAAGGAGAAAAGGTGAAGGGAGCCTGGCTTAAGCTGGAGGGGCCTTCTGACCTGGGAAGCTCCGGTCAGGAGGAATGGTACTATTTCGACCGGACCGGAAAACCGCTGTGCGCGGACGCGGACAGCTATACGGTGGAAAAGGTCCATGACAGCTATTATGTCTTCGACATGTACGGCGCGGCCCAGTCAGGGCTTCTGGAGGTGGAGGGGGAATTCTACTACTGCAAGGGTCCTGAAGGCGACCGGAAATGTGTGACCGGAAAGACCCTGTTTGATGACGGCATAAGCGGTTCCCGCTCCCGGTATTACTTTGACCTGAAGGGAAAGGGTATCACAGGCATAAAGGACGGCTGCTTTTATTATAAAGGAAAAATGCAGAGAGCAGATGTTTCTGCCGGATATGAGGTATTTGATATTCCGGGGGTGGGAAAGCGGCTGTTAAATTCCAGGGGAAAGATTATGAAGAACACCAAGGTGACAGATGGGAACGGCAAGCGGTGGGTTCTTGGTAGCGGCGGCGGGATACTTACCTATGGGTCGGATGAGGTGGCGGAGATTCTGGCGCCTGAAGCATCGGTTTCGTATTAGATTCAGGGACCGCGTTTGCCGTCCTGTCGTTCACACAGGGGAAAGGGGTATGGAATGAAAAAGCAGATGAAGATAGCAGTGGCAGGGATGGGGTACGTGGGGCTGTCTAACGCAGTGCTGCTTGCGCAACATAATACTGTCTGCGCGGTGGATATCGTGAAGGAGAAGGTGGATATGGTTAACAAAAGGCAGTCTCCGGTGGCGGAGGTGGACCTGGAAGCATACCTCAGGGAGGCCCCCCTTAACCTGTCGGCTACAACCGATGCGGAGTCAGCCTATAAGGATGCGGATTTCATCATAATCGCCACTCCGACTGATTATGACCCGGAGAGGAACCGGTTTGACACAACCTCAGTGGAGGCGGTGGCGGGGCAGATACGGAAGGTGAATCCGGATGCATGCATTGTCATTAAATCCACGGTTCCCCCAGGATTTACCAGGAAACTGTGCGGTATGTACCGGACAGAAAATATTTTGTTTTCTCCTGAATTCCTGCGGGAAGGGAACACGTTAAAGGACAGCCTGTACCCGTCACGCATTGTGGTGGGCGTGGATGGAAAAAATCCGGTCCAGATGGAAAACGGCAGGAAATTCGCAGAGCTTTTAAAGGACGCGGCTCTGAAAGAGGGTATACCGGTCCTGTACATGGACCCATCAGAGGCTGAGGCCGTGAAGCTTTTTTCCAACGCATACCTGGCCATGCGGGTGGCTTTTTTCAATGAGCTGGATACATATGCCCAGGTATACGGGTTAAGCGCCAGGAACATGATAGACGGGGTATGCCTGGATTCCAGGATTGGAGATCATTATAACAATCCGTCCTTTGGGTATGGAGGCTACTGCCTTCCCAAAGATACTAGGCAGCTGCTGGCTGATTACGGAAGCATACCCAACAGCCTTATATCCTCCATTGTGGAAGCCAACGATATCAGGATGGATTTTATAGCGGAACAGGTCCTTCAAAAGTCCGGTACAGTGACTGGAATCTACCGGCTGACCATGAAGTCTGATTCCGATAATTTCCGCCACGCGGCTATTTTGGGAGTCATAAAGCGCCTGGCAGCCCGGAACGCGCAAATGGTCATTTATGAACCGGCTGTCAGGGAACGGTCGTTTATGGGAATAAAGGTTATCCGTGACCTGGAGGAGTTCAAGAGACTGTCAGATGTAATCGTGGCCAACCGGTACGATGAAGAACTGGAGGATGTAAAGGATAAAATTTACAGCAGGGATTTATACGGGTGTAACTGATTCAAAAGAGAAGGGCGGGGACAGCATGAAAATTGCTATGATTGGACATAAACGTGTGCCATCCAGGGAAGGCGGAATCGAGATTGTGGTGGAGGAGCTGTCGGTGCGCCTGGCTGCCATGGGACACCAGGTGGACTGTTATAACCGCTGGCACGGGGGCGGAAATGAAAGTAAGATGCCCCGGGAATACAAAGGAATCCGGCTTATAAGGATTCCCACATTCAGACGCACGGCACTGAATGCCTTTGTCTATTCTGTATTGGCGGCCGTCAGGGCGGCCGCCGGAGGCTACGACGTGATACATTTTCATGCGGAAGGGCCCGCGGCCATGGCTTTCATGCCCAGATTATTGGGAATACCTGTTGTGGTGACCATCCATGGACTGGACTGGCAGAGGGCAAAGTGGGGAGGCTTTGCCACCAGGTATCTGCGCTGGGGTGAAAGGAACGCGGCGCGGTTTTCTGACGCGCTGCTGGTGCTGTCCAGGGGAAATAAGCGCTACTTTAGGGATACATATAACCGGAATGCCATCTATATACCCAATGGGGTAAATGTAAAACCCTGTCTGGAGCCAGAGGAAATCGGGCGGGCCTGGGGGCTTGAGAAGCATGGATATATCCTTTTTCTGGCCAGGCTGGTACCGGAAAAAGGCCTCCATTATCTGATTGAAGCCTACAAGAAGGTAAATACGGATAAGCGCCTGGTAATAGCGGGAGAACTGACGGAAAACGACGCCTATGTAAGAAAAATAAAGGATATGGCAGAAGGGGACGCCAGGATACTGCTGGCCGGTTTTGTCCAGGGACGCGTGATGGAGGAATTGATGGCCAATTGCTCCATTTACGTACTTCCCAGCGATGTGGAGGGAATGTCAATCAGTCTTTTGGAGGCATTGAGCTATGGCGTCCGGTGCCTGGTCAGCGATATTGAGGAGAATGTGGACACGGCGGCAGGTTATGCGGTCTGTTTCCCCAGAGGAAATATCTCCTTGCTGCAAAAAAGTCTTGAGGAACTCCTGAAACAGGAGGAGGGTGTCCATGACAGCGCGGGGCAGATTGAATTCGTGCGCGGGAATTACAACTGGGACTTGTCTGTGAAGAAGCTTCTGAATGTGTATGAGGACGTGATAAAAAAAGAAAGTCAAGGGGACGCGGCGCAATGAAAATATTGATTGTCAGGAATTTTCCAAGCTACATGGATATCAGGCACAGAACCTATAATATTCAGGAACTGGGGCTGGCAAAGGCCCTTGTCCGCATGGGGAACATCTGCGGTGTCGTGTTCTGGACGGACCGGGCTGAGGAACAGATGAACTATGTGTTTGATGTAAACAGGCACATATGTATTTATTACCGGAGGGGAATCAGCCTGTTTCACAACACAATATTCCCGGGGATGAAAACGCTGGCGGACAGCTATGACATAATTCAGTCAGGAGAGTACAATCAGATGGAGACATGGCTGCTGGCAAAGCAGTATCCGGGAAAGACAGTGGTCTATCATGGGCCCTATTATTCGGAGTATAACAGGAAATACCATGCCATGTGCAGAATCTTTGACCTTTTTTTCTTTAAGACGTATCTTAGAAACCGCACCCGGTTTATTGTCAAAAGCCATCTGGCCAGGCAGTTTCTGCAGTCCAAGGGAATCCTTCAGGAAAACATAAAAACCCTTGGCGTAGGCATGGATACAGATGCTCTGGAGGCCAGCGGGGAGGATGTTCCGGAGTATATCAGAGAGGCTGAGAGGAAAGAAACCGTAATCCGCCTTCTCTATATCGGACATCTGGACCCTGGCAGGAATATCCTGTTTATTCTGGAGACGATGAAGGCCATCCGGGATATGGGGCAGGATGTGATTCTGAACCTGGTAGGGACCGGGGAACACAGATATACGAAGCTGTGCCGGGAGTTCGCGGAGGAAAAGGGGCTCATGCCCTATATCCACTATACGGAAAAAATGGAGCAGAAATACTTGTCCGGTATCTACCGGTCATCGGACTTCTTTCTGCTGCCCACCCGCTATGACATATTCGGGATGGTACTGCTGGAGGCGATGTACTACGGACTGGCAGTCCTGACCACGGACAACGGCGGCTCCACGATGATGATACAGGATGGGGTAAACGGCTACCGCCTGAAGCTGGATGTCCATAGGTGGGCCTGGCGGATTGTCAGACTCTACGGGGACAGGGAACAACTGGAGCATATGAAGCGCTGCGCCCATGAGACCGTGGCGGACAGATATACCTGGGACGTGCTTGGGCCCCGGTTCCTTGATCAATACCGTCAGGTTCTGGAGCGGGACAGGACCGTTGAACATGTGCCCGGATGAGCGAGCCGGACTGAGTGAGGAGGAGGGGACGGGATGTCGGATCTGAAAAAAAATCTTGCTTATAACATCCTCTACCAGATTCTTTTGATTCTACTGCCTCTGGTCCTGTCGCCCTATGTTTCGCGCGTACTTGGGGCAGAGGGCATTGGGGTTTACTCGTACACATACTCCATCGCGGGTATGGCCGCCCTGTTTGGAATGCTGGGTGTGAATCACCATGGGAACAGAAGCATTGCGGCGGTACGGGATGACCGGGAGGAGAGGAGCAGGGAATTCTGTAATATATGGTTCTGGCAGATAGTACTGACCGCGGCGGCTGCTTTGGGATACAGTTGCTACCTCCTTTTCGTCTGCAGTCCGGGACTTCGCATGATTTCAGCGATTCAGATACTGACCGTATTCAATTCCGCGGCAGACATTAACTGGCTGTTTTTTGGTTTGGAGGAATTCAGACTGACGGTTACGCGGAATGTGGTGATAAAGGGATTGACCGTGCTGTCCGTATTTGTCTTTGTAAAAGGACGGCAGGATTTGTGGATTTATGTGTGTATCATGGCCGGCGGCGTTCTGCTGGGCAACCTCGCGCTGTGGACACAGGCCGGGAAATACGTTGATTTTAAGCGGCCCCAATGGGCCAGGGCCAAAAGGCATTTGATAAAGCTGGTAATTTTATTTGTGCCGGTGATTGCGGTCTCTGTGTATCAAAGGATGGACAAAGTAATGCTGGGCAGCCTGTCTGTCATGGAACAGAGCGGATATTACGAAAATGTGGAGAAGATCATTAATATACCCAAGGGAGTGATTACGGCTCTGGGCACTGTGATGCTGCCCAGGATGTCATACCTGATATCGAAGGATGAAACGGTGCTCATGAGGCGGTATATCTCCCGCTCCATGGAGTTTGTCATGTTCTCATCCTCAGCCATGGCCTTTGGAATTGCGGCGGTTGCCAATGACTTCGCTCCCTTTTTCTTTGGCAGCGGTTTTGCCGGAACCGGGCCGCTGATTCAGCTTATGTCCTGTACCATTGTCATGGTTGCGTGCGCGAATGTGGTGAGGACCCAGTATCTGATTCCACGGCGCAGGGATAGGGTGTATCTTCAGTCTGTGTGGATTGGCGCAGGCGTAAACCTTCTGGTAAACTTGTGCCTCATTCCCTACCAAGGCGCTTTGGGGGCTGTGATAGGCACGGTTGCGGCAGAGGGCTGTGTGATGCTGTACCAGATGGTCTGTGTGAAAAAGGAGCTGGATTTTACCGTTTATCTGAGAACAGGAAGCTGTTATATCCTGTGCGGGCTAATTATGTATATCGCGGTCAGAGCCGCCGCGGGAGGGCTCCGCCCCCGTATGGGGAGCGCCGTTCTGATTGTGTGCGAAATCCTGACAGGCGCGGCTGTCTATATGGTTTTTGCGGTTCCCTGCGCGGTGTATATACACAGGGACGGTTTCAGACGGTATTGGGAATCATTTAAGGAAAAGCGGAGGTGAGGGACTATGGGGGATATATTGGTCAGTGTGGTCATTACCACGTACCACAGGGATTTTGAGATGGTAAGGAAAAGCATTGAATCTGTATTGAATCAGACCTACTCCCGGCTAGAAGTTATTGTGGTGGACGACAATGGTCCAGACGCAAAACGGTATGGGATTAAACATGGGCTGGAGCGGTACGGGGGACAGAGCCGCCCCGTTTACTATATACAAAACCAGGTAAATCTAGGGGCCCAGGTTTCCCGAAATAAGGGTATTCTGCGCTCACAGGGAGATCTCATAGCCTTTCTGGATGACGATGACTGCTGGATGACCGGGAAGACAGAGCAGCAGGTGAAGGCATTTGATAAACCGGATGTGGGACTGGTGTACTCCAAGGGGTATCAGGTAATGCTGGACAGCAGGGGAGAGATCAGGGACAGGAAGCCTTACAATATGTCGGCAAGCTTTCCAGAGGAGGTCAGCTTTAAAGATATGCTCTACGGGGATTATATAGGAACCACCTCCCAGGTAATGCTGCGCAGGGAGGTATTCGCTTCCTGTGGCCTGTTTGACCCGGGGCAGCCGGCCAGACAGGACTACGAGATGTGGATACGGGTGAGCCGCAGGTACCGGTGCGTCGGGGTGCCTCTGTACCTGTTTGAGCATGCGCAGCATACGGGGGAACAGATTACCAAAAGCAGCAAGAAGGCATTTGACGGACTGTTAAGGGTTTATACCAGGTACAGGTCATATGCGGGCTGTACCAGCAGATGCCATTTTAAGCTTCTGCTGGCAAGGCAGTGTTTTCAAAACAAAATGTATCTCAAGGGAACCGGGTTCGCCATGGCGGCAGGCGTGTACCTGTTTCTTGCCATCATGGGTGAACGGGATGAACTGAGACTCAGAAGCAGCCTGCATTCAAAAAGACGGAAGGGTACAGCGGTATAGTATGGATGATTTCATATCGGATGCTGTAAAGCGGTGTATACCTGCGGCAACTTATGTCATGTTCATGACAATCGCGTTTTACGCAACCTCTGAATACCGGGGCAACCTGCCTTCCCTGCCGGTCAATCTGCGTTATGTGATGGATGTGCTGGTCATTTTCCTGGCAGTGCTGTATTTCCTGGTCACAGCTGATTTCAGGGGAATGAAGTTTGCGCTGCGGATGTCATGTATATGGCTGGTGCCCCTGGCCGGAATTGAGGTCATATCCATGATTATATGGCTGGTCGATTGCCCTGAAACAGGTTTTATTGTCCGCGGTTCCATCAATGTTCTGTGCGCGGCGCTGAATGTGCTCTGCGTTGCCTCGGCCTACTATATGTTCGGTGAAAAAACAGTATGGTACACTCTGGGCGCCATGGCGTTGACCGTAACCCTTGTCACAGGGGATGTGATGCGACGCTTTGGGGCCGGCCGCGTACTGACGGAGTACGCGCGGCTGCTCTGCACCTTTGCCGGCGATACGGGAAAGGCTATGGAACAGCTGGAGATGCATGACTTAATGCAGGGTCTGGGAGTATTTTCCATGTACTGTCTTTTCTGCATAAAGGATTACCGGCGGTATGCGGCGGGGTTCGCGGTTTCGGCGTTCTTTTTCTCGGTGGGGTTAAAGCGGATTGACGTGATTGGAATACTGATGGCCTGCGTTGCCGGAGCATTCTATAACCGCCTTCCAGAAAAGGCAAAGCGGGCCTTCCCCGGTGTCATGACCGCTTTTATCTTCTTTTTTGCTTATGGGTACCTGATTTTGATAAAAAGGGGAATGTACACCCCGCTGATGGAACGTCTGGGAATCAACACCATGAGCCGGGACCATATCTATGAATTCTATAAGGATTTTTACGAACTCAGCCCATCCTTTATGGGAAAGGGCGTCCGGTACATATACAAGGTATGGTCGGACTACCACAGCCTTGGAAGAGGGATGGTGGTGGAGGACATGCCGCACAATGAATTCATGACATATTACATTGAACTGGGTTTTTGGGGATTTCTGTTCTGGCTATGGAGCAATACATGGTACAGAATGGGATTTGTGAGGAAAAGGGTTGGCACGGAGTCACTCTCGCTCTTAATCATGTCAATTATATATATGTTCCTGACATACGCTACCGATAATACTTTTTTTTACTATTCCATCAATATCGCCGTATATGTTTCCGTGATGGCGTATGTGGACAGGCATAGGAGTGCGGAATAGAGGAGGTGGAAACTATCATGGATGGTATAAAAAGAAAACTGGGACCTCTGTTTGATGGGGCCAGGGGAAAGCTGGGAAAGCATTTCTTCTGTTTCATCGTAAGCACCGTGCTGCTGTGCTGTCTGTTTTATCATGGAAGCTGGAATACAGCCAGCATAGGATTCTCCTTAAACTATGAGGAGGCTTCCAGGGGGCTAAATCCAAATGGCACTTACTATAGCGTCTATGAGCTGAAGTCCGAGGCAGTACTGGCCAGGGCGCTGGAACTGGCGGGGGTAACGGAGATAACGCCGGAGGAACTGGCGGATAATATAAGCATTAACCTGCCGGCCGATTATAAGGATAAGTATGTGGTGACTCAGTACAGGGTGTTATATAAGAAAAACAGGGGGCTTAATTCGGTGAGGGCGGATGACATGCTGCGGATGATTTATTACGCGTACCTGGAGAACTTTTATAAGGAGTACACAGACAACAGAGAAATACTCAGTTATGAACCGGGAAAGCTGAATGAGCTGGAATACAGCCAGGCTGCCAGCTATTACTACATAAAATTATCCCTTATCAGTAAATATCTGGAGAATAAAGGAAGCTATAACCGCAGCTTTACTGGAGGGAACGGAGCCACATTCCAGGGACTGGTGGGTGAGATAGAAAATGTGAGGAAGGTGGCGCTGGCAAATTTCCGGTCCTATGTGACGCAGCTGGGTCTGTATAAACAGAAGAAGGAATTTGTAAGGGTACTGGATTACCGGAATTACCGGGACGGCATGGTTCATGAGTTAAACAGCAAGATTCACGGGCTGTACGAGGAATGTATTGAGATGTATGATTCCAGGCTGACGGGAATTGTCATGGTCCCCTCTGTGGATGACAAGGAAAAATTCTACATGTCTAAAACAAAGACAGGGATTGATTATCTGGCCGAGAATTCGGTGAAGGCCAAGGAAGAGCTGGAACAGAAGCAGGAAGAGATTAAATCCCGGCAGGCCGTCAGAGACAACATAGCAGCTTCCGCGAACCATCCCTCCGGGATATCCAAGGCAAACAGCATGATGGAGGAGATGGACAGGAAGATAGAGGAGATATCTGGAAAGGCCATTGCCCTGGACAAGGAGTATTCAAGATACAACAGTAAAAACTATATTAGCCTGAACGTGGAACCCAGAGGTTTCTTAAGCAGAATCAATCTGTTCCCATCCATCGCAATCCCGGCTGTCTTTTACGGGGGAAATGTTTTTTACATGGTTTATAAGGACAGAAAGAAACGGTTGGAGGAATAAACATTGGAGCATTTTCCGGTCATACATTACATTAAGAAATGGAAATATCTGATTATAGTGTTCATGGTGCTGGGTGGTTTCATTTTTTATCTGTTTTTCAGCAGAAGGCAGGTGTATACGGCTTACACTATGATTACCTACACAAACGAAGGCGCAGTAAACGGAAAGACACCCAGCGGGGCGGACCTGGACGTGAGCAAGATTTATGCTTCCAATGTGGTTTCCAGGGCAATCGAGTCGTTGGGAATGGATCCGGACCTGGACGTGGATTTTGTGCGCAGCGGCATAACGGTGGAGCCTATCATAGATGAGGAGGAACAGACCAGAAAGGAGGCGCTGCTCAGTGAGGGAGAGGTATACGAGGAGAAACCGACGGAATATTATATCTCCTTTTCTGTGGGCAGCGAATACTCAGAGGACTTTGCCAAGAATGTCCTGAATGAGGTCATAAACAGTTATCTCACCTACTATGGGGAACGGTATGTTGCCCAGTCCATTACGCCAAATAACATTGAGAATCTGTCGGGAGGCCAGTTTGACTATATAGACAAGGTGGATATCATAAAACAGTCCATCGAGGATATACTCAGTTACCTGAAAGTCAATGATGAGAGCTTCCGTTCCTCTAAGACTGGCTACAGCTTCTATGATTTGTCATCCCTTTACAATTTTATTAGGGATGTGAGCGTGGACCGTCTTTACGTGGACATTCTCTCAGGAAAGCTGACAAAGGACAGGGATGTGCTGGTTGAAAAGTACAGAGCGGATATCCAAAGTCTGAAGCTGCAGATGGAGAGAGAGGAAGAACAGTCCGACGGCCTGCTGGACCTGCTGGAGCAGTATAATCCCAAAATCCTGACGGCTCAGGAATACAGCGCCGCGTTCAGGGGGGAGTCCGCGTCAGACTCCATCATACTGCAGGATATCTATGAGAGGTCAGACGACATGGGAAATCCCGTGTACAGTGAAAATACCTATGATACCCTGATGAATCAGTACGTGTCCTACAACAGAATGAGATATGAGCTGGAGAAGAAGATAGAGGAAAAGGAATACATACTCTCGATGTTTTCTGATGAAACAGAGGCTGACCCGTCTGTCAGCCGGGAGGAGATGGACAGGAACATTGATTCTCTGATCAGCCGTCTCAATGAACTCTATGAGCTGTTCTTCAGGACGGGCCAGGAATACAATGATTACCTGGTAGGGAAAAACGTGGAAATCAACAGCAGCGTCAAAGCGCAGGAAAAGCTGAATCTTAAGATATATCTGGCTGTCACACTGTTTCTGTTTTTGGGAGGAGGATGTGTGGGAGCCGTTATCCTGGGAAGGCTGGGGGAAATCATTGAACGGACCCTTTACATAGATAAGAAGACAAGGCTGCCAAACCGTCTGAGCTGTGATGAGTATATCAAGACCATGAACCAGCGGGGAATGGTGGAGCTGTGTACCTGTGTGAATCTGAGAATCATGAATCTGAAGGAGATTAATGTAAGGCAGGGCCGGGAGGCCGGAGACAAGATACTGCGGGATTTGGGCAGGATTCTGGACGGGCTGTCAAAGGAATACGGATTCATCGGATATAACGGCGGCAACAGCATTCTGTGTATCCTGGACAATTGTTCCTATGACAAGGCGGTATTTATGCTGGAGGTCTTAAAGGATTATATAAAACAGGATATGGAGGAAAGCTCCGTGAAAATCACGGCTCAGCTGGCAGAGTCCGGCCGTATGGGCATATATAAGATTTATGAGCTGATCAGCTGTACCTATGAACAGGAAGAGAGGACAATCTGGTGAAATTTCCCAAATGGAAGAAAAAGAAAATAATCTGTGCTGTTTTTGCCGCTGCGGCCATTGCCGCCGCGCTGGCCTGGAAAATCAAATGGGATGGGGATCAACTGGAGGTGACATTCTACCATGTGGAGTCGGATAAGATTCTCAACGGCTTCCGCGTTGTGCAGCTGTCTGATTTGCACCTGAAGGAATTCGGGGAGAAAAACCAGGAGCTGGTGGAACGGGTGAGAAGGCTGAAGCCGGATATCATCGCGGTTACGGGGGATATGAACATGGTCCGCAACGATGACTGTCATGTGGTACTGGAGCTGTGCGCGCAGCTGACTCAGATTTCAGATGTGTATTATGTCATGGGGAACCATGAGTTTGTGGACTTTGCCGACCGGAAGACGGATATTGCAAAGGATATAGAGGAAACCGGAGTCCGCCTGCTTACAAACGAGTCGGAGAAGGTTACGGTCAACGGAAGCCTGATTGAAATTGGAGGACTGGTCAATGAACCTGCCAACTATGAGAAGAGGGGAGGTAAGAAGTTCATGGACAAATTTATGGATGACTCCTGCTTCAAGCTGCTTCTGGTCCACTATCCTGAATATTTCCTGGATGGGATTGAGGACCTGCCCATAGATCTGGCGCTGTGCGGCCATGCCCACGGCGGGATCATACGAATTCCCTTTGTGGGTGGAGTATATGCCGGGGAACAGGGATTTTTTCCGGAATTAACGGAAGGTATGCATGAACTGGGTAATTCCACCGTCATAGTAAGCCGGGGCCTTGGCAACAGCCATAAGATTCCCAGAATCAATAATAAGCCGGAACTGGTTGTCATTGACGTGAACTGGTATTAAGGCAGCGGCATGGAGAAAAAGATGAAAATTCTTATTATAAATAAATTCCTAAAGCCCAAGGGCGGATCCGAAACCTATATCATCGAAGTGGGACGCTGTCTGCGGCAGAAAGGGCATGAGGTCCAGTATTTTGGCATGGATGACCCGTACAGAACCCTTGGGAATGAGAGCGGTCTGTACACGTCGAATCTGGATTTCCATACCAGGGGAATCCGGCGTTTTAAGTACCCATTCTCAATTATATATTCCAGAGAGGCGAAGAATAAGCTGATTAGGGTATTGGAGAATTTCAACCCGGATGTGGTCCACCTGAACAATTTTAACTATCAGCTGACGCCTTCTGTTATTTACGCCGTCAGGAAGCATGATGAGAGGTTGGGCAAAAAGACGGTCATATTTTATACGGCCCATGATTACCAGCTGATTTGTCCCAACCATATGCTCAATTCACCCGGGGACGGAAAGAACTGTGAACAATGCGTGGACGGGCGTTATTTTAATTGTATCAAGAAACGGTGCATCCATTCATCCCTGATAAAGAGCATATTGGGTGCCGCAGAGGGAACGGTCTACAGAAAGCTGGGCACCTACCGGTATATTGACCGAATCATATGTCCCAGCCGCTTTTTGGAGTCCAAGATGAACCGGGTGGAACTGTTCAGGGGCAGGACTGTTGCGCTTCACAATTTTGCCGGCAATATGGAATTGATGCCGCCGTTAAAGAAGGATTATGTCCTGTACTTCGGCAGATATTCCAGAGAAAAAGGTATCGGTACCCTTTTAAGGGCCTGCCGGGAGCTGCCGTATATTCCCTTTGTCTTTGCCGGCAGCGGCCCTCTGGAACAACTGGTAAATGGGGTGCCCAATATAAAAAACGCAGGCTTTATGACAGGTGAGGCGCTGCGAAAAGTGATCAGGGAGGCCAGATTCAGTGTTTATCCATCCGAGTACTATGAGAACTGCCCCTTTTCTGTGATTGAGTCCCAGCTTCTGCGCACCCCTGTCTTGGGGGCCGGAATAGGGGGAATTCCTGAACTGATAGAAGACGGGGTAAACGGCGCCTTGTTTGCCAGCGGGGATTTGGAGGACTTAAAAGGAAAGATAAGAGCCCTGTGGAATTCGCCTGAGCAGTGCCGCGCGTGGGCGGAGAACTGCGGGATGGTGCGGTATGACACCGTAGAGACCTACTGTGATAAGCTGCTGGAATTGTACAGCGAAGATTTGAGACAATAAGGAGAAGCAATGGCTGAGAAACTATATGGAACTGTAATTGTGACATACCGCTGCAATGCCCGCTGCAATATGTGCGACTGCTTTAAATATCCTACCAGGCCTGAGGAGGAGATTACCCTGGATGTAATCCGGAAGATGCCGGACATGGTTTTTACCAATATAACCGGAGGGGAGCCGTTCATTCGCGGGGACATGCCGGACATTGTAAGGGAATTATACAAAAAGTCAGACAGGGTGGTTATTTCCACCAACGGATATTTTACGGACCGGATTATTGATTTGTGCAGGGAATTTCCCAAGGTGGGAATACGAATCAGCATTGAGGGACTGAAGGAAACAAATGATTTAATCAGAGGCATACCGGACGGATTCAACAGAGGATACAAGACATTGACGACCCTGGTCGGGATGGGACATCCAGACGTGGGCTTTGGCATGACGGTCCAGGATATGAACTGCGGGGACCTGGTTCCGCTCTACCACCTGTCGGACCAGATGGGCATGGAATTTGCCACGGCCACCCTTCATAATTCCTTTTATTTCAGAAAAACAGATAACCGCATTATGGATAAGAGAAAAGTTGCGGAAAATTTTGAAAAGCTGATTAATGAGCTCTTAAAAAGCAGTTCACCCAAGAAGTGGTTCCGGGCATATTTCAACCATGGACTGATTAACTACATATATGGTAATAAGCGTCTGCTGCCCTGTGATATGTCGAGAAACGCTTTCTTCATTGATCCGTACTGCGATGTGATTCCCTGCAACGGCATGTGTCGAAAAGCCGTCATGGGGAATCTGAGGAAACAGGAGTTTGAGGAGTTGTGGAACTCGCAGCAGGCAAGGCAGGTCCGTCAGCTCGCCAGAAACTGTGACAGAAACTGCTGGATGATCGGAAGCGCTTCGCCGGCCATGCACAGATACATCTGGATACCGGCATGGTGGGTCCTAAAACATAAATTTCTGAGAGGCGGCAGATATACACTGACTGAGAATTCATTTATAGATTAGGAATGAGGACAGGAGGCCTGATATGGCAGGGAACAGGAAAAAGGTATGCGGGAATATGAAATATGCCGTGAATCACGATGCGCTGACCGGCCTGTACAACAGAGAAAAGATGTTTAGGGAAACCCGGCGCATGGTGGACGCGCATAAAGAAATCCGGTTCGTGTTACTGAGATTTGATATAGACAGGTTCCGCCGTTATAATACCGTATTTGGCGAGAAAGCGGGAGATGAGCTGCTGCTGTTTTTGGCCGGGAGTATAAGAAATATAGCCGAACACATGGAGAACTGTACATATGGAAGAATGGTGGCAGATACATTCTGTATATGCGAACCCTATGACTATGATACATTAACCAGGCAGGTGAGGAAGGTGCATGAAGATTTGAGTTCCCGCCATAAGGACTACCTGTTGGAACCAACTGTGGGGGCGTATATTATAGATGATCCGGACCTGTCTGTGGAAGAAATGTATATCAGGGCCTTTGTGGGAAGCCGGAAATGTAAATATCAGTTTGGATCCTACCTTGGCTTTTATGACCCGGACCAGGGGAGGAGGGAGGCGGAGGAGGCAGCCATTGTCAATGGAATGCAGCATGCGCTGGACCAGGAACAGTTCGTCATCTATTTCCAGCCTAAATTTGACCTTACAGACAACAGGGATTATGGGGCTGAGGCATTGGTGCGATGGAAGCATCCAAAGGCTGGTTTGATTTTTCCTGGCAAGTTCATACCGGTTTTTGAGAGAAACGGGTTCATCTCCAGACTGGACTACTATGTCTGGGAGCATGTGTGCCGCCTTATGGGAAAATGGTACGGCGACGGCATAAGTCTGTCCCCTATGACCGTTAACATATCCAGAGGCAGTCTGTATAATCCGGGATTAGCCGATATGTTCATCGGTCTTACAGTAAAGTATGGTATTCCCATATCCCTTTTGAATCTGGAAATAACAGAAAGCGCGTATATATCAGAACCCGAACTGATGCGGACCGCGGTGCAGAGACTGCGCCGGGCCGGGTTTGTCACTATGATGGACGACTTCGGAAGCGGTTATTCTTCCCTGAATATGCTGAAGGATATTGATGTGGATGCCCTGAAGCTGGATATGCAGTTCCTGGCCAACGGCAGTCTCACAAAAAAGGGAGAAATCATACTGGCTAGCGTCATCCAGATGGCCGACAGGCTGGGAATGCCTGTCATCGCGGAAGGGGTGGAAACAGAAGAACAGAAAAAAATCCTTCACAGGACAGGATGCAAATATGTCCAGGGATTTTATTATGAACACCCTATCCCGCAGCAGGAATACGAGGCCAGATATATTTACAGGGTGAAAAAGAAGTGAGGAGGTGTAAAGATGAGCAGGAATGAGGACACAGTCAGACGGATAGAAGATTTGCTCGTATCAGACCGGGCCAGCACGATGCTGGTATGCATACATGGGGGCCGGGGAACAGGCATATATGGGGAAATATGCAGCTGTTATCTCAGGGAAACAGTGGAGTTTAAGGGAGCCGGGGATTTGATATTAAAACTGGATGAAATATGCAACTGGCTTGGAGCGCCTTCCTGCACCACGCAGCCCCGGTTCCTGAACAGAGATATGGAAAATCGGTATCAGGCGGGAGGTACTCCGCGCCCTGAAATCATCAGGGATAAGCAGATGGGCGGTCTGGAACAGGTGCCCTTTCAGCAGGCCCTTAAGGCCCGGGAGGTGCTGGTGGTATACATAAAATTCAGGCAGAACTCCAGCATGCAGGGCAGTATCAGGGGAAGGCTTACCCAGGGAAAAATTGTGAATTTTAGAAGCGGACTGGAGCTGATGCGCATGCTGTGCATGATACAGACGTGAAATTCCGGACATTGAGACAGTTCCGGGGGCCGCAGGGAAGAAGGGATACGGTATGAGAAATGCCAGGACAAAGCATCTGGATTTCATAATAGGTGATATTGCGGCTTTAGAGCTGGCCCACGGCCTGGTGGTGATACTGAGCCAGGAAAGGGTGTATGGAGAACTATATATAAGCTATATCCAGCTGGGGATCATGCTGGCGGCCATTACATTATCGGTAGCCTTCTTTTCGGATGGCTACAGGGGGATCCTGTACAGAGGCTACCTGAAAGAAATGGAAGCAGTGTGTAGCCACATGGCTATCACCTTTGCCATAGAGGTGGTATGTCTGTTCGCCTTTCGAATCAGCGGAATCTTCTCAAGAGTGGTTCTGTTTGCCGCCTTTTTCCTGGGAATTCTGTTTATGTACGGTGAACGGTTGCTGGTAAAACGGTATCTGGTTCGAAAGTTCCGCAAGATTAAGTATGCCAGAACATTGATGATTATTGCCACGCAGCAGCAGGCAGGCACATTGCTTGAGTGTCTTTCAGCCCATCCATTTACGGTTTTTCATATCCAGGGTCTGGCGGTTGCGGACCGAGATTTAAAAGGGATGAAGATATGCGGAACAACAGTGAGCTGCACCATGGACCAGGTGACGGAATATGTGAGGAGCCATATTATAGACGAGGTATTGATAAGTATGCCGGGAAAACCTGAGGAAGAGGCAAAGCTGGCTAAGCAGTTTCTGTCCATAGGGGTGGTTGTACATATATATATGGAACAGTACCTGGAGGAAATTCCTCATAAGGAGCTGGAACGGGTCAACGGTATGAATGTGATATCCTGCTTTAACCGGGTGATTCCCATGCATATGCTGTTCTGTAAACGTCTGATGGATATACTGGGGGGGATCACAGGCTGCGTCATGGCACTGTTAATCGGGGTAATCGTGGGGCCTCTTATTTACATCAGGTCGCCGGGGCCTATCCTGTTTTCCCAGATAAGAGTGGGAAAGAACGGCAGGAAATTCCGCATATACAAATTTCGTTCCATGGTAAGAGACGCGGAGCAGCAGAAGGAAAAGCTGTTGTCCCAAAATAAGGTAAGGGGAAACATGTTTAAAATGGATGATGACCCCAGAATCATTCCAGGTATTGGCCATTTTATCAGAAAGACCAGTCTGGATGAATTTCCGCAGTTTTACAATGTGCTGAAAGGCGATATGAGCCTTGTGGGGACCAGGCCTCCCACGGTTGATGAGTACGAGTCATACAGCTTTGCCCACAAAAAACGTCTGGCTATGAAACCGGGAATTACCGGGCTGTGGCAGATTAGCGGAAGAAGTGATATAACGGATTTTGAGGAAGTGGTCAAGCTGGACAGCCAGTATATAGATGAGTGGAATATAGAAATGGATATAAAAATCATACTCAGGACAATCCTTGTGGTTATGAACCGCAGAGGGGGCGTGTAGGTATGGGAGATGAGAAGGAGAATCCGTCATGGCATTGGCTGTGGCGGATTTTTTTGTTTTCTGCCGGGAGGGGGATATTGACTTTGAGATTCCATCAATTCTTACCATATTTCCTGAATTCTTACAGTAGAAGTTGTATTTCACAGAAATTATAATGGAATTAACAAGGAGGTGTGCGACTGTGAAGAAAGGTATCCGGAAACATAAGAAGGGGCGGATGAATCCCATATACCCGGACAAATACGCATGGATATATGTGATGCCGGCCGTGACGCTGATGGTTTTGATGTGCCTGTTTCCTGTATTTGTCCTGATTTGGAATTCCATGACGGATTTCAGTCTCATTAAACCGGACACCCATTTTGTGGGACTGAAAAATTATGTTGAGATATTGAAGACGCCTGGTTTTTACAAGGCTCTGGGGCGGTCGGTCCTGTATTCGGCGGGTACTGTTACCTTTCAGATTACAGGCGGTTTTATACTGGCCCTGCTCTACCAAGTAAAGTTCAGGGGAAAAAAGCTTCTGCGCTCCGTCATGTTGATTCCTATGGTGGCGGCGCCTGTTGCCATCGCTTTTTTGTGGAGCATTATTTTCAATCCTTCCATGGGGGTTCTCAATTACCTGCTGAGTCTGCTGGGGATTCCTCCCCAGATGTGGACTTCGTCTACCACGATGGCCCTGCCGTCCATCATCATGGTGGATATTTGGCAGAATACGCCCTTTGTATTCCTTATTTTCAGTTCCGGCATGGCCGCCATGCCGGATGAGATATTTGAAGCCGCCATTGTGGACGGGGCAGGATTCCTGCAGAACATACGCTATGTGCTAATTCCGCTGATGAAGCCGGTATTTGTGACTGTTCTCCTGCTGCGGACCGTGGATTCCCTAAAAGCCTTTGACCTGATTTATACCCTGACATCCGGCGGCCCCGGAACATCCACACAGACCATCAACATGCTGGTTTATCTGCGGGGATTTTCCTACTTTAAGATGGGGGAGGCAAGCGCCATAGCGTTCATCATGTACATCTTTATATTCATTATTGCGGGAACCATTGTGAAGAGAGGAAAAATCGGATTTAATTAGGGGGTGTGTACACATGAAAAAAAGAAAGGCAGAGGAGCAGGCTGTTTTTATACGGCCAATCGATAAGGGAGTAAAAAAACTGCTCGCCGTGGCGCTGACCCTGGCCGTGGCTCTGGTATGCTTTTTCCCCATCTACTGGATGATTGCCACGTCCCTGAAAACCCAGCTGGATTTTTTGGAGATACCGCCAAAGCTTATATTTAAGCCCACCCTGAACAACTTCAGATATGTTCTCGCGCGCGCGGATTTTGCCCTGGCATACAGGAATTCCTTTATCATTTCCTTCAGCGCGGTGGGGCTTGCCCTGTTATTCGGACTTCCGGCGTCGTATGGTATCAGCCGGTTCCGGTTCCGCTTCAGAAGCGTGCTGTCCTTTTGGGTACTGTCAACCAGGTTTATTCCGCCGGTGGTGGTTATCATTCCATTTTATCTGATTTTCCGCACATTGGGGTTAATCAATACCTTAAAGGGAATGGTTCTCATCCATCTGGTGGCGGCCCTGCCGCTGGTGATTTGGATTATGTACAGTTTCTTTAAGGAAGTGCCGGAAGAGCTGGAGGAATGCGCGGTTCTGGACGGAGCCAGTCCCTTTATGGTATTTCTGAAGATTGTGCTGCCCCTTGTTTCACCGGGGGTTGTGGCAACGGCTGTCATCGCTCTTATGGGGTCATGGAATGAGATGCTCTATTCCATGATATTGACCACGCCGGATACCCGTCCGCTAACAGTTGCCATCTATAATTTCGTATCCTTTGAACAGATTGCCTGGGGGAATCTGTGCGCGGCGGCGGTGCTGGCCATCGCGCCTATCCTGTTGTTTACATTTCTGATTCAGCGGTATCTGGTATCGGGACTGACGTTTGGAGCGGTGAAGGGATGAGTGGGGCTGTATATGATTGAATGACGTACATGTAATAACTATCACATAAAAAGGAGGAGTGGAACATGGAAACAAAGACATACCGGGTTGCCCTTATCGGGGCGGGAATGATTGCCAATTCAGCGCATATCCCCGCAATGCTGGATATGGATGGAAGATTTACTCTGGTGGGCGTGCAGGACGTGAGGGAGGAGGCAGGCCGCTTCACCGCCCGGAAACAGGGAATCCCCTATTATGAGGACGCAGAGAGGATGCTAAATGAGCTTAAGCCGGATTTGGCGGTGGTGACAACACCCAACAGCAGCCACGCTCCATTGTCCATCAAAGCTCTTGAGATGGGAGTGAATGTGGTGTGCGAAAAGCCCATTGCCCTGACCTATAAGGAGGCAAAGACTATCTATGACACGGCGGCCCGCGTAAACAAGCTGTTTATGGCTGCGCAGACATCCCGCTTTAGCGCCAGTGTCATTTCACTGTTTGAGATGATCGATATGGGGATACTGGGTGACATTTATTACTGTGACGCCGAAGTGCTGCGCAGAAGGGGAGTGCCTAAATGGGGCATGTTCCACATGAAGGAAGCCAACGGCGGCGGTTCTTTCTCAGACCAGAGCGTGCATTTGATTGATACCATGGTCCATGCCAATAAAGCGCCCAGGCCGCTGACAGTGTCGGGAAGCGCCTACGCGGAGATTATGCCCCAGGGTGAAAATCTGTATGTCTCTAACGCGGAGGCAGGGGCATATGGGGGCGATACGTTTAAAGCCAGGGAATACAGCAACAGGGAATTTGGGGTAGAGGAATTTGCCACTGCCTTTGTCCGGTTCGATAACGGTCTTACCATGCAGATTAAATCGGCCTGGGCCATTAACCTGGAAGGGAACAAGGGAGCCAGCCTCCGGCTGGCTGGTACCAAGGGTGGGATTTATATACCGAATAACAAGGAGGGAGATTTCCACATTTATACAAATATGGGGCCTTACCGTACGGAGATACTGCCCCACATTGTGGATAACACCAATAATAAACTGGGATGGGGACACTGGGCGTTTTACCGTCATGTGGTAGAGGTGATGGACGGAAAAATAGAATTCCAGGTAACGCCCAGGGAGGCAATGATCACTGCGTTGATTTTAGATATGTTCTACCGTTCAGCAAAAGAAAAGCGGGAAGTACGGGTGGAAGAGATTGTTCCCGGCGAAATCGGGAGCTGAGAGGAGGAGCTTTATGAGAAAAACATGGATGAAACGACTGATTACTGTAACTTTGGCAGCGGTTATGGCGGCCGGAACACTGGCCGGGTGCCAAAGCGGGGCTTCAAACGCAGGAGGGAACGCGTCTGAGCCGTCCGCCCAGTCATCGGACGCGCCGGCTTCCAAGGCTGAAAAGGCAGAAGCCGGCCAGACAACAGGAGCGGCAGCAGGCCAGACTTCAGAAAAAAAGGATGGGCCATCGGACCCCATGGACTACAGTACGGCTAAGATTAACTGGCGGGCTTATGAGGGAGAGACGCTGCGGCTTTTACTTCTGGAACACAGCGCCACGGACGCCCTTAAGCCTCATTTGGATGAATTCACGGAGCTGACCGGAATTGAGGTAAAGCTGGAAACACTTCCTGAAAATGAGTATAACAAAAAATTGCTGGTAGAGTTCAACAGCGGAGCCAATCCGCCGGACGTGTTCATGAGTTCCACACCGGCTCTTTTCTACGGAGGCGGATGGTTCAAGGATTTGAAGGAATTTATCAATAATCCTGAACTTACGGATCCAGACTTTTACCAGTTTGACGACTTCCTTGACAGCGCCATCAATTACGCCACCTATAAGGACGTCCAGTTCTCCATTCCTTTTACGGGAGAGTGGCAGATCCTGTATTACAGGAAGGATTTGTTTGATGAAAAAGGAATGACACCGCCTCAGAATTTTGAGGAGATGAAGGAAGCGTGCGCTGCGTTTACGGACAAGGCGAACGGCAAATACGGGTTGGTGGCCCGCCTGAAAAAGGGAATCGGGGCTGATGTCATATTTAATAATTATCTGAGCGCTTTTGGCGGCGAGTTCATGAAAGCAGACGGCGCTCATGTGGTCTGCATGCTGAACCAGCCCCAGGCAGTGGAGGCAGTGGATTACTATATGGGACTTTTGAGGGACTACGGCCCGGAGGGACAGGTGAACTACGGTTGGAGCGAGGCGATTTCGGAGATGCAGTCTGGCAGCGTGGCCATGTTCCAGGACGCCACAAGCTTTATCGGACAGCTGGAGAACCCGGAAGTATCCAAAGTGGCAGGCAAGCTGGGCTATGCGGCCGTTCCCAGGAAAGACGGGAAGGATACCGCCCTGCACTTCTCCCACTGGGGATTCTCCGTATGCAGCCTGAGTAAAAAGCAGGAAGCGGCATGGTATTTTGTCCAGTGGCTCACCTCCAAGCCCATGCTTACAAAATGCGGCCTCACCATGGGGGCCACCACTAGGGCCAGCTTCTGGGAGAATGAAGAGCTGAAAGCCAAATACGGCCAGGAATATGTGGACGCGGTCCTGGATGCCGCATCCAGAGGCCAGAGACTGTTCGGCCAGTATTTTACTCCCTGGTCGGAATCCAGGGACGTGGAGGTGGCCGGACTGCATGAGATTTATAACGGCGCCGATCCGGGGGCTGTCATGGAGCAGGTGGCCGCGGATATCAACCGCCTGTACGCGGATATCCATCCTGATGATTGATTCTTGTTATCCAATTCCGGTTCATGCTATACTGAACCTGTAAGAATGTCGGATAATGAATTGGGGGGAGAATATGACAGTGGGTTTCAAACAGTTAAGAGAGGCCCGTTCCGGTTTCGCGTTCAGGGTATATATGAGTTTCATACCAGTGGTTTTGCTGCCTTTGATACTGGCATCCGCTGTGTTTTATGTCACCTACCGGAACGCTGTGTCCGGAGTGGTGAAAAAATACAGCTATAACATTGTTGCAAACCTGTCTGTCAACATTGATGACCAGCTGGTTGCCCTGACGCAGTCGTGCAATGATTTTGCATATTCTGCCGATGTACAGCGGCTGGTCATGGATGAAAAACTTTACCCCTATGAAAATGAGACAAAGCTTACCATGGAAAACCTGGACGTGATGAAGGGGCTTCTGCCCTTCGTCACGTCGGATGAAAACGATGTAAGGGGAATCTATATTTACTGCGAGAATGGCCGGGTCCTGTATTATAACCGTTCCGACGGGCTGTTTGACTCCATGACGGACCTGATTGAGGATAGGGAATACAAGACGACTTCCTGGTACCAAAAGGCAAGGAGGGCGTCCGGACAGAATGTAATCAGCAGGATACCGGAGGAATACATGAAAAACGGCTTCAGCATTTCCAAAATCATCAGAAGCGCGCAGGACGGCCGGGAGATTGGAGCCATGCTCATGGTATTTGGGGACAGGAAAATCAGGGAGAGCTGCCAGGATTACGAGGTACATCCCGATGATAACATCGCCATATTGGACCGGGGCGGGACAGTACAGTACCTTACCCGGGACGCGGACCTGGACTTTGTAAAGGAGATGCTCCCGGGGCTGGATAAGAGCGCCAGCCAGATAAGGAACAGCCGGGGAATCTCCTACCTGATGGTCAGCTGTGTTTCGCCTCAGTTTGAGTGGCAGGTGGTTCGGTATATTCCCTTTTATACGGTAATGGCGCCCATTACGTGGATGATCCGGATGGTGCTGCTTCTGGCGGGATTCCTGGCGGTTCTTTCGGCCTGTATTTCCTATGTAATCAGCCGTCATGTATCCAGCCCCCTTACTAAGCTGTGTAAAGCCATGGAGCATGTGGAGGCGGGAAACCTCCACACCCAGGTTGTCGTAAAGAAGAACCCGCCCTATGAGATTACCGTTCTGTACGGCAGCTTTAACAGGATGATACGGAAACTGTCGGAGCTGTTTGAGCGGGTTGCCACGGTGGAGCTCCAGAATAAGGATGCCCAGCTGCGGGCGCTGCAGAGCCAGATTAATCCTCATTTTCTGTACAACAGTCTGAGTGTAATCCAAATGAAGGTGCTGATTCATAAGGATTATGAGAGCAGCAGAATGATATCCGCTCTCGGAAATATGTTCCGGTATTCCATGGCACAGGGAACAGACACCGTTATGCTGGAGCAGGAAATCGCCCATGTGGAGAATTACATGATGCTGCAGCAGGCCCGGTTCCCAGTAAAGGTTTATTACGAAAACGCGGTGCCCAAGGAATTATACCGGGTGAGGTCCCTTAAAATGGTGCTCCAGCCTTTGGTGGAAAATTCATTTAAACACGGGGAGATTGGAAAAAAGGAGGGGGGAAGGATAAGGCTGTGGGGGGAGTTGATTTCCGGCGGATACCGGGTCAGTGTGGAGGATAATGGAAATGGAATCAGCACAAAGCAGCTGGAGCAGATTAACCGGGCCATGGAGATGGACGAGGACCAGCACGAAGAACGCATTGGGCTTGGCAATGTCAACCGAAGGCTGAAGACTTACTTTGAGAAAGGGAGTGGAGTTATACTGGAACGGCTCCATCAGGGACTCAGGGTGACTCTTACAGTACGGTACAAGGAGGTTTCCGGCATAGATGAGAGTTCTGATTGTGGATGACGAGTACATGATACGCAAAGGAATGCAGAAGATGATAGACGGCCGCTGTGAAGGATTCCTGACCGCGGGAAGCGCAAAGGACGGGGAGGAGGCCATACGTGCGGCTGAATCGTGCCGTCCGGATATCCTGATTTCGGATATACGCATGCCCGGCATGGACGGACTGGAATTGGCCGGCTGGATGGAAAAACAGATGCCGGAGGTTGTGGTAATTCTCCTTACCGGTTACGATGATTTTATATATGTGCAGAGCGCTCTGAAACAGGGGGTGTTTGATTATATATTGAAACCTGTGGATGAGCAGGAGCTGCAAACAATCTTAAAAAGGGCCGGGGAAGAGTCTGATAAAAGAAAAAAGCGCAAATACAGGGACTTGCTGCTGAAAGCGCATATCGAAGGAAAGATTTCCCTTATTTATGCCATGGTTACAAGCTCCGAATTCCTCACAGACATCATGACATGTGACGAAACGGTTGCGGACCGGCTGACGGACCGCCTGGGGGAGTATACCCAGGGGCTGGATATGGAAGATTATCTTTACGCCCAGCTGGTTCAGGGCGTTTACAATACCATCATTGAAATGATTCCTAACGCGGACCAATACAGCGGACAGGCGGATTTTGGCAGATGCAGGACCGCGAGACAGGTGAATCTGATGCTGAAACAAAGAATTCATGGTCTGATTGACTGTCTGAAGCAGCGGCAGGACGGGCGGGACCAGGCGGACCGGATGAAGGAGTATATTTATAAGCATTACGGCGAAGATATCACCCTTCAGTCGCTGGGAGAGCGGTTTGGGCTGACCGCGGGTTATGTGTCGGATGTGTTTAAAAGGTCCGGAGAAAAGTGCTTTCATGATTTCCTGACAGAGGTGCGCATAGGAAAGGCCATCGAACTGCTGGAGGACCCGTCCCTTAAGATACCCGTGATTGCCGGGGCCATAGGCTATCGGGATCCGAATTACTTTTACAAGGTGTTTAAACGTGTAACAGGAATGACGCCGAAACAGTTTCGTGACTGTCTGTAGAGAGGGGAGACAAGGGATGAAGCTATATGGAAGGGAAATGGCGAAAGCTGATATATTGAGAAGAGTGGGAGATATCTCCCAGCTTGGAGGGGTGAGAAGCTATACCCTGAATTCAGGGAAAGGAAAAGGTGTGGATTGCTGGGAGATTAACACGGGAGCGGGCCTTCGCTTTACCCTGTTAAAGGACCGGTGCCTGGACATTGGCTGGGCTGATTATAAAGGGACGCCTTTATCATTTATCTCAAAGGCGGGGGTGTCGGGCTCCATGTATTTTGAGCACAGGGGAGAGGAGCTTCACCGGGTGTTTGCTCCCGGGCTTATCACTACCTGCGGACTCAGAAACGTGGGGGCGTTCTGCCGCTGCGGCGGGGAAGAATTCGGCCAGCACGGCAGGATATCCAATGCTCCGGCGGAGGAAGCGTATGCCTTTGGCCGTTGGGAGGAGGATGAATATATAATACGTGCAGGGGGCACCATGAGGGAAGGCGTGCTCTATGGGGAGAACCTGCACCTGGTCCGTAGCTATGAGACCGCGTTAGGAAGGACATCCTTTAAGCTCACCGATACCATTATCAACAGGTCCTTCCGGGAGGAGCAGGTGGCCATCGTATACCACACTAATTTTGGCTATCCTCTTCTGGATAAAGACGGGAGGATCGGTCTTCCCGGGGGACGGATTGTAAACCACGAGGGACAATGCTGGCCGGACGGAACACAACAGATACCGGACGTGGAGGACGTGGCTGTGAAAAACCCTGGATACCGGATACTGTTTGATGAGGAACGTATCCATGCCTCCATAACCAACCGGAAACTCACCGGATTCAAAGGAGTTTATATAGAGTATGACAGGAAGGCGCTGCCCTGCTTTGCGCTGTGGAGGAGCTTTTCCAGCGGCGATTACGTGGTGGGGTTTGAGCCGGGAACATCTTTTCCCATGGGCCGTGAGAACAGTCTCAGGGAAGGGTATATGATCACATTAAGGCCCCAGGAGGAGTACAGGATTGAACTTGAGTTAGGGATTGAATTCTAGGAGGGCGACATGAAAATAGGTTTGCAGTTAATCAGCGTGAAGGACGTGATTGCATCCGATTTATGCGGAGTGATAGAGGATGTGGGAAAAGCCGGATACCAGGGGGTGGAATTCGCAAGAGGCTTTTTCGGAAAGACCACGGATGAGCTCAAATCCGTGTTGGACCAGATGGGGATGACGGCCGTGGGAAACCACGTCTACCTGTCGCAGCTTCAGGAGAATCTTCAGGGTCAGATAGATGACGCGAAAACCCTGGGAATGCATCACATAGTGGCTTTAGGGGGGTTCAGCCAGCATATGGGTGAACAGGAGATTCAGGAATATATAAAGGAGATAAGGCGCATAGGTCAAATATGCAGGGAGCAGGGAATTGCCCTGGCTGTTCACGGGAGTACTGACTTTTACCAGAGAGACGGCGGCGGTGCCCTTTTGCTGGAACGGGTACTGGGGGAAATTGCCCCGGAATATCTGGAGGCGCAGATTGATACGGCATGGGCGGTATGCGCGGGGGAGGACCCGGTCCGTCTGATTGAGACATATAAAGACAGGATATACACGGTACATATAAAAGATTTCCACCCTCCCATTCCTTCCGCAGGAGATATCTATGCCAGGAAAGAGGAGGCTCTTACTAGGGACAGCGCGGTGGGGGACAATGGGGTGATAGACTTGCCCGGGGTTATCCGGGCGTCCCGCGAGGCGGGAGCCAAATGGCTGATTGTGGAACACATGGAGCGGGAATCCTATGAGGATTCCATATCCGCGACCAGGGTAAGCCTGGGAAATATAAGAAATACAGGGGTGATATAACACCTTTGCGGCCTGACGGTCAATATTTTCTGCCGTTGCGTAATCGCGCTCCTCATCTCACAGCCGCTGGTAAATTTTGATAATCATGTTTCCAATGCAGAGAACCTAAAAAGAATAACGGTCAGTTTTGGGTTTTTATTGGGAGGCATTGTCTTCCGGATTCTACTCAGGCCATTACCCGGAAGAAGAATCCGCACCTTGCTGGGACATTCAGAGCATCTTTCGTTTGTGCTCAAGGTTATGACCGTAATGTTTTTATATCTTTTTTTTGAATCTGTTGATCTATCAAACGAAAGAGAATGGGCTTTCGCTTAAACTGTGGGGAATCAAATCCTGCGTATTTGTGACCGCAGGCACTTATCTGGGGATATGTTTCGCTCAGCAAATGTGCGATTTATCTGATTTCCGGAACAGAAACCATCTAATCCGGCAGGAACTGTTTTTGAAGTCCCAGGAAGAAGAGAAACTCCGGGTCGAGGCCTATGAGGATAGGCTGACCGGCTGTTATACTCGCTTGCATGCCGAGAAGACCTGTTTTCCTTCCGCTTCAAATCCCATTGCCTTCCCCTGCGCCAACGGCATTTTCACGGCAACGCTGAAAGAGCGTATAACACACTACACTCTGCAAGTAAAGTCGTGTGCCAAGTCAACTCCCTTTGGACCCCCTGGACAACAAAATAGGCTGAATATCCCGTACTTTCCCGGTGCGTGATGTTCAGCTTTTATTTGTTGTCAGCCGCCCATTTCTCGTCTGCACATCCGACCTGGTTTTGGGCATACAGGCAAGTACAACGCACAGCGCCGGCGCCAGAATCAGAAATGCTCCAAAGGCCGACTTCCATTTGTATCTGGAAAGGTACCCGCCGTCAGCAGCAGGATGGAACCACCATTTGACACACGCTGCTGTAACAAAATATTTTACTCTGGGGCTTTCCTGTGAAGAACGATGAAATAGCCGTGGCTGTTGCTACATTTAAAATTCCTTGGCCTGCGCCTGTAAAAAAGCTTGCGAGATAGAAGAACATGATATTTATATTGAAGAGCACCGGAACCAGACCGGCAAAAGTACAGAAAATTCCCGCAGCCACACAGGGGAAGTTCCCGTCAGTCCACTGGCTATACCTGGAACAAACTTAGATAAGGCAGTCACTCTAAGGATGTGCTCTGCCTGCGGTGATACAGACTGTAATTGCAGTTGCGGATTATTACGCATTGCAGTATAATGACCTAAAAGAGCTATTATGAACAAGGCTATCTTTATATCGCTGATCTGAAAGATTGATGTGTCCAGCCATGCTGTAAAATTGTTACATCCTTGGTTTTAGTGTTTCACGTGTTTATTAATTATGATCTCTCGGAATCCTGATTGATCATGCCAGCAGAGCTGGCAGCAGAACATTGAAAAGCAAATATTATCTATGATGAAATAAAATTAAAAAAAAGTGTACGAGAAACAGACATAACTGTCGCTATGCCTTGAAAATAGTGTA
>ENA-ORML01000170-ORML01000170.1-human-gut-metagenome-genome-assembly--contig:-NODE-170-length-83925-cov-8.046703_pt1 | contig 83925 bp, 62 predicted proteins | sample MGYA00242103_ERZ508995 | MGnify/ENA primary metagenome ERZ508995 (study PRJEB26280, sample SAMEA2338702) | human gut metagenome | biome: human gut; feature: human-associated habitat; material: faeces... | reverse complement strand
TTTTATATAATGCTTTGTATAAAAGAAAATTATTCGGCCCGAGAACTATCACGCCAGATTGACAGTGGATATTATGAACGATATATGTTATCCAAGGAAAAACTGTTACCTGAGCCGATAAAAGGATTAAAAGAAAATCCTTTTCTGGATTCTTATGTGATAGAATTTCTGGATTTGCCATCTAATTTTAAGGAACCTGATTTAAGAAAGGGCCTGATTAGAAATATGAAGGATTTTATTCTGGAGGTTGGCAGGGATTTTACGTTCATTGATGAAGAATTCCGAGTTCAGGTTGGCGGTGAAGATTATAAGATCGATCTGCTGTTCTTTCATCGGGGATTACAGTGTCTTGTGGCGTTTGAATTGAAAATTGGGAAATTTAAGCCAGAATATATATCGAAAATGGATTTTTATCTGGAAGCGCTTGATCGACAGAAGAAAAAGGAAAATGAGAATCCGAGTGTCGGAATGATATTATGTGCATCTAAAGATGATGAAGTGGTTGAGTATGCTATGAGCAGAACATTGTCTCCAATGATGGTTGCAGAGTATCAACTCCAATTGCCGGATAAGAATGTATTGCAGAATAAATTGCAGGAATTGATTAATATGCCTTTATTAGAAGAAGATGAGTAAATATTGGCATTTAAGAATATGGTGAAAAGCTTACTTTAATATGTCGCTTAAAGTGCCAGATGGAACTTTAAATGGCACTTTAGAAGATAAATATTGTCAGTGATCGAGAGTGATAAAGACATGATAGAGTACATTAATGAGCAGAAAATGTGGAAATGGGTTGAACGCTAAAGATGCAAAATCAGTGAAAAACAGGGAAGAAAGATGAACCAGGTACTTGTTTCCATTAAAGTACCTGGTTTTGTTATGCGGAGAATTCAGAACTTCAGAATATTCTAAAAATGGAGGAGGATCAAGAAGAGGATTTTTCATCACTGTTAAAAAGACAGATAGGAAAATCTGATTTAAATGCCCCCAATTTATTTTTTTAGATATTTGACAAGAAGATAATCGAAAGATGTTCCAGGAGTATATGAAATACCTGTTTTCTTTTATAAAAAGAAAAGTTATCCGAAGAATCATGAAGTGTATCCGTATCTGAACTTTCCAGAGTTACAGGATTATCAAAAGATAACAGTTTTCCGGCAGCAGTTCCCGTGAGGAAATTATAGAATGGGTAAATAGTCTTGGACTGGATATTACTGCGGAATAAAGAGAGGCGGTGTATTGGCGGCAGGCAATGTAAAATTACAATGTATTACAGATGGAAAAAGCTCTTGCTGATACCGGAAATTTCAATAGAAAAAAGTTATGGATATATATTAAATATAAGAATTTGCTGCTAGTAATGAACCATGTTAAATTAAAAAAGGAAAAGGGCAGCCGAATGCATTTACCATTTATTATCCTGTATTCCCTGCTCACCGACGGAATTGTTAATGGAATCGTATAAAGTGTCCTGAAATAAAAAGCAGAGGTAGAACATGCAGCAGGAAAATCTGATGGGTACTATGCCCATTCCGCAATTAATCATTAAGACATCTATTCCCCTGATTATATCCTTATTGGTGAATAATCTTTATAACCTTGTGGACAGTATCTTTGTTTCCAGGGTCAGTGAAGAGGCGCTGACGGGAATAGCGCTTGCCGCACCTTTACAGATGATTATGATTGCTTTGGGCTGCGGGCTTGCCGTAGGCCTGAATGCAATGGTATCAAAGGCTCTGGGCGAAAAGAAACAGGAAGAAGTAAAAAAGACAACATCAGCAGCCATTGTTATGGCTTTTGGGGCGTATCTGATTAATGCAGCTGTCTGCCTGCTGGCGGCAAAGCCGTATTTTGCATGGCAGGCGGGCGGAAATAAGACAATTGCTGAGTACGGCAGTGTTTATATCCGGATATGTATGCTCTTTTCCTTTGGTCAGATGATACAGTGGGTTTTTGACCGGCTGCTCATTGCCACAGGAAAGTCAACACTTTTTCTTGCGACGCTTGGAACCGCATCCATAGTGAATCTGATCCTGGATCCGATACTGATATTCGGGTATTTCGGTTTTCCTGCCCTGGGTACCGCAGGGGCCGCCATAGCAACGGTTACGGGACAGATTGCAGGAGGGCTTCTGGGAATCTGGCTGAATATAAAGAGGAATAAGGAAATACCCATACATTTTACGATACATATTTCAGGCAAATATGTGGTGAATATCCTGAAAGTAGGAATACCAACGGCTATTATGCAGGGAATCATGTCCGTCATGGGAATTTTTATTAATACCATATTGTATCAGTTCTCATCGACGGCCGTTGCTGTTTACGGAATTCTCATGAAGGTGCAGAATATAGCGCAGATCGCTGTTCATGGAATGAATAATGCATTGATACCGATTATTGCATATAACTATGGCGCGAAAAAGGAAGGGCGGATTCGGGAAACCATAAAATGTGCGTTCCTGTATGCATTTATTATTATGTCAGCCGTTCTGGTATTGATGGAGCTGATACCGGATAAGATACTTCTGCTGTTTGATGCGTCGGAACAGATGCTGCGGATCGGGATTCCGGCAGTCCGGTTCATGTCTCTGAGCTTTTATATTGGAACCATCGGCATAATATTCGCAGCGGTGTTCCAGGGCTTCGGAAACGGAAGCTATAGCATGTATCTTGCATTTTCGAGACAGGCAATCCTTTTGGCCCCTCTGCTCTTGCTGGGGGCATGGCTGAAACAGCTTCATTTGGTATGGCTGTCATTTGCCATAGCGGAAGCGATCTCCATTCCGTTCGGAATACTGCTGTACAGGAGAATCGGAAAAAACGGAAAACCTCCGGAAACGGAATATGAGGAAACGGGATTCCGCTATGAAAATTAACTCATTCCGCCGGGGCCTCCAGATATTGCTTCAGGACATCTATAAATTTTCCGGCAGGTTTGGAAAACAGCTGGTACTTTTTCCAAATAATGCTCATTTCATTCTCCAGCTTTGGGGCTAAGGGCCTGAAACAGAGAGTGCTGCTTCCGGTGGTGTTGATTATCCCGTCAAGCCCGATGGCATATCCCAGGCCTTCTTCAACCAGCAGGGATGCATTGAAAATGAGATTGTAGGTTGCGGCTATGTTCAGCACCGAAGCCTCACAGTTCAGCCACTGTGTTAACTGGCCTCCGCGTTCTTCCTGCTGTGACAGGATCAGAGGTTCTTCCCATAAATCTTCCGGCCCGATTGTTTCTTTTGAGGCAAGAGGAGAATCCTTCCGCATCAGTACGCCCCACAGGTCTGCTGCAGGCATTTTCAGGGCATTATATTTAACAAGGTCTACTGTTCCGAATACAATGCCGAAATCAAGCAGGCCTTTGTCCAGCTGCTCCAAAACAAAAGGGGCGTTTCCGCTGGATATATGGTAACGGATTCCGGGACAGGCTTCCTGCAGCTTTTTGGCGGCCCGTGCGATAAGACGTATGCTGTCAGTTTCACCGGTTCCGATATAGATATCTCCCATGACGATATCATTGGTAAGAGTTACTTCTTTTTCCGTCTTTTTTACCAAATCTAAAATTTCCTCTGCCCGTTTCCTTAATATCATGCCTTCCTCGGTCAGGGTCACTTTCCGGGAACCCTTTGTGCCCCGGATCAGAAGCTGCTTACCCAGCTCTTCCTCCAGGTTTTTTATTTGTGTGGAAAGTGTGGGCTGGGACAGATGCAGGGATTCGGCAGCCCGTATAATGCTTTGTTCCCTTGCAATTGCAAGAAAATACTGAAGTACCCGTAATTCCATTTGTTCGCTCCTTATTGTACTGCATGTTTGGCGCGCCATACCCGGACCGGAGAAAGAAGCGCCGCCTTCGGCATTTTTATGGATAAAATCAGTTTACCATAGATAATGCCGGGATGCATTTATAAATTATCCGTTTTATTCGGGAATTGCGGATGAAGAGAAGGGGTGAACGGTTGAGGCGGCAGACAGGAATCTGTATTTTTTACATAGAAAGCCCGGCAGGGATATGATAAAATTGCACTGTTACACCCGGCAGGGGATTATTATAACAGGAAGGCGCAAAATAAAATGAAATTACTCATCACCGGAGGAACGGTATTTGTCAGTAAATTTACGACCTCATATTTCGCAGGCAGGGGACATGAGGTATATGTATTGAACAGAGGGACAAGGCCGCAGGCGGAAGGCGTTAATTTAATAAAAGCAGACAGAAATTCGCTTGGCAGCGCCTTGAACGGAATGTATTTTGATGCCGTGATTGACATCTGCGCATATAAGGAAGCTGATATTAACAATCTGCTTGATGCGGGAATAAAGTTTGATGATTATGTATTAATCAGTTCATCCGCCGTTTATCCAGAAACACTGCCCCAGCCGTTTAATGAACGGCAGCCAATAGGAAAAAATAGCATCTGGGGGGATTACAGCTCCGGCAAGGTGGGAGCAGAAGTCTGCCTCACTTCAAGATACCCCAATGCATATGTGATAAGGCCGCCATATTTATATGGCCCTATGCAGAATTTGTATCGTGAACCCTTCGTGTTTGAGTGTGCCGATTTAAAACGTAAGTTTTATATTCCCGGAGACGGAGAAATGAAACTGCTGTTTTTCCATGTTGAGGATTTGTGCAGATCCATTTACATCATTTTAAAACAGCATGCGGATAACCATATCTTCAATGTCGGCAATACACAGCCTGTCTCCATCAGCACCTTTGCAGAATTGTGTTATCGGGCTGCAGGTGCGCCTTTGGAAAAAGTGTTTGTTAAGGATCATCCTAATCAGCGTGATTATTTCAGCTTCCATAATTATGAATATCTTCTGGATGTGTCGCTGCAGAATGAAATTATGCCGGAGCAGAAGGATTTATACTGTGGCTTGAAGGAATCCTATGAATGGTATAAAAGCAATAAAGAGGAAGTCAGGAAAAAGCCTTACATAGATTTTATCGACAGGAATTTTCAATGACAGCAGTGTATGTGAGCGGATGATGGGACGGAGAATGGCTCTGTTCCGATGATATCGTGTTTCATAAAGAGGATGTTCCGAAGCGGGCGGATAGGTAAATCGCTGCTTTTGGAACATCCTCTTTTTTATATTAGGAGAAAAGGAAATAAGAGTGGAAATTTCCATGTATTTGATATATGAATAGGAAATAACTATATAAATACATCAAATATAAGTATTTGCTATCTATATGCGTGCCTGCTATGATAAAAACAGTTAAAGCTGCACCGAAATTCGTTCAGACAGTGCTTGCTTTTATATCAGAAGCATATTATTTACGCAGGTTAGAATATTTCTAACTGCTCTTGCCTTATCGGCTGCTTACACATTGTCTCTGAAAAATTATAAGGAAAGAAGGAAAAGAAAACATGAAAGAAATCAGACAGGAATATTTAACAGGTGAACGTGCGCTTTTCCAGGGAAATAATCTGAAAATTTATGATACTATTTTTGCGGACGGGGAATCGCCGCTGAAGGAAAGTCATGATATTGAACTTTTCGGCAGCATGTTTCAGTGGAAATATCCGCTGTGGTACAGCAAAAATATTCTGGCGGAAAATTGTACCTGGCTTGAAATGGCGCGTGCGGGAGTATGGTATACGGACAATATCACGGTGAAAAATGCGGTCATCGAAGCACCGAAGAATTTCCGCAGGTGTCATGGGTTGGTGCTGCAGAAGGTGGATTTGCCCAATGCGGCTGAAACGCTGTGGAACTGTGAAGGGGTTGTGATGGAGCAGGTTACCGCGAAAGGGGATTATTTCGCGATGAACAGCCGGGATATGGAGCTTCATGATTTTATGCTGGTTGGAAATTATTCCTTTGACGGGGTGAAAAACGCAGAGATCCACAACGCAAAAATGCTTTCCAAGGACGCTTTCTGGAACAGTGAAAATGTGACGGTATATGATTCCTTTATTTCAGGGGAATATCTGGGCTGGAACGCAAAGAATCTGACCTTGATTAACTGTACCATAGAAAGTCTGCAGGGAATGTGTTATATAGAGAATCTTGTCATGAAAAACTGCAGGCTGATTCATACTGCGCTGGCTTTTGAATATTCCACAGTGGACGCGCAAATCCAGGGAAAAATAGACAGTGTGCTTAATCCCTCGGGAGGGATCATCCGAACGGATGAAATTGGGGAACTGATAATAGAAAAGGATAAGGTGGATCCGGCAAAAACTAGGATTATCTGTCAAAAAGATGGAAAATTCGAAGGATGTGTATGCGCATAATCGTCATGCCGGGGCTTCTGCTTTATGTATGAAGCGGCGGATGTTTATTCATACTAAAAAAAGTTATGAACGAAAAAACAGACAAGGAGGGATAGAGATGCAGTTTGATTTTGACGGGATTACTGACCGAAGAAATACAGGCTCCCTGAAATGGGATGCTGCAGAGGCAGAGCTTCCCATGTGGGTAGCCGATATGGATTTTCAGACGGCTCCAGCTGTGCTGGATGCGCTTCGGCATAAAATACAGAACGGTATATTTGGCTATTCCATAGTGACGGAGGAATGGTATCAGTCGATTATAAGCTGGTGGAACAGGAGGCATGGCTTCCGGATGCAGAAGGAATGGCTTATTTTTTGTACCGGAGTTGTCCCGGCGGTGACCTGTGCCGTAAAACGGATGACGAATGTTGGGGATAACGTGGTGGTGCAGACACCGGTTTATGATATTTTTTTCCATTCCATTGAAAACCATGGCCGCCATGTACTGGAAAACAGGCTGAAGTATGAAGGAGGAGAATACAGCATCAATTTTGCTGATTTGGAACAGAAGCTGGCAGATCCACTCACGACAATGATGATACTCTGCAATCCGCATAACCCCACGGGGAATATATGGAGCAGACAGGATTTGGAGCGTATCGGTGAACTCTGCCGAAGATATCACGTGATAGTGCTGGCGGATGAAATCCATTGTGACCTGACGGTACCCGGCAGCGATTATGTCCCCTTTGCCTCGGTCTCCGAAAGCTGCCGGGACAGCAGCATTACCTGCATTTCCGCGACGAAAGCCTTTAATATAGCAGGACTGCAGACGGCCGCTGTGGTAATACCGGATGAGAGGATCCGGAATATTATGCTCCGGGGGTTAAATGCGGATGAGATTGCGGAACCGAATTCCTTTGCCGTGGACAGTGTGGCTGCCGCCTTTGGAGAAGGGGAGGAATGGCTGGATGCCCTGCGGGAATATCTGGCTGAAAACAGAAGGTACGCAGCAGCCTTTTTACAGAAGGAACTGCCGCAGGTAAAACCGGTGGATTCTCAGGCAACCTATCTGCTGTGGCTGGACTGTACGGGAGTGCTGGGAGATGCGGCGGAACTGGGACAGTTTCTGCGCCGGGAGACGGGGCTTTATCTTTCTGCCGGAATTTCATACAGAGGAAACGGAATACGGTTCCTGCGCATGAATCTTGCCTGTCCAAGGGAACGGCTCACCGAGGGGCTTAACCGGCTGAAAAAAGGTGTGGCAGCGTATGAGAGCTGGGCTGTAAAACAATGCTGAGAAAGCGACAGCGCTGAATGAAACCGGGACAGAGAGGAAAAGGATATAAGGAACACAGACAGAGTAAATGTGCAGATAGGAAACGAAAGACCGGTAATGGCGGAACCTGTGGGAGACATACGGAACGGGGATTTTATGCTTTATGGAGCGAATTGTCTTGTGCTGTTTTATGACAGCTTTTCAACCGGTTACAGTTATACAAGGCTTGGAAGGGTGGAGAATCCGGAAGGGCTTTCGGCAGCATTGGGAAGCGGCGGTGCGGTGATTGCTTTTCAGAAGCAGTAATTTATCCTGTTATAAAAATAGTAAATTTTCGTATCATTCCCAACGTGTTTTATGCGAACACTAAAGGGCCGCAAAACCGCATGGTTACAGGGCTCTGCGTCTTTGCGTCTGGCTCTTTGATAACGGATGAATTCAGTTGTCGTATGTTGATTAGAGTTTCGTGCTTACACTTCGGGCAATGCAACGGGAAGTTTTCAGGCATCGTATCTTCCCGGATTCGCAATCTCGTTTTGCTTCCGCATATGGGACATAATACGCATTGATAAACTGTATTCATTTATTCTATTCGCCTAAATCTTTCTGACAGGCAGGGCAGTACACGCTGCTCCTGCCGCCGACTACAATACGGCAAAGCGTTGCCCCGCATCTCGGACAGGGTTTGCCCGCCTGACCATAAACTTGTAGAAATGGTGTGTTGCGGTAGTCCTGCCCCTTGGTTTCTAAATATTCCTCCGGCGTGATTTTATTTACTTCAATAAAATAGGCCAGTTGTTTCGGGATAGCGGCGGTAAGCCGTTCCCATTCGATACGCTTCAAACAATTTGCCGGACGAGCTGGATATATCCCCGCCGCAAATAAAATCTCGTCCGAATAGATATTGCCAATACCTGCAGCGACGCTCTGATCTAACAGACATTCTTTTATCGTTTTTTTACGTTTTCCCAAATGGGCAATCAGATATTCGGCGGTGAGAACGGAAGAAAACGGCTCTACGCCCAATTTGTCAATGCCGCTATATGTGTCGGCTTCACCATTTTGAAGAAGCCAAAAACGTCCAAAACGGCGCGTGTCGGAAAATCTTAGTTCCTTTTTATTGCTTAACAGCAAAACAATATGCGTGTGTTTTTCTTCCGGGAAGTCTGCCGGGGTCAGCAGCAAACAGCCTGTCATTCGTAAATGTAAAACGATGTGACCGCCACTGCCTAACGCAAAAATTAAAAACTTTCCCCGGCGTTCCATATGGGAGATTGTTTGGCCTCTAAGCAGATCGCAAAATGCAGTTGCGGTTGGATATGCAATCACCTCCGGGCGGTTGACTGTTACATTCTCAATGATAAGTCCTTGTACTTGCGGCTCAATAACTCTCTTTATTGTTTCGATTTCGGGCAGTTCAGGCATTGTTTTCGCCTCCCTTTTTTGCCGATTTCTTAATCTCGCTATGGTAGAAATAATTGACGACAACTGGCGGCGCGTCGAAAGGACGGCTTATACTGTCATCATTCGTCACATAGTCAAGGCCGATTTCGGCTGCATATGCTTTTACTTGTTCGTCAAGCATTTCCCAATAGTTGCGGTTTCCGTCATGAAAAATCTCTTGATAGAGGGGAAGTAAATGTGGGTATTTACTTTGTATGTAGGCTAAAATAACCGTTTTGTAGCTACCGCGTAGATTGAGATTTTCAAGCCAAATCAAATTGCATTGTTTCTTCACTCGCTGGATAATCGCTTTTATATCCGTAATGCCGGGGAAGATCGGTGAAACAAAACAGGTAGTACGAATCCCCTCGCGATAAAACGCCTCCATAGCGGCCAGCCGCCGATCAACAGATACCGCGCTATCCATATCAGACTTAAAATCTTCGTCCAATGTGTTGACAGACCACGAAACGCGGGCTTCCGGGAAAGTCTTTATCAAATTCAAATCACGCAAAATTAAATCACTTTTTGTTGCAATACTGATCTTTGCGCCGCTGCCTTTGAGCTGCATAAGCAAGGCTCTGGTACGCTCGTAAGTTTCCTCTTGTGGAAGATAGGGGTCGGTAACAGAACCAATAAACAATTCCTTTCCAGCATATTTCTTGGGGTTCTTTATTTCCGGCCAATACTTTACATCAATAAAGGTTCCCCACGGCTCCGCATGGCCTGTAAATCGCTTCATAAAGGAAGCATAGCAATATTTACAGCCATGCGTACAGCCCACATAAGGATTGACAGAATATTCGCACACAGGCAGATTAGACTTTGAAAGAATATTTTTGACTTCAATTTCTTGAATGACTGGAGTATTCATGTTCACCATTCCCCCATATGGATATGGCCGTTCGAGTCGGTGGGGTACTGCCCCAAAATCAGCTCGTCTTCTTTCGGATAACCAATACCGATAAAGCATGGGGTCATCCAGCCACTTGGCACACCAAGTTTTTCAAGCACAATGTTGTGTTCCTTGTTTAGCGGAATGCGTAAGGAGTAACCAAGTCCCTCGTTAATAACGGCAAGCATAAGATTTTCAGCAACGCACCATGCGGTAGTAAGTGGATTGAGCTTGCTGACCCATTCGGCGTTTAGTCTGCTGCATTTGAACAACGGCACAATCACATACGGGCAGTCAACCAACATTGTATATTGCCTTGGCATAGCATAAGCGTACATCTCTTGCGCTAAATTGAGTTTTCTGTTTTCGTATTTGCTTGTATCGAATTTTTTTGCAATGAAGTTAGCATAGCTAAAAGCATTTTCCTTTTCTTCTTTCGTATGAAGAACAATAAATTGCCAGTTTCGATAGTGATCCCAAGAGGGGGCTTTCATGCCAGCTTCAATAATCCTTTTTATCGCTTCAAAATCAACTTCCTTATCCGTCCATTCCCGGCTTGTTCTTCTTTTATTGATAACTTCATTAAAATCCATTTTTATATTCCTCCTTACGATTCAAATATGGTAGGGGCTTTCGGTTGTTCTTTTGCCAAAAAACTTTTCTGAGCCCCTTGAATGATTGTGTCCTCCGGCTTTACTTGACCTAACAGCAACGGTGAAGCGGGGTCATGGAGGCTGTAATTTTCCCGCGCTTTTTGCGGCTTCGTGTTCGCATAACAATACTTGCAGCCATTCATACAGGTATCATAAGCCCCTATATCCCGGCTTTCGATACAATGACAGCCTTGCCGCATACCTTTGTGCTTCAAGTTCTTAAATACAATCGCGTTCGCTGCTCCTAAAATGTCAAGCGTCATGCAGCCGGAAACGTGAATACCATATTTCGTAAAATCCCCGTTTGTGCCGCAAGTCTGAATGGAAATGCCATATTGATTTGCGATTGCGCCCAACCCTTGCGCCAAAGCGTCCTTATCTTCTTCGGACAGTGGGATAAGTTCGGGCATATTGTTTTCCAACTTCTTATACATCTCGACAAAGCTGAAAATGCAGCGGTCAATATAGGGTGAAAGCACTTTTGCCATGCGTTCAAAAGTTTCTAAATGCCGCTGTATGGTATATTCCTTTGTAAGCAAAACAGGGTCATAGCGCCAAGCAACCCGCTGTCTGCCGACCTGCCTTGACAATTCGATCAGCGTTTGCATACTTTCCTCGATTGTGGGTACACCCGGCTCAATATCTTTTCCGTATGCGGTAATAGTATAGTGAAAATAGGTGTTGAAGCGGTCCGTAATCTCATGTAAGCGCGGCAAGATCGGCTTGTAGTTTTTTGAGCAAAAAACAACGCAATCAACATTGTCGGGAGTCAATTCATAGCGCGTCACTTTGTTTGGAAAAAGTGGGTTGCGCGAAAAAACATATCCCTCTGAAAAACGGTGCAGCAGCCATTCGGTATAATATTGGACGGTATCTGTCCGTCCACCAGTATTGATAATCATTCTCCCATTTCCTCCGTTTCCTGATTAACGAGCTTTGTAAGGTTTTTCGTAAATATCCTTGATAAATCAATAAGCTGCTTTTGCTCCTCTGCCGTAAACATGGACATTGCCGTGTCCTCCGCCCATGTGATATGGCGGACGACCTTTTCACACCATGTCCGTCCCGCCTCCGTCATTTGGACGATCTTATTCCGTTTATTTTCCGGCACTTCGGTAACGGTAACATAACTTTCTGCCAAGAGGTTTTTAATAATTAAGTTTACAGTCTGTTTAGACTGAAATGTTCTCTGACATATTTCCGTCTGCGTCACTCCACCTTTGGCATAAAAGCTGTCATAAAAGAGGACATTCACCACAAGCAATGTTTTCATCAGCATACCATGACGTTTCGCATATTCATCATATAAGGCAAACTGTTCATCTCTGAACTTGCAGTACAGGTACGCATTTTTTTTATCTTCCTTAGTCATAACTCACCGCCTACAGTCTATTTATTTATGGTCTATTTATTTACGGTCAATTTCTTTACTATTTGATTATAGCATTTCTTTTCCATAATTTCAAGGCCACACAAAGAAGATTCAGAAACGGCAAGATCCAAACCTACCAATCTTTTATGAGTTTGTCACCTTTTTAGACGTGTCGGTGGACACATTCTTTTTCCCGGATAAGGAAATGAACAAATCGGTGCAGCGCAGACAGCTTGACAGGCTGCGTTTTGCAGGAGTGTATATACACCTGCCCTGCTTGCCACGATTGTTTTGTATGGGACTGGTACTCCAGTCACGCATGAAAGTAGCCCCAGTGTGAGACAGGGGCAATCTCACGCCGGAACGGTCATGCACAACGATAGAAGCCCGTTTTTGATGGTTCAGGATAAAACATACAGGCTCCCTCGGTTTCGCACCCGCAACGCCCCATTCTGTCAGGGGACTTTAGGGGCTAATGTTCCGTTGGAAATCTCCTTTCGGCACCGTACCTGTAACATGTCACAAACGCAGAATAAACCAGGCTTGCTAAAAAGAAATTCATGTTGTATACTCAATGTTGAGTATGGCGTATGGAGGTGGTTTATAATGACAAGACTTCTTGTGCTTGGCCTGCTGGATGAACAGCCGATGTCCGGCTATGATATTCAGCAAAAAATAATCGGGGCAGATGCTGAGAGATGGGGAGGCGTGCTGGTCGGTTCCATATATCACGCACTGAAAAAGCTGGAACAGGAAAAGTATATTGAATTGTCAGGTATTGAGCAAACAGGACACAGACAAAAAGCCGTATATAAAATTACGGACAGGGGGAAGGATTATTTACAATCCATCATATTTGATGCATTACGCGAGTCTTCGGTAATATACCCTACATCACTTTACAGCGGGCTGTCTCTTCTCGATAAAATTCCGCGAGAGAATGCCAGGCAGGCACTGGAGGAACAAAAAAGACTTCTGGATGAAGAATTCTGTGCTCTTGAAAAGGGAGAAAAAACGAATGAGGCAGCAGGCAGGGAGGTTCCTCAGATTTCAAGAATCACTATAGAAAATATGTTCGCAATTATCCGGCAGCAGCAACAGTTCATTGAAAAGATATTAGAGGTGCTGGAGGATTGAAAATAGTGAGGAAAACAATGAAAATAATACTGTTCCTGTTTATTGGACTGCTGTTTTTACTGGTGCTGATAATAGCCATCGGAAAAATTGTCAATGCAAGAAAATATAGAATCAGCTCGGAAGCAGGTGTTCAAAAATCCGAATACATAACCATAGGAGGCATAGAGCAGTATATACAAATCCGGGGACAGGATATTTCTAATCCGGTTATCCTTATGCTGCACGGAGGACCGGGCAGCAATATGGCATATTATTCATATGGCTGGCAGGCAGATTTAGAGAAGGCTTATACAATAGTCCAATGGGATCAGCGCGGCTGCGGCAATACTTATTACCGGAACAAGCATGCGGAAAAGCCCACTCTGGATTTATTGCTTTCCGATTTGGATGAATTAACAGAGTATATCCGTTTGGAATATGGTAAAGAAAAGGTTATTATAATGGGCCATTCATGGGGGACGTTTTTGGGTGGGGTTTATTCGGGAAAACACCCTGAAAAGGTATCCGCGTATATAGCTGTAGGCCAGATGGTGGATTTTAAGCTGTCGGAACAGGTGTCCGCACAAGAGGCCATCCGTCTGGCAAATACAGCGGGTAAAACACAGGATGCCCAGGATATCGGCGATGCACTTGACTCAATTATGGCTTTTCAAAAATTAGATATGCAGAATGCAATGGAATTGATGAAATTCCGGCAGCTGAAGGAAAAATATCTGCCGTCACAATACGGGGATAAAATGGGAGCCCTTCAGATATTCTCTCCCTATATGACTCTGAGTGAATGGAAATGGATGCTCAGCTTTGACAGTCTTATTGAATCGAACAGCGAAATTTATAAGGGGCTTCTGTCTGAAAACAATTCATCTGTTTACGATTACAGTTTACAGTATGAAATCCCTGTCATAATTATCGCCGGGGATTGTGATTGGACTACGCCGTATAGCATGGCGCTTGATTATTTTAACAATATTTCTTCACCTGGTAAGGAATTTATCACTATAGGAAATACGGGACATATTCCGTTCGTTGATAAATCAAAAGAGTTTTCGGAAAAATTGATGAATGCGCTGAACGGCATACCGGTAAATTAGTGATGACGACTTACTGCGGGGCATGGGGCAGAAGTATGCGGATCCTCCATGAAAGAGGTTGACTCATGGCAAGCAAATGTGAGAAGATAGTTTTACAAGATTGTACACTTCGATTTGACGAGAGGCCGGAGTCTGAAAATGTAAGGAGGAAATCCATATGGATTTATTGGAACAATGCCGGATTTGGAACGAAAATGATGAATACCAGAAGATTATAGACGCGATTGAAGCTATCCCGGAATCGGAACTCACTCCGGAACTTGCCAGTGAATTGGCCCGTGCTTATAATAATGTGGCCGATGTGGAGGACAAGGAATATTTTGAAAAGTCCGTCAGTCTGCTAAAACCTTATGAGGAATATTTTGAGGGAGATCACTGTTGGAATTTCCGAATAGCCTACGCTTATTATTACCTGGATCAGGAGGGGCTGGCCCTGCATTATTTTGAGAATGCACTGGAAGCCAGGCCCGGTGACGAGGATACTATGGAGATGATCAAGGCATGCCGCAGCTGCCTGTCCTGTCCCCATTTTGACAAAAGCTTTCGGGAAAGGACGGAGGAGGCCTGGGCCGCCTTTGTAAAGGAAGAGGCAGATCTGCGCAGTCTGATGGATCAGAAGGATCAGGAGCAGGGAGGAAACAGGATTCTCAAAAAATGCGGTGACATCCTGCATCTTGCTTTTAAGGATATCGCTTTTGAACTGGGCTTTAACGGGACAAAATATGAGTTAATCCTAACCCCGGAGGGAGATAGGGCCAGGCTGTTCGAACTGGTTTATTTCCGGCGTCATGTGCCGGAGCCTGTTTTGGAATACTGGAATATCTGGGTAGGACGTCAGCCCGGCCATGGCTTCGGCCTGCATCGTGACGGATGGGAAGTATCGGATGATGAGGTACAGGTATGGGCGGAAAAGAAGGACGAGCAGAATGTCAGCCTTGCCCTGTATTGTGAAAAGCTGCTTCCGCTGCTTAAGGAGAAAGAGGAGATGGCATGGTGGATGCTGTATACCCTTACCGATCAGGTCCTGGGTGAAATCCCCGCAATCGCCCATATTTATGGTTTTGAGGTTTTGAAGGAGCCAAAGAATGAAAAATCCATAATACTGACAGATTTACCCCGGGAAATGGAAAACATGGGGATAACTGTTTACAAAGATGCGGACAGTTATCTGGAAAACTGCTACTCCGCCTATGAACTGGAGCCCAGTGATGATCCGGAATCAGACTGGCGGCTGGATGTGTTTGTCGGGGCTACCCGCTGTATCCCGCTTCTGAATGAGTACCTGAACAATGAAAGCAGTGTGATGGATGCTTTTCATAAGGACGGCGCGGTGCCCGGCTTTTTCTGCTATCCTACAGATGACTTTACAGGCGAAGAGCGGGCGAAAAACATGCTGGATTTCCGGGATGCCCTGGAAGAAGCGGTACTGGAAAAAGCGGGAGAGGACGCGGTCACCTTCCTGGGCGGAGCCAGCGGCCTGTACTGCGGCTATCTGGATTTCATCGCATGGGATTTACCCGCAGTGATGGACGCGGCACGGGAATTCTTTGAAGCAGGCCCGACGGCATGGGCCAATTTCCATACTTTCCGCCGGAATGTATCTGCCGTACGGCTGTATTACCGGGAAGAGGCTGAAGCGGAGACAGAGGAATAGATAGAGGAAGGGCATAAGTGACTGGAAAATCACTTATGCCTTTTTCTGGTACTTTATTTTTCAGGCTTTGTTTCAAACTGCCTGATTACCGCTTTTACAAGAGACAGCGCATCCCTGCCGTCTTTCGGGTATGTAACCGTGCGGTAACGCGGAGTGATAAAGATTTTCTGATCATCAATTTTCCTTTTCCAATACAGCTGCAGGATAAAATCTTCAATGGACCGTTCCAATTGCTGACCGTCCATAAAAATTGCGAGAATAAAACTATCGTCATTGATTCTTGCCGCGACTGTGTCATCAGGGAAGCAATCCGTTATATTCTGCCTTAACTGCATTAAATACGTTACGAGTTCCTCCCGATCCATATTTTTTGTAAACCTGCGGAAATTTCCCAGCTGCAGCTCCAGGATACACAGATGGGAATCGGGATTTTTAGTTAAACGGTTATTCGTAAAGAGCAGAAAGCCTTCCATGGTAAAGAGCCCGCTGTCTGCATTTGTATATTTGGCAATCTGTAATTTCTTCTGCAGCCGGAGGATACGGTACAGTAAAATCAATATACCCAGCAGGACGAGTCCAAAGGAAAGGAATACGGTATTAATAAAAACATCTTCGGAGGGTGTAATCCAGCCGCCTTTTGGTAAAATACTGATATTCCATGTAGCGGGAAGGCTGAATTCATGTTTGACAGCGTCGGAATAATCTACCGTGGTATCTGAAGTGGCTATGACTGTCTTGCTGTGTCCGAGAAAATCCACACGCCAGAGCTCATAGTCATAATTGCCGTTCTCTAATTCATTCAGCCCCAAAGAGGAGAGTACATAGCCGCTGTCCATGGCAACTACAATTTCCCCAATAAAATACGTGCCGTTATAGAGCGGCTGCATAAAAAGGAATACATCGCCGTTTTCGTCGAGCAGATTTGCGGGACCTTCTACAACAGGCGTTTTAACGACTTTTGCCAAAGTGATGCTGTATGTAAAGTCAGCCATGTTTTTCCCGATTAAAGAACGGAATTTATCTGCCGGATAAATGTAATCCAGCGTATCTTCTTTAAAGTAGGCAACATAGGAAATATGTTCATTTTCCTCCATAAGCTCCTGCACCTTTTTATGAAAAAGCGTCAGGCTGCCGGTATCCTCGAAATCAATGGCATAGGATAATTTCACCGCATGGTTTAAGTTCCCGAAGGTTTCATCAAGGCCTCTGTTAAAGCCTGCTTCTACCGTCCGGGCCGCCGCCATACGCTCGGCGGTAATGGCGTTTTTAAAGGCTTCAGCCAGAATAAGCATTGCGCCTGCCAGGATAAGAAACAGTATACCGAAAAACATGCCCTGCTTTATCTTATATTTCATCGTGCCCACCATTCAAAAAAAGTGAATAATTAGCCTTTCCGTGACATTTTACATTGTACAGGGCCTTGTCCGCATTGGAAATCAGCGTCTCCAGGGTAAGCCCCTTATGCCATATGCTGGCGCCGATACTGCAATGGATTTCAATCTCCTTATCTTCACAGTATATAATAAATTTCAACCTGTCAACCAACTCTTTGAGGACGGTATTCAATTCATCATGGTTATCGATATCCCGTAAAATCAAAATGAATTCATCGCCTCCGTAACGTCCCGCAATTCCGTCATATTTCACACCATATTCCCGCAGAATGCTGCCTATTTTTTTCAGGGCCATGTCACCGGCCGAGTGGCCGTTCGTATCGTTCAGTGTTTTCAGATTATCCAGATCAATAAAACAGAGAGCCAATATCTGCTCATCCTGTTTATCCTTCAGCATCGCTTCCGCCCGGTCGAGGAAAATAACCCGGGTGAAGGTTCCTGTCAGGTCATCATTTAATCCCTTGCTGGACAGCTGGATAATATTTTCATAATCAATTTGTTCTGAAGGGTCATTGCCCTGATAGACCTTTCTTTTAATCTGCTGCACAGATTTGACCATGTTCTCTATGGTTTGGGACTGCAGCCTGGCATGGCGGTTTACGAAATAATACAGTACCGCCATGATCAAAAGCATTCCCAAAACAGCAAAACCTGCGGATGGCAGCATGGAAAGGAATACCGGCCAGAAATTGACGGTCACCAGAACATCCCAGTTGGAATTCTCCACCGGGCCGTATTCCGTATAGGTAAGTCCGAAGCCGTTATAGCTTTGGAACGAACCGAAATGTCTGTTCAGCATCTGTTCCTCTAACTGATTGGCAGTCATATTCAACAGCTTGTAGTTGCTCAGGATGTCAAGGATAGACGTGCCATAGGTCAAATTGTTTGTGGAACACATGACCAGCCCTTTTGAACTGATCAAAACCGCTTCCGTTGGTGTGGTGGATGTAATTTCGTTTAAAAGACCGGAGATATCATCCAAAACGACTGTGGCAAACAAGCTGCCCGTCATGACGCCGTCTTTGAGCAGCGGGACGATGACGGTATAATTCAGGGTTTTGCCGTCGGCTCCGGCTACGAAGCTGTCCGTAACATAGGGCTGCTTGGAAGCGTAAACCTTTTGCATATGTTCACGGCTTGCCAGGCTTGCCGGTTCCTCGCCCAGGGTATATACAACGATATCCTGATCGACAAAACAAATAAACATATATCCATAAAATTCATTTATGTTATCCAGCACTGCAACTTTTTCTTCCCAGGGAGTATCCGGTTCATAAAAAAGCTCAAGTGATGCAAGGGATTCCAGCAGCTTCAGAGATTCATTTACTTTTTCCGAAATCTGGGCGGAAACACTCTGCTGTATGTTCTTTACGGTTTGCTTCATATCCGTATAGGCAAGAAATGCGTTTTGAAGCAAAAAGCATAAAATGCCCAGAAAAAGGCAGATAATAAAAGCTCTGCGCACTTTTGAATAGGACAGTGCTTCTGCACTTTTTACGGCTTGTTTTTTAACTCTGTTTTTCATAACTTTTCACCTTTAAGGAACCTGGATTGAAAGGATATTACCGCTGAAAACCTGCCGGATCTGCATTGCCGGAAGAAAATCGAAAACGGTACGAACTTTATTGAGTCCGTGTATATATTATATACAGTACATATGTGTTGTGTGTTTATATATTACAACGTTATTGCCGATTAGTCCAATGATTTTTTCGTGCATCCGATAATGCCGGAAAATAAGGAAAGTAAAGGGGATTGACAATCATTTTAACATTTCTGTTGCAAAAGTAAAGTCCATACTCTATAATTATTTGGGTAAGGATCCAAGAATCTGCTTTGAAAGGAGTACGACTATGACGATCCAGGAGGCTTATGGAGAATTGGGCGGAAATTATGAGGAGATGAGTTACCGGATCAATGAAAAATTGCTTCCGCGGCTGATCAGTATGCTGCTGAAGGATTCCAACTATGCTGACATCTGTACGGCTTTGGAGCATTGTGACTATGAAGGCGCTTACAGAGGCGCCCATACACTGAAGGGCATCGCTCTTAATCTGGGTCTTACTCCTTTGGCTGAAAAGGCAGGTGCTTTGACAGAAACCCTCCGTAACAGGGAGGAGAATATAAATATCGGGCCGGCATTTTCGAAATTCAAACAGGAATACGAAAATATGGCGGCTGTTTTTTCACAATTGTCTGTGCTGGCGGGAGGCAATGCCCAATGAACACGAAGGAAAAGATTTTGATTGCAGATGATTCCGAAATCAACCGGGCAATGCTGTCTGATATTTTGTCCCCGGATTATGAAGTCCTGGAAGCGTCCAACGGAGAAGAGGTCGTGGAATGTCTGAAGCAGCACAGTTCTGAAATCAATCTTGTTATACTGGACATTGTGATGCCCAAGGCGGATGGTTTCGAGGTATTGGCTGTCATGAACCGGAATGGCTGGATAAACAGCATTCCGGTTATTATTGTTTCATCGGAAAATGCACCGTCTTATATCGAGCATGCGTACCACCTGGGCGCTTCGGAATATATCAACCGTCCGTTTTACAAGGTGGCCATACGGCATCGCATCGAGAATACGGTAAAGCTCCATGCCAAACAAAAGCATTTGGAGAATATTGTAAGTGAGCAGATATATGAAAAAGAAAAAAGCAATATGGTCATGGTGGATATCCTCAGCCATATCGTGGAATTCCGTAATGGTGAGAGCGGCCTTCATGTACTCCATATCCGTACGATTACTGAAGTACTGCTCAGGCAGCTGAGCAGCGTATGCGGCCAATATGATTTAACCCCGGCCCGGATTGCCCTGATCACCAATGCCTCCAGCCTGCATGACATCGGAAAAATTTCAATTCCCGAAGACATTCTGAATAAGCCGGGGAAACTGGATAAAGAAGAGTTCGAAATCATCAAAACGCACAGTGAGGTAGGCGCGCAGATGCTGGAAGGACTTACATATTATCAGGACGAAGAGCTGGTTCAGGTGGCGAGGGAAATTTGCCGGTGGCACCACGAGCGATATGACGGATGCGGCTATCCGGACGGATTAAAGGGCGAAGAAATCCCTGTTTCAGCACAGGTTGTCGCCATGGCGGATGTCTATGATGCTTTAACCACCAGGCGTGTGTATAAGCCGGCCTATCCGCATAAACGAGCCATGGAAATGATTTTGAATGGGGAATGCGGCGCTTTTAACCCTATATTGCTTGAATGCCTGAAGGAAGTGGGGGATTATCTGGAAAGCGAGGTAAAGATCCGTTCGGCGGGGAAAATAAGCAATGATTCCATCCATACGCTGGTGCATGACACGCTCCACAGTATTAACGTTTCCGACAGAACGTTGGATCTGCTGGAGCAGGAGCGTACCAAGTACCAGTTTTATGCTTCCATGACAAAAGAAATCCAGTTTGAATATAATTATGGCTCCGACACACTCATCCTGTCGGAATGGGGCGCTGCCCATGCAGGAGTTAACGAGAGTATACAGCATCCGCAGAGTGATTCCTCCCTGCTCCGGATTTTTTCCGGGGAAGACTTTTGTGATCTTCGCGAGCGCCTGCAGAAGGCTACGCCGCAGAATCCGGTTGTCAGCCGTCGCTATCGCCTGACGCTCCATGGGGAACCGCGATGGTATAAGGCGGTGGCGCGTCCTCTCTGGGGATTGGATGAGGAGGCTCCTCCCACGAAGATCATCGGTAAATTTGTGGATAATGAGGAAGAGCAGAAAACGCTGGATAAGCTCATCGTGCAGGCCCAGCATGACGACCTGACCGAGCTGCTGAGCAGAAACCGCGCGTATGAAGAGATCGTGCTGCGGCTTTCCGATTTGGGAAATACAAAAGCGGCCCTGATGGTCCTGGACATGGATACATTTAAAAATGTGAATGACAGCTATGGTCATTTTTACGGGGATAAAATGCTGAAAGCCTTTGCGGGACGATTGAAAAGAAGCGTCCGTAATTCGGATATCGTGGCGCGCATAGGCGGTGATGAATTCCTTCTGTATGTGGAATACAAAGGCGGCATTCAAAAGTTGGCGGATCGTATTTTTCACATGGTATCCGGCGCTTATGAGGGATTTGAGGTTTCGGCGAGCATAGGGATTGCTCTGGCGCCGGAAAACGGCGTCACGTATGAAGAACTGTTTATATGTGCCGACCAGGCGTTATATGCCTGCAAACAGGCCGGAAGAAACCAGTGGCGTATTTATGATGATTCCATGAAGACGATTTTATCGTCCCATTTCCGGCAGTCAGAGGAAGAAAAGGAGGAGGATACGGTATGATTCGCAGTGCAGCCCGGAGAATTATGGGTATGGTAACCGCCGTTCTGCTGCTGTCGGTCTTGTCGGGCTGCAGCCGGCAGGAGCCGGAAGAAAAAGTCGTGATCAGGATTCTTTACTCCAATAACTTTAAGCGGGTGGAGGAACTGGTGGAATCGGTTTACGATGATATTGACCTGCAAATAGAAATTTCCCCATACTCCAGTGAACAGCTCCGCCGTCTGGACAGAGGCGTGGGCCCTGAACTGGTAATCTCACCGCAGCCAGATTCCAACCTGGTGAAAAAGTATTTGCTGGATATCAGCGACACAAAAGCCAGCGCAGCATATGACGGCACGATCATGAATGCGCTGAAGCTGGAAGGGAAAATCTATCTGCTCCCGCTGCCCGGTGTGTACAGCGGATATATCGTCAATGAAACATTATTTGAACGGGCAGGACTGGCAATGCCCGCAAATAATACGGAATTAGTGTCCGCTCTGGCCGAATTAAAGGAAAAAGGGCTCGGCCTGGGAGAAGATAACATCAATTTTTCAATTATGAGTGACTACAATACATCCGTGGGGATGTTTTACGTTGGATATATGGTGCCTGATTTTCTGGGAACGGTTGAGGGTATGAAGTGGCTGGCAGATTTTACAGATAAAAAGGCGGCCTTTACCGGCGTTTGGGAAAAAAGCTTTGCACTGTCGGATGCCCTGGTGGAAGCGGGGGTCATGGATCCCGAAGCGATTTCCTTACAGCGTAATTCCATCCTCTGTCACCAGCGTCTTGTCCAAGGTACCCTTGCTGCGGCTTTTGGTGATTCGGCACTGTACTATGAGTGTGTGGCAGACAACCGGAAGGCGGCGGAGGAAGGTACGGCGGAGGCCTATACCTACCGGATGTATCCGCTTCTGAGTGATGAAGGAAATGAACCTTGGTTTCTGTTTTCCCCTTCAGCCCTTCTGGGTGTGAATAATGCGATAAGCGAGGAAAAACAAGACGCCTGCAGGCGTATCCTGGAATTGCTTTCCACACCTGAAGGACAGGAGGCTTTAATGGAGGATATGGGGACCGGAATGTCCTGTCTCACCGATTATCGGCAGAGGGAAGATTTGATACCTTACGGTGTGGAGGAATATGTGGAATCCGGATATATTTATAACGTTTTGTTCCCCAGCAAAACAGTGGAATATCTTGGCGGCTACGTGAGAAAGGTTATGAACGAAAAATGCACGGTGGAAGAGGCTTTGCAGGCCATAGACCGGTTTTATTGTGAGGGAACGGATGAATCTTCCTATGACTTTTCAGTGATCGGGACGGTAAGCCGGGATCTGCTGCTGGAAAATTTCAATGTTCGATTCATGGAAACAGAGCTTGGTAATTTTATAGCGGACTGCGTTGCCGAAGCGTCCGGCGCCCCGATTGCGGTGGTCAATGGAGGAGGGATCCGGGCCAGTTTTTATCAGGGAGTAGTGTACGGCGGGGATATCGCCGTGGTGTGCCCTTTTGATAACCAGGTCATCATACTGGAAATGGACGGACAAACCTTGTGGGATATGTTGGAAAACGGCCTGTCTACCTGTACGGAGGAATTCCCCGGCGGACGGTTTTTACAGGTCTCGGGATTGAATTATATTTTTGACAGCAGCAAACCGGCGGGAAACAGACTTGTGAGTGTGACCTTACCCGATGGGAAGGCTTTGGACAGGAATGCGAGCTACCAGGTGGCGGTGACAGACTATATGGCCGGAGCCAGATCTTATGCGGAGGGGAATGGGGACGGATATACAATGCTGAATTTCTATGATGATTCTGTCCCGAAGGGCAGTGTGACACTGATAAAGGAAACCGGGCTGCTTTACCGCGATGCCCTGGCGCTTTATTTTGAGCGGCACCGGGACACGGCCGTGGATGTTCAGCTGGAAGGAAGAATCACTGATCTGGCGCAGGGGAAATAAATAGCAGGCGCAGAAAGGACAGGGAGCATTGAATATTCACAAAAAATGGAATAGAAAATACAAGAGGCTGATTTTTGTTTCCATCCTGTTTCTGATAACCGCCGTCCTTTGCACGTCTGCGGCGGTTATATACCGGAAGGTGTCGGCGCGCACAGTGACAAATATCAGCAGGGTTTACCTACAGGAAATGACCACACAGATCAGCAGTCATTTTCAGACAAATCTGAACAGCCAGTTTTCACAGATTTATACTATTTCTAACGCAATTTCGGAAAATGATTTGAAGGATGAAGAAAGTCTGAAGCATTTTCTGGCACAGGCACAGAAGGATAATGATTTTACACATATTGCCTTAATAAACAGCAAAGGAATCGCTTATTCTCCGGATGGCACAGTTCCCGCATTATCAAAGATTTCCAATTTGGATAAATTGCTGGATGGTTCGGAAAAGCTGATTTCGGTAAATGAAAGCATTTGGGAAAGCAATACGATCCTGCTGGGAACCGCAATGACCCCCGTATCCTTTCAGGACAGCCGGTTAATTGCGGTTATCGTTGGTATCCATACATCGGATATCGGAGTGAAGCTGGGGCTGGACAGTGAGAAGGACACCAATTCTTATACGAATATTGTGACCCGCAACGGGGACTTTGTAATGAAAAGCGGTTTTTCAGAAGAGATTTTACAGGGCACGAATCTGTTCACCATCTATGAACAGCAGGCGGGTTTTGACGAGGGCTATGATTATGAGTCCTTCCGTGCGGCGATTGCAGCCGGTAAAAGCGGATTGACGCTGATGACGGTGGGAGGGCAGCATGTATACCTCTATTATGTTCCTATTCAGGGGACGGACTGGTATATGATAACCAGCATGGCATACGAAACGGTGAACGATCAAATCGTTTATCTGAGTCAGTTTATGGTGGCTGTGAGCGTGGGTATTTTTATTATCCTGTTTTCTACAGTATCAGCTTTCTTTTTATTGCTGAGCCATCGTGAAAAACGCAACAGAGAGCTGCTTCTGATGGAAAAGGAACGTGCGGAGTCGGCAAACCGGGCGAAAAGCAATTTCCTGTCCCAAATGTCTCATGAGATCCGTACACCGCTCAACGGCATCATGGGGATGGTTGAACTCGGGAAAAATCATCTTGCCGAACCGGAACGCATGCGCAACTGTCTGGATAAGATCACACTTTCGTCAACGCACCTGCTTTCCCTGATTAACGATATCCTGGATATGTCCAAAATTGAAAGCGGAAAAATAGAGCTGCATCCGGAGCAGTTTGACCTGGGACGGCTTCTGCGTGCCCTGACGACTGTATTTCATGTTCAGGCGATAAGCAAGCAGATTGACTTTCAGGTTTTCCTCCACGGTGAGGTTGAAGAATATCTGGTGGGCGATGCGCTTCGCCTGAATCAGATATTGACCAATCTTCTTTCCAATGCGGTAAAGTTTACGCCTGCACAGGGGCATGTCAGCCTGAATGTGGAGGAACTGCGGCGTGACGAGTATTGGATATGGGTCCGTTTCTCCGTCAGGGATACCGGAAGGGGGATTGCTCCTGAGAATATCGACAGCGTTTTTGAGGCCTTTACACAGGAAAACAGCGGGATCGTCCGGCAATACGGCGGTACCGGGCTGGGACTTCCCATTACAAAGAATTTTGCAGAATTGATGGGAGGCTCCATTTCCGTCTCCAGCGAAGTGGGTGCGGGAAGTACCTTTACGGTTGATTTGCCTTTTGCACCGGCGGCTGTGGGAAGAGACACGGAACGCTGCGGGAACGGACAGAGGGTTTTGGTGGTAAATCAGGTCACGGAGTTGGAAAAACATCTGGCATATATGTTGGCAAAAGAAAACTTCCAGGTGGATTCCGTATCCGGTGAGGAGGACGCACTGCATAAAATACGGGCAGCCGTACAAAGCGGTATTCCCTATGAATTATGTTTTATCAAATGGAATATTTCCGTGGATATGCGGTTGTTTGTCCAGGTTATCCGGAAGGAGGCAAAGAATGCCGGCCTTATCATTATTTTGACGGGTCAGGATCAGGATGAACTGAATGATACGGCTTCTTTATGCGGAGCCGACGCCACCCTTTGCCGGCCCGTATTTCATTCCGACATTGCCGAACTCATGGCGGAACTGACAGGGCAGAAGAGTGTACAGCCGGAACAGGAAACATCCACAGTACTGGCAGGCGCGCAGGTTATGGTGGTGGAGGATAATGATATCAATCTGGAGATTGCCGTGGCTTTGCTGCAGGATGCAGGAGCTTTCGTAACTACGGCCGCCAACGGACAGGAAGCCGTTGCACAGTTTTCCGGGGCTCCGGAAGGCTTTTATCATCTGATTCTGATGGACGTGCAGATGCCGGTGATGGACGGCTGCAGCGCAGCACAGGCTATCCGCGCCCTTTCCCGTCAGGACGCAAAAAGTATCGTCATCATTGCCATGACGGCGAATTCCTTCAATGAGGATGTGCAGAAGTGTCTGGACAGCGGCATGAATGCGCATATTGGAAAGCCCTTTGTCATGAATGACATTATTGACACATACACGAAAGTATTGCAGAAACAGGTTGAAAAATAAGAAGGTATATGGCATGCTGAATAGAAATTGACAACAAAAAACAGGACTGACGAAAGGTGATGATCATTCCATATGCTGATGTATGAGAGGGTTTTCCAGATTCTTAAAAATAAAATAGAAAGCGGCCTGCTTCCGGAGGGGACAAGCCTTCCTTCCCGTGCGGATTTATGTCAGGAGTACGGGACCTCGGAAAAAACAATCCGCCGGGCATTGGCCATGCTGGAGGAAAATAGATTTATTCAAACCTCACAGAGAAAGCGTCCGGTGGTAAGCTTCAAACGGAAAGCCGGCCATAAGACGACCATACTTGCCCTTGAGAAAATAGACGCATCCGTCACAAACGATGTGCTTAAGACCGGGGTTCTGCTGTGCTATCCGGTAATCAAGAACGGGATTTCGCTCTGCAGCCGGGCGGATCTGGAGATTCCGCGCCGGATTCTGGATAACATGAAAATCGGAAATCCGTCGGAATTTTGGAAATTATCTAAAAAATTTTACCGCTTTTTTGTGGCCAGAAATGAAAATTCCCTCACCCTGCAGGCGGTTGACGGTTTAGGGCTTTCTGAATTAAGTCCGTTGCAGGATGATGATCAGCTCAGGATCAGATATTACGAACAGATGAAGGAGTTTATGAGAGTCCTTGAAACGGGAGGGGAACCGGAGAGCGTCCGGTTTGACGATATGTCCGGCTTATATGGACTGGCAGACGGAGGCACGCCCGCTTTTAAGGTCGCTTCCGATTCCCCGGTTCTCCTCGGCAGGACACAGCTGGAGAAGCTGCTGCAGGTATCTGAGGTCAGATATTCTGCTGTGTATATGGATATAATGGGGCTGATTTCCGCCGGCCGGTACCAGCGCGGCGACCAGCTTCCAAAGCACAGTGAGCTTCAGGAAATGTATGGCGTCAGTGTGGATACAACAATGAAGGCGATACAGATTCTGCAGGAATTGGGCGTTGTAAGGACGGTCCGCGGCAGAGGAATCTTTGTGGAAATGGATCGGGATGAAATCCAGAAGATCCAGATGCCGCCTCATTTGGTGGCCCTCCATGTCAGGCGTTATCTGGACACGCTGGAGCTGCTGGCGCTGACCATAGAAGGAGCCGCCGCCTGTGCCGCCTCTCATGCTGACCGGCAGGCTCTGCAGGCGGCACAAGCCGAAGCGGACCGTCTGTGGAATGAGGATTATCTGTATGGACGAACACCGGCTGTCCTTCTGGATTTCATCACGGAGCATATCGGGATCGAAGCGTTCGGTGCGATTTATGAACTCCTTCGGAGAAATATCCGGATTGGCCGCGGTATTCCGGGGCTGCTTACCGTTGAAAAAACGCCTGTGAACTGCGAAATCCATGAACAGTGTGCGGCGGCGTTCCGTGCGCTTATGGATGAGGAACCGCAGGAATTCTGCGAAAAGACAGTGAAAGCATTTGAGAGTATCCACCGTCTGGTAATTGAGGAGTGCAGGCGGCTCGGATATTATGAGGCGGCAATGCAGGCCTATGACGGTACTGCGCTGTGGAAATAGATGGGGGAACAGGATAAATTCCGGTGCAAAACTGTGTGAAAGGAGAGGTAACGCTTGAAACCGATAAATAAGAAACAGCGGCGTACAATTTTACTTCTGCTGCTTTATGTTGCGGCTGTTACGGCCAGCATTTTTTACACGGTTACTTATTTCATGAATAATTCCACAGAACGCGGCCTGCTTGCCTTTGAACGCTTTTCGGAACAGATAACCTATCGTGTCTCCGATCATCTGAGCAAATATACGGAACAGCTGATTTTGCTCAAAAGTGAGCTCATGGACAGGCAGATTACGGATTTGGATGATATGCAGAATATACTGAGACGTTATGTGAATGATTCCGCCCTGGAAGGAGTCGGCTTTGTCCTGGAGGACGGTACCGCCCGATCTTATACCGGCGAAACCGAAGTGTTTGATGAGCCCATCGACGTTTTGGATGTACATAACTATCCCTACACGGTAACCCTGTCCGCAAATTCCATAAACGGACAGGGCCAGCTGCTGTTCCGTATCCTGTGGGATGGGCAGGGCGATTCGTCTGCAGTTGCCATTTACAGTTATCTGCCGCTCAGCACCATTTCCGATATGCTTAAGGACACAACCTATGGGAATGCAGGAGCCTTTGTCGCCATTGTCGATCATGAGGGGAACCATCTCTGGAACAGCTCCGACACCCTGGAAAATAAAGAGGGACATAATGTCATTAAGGATCTGGAGATTTACGATCTCAATAATGGGGTCACGGCCGAAGAGGTTGCCACACGGCTGGAGCTACAGCTTTCCGGGCTGGTGACCTATACTGCGTATGGGCAGGAACGGGTGCTTTTCTTTGAGCCGCTGGGCTATAATTACTGGACACTTTTGACTATCACACCCCGCGCCTCGGTGCTTAATACGGAAAATGAAATCAAGATGATACTGGTCCTGATTGCAGGAATCCTGGCTATCGTGGTCGTGGCGGTATGGTTCATCTACAAAAACCGGCAGATGAAGCTGGCACTGGCTGTGGCGCAAAAGGAAAGTATTTTCAAGGGAAAATTCCTTTCCAATGTCTCCCATGAGATCCGAACGCCGCTTAACGGCATATCCGGGACACTCCATCTGCTGAAAAACTGCGGAGGAGACGCCGCCAGACAAAAAGAGTATCTGTGCCGGATGGAGGATTCGGTACAGCAGCTTACCGATATCGTGAACGATGTGCTGGATATGGCAAAAATTGAAAGCGGCAGCGCGGAAATACATGCGGAACGCTTTGACCTTCGAGAACTGTGTGAGAAAACATCACATGTATTTGATGCCGCCGTCCAGGAAAAAGAGATCGGACTGTGTGTGGATCTCTCCGGACTGAAAAACCGTTTTTATGTGGGAGATGCGAAAAAAATACAACAGATCATGACCAATCTGCTTTCCAATGCGGTGAAGTTTACCGTTCGTGGGACAGTCACCCTTTCCGTATCTGATGACGGTGACAAAATCCGCATCCTTGTAAATGATACCGGCTGCGGCATGAAGAAGGAATTTCAGGAAATTATATTCCAGCCCTTTACCCAGGAGGACACAACCTATGGCCGTACACAGACCGGAACCGGGCTGGGCATGGCGATTATTTCGGAATTGGTACAGCTTTTAAACGGCGCCATTTCGGTACAGAGCATACCGGACAAGGGGACGACTTTTACGGTAGAGCTTCCCTTGCATGCGGACGCCGACCAGAATGTGCCTGCGGCACCGTCCCCTCAGCAGCAGGTTGATCTGGGCGGAATCCGGATCCTCATGGCAGAGGATAATGCGATCAATTCCATGATTGCCGAAGAACTGCTGACACAGGCGGGAGCGCAGGTAAAGACGGTAGAAAACGGAAGGCAGGCGGTGGACTATTTCCTGGATCCGGACGCAGAGCCTGTTGACCTGATTCTGATGGATATCCGTATGCCTGTTATGGACGGTTTGGAAGCAGCCCGCCGCATCCGTGCTTCCGCTCATCCGCGGGCGAAAGACATTCCGATCCTGGCTCTCACAGCCAACGGGCTGGAAGAGGATAACAAGGAAATTTTGGATGCCGGTATGAACAAACGGCTTTCCAAGCCTCTATCGGTTTCGCTATTGTATGAAAGTATTCTGTCTTATATAAAGGGGAAGGAAAGATGAGAACAAAAATAAGAGGGATTTGCTGCGTTGCTGTGATTCTCTGTTTTATCCTGGGGCCGTGCATAGGATTTTACCGGTATTGCAGTATGGCGGCGAGAGCCAGCTGCATCAGCGCACAGGGACAGATTGCTAAAAATCTGGAATCCACTCTGAATCTGCTCAAGGTGATATCCGAGGAACCGTGGATGCTGCCGGAAGACATACCATATCAGGAAAAAGCCGAACGCCTGGACCATTACAACGAGATTTGGGGTTATCAGATGATCCGGACAGTTGATACATACGGCGGAGTGTACCGGGCAGATCATGAAGAGGCCGTATCCAATCTGAACAGCCGGGAGTATATCCAGAACCTGTGGGTAACCAACGAACCACAGATTACCGATGTTTTTCTCGCCGGTGCGGATGGTAAGACGCTGAATTATACGGTTGCAGTTGCGGTCGCCGGGGATGCCGGGAACAATGGCGCGGTATTTGCCGCTATTTACGACAGCGAGGTGCGCAGAGCTTTGAGCGCGCAGCCGATGCACACCATTTTGCTTGGTAAAAAACAGCAGTGTATGTCGGGCAACGATGAGTCGCTGCTTGGCGTCACCCTGGAATCCAGACTGGAAGGCAAAAAAATTTTCGGGGAAAAGCTGGAATCCGTGCTTCTGCGCGTCAAAAATGAAGACAGCGGTACGATTTGGTTCCTGGACGGGTTTGTGCCGACCTGTTATGCATTCCGGAATGTGGGATTAGACAGCGGATGGACGATTCTGACATCCGCTTCCTATGTGGATGCGGCCGGTGAGCTGATGCCGGTCATTATTATCAGTGTGACAGGCATCCTGTTATCATTTGCGTACTTTTATATAGGAAAACGCACCGATTCAAAAATGTCGGGGAATACCATTTAAATAAAAGGGTATTGCTTCCGCCCGGTGTGAGGAGAGCATATGAGCATACAAAAGAAAAAGAATTATGTACGTTACACCACATTTGGGTTCCTTTTGGGAATGGTTATCCTGGCAGGGTTTATTTTCCGATCCGTTTACAGTGCGCGGTCATATGCCCAGCTGATCAATTATCTGGGCCTTGTAAGAGGGGGAACACAACGTCTCGTGAAGCTTGAGCTGAATGGGCAGCCGGACGATGATTTGATCGCTTACCTGGACAGTATCCTTGATGATTTGGAACATGAGGATGGACAGTATGGCCTGCTCCATCTGGATGATGAGGAATACCGGCAATGCCTTGATGCGCTCCAGGAATTGTGGATGGATTTGAAGGCGGGAATTTCTTCTTACCGGAAGGATAAATCAACCGAAAATGCGTTATTGGAATATAGTGAAGTCTATTTTGAAATGTCTAATCAGGCTGTTTTTGCTGCGGAAGCCTATTCCAATAAACAAATGCTTTATATCTTACGGGTAACGGCGGGCCTGCTTCTGTGCATCGTTGTTTTCTGGCTGCTTTTCTTTGTTATGAATATCAGGCGGATCCTGCATCTGGAATACACAAACAGAGATCTGAATGACAAGGCGGGAAGGGATATCCTTACCCAGGCCTATACGGCTGAGCGCTTTAAGGTAATTGCGCAGAAGCTGCTGGATGAAGGCGCAGGGAAGAGGTATGCTCTCTTTTACATGGATTTTGAAGATTTTAACTATATCAATGATGTGTTCGGCTATGAATGGGGAGACAGGATATTGAAGAAATACGCCTCCCTTTTGACTGAGGATATGAAGGAGGAGGAAACCTTCTGCCGTGTCAATGCGGACAATTTCATAGCTCTCCGCAGCTATGACACAAAAGAAAATGTGCTTCACCGCCAGCTGGAGGTAGACCGGAAGATTATGGAATATATCCAGGATTCCAGAGATAAATATTCTCTTCCTGTCCGCTGCGGTATCTGCTGTCTGGAGGATGTCGGGGAACAGCTGACCATTGAAGGGCTGATTGACCGGGCTAATTATGCGAGAAAATGGGCAAAGGCCGGCGAAGGAGATAAATACCGGTTTTACGATGAGGGGATACGCAGTCAGCTGCGCGCGGAAAAGCTGATTGAGCATAGCATGGAGAAAGCCCTGAGCAATCATGAATTTAAAGTATACTATCAGCCCAAAGTCAGCCTGGAAACGAACAAAATCGTATGTGCGGAGGCTCTGGTACGCTGGCAGAAGCCGGACGGGAGCATCATACCCCCGGATCAGTTCATTCCTGTATTTGAGAAAAACCATTCCATTCCGCTGCTGGATCGGTATGTATTTGAGGAGGTTTGCGCCTGGCTGCGTCAGCTGCTGGACAACGGGAAGACGGTTCTCCCGGTATCTGTGAATGTATCCTGCCTGCAGTTTTATAACAGTGATTTTGTGCAGGCTTATACGGAAATCCGGGACAGGTATCAAATCCCCGACGGACTGTTGGAAATTGAATTTACGGAAACGATCCTGTTCGATAACTGGGATGTTATGAAGAACATCGTGGAGAAATTGAAAGCCGCCGGCTTTTCCTGTTCCGTAGATGATTTCGGAAAGGGCTATTCTTCTTTAAATACGGTAAAAAATCTGGATATTGATGTTTTAAAGCTGGATGCCTTGTTTTTCCAGAATATCACCACAAGGGAAAAGGACCGCCTGCTGGTGGAGGGGATCATCCGCGTGGTCAGGCAGTTTGATATAATTACGGTGGCCGAAGGGATTGAATCCATGGAGCAGGTGGAAATCCTGCGCAGTCTTCATTGTGATATGGTGCAGGGTTATGTGTTCTATAAGCCGATGCCTCAGGATGTGTATGAAAGACTGCTGCAGTGTGTATTTTAAGCCAGGGAAATGCCTACACGATATTCTCACCAAGCAGGATTTTAGGCATGGTAGTAAGGCATCGGTTCCAGCGTTTATAAAAATGTTCCAATCCGAGCCGGGACACTTGTGCGTGAACATCTTCGTTTTCAAGTGTCCAGTGCAAAATATAAGTGACTTTGCCTACCCATTTCGTCAGGCGGATGGGCGGCTTCCCTTCCTTCACCGCATTGAAATCCTCTTGCCGATGGGTACGTTTGATGTACTTTACATCAATAACTCCGGGCTGAGAAAGATAAAATTCTGCGACCTCTTTCATAAGAGCTTCAATCTCCTCCTGTTTGTCAATTTTTGCTTCATAAATACAGATTTCATTAAACATCAGAACGCCCTCCGCCGCTCAGCCTTCTTTGTCAGTGGCGGCTGAACTTAATTTATTTTTTTCATTCTAATATTAGTGTGCGGAAATGTCAAACAGCTCATTTCGTATTATAACTTTATGCCATTGTGTATGGAGCTTTTTGTTCATTTGGGTACCAATCGGGGACTATTTTGCTGCTTTACATGACGAAGCAGCTTCGGCGGCAGTTCTGTATAAGGTATTGATTTGAAATGTCGGTATGGAAAGCTTTCATGAAAATAAACTGTCGGCATATAAGAAAATTTATGAACAATTACTGTCCTGTCTTATTTTGTTATGGTAAAATAAGAATATAAGGGTTAAGCGTTAAAAGGTAATCAAGTTGTTTGAAAAGACAGGAGGGATATTATTATGACTGATGTACAGTGGCTGCTGTTGCTTCTTTCACTTTTAATTATTGTTCCGGTTATCTGGTCGGTGACGATGAGTCTGCTGCGCAAAAGGGATTTTAAACGTCAGATCGAGGGGAAACGTCCGGAACGCAAAGCAAAAGAAAACATGAAGATATCCAGGGAAAATCCGGAAGTAAATGTAAATATGGATACGGAAAGACTGCGGTTTGAGGCTCAGATGAAACAGAACCAACGAATTCCGCATTAAGGTTTTAAGGGGCAGACAGCCGGTCTTCAGCAGAAGGACGGCTGTTTTACCGATATACACTAGTAACTGGAAGGATGACCGCGGTGAATTATGGCAGGGCGGGAAGACAGTCTCAGTAAAGGCTCCGATTGACAGGCTGCCGTGGTTTAAAAAGATGATAAACTAAGAAGAAAAGGGAGAACCTTTCCTTCCGTTACCTTTAAGAGAACTTTCAATTCCTGCTTTCCTTATATTTCCCCGGCGTAGTCCCCTTAAGCTTCTTGAATATCCGTATAAAAGCATTGCTGTCCACAAAACCGGTCATCTGGGCGATATCGGCTATTTTTAAATCAGTTTCCCTGAGCAGGGCGACTGAATTGGATATCCGGACTTCATAAAGATAATCGATAACACTTTTCTGATACTGCTCCCGGAACTTTTTGGAAAGGTATGCCGGTGATATACGAAAATGCTCTGCGACCATATTCAGATTGATATTGGCGTCGAAATAATTGTTTTCGATAAAGCGGCAGATATCCTTTCCCCATTGTACATAAGAAGGGTTCTTGCTCTTTTCCGCCAGTTCTTCGCCGGCGGCCAGATAGGCCTGCCGTGTCTGTGAAAGCGCTTTGGGCAGGGATTGTGAAAAAAAGGAGTCATCCAGGAAATCCAATGCATCAAGCTGGAGGCCATAGTGGGTCTGGCAATAGAGCTGCAGTTTTGCAGTGGCCTGGTAAAAGAAATAAAAGCAGCTTTGAGCATCCGCCCGGGATAACACACATTTCTCCATATTTTTTTCCAGCACCCGGAAATAATCCGTTATCTGTGCTTTGTTTCCGGAAACGATCAGATTGACTACATAATCGCTTGTATTCAGGGGAATAGAGCCTATCACCTGTTTTTGGGGAATCGTTTCATAGCAGCAGATGTTCCCGGTTTCAAATAACCGCTGGTATTCCAGGGCGGTATCCGCCTGCAGGTAAGCGTCGGGAATCTCTTTTTGCGGACGGAGGGAGCTGATGCCGGCGCGCAGTGACAGCTGAAAGGAATCCTTCAGGAAACCAAGCAGATGTCTGGTCAGCTGTTCTATCAGGACAAGCGGCTGGGAGGCCTCCCCCGGGATATGGATCAGCACGGAAATTTTCTGCCCACGGTTACTGAAATAATTATCGGGGAACTGTTCGGACAGGAGCTCCTGAAATACATTTTCAACGGTAAAGGCAGTCAGATCCAAAACGTTTTCCGGCTCGTTAAAGCTGCCCGTCCTTTCTACATAAAACAAAACAACACATGCGGAGGAATCAGTGAGATTAAGGGAAAACTGCTCCGCCACCTGCTCCGGGATCTGGTCAAAAGCGATTTCCCCGGAGAATATTTTCTGCATATAATTATTTTTCAACAGCTTTCTCTGACGTTCTATTTCATTCCGGCTTTGTGAGAGAATTCTCATAATATAATGGAATTCATTCTTTTCAGGCTCCATATTCTGATCGGTACCCTTGATAAATTGGAGAATTTGGGATACCGGTTCGTAATTTTTCCTTGAATAATACATAATAACCACGATTCCGATGAGGACACAGAACAGAATGGTCAGCACCATGATTTTCAGCAGCTGGGCCGTCTGGGCCTGGTAATCTGCTTTTTTGGTGACGGAAATCAGGGCCGTTCCGGGTATCTGCAGGGAATAATAGTCGATTATCAGCTTTTCTTCCGTCTGCACTTCATATACGGAGGATTCCGGCACGGCTGTTACAAGTTTTTCAAAAGGAAGGCCGGAGAGGCTGATCTCGTTATTTTCAGTGGACAGCAGGGGCCCGTCCGCACTGATCAGGGCAAATGAACAGGGAGACTCCAGAAGAAGCCTGTTTTGAAGCCTGTTTAGCAGATTCTTTTTATCGATTTGAATTGCCAGTATGGAAAGCGGCTGCCCGGAGATATCCGTAAGGAGGACCTCTGCAACAGTAAGGAAACTTCTGTCATCGGAAGCATAGCATACGATGCGCTCGGTCTGCAGTCTTTTCAGGATTGCATCCCAGTCCTTTCCGGAAAGGCTGTAGCCTTTGGGCTCCATATACGGAAACAGGGAGGTGGAAAATGTGGAAGCGGAATTCACCACATATTCCGAACCCGGAAAATACAGATTAATCCGCTGGATTAACGAGTTGGATACCTGCAGGGAAGCCAAATCCTTTTTGAGGTAATACCTGTCCATAGGCGGAGTGGAATTTATCGTGCTTTTATTATTGGACAGGGCGGTCACATATTTATTCAGCTGCAGATGGGAGCCTAAATTAATCGCATCCCGGAAAGCGGAATTGATCTGCTCCGCAAAATTTTCCAGGATAAGATGCTGGTTCGTCCTGTTTCGTTCCTTCAGGGCATTGTAGCTGTGGAAATAATAAAAAGAACAGATCAGTATGGGAAGCACGAGGACAATCGTATAGGAAACCAATGTCCTCCAGAATAACCCGGTCCTTTTTTTCTTTGCTCGTTTATGGAATATCTGCCGCATAAAACCCCTCACCCTTTGCAATTATCGTATGATAAAATAAGTATAACATAAGAGGGAAAAATTCCAGTATGATATTTCTAAACAGATCTTATTTTTCTGAAAAATTCAGGCAGAGTCATATAAGTGGGCATTTGCGGGATTTACGCAGGCTGCGGACGGCGGTATATTGGTCGTACATCGAAACGAAAGCGCGCCGGTTCGGGTATTTATGCAGTGTTATATTGAATTGATGTCAGCTGAAGCGGAAAAGGAGTATGAAATGAGAAAGAAATTGGCAAACAGAATATGTTCTGTAACATTGGCAGCAGCAATGATGCTGTCGTCCATACTGACAGGCTGCGGAGGGGATGCACAGTCCTCTTCCAATAATAAAGAAACGAATGCCGGAAGCAGTGAGCAGGCGGAGGAAGGGGAAAAGCCGGTACTCAGCGTGTGGGCATACTGGACAAACGGCGACCTTTACAGTGATCAGGGGGATTGGGAATACTGGCAGGCGATTGAGGAGGCCTGCAATGTGGACCTGCAGTTCCTCGACAGCACGGGAGGAAAGGATGCATTATCCCTGCTCGCCGGTACGGATGATCTTCCCGATATTATTATTGAATACGACACCACATTTCCGGGAGGCGTTCAGAAAATGCTTCTGGACGGTTCCATCATTCCCTTAAATGATCTGATGGACGCTGGAAAGCTTCCTAATTTTAAGGCTTATCTGGAATCGGATCCGGAAGTGGATAAGCTCTGTAAAAATAATGAAGGCTTATATGCATGGACACCCATGATCCGGAAGCCGGATTCCCCGCTGGTATTCAACGGCAATATGATCCGTCAGGACTGGCTGGATGAATTGGGGCTGGGTATGCCGGAAACCGTACAGGAGATGGAGGATGTACTGGTTGCGTTTAAGGAGAAAAAGGGCTGTGACGCGGCATTTTCCTTTATATACGGCAATTACAATATTATGGTAAACAGCTTCGGAATCCGTGAGGGTATGTATGTGGACGGGGATAATAAGGTTCACTTCGGCGCCGTGGAAGAGAAATATCTGGATTTCCTCACATTGTTCAACCGCTGGATGAATATGGGAATTCTGGATCCTGACGCCTTTACGCAGGACGCAGACGCATTTTTTGCAAAAATAGCAGGTGAAAGGACCGGCCTGGTGTGGGGATATACCGGAGGAACACTGGGGAAAATCCAGACAATGCAGGAAGAAAACAAGAATATGAATTATCAGCCGGCTCCCAATCCGGTTATGAACAAAGGGGATCAGTTCATCGTTGACCAGAGCAGCTACCGTATCAACAACATCGGCGGCGTGATTTCCGCTACCTGTACCAATCCGGAAGCGGCAGCCAGGGTGCTTGATTATACCTATGGTGAAGAGGGAAATATGCTGGCTAATTACGGCAAAGAAGGCGTCACCTACGAGATGGTTGACGGGAAGCCTGTGTTCACGGATTTTGTCCTGCATAATCCGGATGGGCTTTCCATTGAGAAGGCGCTCTCCGTTTATGCCGGCTGCAATAATAAGCCGTTCCTGGTGGAAAAGGATTATATGCTGGGCGGTTATGCCTATGATGTCCAGAAAAAGTCTCTGGATGTATGGGCCACTCCCGATGCACCCATAAAGGATATGCCGCCTCAGACCATGACGAATGAAGAGGTCCAGGAATACAATTCCATCATGACGGATATCCAGACCTACCTGGATGAATTTAAACTGAAGTTTATCCTTGGTACGGAGTCTCTGGAAAATTTCCCTCAGTTTGTGGAAAACATCAAAAATATGAATATTGACAGAGCGATCGAAATCAGACAGGCGGAATATAACAGGTATCTGGCAAGATAACATGTATAGCCGCAGGCCCGCAGGAGGTGCCTTACGGAATGCGGGCCTGAATAAAAGGAGCATTTATGAAGAAAGTTAGTTTTTCTGCCAGGCTCTGGCAGAATATGAAAAAGCATAAAGGGCTTTATCTCATGATCCTGCCGGTGGTGGCCTTTTATCTAGTGTTTTGCTATTATCCCATGTACGGCGCACAGATCGCATTCCGTGATTATACGCCGAAGCTGGGGGTTTTTCACAGTCCGTGGGCGGGGTTAAAGCATTTCGGCGAATTTTTTAAGAGTGTATATTTTGAGAGGCTGATCCGCAACACCTTCAGCATTAACCTGAAAAATCTTGTTTTCGGATTTCCGGCGCCTATTCTGTTCGCCCTGCTGCTGAACGAGGTGCGAAGCCAGAAATATAAAAAGTTTGTCCAGACGGTAAGCTACATGCCCCATTTTATTTCAACAGTGGTGGTTGCCGGAATGGTACTTCAGTTTACGGCTACCGACGGATTCCTGACACAGATTATGACGCTGTTCGGCTATCCGAAGCAGAATCTGATGATGAACCCTTCCCTGTTTCAGCCAATCTACGTGATTTCCGATATCTGGCAGGGAATCGGATGGGGTTCCATCATTTACATAGCCGCTATCGCAGGGATTAATGCGGAGCTGTATGAAGCTGCGAGAATGGATGGGGCAGGACGTTTCAAACAGATGCTCCACGTCACCCTGCCGGGGATTCTGCCCACCATAATCACCATGTTTATCCTGCGGGTGGGGAATATGATGAACCTGGGATTTGAAAAAATAATTCTGCTGTATAATTCCTCTATTTATGAAACCGCGGACGTTATTTCCACATATGTTTACCGGAAGGGCCTGGTGGATCAAAGCTACAGCTTTTCCACGGCGGTGGGCCTGTTTAATTCCGTGATCAACCTGACCCTGCTCTTTTGTGCAAATAAAATATGCAAAAGACTGACAGAACACAGCTTATGGTAGGAGAAGCAATATGAAAAAGAAAAATAGCAATGGTTGGGGCTTCCGTCTGATAAACGGAATCATATTGGCGATGATTTCGCTGATGACCCTGTATCCTTTTTTATACGTTATCTTTGCATCCTTCAGCGATCCGGTAAAGCTGATGGGAAACTCCAGCCTTTTGCTGAAGCCCCTGGGATTTTCCCTGAATGCATATAAAAAAGTATTTGTCAATCCCTCTATTTACAGCGGTTACCTGAATACCATTTTTTATGTGGCCGCGGGAACCCTGGTCAATATTCTGGCTACCTGCATGGCGGCCTATGTATTATCCAGAAAACAGTTCATGCTCCGGCGTTTTCTCACGATTATGTTTATTTTCACCATGTATTTCAACGGCGGGCTCATTCCCAGCTACCTGCTGATTAAGGATCTGGGGCTCATTAACAGCCGGCTTTCCCTGATTCTTCCGGGGGCGGTAAGCACCTTCAACCTCATGATTATGATTACCGGCTTTGAAGGGATTCCCCAGTCCCTGGAGGAATCGGCGCGGATAGACGGGGCAGGTGACTGGACCATATTGTTCCGTATTATCATGCCTTTAGCCAAGCCTACCATTATGGTTATTTTGCTCTATTATGCGGTGGGACACTGGAATTCCTGGTTCAATGCCATGATTTATTTGCGGGATGCGGATAAGATGCCCATACAGATATTCCTGCGCGATATCCTGACAAGAAGCCAGCTTGGGGCCATGACGGGGCAGACGGACGTGGAGGATGTGGGACAGACGATAAAATATGCCACGATCATTGTCTCTACCGTGCCCATACTCTGTATCTACCCTTTTATTCAGAAACATTTTGTGAAAGGCGTCATGATTGGAGCGGTCAAAGAATAGGCAGCCGGGAAAAAATAGGAGGTTATACAGCATGGTAAGGACATTTGCCACACATAAAATAAGGAAAACACAAGAGATTTCTTCCTGCCTCTGGGATTTTTGCACGTTGCCGGAGCAGGGAAAAGAAGAGGCCGTTAAAGGAAAGGCGGCGGTACCCGGCGGCTGGGAAAGCTGTCCGGATACGAGAACCTATCGGGGCCGGGCATGCTATGAACGGGATATCAGCTGTTCCGGAAATGTGCGCATAGAATTCAAAGGGGTGAGCCATACGGCGCAGGTTTATCTGGACGGCAGGGAGATTGCTTCCCATTACAATGCCTATACACCTTTTTCTGCGGTGGTAAAGGGATTGGGCGGAGGAAAGCATCATCTGAAGGTTATAGCAGATAATTCCTTCGGGCCGCAGTCTGCCCTGCACGTTCCCAATGATTACCAGTCCTACGGTGGGATCACCCGTCCGGTGGTGCTGGAGGAACTGAATGATAGTTATATAACCGGAATCCATTTTACCCCTGTCCGGAAGGACGGGAAATGGTATTCTTCGGTGCAGGGAGAGCTTCAGAATATTTCGGATCATTTTTTCAGAGGAAAGGTAATCCTGTACCTTGGAGAGCAGGAAATCCACTCGGCTGTTGTGGAGGCCGGGCCGGACAGCAAAGCAGCCTTTACCGCCGAAAACCTGCCCTGCGGACAGGCGGAGGAATGGTCGCCGGAAAATCCTGTTCTGTACCATCTGACGGCAGTGCTGCAGGATGGCATGGGAAATGACATGGACGACTGGATCGACAGAGTGGGATTTCGGGAAATACGTATGGAAGGAAAGGATATCCTTTTGAACGGACGTAAAATAAGAATCAAAGGCTTCTGCCGGCATGAAGATCATCCGCAGTTTGGCTGCGCCATTCCGTTCCAGGCAATGCAGCAGGACTTAATGCTGATGAAGGATATGGGCGCCAATTCGGTGAGAACCTCCCATTATCCCAACGATGAATTGTTTCTGGATCTCTGCGATGAGACAGGTTTCCTTGTATGGGAAGAGAATCATGCAAGGGGATTGTCGGAAAAGGATATGCGCAATCCCAATTTTGAAAAACAATGCGAGGATTGCATCCGGGAAATGATAGAAACCCATTACAATCATCCTTCCATCTATATATGGGGGATTCTGAATGAGTGTGCCAGCCATACGGAGTATGGAAAAGACTGTTATCAGAAACAATACGATCTCATCAGGAAGCTCGATCCGAGCCGCCCGCGTTCTTCCGCCAGCTGTCAGTTTAAAACGGATATCTGTTTCGGAATGCCTGAGGTGGTTTCCTATAATATTTACCCGCTGTGGTATCATGATACACCGGCGGATGTTTATCTGAAGGAGCTGTATGATTGGGTTCAGGAGAAAACCGAAGGGACAGGGAAACCCTTTCTGGTTACCGAGATCGGCGCAGGGGCCATTTATGGTTACCGTACGCCGGCAGAGGTGAAGTGGTCGGAGGAATATCAGGCTTCAGCGATTCAGAAACAGCTGACTGCGGTATTCGGACAGGAGGGCTGCAGCGGCGTCTATGTCTGGCAGTTCTGTGACGGAAGAGTATGTGACAGCTGGTTCGGGACGCGCCCGAGGACCATGAATAATAAAGGGATTGTGGATGAGTACAGGCGGCCTAAGCTGTCTTATGAGACGGTAAAGCGGATCTTCAGGGGACTTGATACCTATGTGAATTGAAATGCACTATAGATACAAACCAGTGAGAAGAAAAGCCCGGGAATATTGGAACCTGATCCGGCAGAATATACTTATTATCTGCGATATATTTACGCATCCGGTTCCAATTCCCGGTACTCCGTGGGTGTCATCCCGAAACGTTCAATAAACAGCCTGTTAAAATGGCTCCTGTTGGTATATCCCAGCTCTTCACAGATTTCTCCCACCCGTTTGTCCGTATTTTTCAAAAGATCCGCAGCCTCCTTCAGCAGAAAGGATCTGCTGTAATCGGACAAAGTCCGGCCGGTGTGCTTCTTGACCACCCGGTTGATGTAGTCGCTGTTATAATTCAATTCCGCTTCCAGTTCGCCCCGGCTGATCCTGCCCTTTCTGTTCTGCAGCAGCTGGGACACCTGGTAGAAAAGCCTTTCTTCCTTGGAGATCCTTGTCTGGTGGGTCTGGATCAGGTAATTCTCCTCGTCTCCCAGCATGGCAATGAAACGGCAGAAATATCCCCTCACCATATAATTCCTTCCGGAACGGCTTTCGCTCAGTTCCAGCACGATGGCATTAATCAGCCTGTAAAAATCATCGGGATCAAAGAGGGTCTTTCTTCTGAAATCGATATACTCCTTTGCACTGTAAAAGGAAAGCTTCTGGTTTTCCGCAAACAGATGATGGAAAAAGGTATGGCTGGTACAGCTTTGCCCTTCCTCATCATACAGCAGATCCTGTTCCAGCACGGATTTGATATATTCCTCCTGGAACATGAAAAGAATGATTTCAAACTCGCTGTCATGCAGCTCCTTATGACGTATATTTTTATTGCACAGGCAGCATTCCCCGGCATGATAGGCCACCGTTTCATTTTCGATCTGTAAATGAAGCTCGCCCTCCAGCACGATGGTCAGTTCATAAAAATCATGGGAGTGCAGGGAACGCTTCCCTTCCAAATCCAGCCTGCTTACGGAAGAAAAAAAATAATTTTTATTGCTTTCCGTAAATTCCAGGGAGTTCAGTTCACCGTGCTTTCTGTCAGTTGCTTCATATATGATCATATACGGCATTCCGATCTCTACAAACTCCGAAGTATAGCTGCCTAAATTATGAAAGGTGAGAAAGGTTTTGGGAATCCCCAGTTTTTTCAGAAATCCTTCCTGTGACAGTTTCCCACTGGTATCGATGAACTGTCTGACTTTTTTCATACGGTTCCTCCTGACTTCAAAAAGTCTGATTTGGATACAATAAAACTCCGTTTCCCTCTGGATACGACATTTTCAGGTGCTTATTATGATTATATAATGACTCTATAGGATAAGCAAGAAGAGACTGCCTGTTTCCCGTCAGGGAAAATATTGTCGGTCATGAGCAGACTATAACGGAAATGACAGTTCAGATGTGATGGGGCTGTTATTTCCGAAAAAACACACAATAGGAAGGAGAGCATGTATGATTTTTTATGTGAACGCCGCCGCTGCCAGAGAGGGCAACGGCAGTAAGGAAATGCCTTTTAAACACATCAATGAAGCGGCAAAGGTTGCCGGACCGGGGGATGAGGTCCTGGTTGCTCCAGGTATTTACCGGGAGTATGTGGATCCTGTGAACGGAGGAACGGAAGACGCCAGAATCACCTATCGCAGCGAACAGCCTCTGGGTGCAGTCATTACCGGTGCGGAACCCGTAGATACCTGGGAACCTTACCAGGGGAATGTCTGGGTATGCCGCATTGATAACGGCGTATTCGGCAATTATAATCCTTATACTACTTTTGTGGGAGGGGACTGGTATTTTGCACCTGTAGTCAGACACACAGGCGCCGTATACTTAAATGACCGTCAGCTTTACGAAACCGAGACGCTGGAGGAATGTATCAAGGGTGAAGTATATCTCCCTTCCTGGGATCATGATTTTTCTGTTTATAAATGGTATACCGAACAGGCAGGCGACACCACAGTGATCTATGCCAATTTCCAGGGACATAATCCCAATGAGGAAAAAGTGGATATCAATGTGCGCCGCAACTGCTTTATGCCCTCAAAAACAGGAGTGGATTATATTACCTTCAGTGGCTTTGACGTTAACAAAGCTGCCACAACCTGGGCGCCTCCCGCCGCTTATCAGGACGGAATGGTCGGCCCTCACTGGTCAAAAGGCTGGATCATTGAGGACTGTGAAATCAGCAACAGTAAATGCTGCGGTATTTCCCTGGGAAAATATTATGACCCGGAAAATGATCATTATTTTACCAACAAGCATGTGAAAAGCCCTACCCAGATGGAGAGGGATGCGGTGTGCCGCGGACAGTATCATGGATGGCTGAAGGAAAAAGTAGGCAGCCATATCGTAAGACGCTGCCATATCCATCATTGCGAACAGGCTGGTATTGTAGGACGTATGGGATGTGTATTCAGTATCATTGAGGATAACCACATTCACAATATCAACAATATGCAGCAGCTGGGCGGCGCCGAGATTTCCGGCATTAAGTTCCATGCAGCTATCGACGTAACATTCCGCCGCAATCATATCCATCATTCTACCATGGGTATCTGGTGTGACTGGCAGGCGCAGGGCACGAGAATCACACAGAACCTGCTGCATGACAACCATGCGCCGGAAGGCTCCACAAAGGCAGAAGGCGCTATGATGTGCCAGGATATTTTCGTAGAAGTGGGTCATGGTCCGACACTGATTGACAACAATGTGATGCTTTCCAAAGCCGGCCTGCGGATTGCCACCGAAGGCGTGGCCTGTGTACATAACCTGATTCTGGGTGCTTTTACGGCTGTAGGCGGCGGCACGGATAATACGGTAAACGGCCTTAACCAGCCTCGTTACACACCTTATCATATCCGCCATCGTACCGAAGTGGCAGGATTTATGTCCATCCTGCATGGGGATGATCGTTTCTACAACAATATCTTCGTTCAGAACTGGCCTGTTAAGGAAGCGGAAGCGAAAGAGGATATGGGATTCAAAATGGAGGATAACCAGGAGGTTGGTACCAGAGTATTTGATGAGTATCCTACCTATGAGGAGTGGATCAGCTGGTTTGAAATGGATAAGCCTGCCAATATGGGCGAACTGGCCCAGTATCATTTCTCACATTTACCTGTTTGGGTGAACGGAAATGCTTACTTCAATGGCGCGAAACCCTGCAAAAATGAGAAGTCAAATCTGGTTGATGAGACAAATAAGGTAACCGTGGAGCTGGTGGAGAAGGACGGGCATTATTACCTGAAAACAAATGTGTATGATCTGCTTGGTGATTTTAAGGACGGCATTATTACCAGTGATATCTTGGGCTACGCATTTGAGCCGGAGCAGAGGTTTGAAAATCCTGACGGAACGGCGATTACCTTCAACGAGGACTATCTGGGTGAGCATCGCGGACTTTCTGCGGTTCCCGGACCTTTTGTTTCCGCTGAAGCGGCTGGAAAACAGCTTTGGTAGTTTGGTTCCGGTATACTATTCCCTCCTGTTTTCCTCAGTGCAGAAGATGGATGCAAAACAGCGGGGAAAAATCGAAATAGAAATTGAGACATGAATCATAAAAGGAAAACATGGAGGGGATTACGTTCCCGTTATATGTTTTCCTTTTTATATGTGGGCACATTTATATGTGTTCACATTTATATGTGTTCACAGGGGGAAGATAAAAAACCTGACACAAATCGGGTGCAGATATGTATTGTTTTTTCATTATTTCTGTGTTATGATAACTGCACATCAGCTATAGCTATTCTTTTTTATTCCTGGAACAGTCTGTTCCGTTTAATTCCGTTTTGTTTTTGCTAATATATTGTATATTCTACATTTTTTATGTATAATTAAGGAGGAAATCTGTCTGTTTCGGCAGACAGCAGTAAGTTTATGGGAAAAATTGATATTTCTTTGTCTTCCTATTTGTCCCATCCGCCAGTATTTGCCGACCTGTTTAATGCCTGGCTGTACGGCGGCAGGCAGGTGATTGACTATCATGGCCTGCGGCAGGAGGATCCGGTACAGAACAGGCCTGAGTATTCTGCCGCGTATAAGCATGTGCGGGATGTTGTAAAGATGTATTATCAGGATGGAATGGAGCTGGTTCTGCTTGGGATTGAAAACCAGGAAAAGATTGATTATACGGCTCCGGTGCGGATCATGCAGTATGACGGGGCTGATTATCAGAAAAAGGTGCGCAGGGTGGAAGAGGAGAATCGGAAACGGCTGGGTCTTAAAACCGGTTTTCCGGCTTTCTTCCCTGATGACCGGATAACGCCTGTTATTACTTTGCTATTGTATTTTGGAGAAGAAGAGTGGAAAAGGCCCAAGCGGCTGCATGATCTTCTGAGGTTCCCCGAGGAAAGTGACAGACTCAGAAGCTTTGTGCCCGATTATCCGATCCATGTACTCTCCGTCAGGAGGGACATGGATATCAGCCTGCTTCACACAGAACTGCGGCAGGTATTCGGATTTCTTCAATGCCAGGAGGACAGAAAGGCTTTGAAAAAATATGTAAAAGAAAACGAGCATGTTTTTTCCCGTCTTTCCAAGGATGCAGCTCTTTTCCTGGCAGCTGCCGCCAAAGGAACGCAGATTTTGTCAGCACTGAATGTAAAGGAGGAAAGCTGTAATATGTGTAAAGCATTGGATGATCTTTATAATGATGGGGTGAATCAGGGAGAAGAATATTTTGCTGCGCTATCACAAAAACTTCTTGCCGACTTTCGTACAGACGATCTTCAGAAAGCGATCCAAAATAAGGAATATCGGAAGAAGTTGTACCGGGAATACCGGATTGAGAGATGTTCCGGATAAACCGGAAAGCCGCCAAAGGAACGCAGATTTTGTCAGCGCTGAATGTAAAGGGGGAAAGCTGTAATATGTGTAAAGCATTGGATGATCTTTATAATGATGGGGTGAATCAGGGTAAAAGCCAGGGATTGGAACTGGGAGAAGAATATTTTGCCGCGCTGTCGCAAAAGCTTCTTGCCGATTTCCGTATAGACGATCTTCAGAAAGCGATCAAAAATAAGGAATATCGGAAGAAGCTATACCAGGAATACCGGATTGAAAGATGCTGAACAGGCGGCGTATTATTCAATGGATGGTATGGGGTTAAAATCCACATCTACAATCTTTGTATCAATTCTCTTACCATCCAGATAAACCCGGAAATCCATCTCCTTATCCGAATGGGAAGTAATGCAGTAAACATCATTTCCCGTCTGTCCTGTTGAATCCAGATCCAGTTTAAGATGACGGCTGAACACCGGACCAGAGGTTCCCAGACCGACTGCGGAGGCTGAACCGGCGCCAGGTACATATACCGCATATGTGCTGATGGTCTTAAAATCGAGATTGCTTTCTCCGGAATATTGGAGAACATAGGCCGTATTATAATTGTCTCCCACATCCTGGAACAAGTCTGAAAACTGCTCAACCCCCATCGCCTTTACATATTCATCTGTATTCAGGGTTAGGATACCGGAAGCCGAAGCAGATCCGCTGCCTGGAAAAAAGAGAAGTAAAACAGCCGATATTACCAGTATAACGGCAAGCACGGATACGATATAAAATACTTTTGAATGTTGTTTTTTCATTAGGTCCCTCCGGTGAATATTTATTGTGTTTCCGCTTTTACAGGACAGGCTCATAGGGCTGGCTTACAGAGTAAGTATCCAACGGGAAACATTGTATTTAATGAGATGCAGCGGCAGGACATGCCGCAGATTCATTATAGCATACAGCAAATAATGTTTACAGGAAATACAGCAAGAAATGTGAAAAATCCCCGGAGACTCCGATGTATAGTAGTCATAGGGAGGGACAGATAATGAAAACAAATCTGGATACGATTCGGGAAATGATGGATTATATCGAGAAGCATTTGGAAGAACGGCTGGATCTTGACAGTCTTTGCCGTGAGGCGGGCTATTCCCGATACCATTTAAGCCGGATGTTCTCAGTGATTTCCGGTTTTTCCGTTCATACCTACATTCAGAGGCGGAGATTGACGGAAGCCGCACGGCTGCTGGTATTTACGGACAAGCCGGTTATGGAGATTGCCCTGTTTGCCGGATATGAAACACAGCAGTCCTTTACGATCGGTTTTAAAGCAATGTATAAATGCAGTCCAAGGGCCTTCCGGCGTAAAAAGGAATTCTTCCCCTTACAGCTGAAAATGACTGTGGACGGATCCGGAAAACTGAGAGGAGACAGGATGATGGATATCCAAATGGTGGAAGGCGGAAGGATGTTGCTTGCCGGTTACCGGAAAAATACCCGCTTTGGTTTCAATGTAATCGGGCAGTGCTGGAAAAAAATGCATGCCGGGAAGGGAAGCATTCCTAATCGGATAAATAGGGAATTCCTCGTTGGACTGAATGATTATGCACGATGGGATACGGACTCGGAAAAACAGCCGGTCTTTGACTATTATGCGGCATCGGAGGTGGAACGGATAGGCGCTCTGCCGAAAGGTATGGAAGGCAGGGAGCTGCCCGCTACAAAATATATAGTCTTTTGCTTCCGGGGAATAAAGGAAGACAGTGTGCAGCCGGTTGCGGATTATATTTACAGGGAATGGTTTCCGCAGTCGACCTGCAGGCTGAATGAAAATGCGAGGTATGATTTTGTGCGGTATGGAGAGGAAACGGATGAGAATGGCAGGAGCAGGATTGAGTACTGGGTTCCGGTTTTATAAGATACATCTGCGCATGTACCAGCTTTCCCGCAGCCTTCAGAAAGCTGGTACCGCTCCATGACCTGTTTCATGCATTTGTGTTTCCTTTTCCCGGTATGGGAAAACGAATGCTATATATTATATCTTAAAATATTACCCGTGTTTTTTGCATTATGTACGGTGATCGAACCTGCTTTTACTCCGCTGTTTATAAGGCCATAGCTTTTCAGAATTGCATAAAGCTTTTCCGCATTAGCAGGATCCATATCACACAAGGGAAGGCGGCAGCCGCCCACAGGATAACCCATGGCCCGCATAGCCTGTTTGACAGGTATGGGATTTATGTCCATAAAAAGCCCTTCTATCAATTCCAGATATTTCAGCTGCAGATTATCGCTTTTTTCCTGATCGCCGTTAAAATAAGAGTAACAAATATTATGTGTTTCTTCCGGAAGAATATTGGAGAGAACAGAAATAACCCCCTTGGCGCCGAGGGCTAATGCAGAGGTAATCTGATCATCATTTCCCGAATAGATGGTTAAATCCTCTTTGCACAGAGCCGCCGTCTTGGCTATCTGGGAAAAATTTCCGCTGGCCTCCTTACAGGCCACAATATTGTCGATTTCACTTAGTCTCTTATAGGTGGCAGGAAAAATATTTACTCCGGTTCTGGAAGGAACATTGTACAGGATAATTGGGAGTGAAGTGGCTTGTGCACAGGTTTTAAAATGTAAATAAAGCCCCTGTTGGGATGCTTTGTTATAATAGGGGGTCACATGCAGGAGTGCATCGACCCCTGCTTTTTCACATTCCCCGGACAGCCATGCGGCATGGGCCGTATTGTTGCTTCCGGCCCCGGCGATTACGGGAATCCGTCCATTCACCTGCCTGACCGCTTTTTCTACAAGAGTTATATGTTCCTCATCAGAAAGAGTGGAAACTTCCCCTGTCGTTCCTGCGATAACTACCGCATCCGCTTTCTTCTGTATTTGGAATTCCAGTAGATCCTGAAGGACCTGGTAATTAATTTTGCCGTCTTCTGTCATGGGAGTGATAAGCGCTGTTGCAGCACCTTTAAATATAAGTTTCTTCATTTTTTCTCCTTGATATAAATTTCAATTTCCGTATTTCAGCATCATCTGTGAATACCGCCGACTGGCGATAGTATCTTATTGGTTTGATGTATACAGCAGACCATCCAATTTACTTCTTCGGGAGTATCGTTTATTTCTTCGATATTTATCATATATTGTTCACCCCCGATGCGGGCAATGGAGCAGTTATCCGTTTCCGGAAGACTGAAGCTTAAGTCATGTTCCTTACAGAAATGTTTAATAAGTTCCAGGGCTTCTTCCCTATTCTTCAGCTGTTTTTTGCTGAATAGAAAATAGACATCTTTCATTTAAATTACTCCTTTGATTTTCATTAGCCTGTGCGGTGTGTTGGTTGACACTTGTATGAATCTGAAATTTATGGTTTACATTATAACCATTTCCGAATAAGAAGCAGGTTAAAATTTGATGCGGAACGTTAAAATATCGTTAAGGGGGAGGGGAACAGAGAATGTATGGAGGTATTGTTTTGAAAGGAAGAATTCAGGACGGATGAAACAGCAGAAAACCAGTTGGTTCTCTTAACAGAGTTCAACTGGTTTTCACCAAAAAATGAATTGCTTCTTCAATTATTGCGAACACATACTCTGAGAAAAATCGATTCCGGTTTATTCCATGCTGTATTCTTCCCGGAGAACCGCGTAATAAAGGTCATTAAAGAACTCCCCGTCCTGATAAATAGCCTTAATAAACGTCCCCTCTCTGCGCATCCCCAGCTTTTCCATAACCCGCCAGGAACCCACATTCACTTCCAGGGCGCTGGCGCAGATACGGTTGATATCCAGGGTACGGAAGGCAAAGTCACAAAGCTGCTTCGCAGCGTAAGTGGAGATTCCCTGCCCCCAATATTGTTTCCCCAGCCAGTATCCCAGCTCCACAGATTTCTGTCCCCGCCACGGCAGATAGAAGTAGACGATGCCTATAGGACGGCCGTCAGCGAGTATGGTACGTGTGACGCGGGATTTATTTTCTTCCTCCAGGAAGCTTCTGATATCCGCGAGTGCGTCCTCCTTCGTATAAGGATATTTGGGATCGCCGGTATAGCGGACAACCTCCCGGTCGTTTCGCTGTAAGGCCAGATCTTCCGCCTGGGATTCCTCGGGTAAGACGAGTTGGATTTCCATATTCATATCTCCTGTCTGATGTGGATTGGATGTACATAAGATCAATGAAAAAGCCGGTAATGTGTAAAAAAACGGATAATTTCTTACATTATAGAAGCCCGTATTTTATTTGTCAATTTGTTTGAATTAACTGCTGAAAAAATCCTGCTGAAAAAATTAACCTGCATTTTGATGATATATAAAAAAACGTAAAGCAGAATAAAATATACCGCTCATCAGCCCGATTCCTCTTTGAACTATGACTAAAAATAGTTAAAAATGGGGACATAACCTTAAAATCGAGGTGTTTTTTGTGGATATTCAATATTTTATAATAAATCTATAAATACGAAAACGAGGTGAACGAGATTTGAAGCTGATAAACAAAGCGGGAAAATCACAAGGGAAAACGGGAACTGCCGGAATAAGCTGGAAACGGGAATTCCATCGTAACCTGCCGCTCTATATGCTTGTGCTGCCGGCCGCTATACTTGCCATAATTTTTTGTTACATCCCCATGGCAGGGCTTATCATGGCATTTCAGAATTATAAGCCCTGGCTGGGAATCTTTGGTTCGGAATTCGCAGGACTGGATAATTTCCGGCAGATTTTTGAATTCAGGGAATCGTATCAGGCGATTATAAATACGCTCATTATTGCTGTGAGCAAGATTGTATTGGGTCTGATTGTACCGGTAATTATGGCTTTGCTGTTAAATGAGGTAAAACAGCTGGGATTAAAAAAAAGCATCCAGACCCTGGTTTATCTGCCCCATTTCCTTTCCTGGGTTACTGTTGCCGGAATGCTGAGGGACATTCTGGGACTGGATGGTATCATAAATGTTTTTCTGCAGAAAATCGGTATGGAACCGGTTTTTTTCCTGGGAGAGGCGGGGATGTTCCGCCAGATTGCCGTTCTGTCGGATCTCTGGAAAGGGTTTGGCTTCGGAATGATTGTATATTTGGCTGCGATTTCCAATATTGACCAGAATCTGTATGAAGCCGCGGAAATGGACGGCGCAAATAAATGGCAGCAGACACTTCATATCACGCTGCCTGGTATTATGCCAATGGTGATTGTCATGGCGACGCTCAGCCTTGGAAATGTCCTGAATGCGGGCTTTGATCAGATATTTAATCTGTATTCTCCTCTTACATACAGTACGGGCGATATTATTGACACTTACGTATACAGGCAGTCGCTTGTGAACGGACAGTACAGCTTTGGAACGGCAGTGGGGCTGTTCAAATCCGGGATAGGGCTGCTTCTTACTGTTGCCGCATACAAAATAGCCTACAGGTTTGCCGGCTACCGGATTTTTTAGAAGGGGAGGGGAAGGAATATGCGTCGGACATCCGTCAGCAGAAAGATATTTGTGCTCGTAAATACAATTTTTTTGGTAGCTGTGGCCTTGCTGTGCTTATTGCCTCTTGTGAACCTGTTTGCATTGTCACTAAGCGGAAAAAGTGCGGCCAACAGCGGAATCGTTACCTTCTGGCCGGTTGACTTTACTTTGCTTGCTTATGAGAAAACATTCCAGAATAACAATTTTATCCGCTCCATCCTGATTTCTTTTCTCAGGACAGGCATCGGTACGGTGCTCAGCATGTGTGTAATCACTACGGCCGGATATGCACTTTCCAAGGATTTTAAAGGAAGAACACCTCTCATGTGGTTTTTTGTTTTTACCATGCTGTTCAGCGGAGGATTGATTCCGTCCTATCTGGTCAATTCCACTCTCGGGCTGAAAAATAATTTTCTTATCTATGTGCTTCCCGGTGCGTTCAGCTGTTATAATCTGATACTGATTATGAATTTCTTCCGCTCTATTCCCAAGTCATTGGAGGAAGCGGCATTAATTGACGGAGCGGGCTTCTTCACCGTATTGAGGAAGATTTATCTTCCCCTGTCCAAGGCCGGACTCGCCACTGTTGCTCTTTTTATTATGGTGGGGAATTGGAATGAATGGTTTACAGGTATTCTTTATATGTCGGATACCAAAAATTATCCTCTCGCTTCCTTCCTGCAGGTTATTGTTGTACAGGGAAACCAACAGGATTTGGCACTGGATCCCACTTCGGCGGCAGCCATGTCGGAACGTACCATAAAGGCGGCACAGGTATTTATAGGGGCACTTCCCATATTGATGGTGTATCCGTTCCTTCAGAAATATTTTGTGAAGGGTATTGTTATGGGGGCAGTTAAGGAATAAGTGCGCCCGGGAATTATAGAAAATGATTTGCCAGGAAAGCTTATGCCAACAGTCAGGTTTGTCTGAACAGTTATGGCATATGATTATAATTTCAGAAGGAGGAAGGTATTGATGAAGAAAGCGGTAAAAGCGATTTCACTGGTCCTGACAGTGGCGGCAGTCCTTGCGGGATGCGGAAAGGACGGCGGAGGGACGGAGACAGTCAGCACAAAAAATGCGGAGGGCAGGTACGATCCGGTCCTGACGATCCGCATAGCTAAACAGCTGGACGAGAACACAGGCAGATATGGAGAGGGCGAGGACATTAATAAAAATCCCATGGTAGATCTCGCGGTGGAAAAGCTGGGAATTAAGATGGAAACTATTTTGCTTGGAGGAGATGCGGGCAATTATGATACAAAGCTCCGTCTGGCGCTTACCGGTTCGGAGGAGCTTCCTGATGTTTTTCCGGTATACGGGACTCAGATGATAGCCGACATGATTGAATCAGGAAAAGTGAAAGCAATTGATGAGGACATAGAGAAGTACATGCCGGACAGGCTGAAGGAAATATATGATAAATATCCCCAGACCTTCTACCCGGTCATCAAGGATGGAAAAACATACGGCATTGCATGTACCCCTTTCCTGACTGAGGGCCAGGTCATGATAATCAGACAGGACTGGCTGGATAAGCTGGGCCTGAAGGCACCTACCACACTGGATGAATTTGAAGAGGTTATCAGGGCGTTTACGGAACAGGATCCGGATGGAAACGGGAAAAAGGATACCTATGGTTTTACTTATGCAGGCGACAGTATCTACAATACCGGATGGGTTGCGGATCCCGTTATCCTTTTTTCGGCGAATGCAGGAAAACATTATCCGGGAAGCTGGCAGGAGGATGAGAATGGTCAGCTGATATACGGCTCCATCCATGAAGGAAATAAAAAGACCCTGGAACGGATGGCACAGTGGCATGCAAATGGATGGATTTTTCAGGAGGCCGCCGCAACCGGTGCATGGGATGCAATGATGCAGTTTACCGAAGGGAAAGCAGGGATTTTTATCGGAAGGCCATGGGCGATAGGTTCGGTCAGAGATGTGGAAACGGTTTGTCCGGAAGCAGTGATTAAAGCCTATCCCAATATCCTGCAGGACAGCGGAGAGCCTGCTTACCAGGGAGCCCAGATCAACGACGGATGGCTGATGTTCAATAAGGATTTCAACAATATGGAGGCCTTCTTTACCTATTATGACTGGATTTATGACGCGGCGTTCGGGACAGGAGACTTCAAATACGGTTATCTGGAAGGATATGATTATGATATTGTCGGAGATACCGTTGTTTATGATTCCAAATTATTTGATCCTCCGGTAACCGATCCGTTTATGCCGGGAAAATCAACTGTTCTCAAAAATACGCCTTCTATTGATACCATGCAGCCCTATATGGATGTCAGTACGGGAATAACCCCGGAAACCAGTGCTCAGATCAAGGCTGCGGCCGACTTTAAAGCCTCGCCGGATATGGCAGGGGGATATGTGGTGGCCGGAGAACATAAAGACGAGCTGCTCCCGAACCTTTTTAACGGAGAACCTACGGCAACCATGAAGAAAAAATGGGAACAGCTGCAAACTATGGAAAAACAGATCTATACCAACATTATTTATGGGAAGGAGCCCATCGATGCATTTGACAAATTTGTGGAAGAGTGGAAAAGCCAGGGCGGCGACCAGATAACCCAGGAAGTGAATGAATGGTATCAGTCAGTTAAATAAAGGCATGCATCCGGGACTGTCAGCATCTGGCAGTCCCGGTATCATATAGTAAAAAGGTACGAATCCTGCTATAATTTTTTGAGAAAAACAGACGGCGGAGCCGGTATTGGGGTGGGCATGAAAAAAATAAAATCAATTTTTATTATTTTTGGTTTTTTTCTCATTATGATAATTGCGAGCTTTTTAATTTTATACCGGTACAGCGCCATCAGTCTCAGGGAATCACTTATGCGCGTGGCGCAGATTCAGATGGAATATGCCAGGGCCCTTCTGGAACAGAAGATCAATGAAATAGAGATAGAAGCGGACGGAATCCTGAACAGTAATGATTTGAAAGAACTGCAGCTTATGGTCATGGAGGAATATGATCCCTATGAATATGTCATGGGTGTAAAAAATATCAAAGAGTATCTGAACAGACGCCAGAGAAGCAATGTAGGCATGTCAGAATTCATATTGTACTGGCCGGAACAAAACTACCTTATATCCACGCTGAATAAATCGGAGGTAAGGCAGAAAATGCTGGAAAGAGCGGAAAATAACCAGTGGATCTACTGGGAAAAGGAGGTGTATTACGTAAGACGGTATTCGGCGGACTGGATAAGAGCAGATGAAGAACCCTTTCTCTTTATTAAGATGGAACGGGACTACCTGTATAAAATCAAAAATATGGCTTCAGGTATGGGAACCGGGGGGACTCTTCTTGTGCTCCCTGACAGACAAAGCCTCTTTTCTGCCGATGGTATGGAACAGGATCTGCTGGCAGGGCTGGTGAAAAAACAGGATAAGGAAGCCTTCGAACTGGCTGTTGACAACGAAAAATACCAGATTATCAAATCAGGAGCCGTACAAAACGGGCTTGAACTCGTCGCCTATTATCCCCTGAAGGAAATGAGAAAGCCTATTATGGATATGATGGGGATAACCACAAGGCTGCTGGGAGTGATTCTTGCAGTCGGTTTCATTTTTATGGTATTATACTACAAAAATATTCTTCTCCAGCTTAAAATAATTACGGAAAAGCTCAGGCAGGTGGAAGACGGTGACTTCACCTCCCAGATTGAGGTGCTGCCGGATAATGAGTTCTCCTATGTCTTCCAGCAGTTCAATCAGATGGTATCCCGAATCGGCGATTTGGTATTGTCCACGATAAAAGAACAGCAGCTCAGAAACCAGGCGGAGCTGCGTCAGCTGCAGCTTCAGATCCATCCCCATTTTCTTTATAACAGCCTGTCCTATATCGTGACAGTGGCGGATAAACCGGAGGCTGTAACGGAAATGGCCGTTCATCTGGCGGACTATTACAGGTATTGTACCAAAAAGAAGGCAATAACAAGCATCGGGGAAGAGGTATCCTATGCAAAAGCCTATCTGTCCATTATGGCTATGCGCAAAAGCCTGACGTACAATATAAATGTTTCCGAGTCCCTGTATGACACACCGATAATTCCTCTGATTCTGCAGCCTGTCATTGAAAATGCCATCGAACATGCCATTGAAGAAAGAGAAAATGCCAAGTATTTATTTGTTAAAATCTATAAATTGCCGGACGGTTCCGTGCGGTTTGAGATTTCAGATGACGGGGATGGAATGTCTGAAAAGGAGATTGAGCTGCTGCTGGAAAACCTGCATAAAAAGAACCGGGATGAGGAAGAAAGCGTAGGGTTGTGGAATGTAAACCAAAGGCTGATTAATTATTATGATAGTTCTGCGGGACTGCGGTTCGGCAGGAGTATTTGGGGAGGCTTACTGGTTTCCTTTACTATTTTACCGAAGAGGACGGAAAATGAAGCTGTTGATTGCTGATGATGAATTATATATGGCCGAATATATACAAAAACTGGTGGATTGGAGGGATTATGGATTTGATCAGGTTTTCGTCGCAAACGGAGGATCCATGGCCAGGGATATCCTTCAGGATTTCGTGCCGGAGCTTCTGATAACCGATATTAAAATGCCTCGGATATCAGGGCTTGATTTGTCCGCATTCATTGATGAGAAAAAATACCCGACAAAAGTAATTATTATATCCGGCTACAGTGATTTCGGGTATGCCAGGCAGGCGCTGCATTATGGGGTGTCGGAATATCTGGTAAAACCTGTCCTTAAGGGCGACCTGGTGGAAACGCTGGAACGTATCCTGCAGAAGAATTTTGTGTTGGAGGAGAAAAAAGAGAAGGACAAAATCTGCCTGGCCGGCGATAAAAGCGCACTGATTTCCTATGTGAAGAATTACATATATGAAAATTTTGATCAGAATCTTTCTCTGGATGTATTGGGAGAAGTCGTCCATCTCCATCCGGCTTATCTGTCCAAGATATTCAAGGAGGTAACAAATATGAATTTATCCGCTTATATTACGGATATCAGGATGCAGAAAGCTGCTGAACTTCTGGAGCAGACCGAATTAAAAGTCCATGAGGTTATGGAACTCATTGGATATCGGAAAAGCCAGTATTTTTCCAGGCTGTTTAAAGAAAGATTCGGAGTGACGCCTGTTGAATACCGCAGGACAGTGAAGAAGGATTTATCAAATGTATGACTGCCGAAAAAAGGCATCTCCGCAAGAGATGCTTTTTTTGATCCATTGGCGCAATTATACTTATTTGGATAATTAAATGTACTATTGCGATATCAGAAGGCAGAAGATATCGGAGCTTTCGGAGCAGATTTCCATAAAAAATATAATCAAAACGTAATTATTTAAAATTGATAACCATCCCCATATCCTCTTATCATATGATTGCACAATAAAATACCGTTTACCAAAGTGAGGAGGAAAGAATATGGCAAAGCTTGTCATCAATGCATGGGACAGAAAGAGCAAAATCAGCAGGGAGCTGTACGGACAGTTTTCAGAGCATCTGGGCAGAGGAATCTATGAAGGAATCTATGTGGGAGAGGCCTCTGACATCAGGAACGTAAAGGGCATGCGGTGTGATGTGGTGGAAGCCCTGCGGCAGATACAGCTGCCGGTACTGCGGTGGCCGGGAGGCTGCTTTGCGGACTACTATCATTGGAAGGATGGCATCGGCCCCGGGGAAAAGCGTAAAAAAATCGTCAACGCAAACTGGGGTGATGTGGTGGAGGACAATTCCTTTGGGACGCATGAGTTCATGGAGCTGTGTGAGCAGATAGGCTGCGAACCCTATATATGCGGAAATGTTGGTTCAGGTACCGTGGAGGAAATGAGTGACTGGATTGAATACCTGACCTTTGACGGAAGCTCACCCATGTCAGAGCTGAGGGCTGAAAACGGGCATCCCGAAGCATGGCGTGTAAAATACTGGGGTGTGGGAAATGAGAACTGGGGATGCGGAGGCAATATGACGCCTGAGCAGTATGGACAGGAATTCCGCCGTTACCGTACCTTCTGCAGGAATTATGGGGATAACCGGCTGTATTGTATAGCCGGAGGCGCGGATGTTGCCGACTATCAATGGACGGAAGGCGTGATGAAGACCGCAGCTTATACAGGAAACCGGCGTCTTATGGACGGTATTTCTCTTCACTATTATACACAGCCTAATACCTGGGAGCATAAAAAAAGAGCAACGGAGTTTGAACTATCGGATTATTACCGGGGGTTTGTACGTGCCCTGCGTATGAATGAGCTGATCGAAAAGCATTGTGAAATCATGAGCAGATATGATCCCGCCCATGAAGTAGGGCTGGTGGTGGATGAATGGGGAGCCTGGTATGAAGTGGAGGAGGGAACCCATCCGGCTTTTCTCTATCAGCAGGGAACGGTCAGGGATGCCCTGCTGGCAGCGGTGCAGCTGGATATTTTCAATAAGCATTCGGATCGTGTGAAAATGGCTAATCTGGCGCAGATGGTCAATGTAATTCATTCGATTATCCTTACGGAAGGCCGGCATATGATACTTACGCCCACCTACTATGTTTTTGAACTGTATAAAGGCCATCATGATGCTTCTCTGCTTGGAAGCTGGCTGGAGACAGAAGAAATCGGGGATGAGGAGAGCCGTATCCCTTCCTTATCCCACACGGCGTCCATAAAGGACGGAGAGTTACATCTGACTGTCAGCAATCTGTCTCCTTTCCGGTCGGAAGAGATAGACTGTTATCTTCTGGGCTATACCCCGGAGATTATGGAAGGAAGAATCCTTAAGGGAGATATGGCCGCTCATAATACCTTTGACAATCCGGAAAATATAAAGCTGAATGAATTGCAGGAAATCAAAAGAAAGGACGGCGGGATAAGCTTTATCCTTCCGGCATGTTCCGTGGCTGAAATTATCCTTAAAGAAAACAGCCCAAAGAAATAAAATCATAAAAAATAAAAAGAAATCGAAAAAACCTAATCTTGTTGGAAGTACTTTGAGCCATTAGTATAAAGATACAGGAGCTGCCCGGGAGCTCAACAGAAAAAGTAGGAGGATATGCAATGAAAAAGAAAATAGCGGCGATACTGCTCACCTTATCCATGGTGGTTTCCATGGTGGGATGCGGACAGGATGCACAGACCGGCGGTACTCAGCCGGGAGGAACACAGAACGAGAGTAATTCCGACAGTGCCGGTGCAGAAAATATGCCTTCCGACGGAATTCCGGTTCCGGCAGGCTGGGATGATCCTTATGAGGAAACGCTGACGGTCACCATTGGAGGCCTGGGGAATCCGCAGGATATGAACCTTCCGGAGGGTGATACTCTGGAAGATAATGAATTCACCCGCCTTTATAAGGAACGCTGGAATATGGATGTGAAGGTTGAATGGATGGCAGTGGATGAGGCGGCGCTTTCCCAGAAGGTCAGCCTCGCTATCACCTCAGGCCAGATGCCCGATATCATGATGGTACCCAATCAGGTCCTTCTTTCACAGCTTGTGGAATCGGATCTGGTAGCCGATTTGGACTCCGCTTACGAAATCGGTATGAGCCCTTACAATAAGGCTGTGCTGGATACCTATGGAGACCGGAAATTTGATACCTGTACGTTTGACGGAAAGCTGAAGGCTATTTCCAACTATGTACCAGGCTATTCCTATGCCTTTACCTGGATCAGGAAGGACTGGCTTGATAAGCTGGGACTGAAGGAGCCCGGTTCGCTGGAAGAGCTTCAGGCGGTAGCAAAGGCTTTTGTGGAGGAGGATCCGGACGGAAACGGACAGAATGATACCATCGGCCTTCTCTGTGACCAGAGGGTGGGAGGCATCTATAATTCCAATCATACCATGGATCCTATTTTCGGTTATTACGGCTCCTATCCCCGTCAGTGGCTCAAAGATGAAAGCGGCAATGTGACATATGGTACTATCGCGCCGGAAACAAAGGAAGCGCTTGCCACACTCCGCCAGATGTATTCGGATAAGCTGATTGATGAGGAATTTGCGGTGAGGAACCCTAATGACATCAACTCTCCTCTGGCAGCAGGAAAATGCGGTATTATTTTCGGACCCTGGTGGGCGCCGTATACCCTGCAGGATAGTGTAAATAATGATCCGGATGCCGACTGGCAGCCCTATTTATGTCCTTTGGATAAAGACGGGAAATTTAAAACATATCAGCAGGAAATCCATACATACTGGGCGGTGGTAAGAAAGGATTTCCCTCATCCGGAAGCCATTATGAAGCTTCAGAGCCAGCTGAGCGAGTGGCTGCAGCCGGTGAAGGATTTGCCGGAGGGTTATGCTTATCCCTACAGGGGGACTCCTGCAGATGGGAAGACAATCATCCCTCTTAATCTGCAGTTCTCCGAGCAGGATTATATGCCCAAAGAATATGCGGCACTGAATGAAGCGGAAGAAACAAAGGATCCCAGCATTCTCAGTGATGTCATGGTGCCGGTTTATGAGGCAAGGCTTAAGTATAAAGAGGATCCGGAAGCAAACAGGGATCAGTGGTCAGGCTATATGGCCCGTACAGGCGGATATGAGGTGGCAAGCATGGATAATGTCAAGGTAGCGGACAACGGTGTTTTCTTTGCCATGACAGATTCTATGACGGCCAGATGGACCTCTTTGGAAAAGCTGGAAAATGAAGCGCTGCTTGCAATCATAACCGGAGAAAAAGACCTGGATTATTTTGACGAATTTGTATCCCAGTGGAAATCACTGGGCGGAGATCAGATTATGCAGGAAGCGACTGAAATAGTAAAGAATCAGGGCTGATAATGAAGAGCTGACGGCAGCCGGATGCCTGCAGAAAGCAGACATCCGGCTGTTGTAAGGAGGAGGCAACGTGAAAAACAGAAAAGCTAATATTACTTTTCATGCTATGATAGCTCCGGGCATGATTTTTATATTGTTATTTAACATTATACCGCTTGCGGGGCTTATTATGGCCTTCCAGAATTTCCTTCCGGCAAAAGGCCTTTTAGGATCAAAGTGGGTGGGGCTGGATAATTTTAAATTTATGTTCCAGCTGCCCGACAGCAGGCAGATATTTGTAAATACTCTGGTTATTGCTGTTTCCAAAATGATATTAAATCTGCTGGTCCCTCTGGTTTTCGCATTGATGCTGAATGCAATCCGATGTAAACTGTTAAAAAGGACACTTCAGACAATTGTTTATCTGCCTAATTTTATATCCTGGGTAATCCTGGGAAGCATTATTGCGGATATCTTTTCCAAATCAGGAATTATTAATACCCTTCTTTCGGGAGTGGGGATAGAACCCATTATTTTCATGGGCAGCAATACATGGTTCCGCCCCATAGTGATACTTTCCGATGTATGGAAGGGCTTTGGATATAACAGTATTATTTTTCTTGCCGCGCTGGCAGGGATTGATCCCACTCTTTATGAGGCAAGCGCCATTGACGGAGCGACCAGATCCAAACAGCTGATCTATATAACGCTGCCCTCCATTGTGAGCACGATAGTGCTGGTGGGGACACTGAGTCTGGGCAATGTTCTGAACGCAGGCTTTGACCAGGTATTCAACCTGTATAATCCGCTTGTATACCGGACAGGGGATATTATAGATACCTATGTATATCGTATGGGACTGCAGAATGCCCAGTTCAGCCTTGCGACCGCCGTGGGGATGATGAAATCCGTCATAAGCTTCCTGCTGATAATTATTTCCTATAAGCTGGCGGAGAAATTTGCCAACTACCGGATTTTCTGACAGAGTGAGAAAGGTGATGCTAACTATGAAAATAAAAGAAAGACCCGGAGAAAAACTGGGACATTATCTGATTGTCATAATTGTTGTGGCTGTCAGCCTTACCTGCCTGATTCCTTTTTTGAATACGCTGTCTCTTTCCTTCAGCAATAAATCCAGGGCGGCGGCAGGGGAGGTTTTTCTTCTTCCCAAGGGATTTAACCTGGCATCCTATAAGATGCTGTTGAAGGACAGCGGATTTTTTACTGCCTTCGGTGTGTCCGTCCTGCGTGTCATTGTCGGAGGCGGCCTGAACCTTATCCTGACGGTTTTGATGGCGTATCCTCTGTCAAAATCTCCGAAGCTGTTCAGGGGACGCAATGTATATATGTGGATTTTGATTTTCTGCATGATGTTTTCAGCCGGACTGATTCCGCTGTATCTGACGGTCAGCCGTCTGGGACTGATCAATTCCTTCTGGTCACTGGTGCTGCCCGGAGCCGTGCCGATTTATAATGTTATCCTGCTCATGAACTATTTCCGCAATATCAGTCCGGGTATGGAAGAAGCGGCTATCATGGATGGGGCGTCCCATGTGGATATCCTGTTTAAGATATTTCTTCCGATTTCCCTTCCCTGCCTGGCTACAATCACGCTTTTCAGTATTGTTAACCAATGGAATTCCTTTTTTGACGGAATGATATATATCAATACGCCGTCCAAGGTTCCGATGATGACTTATATACAGCAGCTGGTGATTCCTACGGATACCACCAATATTACGGATCCGAGGCAGCTGGAAAATATCATGCAGTCTTCCAACAAGACCCTGAATGCGGCTAAAATTATGATTGCCCTGCTTCCTATATTAGTGGTATATCCGTTTCTTCAAAAATATTTTGTAACAGGAATAACGCTCGGCTCCGTTAAGGAATGAGTGCGCCGGAATTGGAAGGTGAGGGAGGGAAATATGTTATCGGTATTAATTGCTGATGATGAATGGATTGAAAGAGAAGGGATCAGCCTGCTTCTGGAGCAGAGTCCCTATGAATTCCAGGTGTATATGGCGGAAAATGGGGAAGAGGCCATGAAATGCCTGGAAACGCATGCGGTTGATATCCTTTTTACCGATATTAAAATGCCCTTTATGGATGGGCTGGAGCTGCTGGTACAGGCGAATCAGAAATTTAAAGGCCTGAAAATTGTGATCTTCAGCGCTTTCGCAGATTTCAGCTATGCCAAGACCGCTTTGGAAAACCGGGTTCTGCATTATTTCCTGAAGCCGATAGATCCGGATGAATTTCAGAATATCCTTTCCGAAATCGTGGAGACAGTTACAAGGGAACAGGAAGATAGCAGGCGCCTGCAGCGTCCTGGTGCGGGAACGGAGGATGTGATTGGCGCTTTTCTGCATAAAGAGGGGTCTCCGCCGTTATGGCTTAAGGAAATGCTTGACGGCAGAGAGACCTTCCGGCTGCAGCTTTACGATATACAGGATGAAAAGGAAACGGCCATCGCATCCTTTTATGAAGGCATAAGAGATGCGTTCGTTCTTATGAAAAGCTGCATCACCGTAAGTGAGGGGGTATTTCTTTTGCTTCTGCATAAGGGGGATGAAAACGCTCCGGCCGTCATGGAATTTCTGGAACATTGCGGTGTCCGGCAGGCATGTGTTGTGATGGGGAATGAGGCTTCCGGCTGTGAAGAGCTCCAGGACAGCTTTCTGCAGATGGAAGAGATGCTTCGTTTTCATTTTTTTATGGACGGCAATCAGCTGCTCTATGTGAATGAAAGCAATGCGGGATCAGGCAGCTCCGAACAGATTATAGAGAGGATTGTAAAGGAAATCTACCATGGAGTGGATAATAAGAATCTTCCCTATGTAACGGAAAATCTCACCCTGCTTCGGGAAGAACTCCGTTCTCATATTATGGATTCCCAGATTTATGTCAAGTATCTGTATTCTAATATTTTAAAAAGATTATTTGATAACAGCAGTATAGCCTATGGTGATTTTAAAACATATCTGGACAGTCTGTTTGAGGAAAGCTCCCTGTCAGGTATCCATAAGATGATGCTTGCCCTTTCTTCACAATTCATGGAAACTTCTGTGACGGAGGAGGCAGGAGGTTTTGAACATAAAAAGGTGATACGCTCTGTCATTGAAATTGTGGAACAGCATTATCAGGAGGATATCAGCCTGCAGTCCATCGCGGAGGAGGTATATTTATCCCCTTCTTATTTGAGTTATCTGTTTAAAAAAGAGGTGGGAGTCAGTCTGATTAAGTATATAACAATGACAAGGCTGGATAAGGCAAAGGAGCTGCTTCTTTCCGGAAATATGAAAATTTCTGACATTGCCGCGAAAGTGGGATATCAGAATTATTCTTATTTTAATATAACCTTTAAAAATAACATCGGGGTGTCACCGGCTCAGTTCCGGGAACACGGAAGATAGCATGCGGAAGGTAAGGGTTAATGAACAACAGACAGCAGCAGGGAGGAGAAAAGGAAATGAAGATAGGGAGCGGACTGAAAAGAAAGATTCAGAATACTAAGTTTTCCCGGAAGCTGTTTGCCGCTTTCTTCCTTACGTCAAGCATCACATTGATTCCGCTGGGAATTTATTCTTATTACCAGGCCCACAATAATTTACTGGATAAGCAGAAGCAGAGTGTGAAGGAACAGATCTGGCAGGCCAATACCATGCTGAACAGCCAAATCGCCCAGAGCCAGACGGTCATATCCAGTTTGTTGTATAATTCCGAGATCATCCAATGCCTGAATACGGAAAATATCAGCTATTATCAGCAGTATCTGATGTTTCAAAACAGCCTGGAGCCTACGATAGAGAGTATTGTAAGCTCCCATTCCAATATACTTTTTGTTAAAATATATACGGATAATGAAACCTTGAAAGGGCATTCCAGATATCTCTACGATTTGGAAGAATTACCGGATTATGACAAATCCTCAGGCAGGATGCTGCTTAATTATAAGATCAATGACGGAAAGCTTACGGCGTTATGCCAATATCCTTTCCAGGGGGCGGATTTGACAAATGTTCTGTATATCGAGTTCCGTATTTCGGAATCACTGGGGCTCATGCTGAACGGAGAGAAAAAATTATTATTGATAGACGGCAGTGAAAATAGGATATTCGAAAGTCCGGGGACACAGGGGTATGCGGAGTATGAAAAGGCGGAGAATTATCAGGAAGTCAGGCTGAACGGAGAAAAGTATATTCTGTTCGTGAACAATATACCGGAAACAGGATGGAAATCGCTCTGCTTTGTACCTGAAAAAAATATGGAAATCAACGATCCATCCATATTAAGGGCGACCTTCCTTGTATTGATTCTTGCCATTTTTCTATGTCTGCTGATGAGCTGGCTGCTCTGCCGCTGGCTGTTAGGCCCGATGGAGAAGCTGCGGAAGCATATCCGCCAGGTGGAGGAGGGGGATTTTTCTATTGAGGTTTCTTCCGAGGCGGAGGATGAAATAGGGCAGCTTACGAATGCCTTCGGCGCCATGATTAAAAAACTGAACGTATTGGTTAATGAGGTATACCGGAGCCAGATCGTTCAAAAAGAGGCAGAGTTCAAGATGCTGCAGGCCCAGCTGAATCCCCATTTTCTGTACAATACGCTTTCCTTTATTAATTGGAGCGCGCTCAAAGCAGGGGAAAAGGAGATTGCTAAAATCAGCAGGGATATATCCTCCTTTTACAGGACAGCCTTAAACAGCGGAAAGGCGACTACAACGGTAGAGGAAGAGCTTTTAAATGCCCAGAGCTATATCAGCATCCAGCTGGCTCTGCATAATAACAGCTTTGATGCGGAATATGAAATCGGTGAGGAATGCAGGCCGTGTCAGATAATATGCAATATCCTGCAGCCGCTGATTGAAAATGCCCTGGAGCACGGAATAGATAAAAAGCGGGATGGCCGCGGCGTACTGCGTATATTTGTCCGGAAAGAGGGGGAAAAACTGGTATTGGCGGTTACGGATAACGGGCCGGGCTTTGCAGGGGATGAAGAAAAACAGGCCATAAATCAGGAATCGAAGGGATACGGGCTGAAAAATGTAAATGACAGGATCCGTATTTTCTATGGCGATGATTATGGGATTGAAATTTACAGCAATGCAGGAGAGGACACGAGAATCCAAATCCGGATTCCGGTTTCAGCGGAAGTAAATTGAATGGAAAGCAGCGGCAGCGTATTTGCGGATTGTATCCGGAAATACGCTGCCGCTTTTTCCTTTTCCCTTTTTCCATCGAAAAAAGGATATCTATTGCTATTTGCTATGTCTTTTGCTATAGTAAAATATATATGCATATGAGCAATAAACGAATTCCGATGGTGACGGGTACGGTGATGGCATACAAAGAATCTTGGTGAGCCATAGGAGCACAGTCGGATTCAGGATTGAGAGGAGATTTACATGAAAAGACTGCTGAAAGGGCTCAGCCCGGAAGGAGAGGCCCTCTTAAATCTTATCCCCGGAGGGGTTATGCAATGCAGGAATGACAGTAGCTATACCATCGTTGAGGTCAACGATGGTTTTCTTAGCATGTTTGGGTATACGAGAGAAGAGCTGGATGAAAGGTTCCAAAATCGTTTTTTTCAAATGATTCATCCGTCGGATCAGCAGAATTTCCTTATTGAAGCAGAACGGCAGCTGGAAAAAGGCGATCGGCTTTCCCTAAGCTATCGGGTTTTGTGCAGGGACGGAAGCTATAAATGGATTGCCAGCAGCGAAAAATTGTTTGGGGATGAGAAGGAGGAACGTTTTTTCTGTATTTTCCTGGATCTTACCGAGGTCAGGGACGCACAGGAGAAGCTGCGTCTGTCATTGGAACATCTGGAAATTATTATGAACCAGTCCTCCGACATTATTTTTGAATGGGATCTCATCGCGGATTCCATATCCTTTTCCCCGAACTGGCTGGAAAAGTTTGGCTATGCCCCGCATTATGACGGCAGACAGCAGAAGGAAGAAATGCTGCATAATTTTTATCCCGATGATGTGGAGCCGATGGCGGCATTTATGGAAGAGGCCAAAAGGGGCATATCCGATTCGGTCATTGATGTTCGGATCCGCAGCTTTCAGGATCAGTATATCTGGTGCCGGATACGGGCGGCGACCCAGTACAGTGCGGAAAACACACCGATTCGGGCGGTGGGGACAATTTCAGATATTGACGAAGAAAAACGGATGGTGGAGGAACTGCGCAGAAGGGCGGAGCTGGATGCTTTGACAGGCCTTTATAACCATACCGAAACGGAACGGAGGGCGGAGCTGTACCTGGCGGATAAGCCGGATACAATCTGTGCCATGTTTATCATAGATGTGGATAATTTCAAGCTGGTAAATGACGGTCAGGGGCACCTGTTCGGAGATGCGGTTCTGGCGGAGCTGGCGGCAGGCATGAAGAAAATAACGCGTAAATCGGATGTGATCGGCAGGATCGGCGGAGATGAGTTCGCCATGTTTCTCAAGGATCTTCCGTCGGTCAGTATTGCCGAGGATAAGGCCAGGAAGCTGCTGCAGCTGTTTCAGAACCTGTTTCAGGGAGAAAAGCAGTCTGTTGAGGTGACCTGCAGCATCGGTGTGGCAGTTTATCCGTGGGACGGCAGCAGCTATCAGGAGCTGTACCACTGCGCAGATCTGGCGCTGTACCAGGCCAAATGCTGGGGCAAGAACCGGTTCGCACGGTTTGATGCCGGAAGCATGGCGGCGATGGATCGGATTGGCTATTCCTCTTTGGGAGCGTCCATCGATTCGGATCAGAATACAGGCGGAAAGACCGGTGATTTGGTCAATTACGTATTTCAAATTCTGTATGATACAAATGATATCGATGATGCCATCAAAACTATTCTGGAAATCGTAGGCAGGCGCTTCGATGTGAGCCGCGCCTATGTGTTCGAAAACAGTTTCTGCGGTAATTATGCGGATAACACCTATGAATGGTGTAATGAGGGGATTATACCCCAAAAGGAGTTTCTGCAGCAATATCCCTATGAGAAGGTGGAAGGCTACAAGGATCTGTTTCGGGATAATTCTGTTTTTTACTGCCGGGATATCCATTCCCTCACACCCGCCCAGAGCCGGCTTTTTGAAAGTCAGGGTATCTGTTCCACCCTTCAGTGCGCGCTGTATGATGACAAAGAATTCTGCGGCTTCATCGGCTTCGACGAATGTACGGGGCTGCGGATGTGGAATAAGGAGGAGATTGGCATCCTTTCTCTGGTCGCCCAGATGCTGACTACATTTTTGTCAAAAAAACGGGAGGCCGACCGCAACAGACAGATCCTGGTTCAGCTGAATACTATTCTGGATATGCAGGATGCCTATATTTATGCGATTCGGCAGGATACCTACGAGCTGCTGTATATGAATCAAAAACTTCTCAGGCTGGATCCGTCCGCCAGGCCCGGCATGGCCTGTCATCAGGCATTTTACGGACGCAGCGCCCCCTGTGAGAACTGCCCTCTGACCGGCGCCATGGAGGTTTATAACCCTCAGTACGGCATCTGGGCAAAGGTTCAGTTTTCCCCAATGAAATGGGGAGATGACAGCGCCTATCTGATCAACTGTGCGGATATCACGGAATATAAGCGGATGCAGGAAAAGAAAGGCAGCGGGAGATAAAAATATCGGGAAAATACATATTACGGTACTGAGCATGCTGTGAATTGCGGTTACCTGGGGTAAGGCAGCCGCATCAAGGTGCCGGTCGGGATAAAGAGGTGGATGCAGTGGCGGTGATGGCAAAAAGAAAAATCCTGGTGGTGGAAGACAACGCCCTTAACAGAGGTCTTTTATGTGAAATATTAAAAACCGAATATGACGTTGCAGAGGCGGAAAACGGCCGGGAGGCTCTTGCCATTTTACGGCAGGAGGAGGGAAATTTTTCCCTTATCCTGCTGGATATTGTCATGCCCGTTATGGATGGCTATGAGTTCCTGGCCGTGGTCAAGAATGACCCTGATTTTTCCTCCATCCCGGTGATTGTCACCACACAAAATGACGGAGAGTCGGAAGAGGTGACAGCCCTTTCCTGCGGCGCTGCCGATTTTGTGGTCAAGCCTTATAAACCCCAGATCATCCTGCACCGTGCTGCCAATATCATTCACCTGCGGGAATCCGCCGCCCTCGTCAATGAGTTCCGGTATGATCGGCTGACCGGCCTTTACAGCAAGGAATTTTTCTGTCAGCAGGCAGGGGAGCTTCTGCACCAGAATCCGGATAAGGAGTATGATATCATCTGTTCCGATATCGTTAATTTTAAGCTGGTCAATGATATTTTCGGTATTCCTGCGGGGGATCGGCTCCTCCGGATGGTTGCGCAGGAGTATACCGCTCTGACAGAGGGAAGGGGTATCTGCAGCCATTTCCATGCGGATCAGTTTGCATGTATCATTGAACATAACTGGGATTACACAGAGACCATGTTTCAGGATTCCTGCAGCCGGATTAACCTGTTGTCCCAGTCACAGAATATTGTGATGAAGTGGGGAATCTACCGTGTGGAGGACAGGAATGTTTCCGTAGAGCGGATGTGTGACCGGGCGCTGCTGGCAGTTCGGAGCATCAAGGGAATATATAAGAAATTTTTTGCCTACTATGACGATGAGCTCCGCAGCAAGCTCCTGCAGGAGCAGGAAATCGTTGACAGCATGGAGTCCGCTCTGGCACAGGGCCAGTTTGAAATCTACCTTCAGCCGAAGTACCGTCTTAAGGATAACCGGATGTCCGGCGCCGAAGCGCTGGTCCGCTGGAACCATCCGGAATGGGGGCTGCAGTCTCCCGCAGTGTTTATTCCGCTGTTTGAGCGCAACGGTTTTATTACCCGGCTGGATCAATATGTCTGGGATAAGGTCTGTGCCGTTATGCAGAGCTGGAAGAATAGGGGACTGCCGCCGCTGCCGGTTTCCGTAAACGTATCCCGGGCGGATATTTATAACGCGGATCTGACCGCTGTTTTAATGGGACTTCTGCAGAAATATGAGCTTCCGCCTGCCAGCCTCCATTTGGAAATCACCGAAAGCGCCTATACGGAAAATCCAAGACAGATTATCGAGACCGTCAGTCATCTACGGGAACTGGGCTTCGTGGTGGAAATGGATGATTTCGGAAACGGGTATTCGTCCTTACATATGCTCCATGAAATGCCTGTGGATGTTCTGAAGCTGGACATGAAATTCATCCAGAGCGAGCCGGTGACACCGGTCAACCAGGAAATCATGCGGTTCATCATCAACCTTGCGCACCTGATGTCGCTGAGTGTGGTGGCGGAGGGCGTTGAAACAGAGGAACAGCTGGAACGCCTGCGCAGGATCGGCTGTGAATGCGTGCAGGGGTATTATTTTTCAAAGCCGGTTCAGGTAAAAGAGTTTGAAAAGCTTATGGAAGAAAACGATGCGGTTGGAAAAGCGGGGAATCAGGATTCATGAGAAAAAGGATAAAAAATAGAGAACGTTCTGTGGAACGGAGCCAGATGATAAGCGTTGTCAGCACAGGAATTCTCATTCTGCTGATGCTATGTTATCTGTTCATGACCATTGGCAACTCCGCCAGGCTTGCGGCACAGACAGAAATTATTTCAAACCATCCTTTCGAGGTGGTAATTTCCGCCGGTGACGTAAAACTCTACGTATCGGAGATGCAGCTGCGCACCGATCGGCTGAAGCGCCACCATAACAGCGAAGATGTGGAATTCGCAGGCAGTAAGCTGGACGAGCTGGTGCTCTCCCTGGATGAACCGGTCACACGGATCAATGATTTGTATCTGGGAAATGCGGAGGATGTGCAAAACCTCAGGAACACTCTGGCATTATTACAATCAGAACAGAAAGATTATCTTGTTTTCTGTGAGCAGCAGAATCTTACGGAAAAGGAAATCGAGGCTTATGCCCAGGAGCATCTGGAGCCCCTTTATGACCGGGCGCTCCAACAGACCGGGGAGATCATTGCGGTTGCACAGGCAAAAAAGGTGGGATATGGCATTACTGCAGAAAGGCTGCGCGTAACCAACCTGATTGGATCAGGTATACTTATGGTGTTGATGATTGTCGTACTGCTGATCTCCCAATATGTCCTGCACCGGCAGAGAGAGGAACTGGTTTACCGGAACAGGCTTTTTGATAAGCTGTCATTGAGCATCGACGATGCGTTCATCATCCGGGAGGCGGACACCGGAGTCATTAATTACTGCGGACTTAATCTGGAACGAATCCTGGGAATTACGGTTATGGATGCGGAGGATTTGTACGAAGGTTTGAAAGAGGAGGATGCCCGGGCGTTTCGGGAGGGAATTCGTGCGCCCGGGTTCGTTTCGCCATTTGAAAGGCTGGTGGAATATACCAGGCCCAACAAGGAAAAACGCTGGATGCAGATCCGAGTATACAGGGTGGAAGATTTGAATACACCGCAGCTTATCACTGTGTTTTCTGACCGTACCGAAGAGGTCCGTTCCCGTCAGGCGCTGCAGGAAGCCATGCTGACGGCAGAACGCGCCAACATGGCAAAGAGCGATTTCCTGTCCCGGATGAGCCACGAAATCCGCACGCCCTTAAATGCCATCATCAGTATGACGGCAATTGCGGCGGCTTCGCTTGATGAGCCTGCCAGGGCAGAGGACTGCCTTTCTAAAATCACCTTTTCTTCCAAGCATCTGCTGATGCTGATCAATGATGTGCTGGATATGTCAAAGATTGAGAGCAACAAAATGGTGCTGCAAAACGAACCCTTTGATATTTTTGAGCTGGTCAACGGTTTTGTATCCACCGTTTATGCTCAGGCAAAGGAAAAGGGAATTGCATTCCGGGAAACGATGGATGGTTTCGGTGAGGATACCGTCTTTATCGGAGATTCGCTTCGGCTTAACCAGATCCTCTTGAATCTCAGCTCCAACGCGGTGAAGTTCACACCGTCCGGAGGCAGGATCCGTCTGGATGTTTCACGGCACAGAAACGGAAATACAACTGATATCATCCGTTTTATCATTTCTGATACGGGAATTGGTATGACAAAAGAGGCTGTGGGCAGAATTTTCCAGCCCTTTGAACAGGCCGATGCTTCTATTGCCAAACGTTTTGGCGGTACCGGGCTGGGCATGTCTATCACCAGAAATTTGATCACGCTGATGGGCGGCCAGATTCAGATAGAGAGTGAACCCGGCGGCGGAACCTCCTGTATTGTGGATTTACCGTTCCAAAAAGGAGAAGAGAGATGCCGTCCGGAGCCTGATTTTGCACAGCTTGGGCTGCAGGCACTGATTGTGGATGACGAACGGCAGGTCTGCGAACAGACCGCCATACTTTTAGAAAAAATAAAAATTGCTGCGCAATGGCGTCTGTCCGGAAGCGAGGCTGTGGAACGGGTGAAAGAGATGCACAGGGAAGGACGGGATATCGACCTGTGCCTCATTGACTGGAAAATGCCGGATATGGATGGGGTTGAGGTAACCCGGCGTATATGGAAGGAGGTTGGGAATGCGGTTCCCATTGTAATGATATCCGCTTATGATATCTCAGAGGTGGAGGAAGAGGCGCGGGCGGCAGGTGTGAATGGATTCCTTCCCAAACCCCTTTACCGTTCCTCTGTCTATGCGGCCATTAAGTCTGCGCTGGAGCACAAAGGACAGACGTTTGCAGGGGAAGAAAAAAAGCCGGCCGGAAAGCTGCTGGAAGGTTTTCATCTGCTGGTGGCGGAGGACAATGCCCTCAATCAGGAAATCGCGGCAACGCTTCTGCGCATGGAGGGCGCTGCGGTAGACTGCGTGGAGGATGGTCAGCAGGCGCTGGATATATTCCTTGCCTCGAAGCCCGGTGAATATGATGCTATCCTGATGGACGTACAGATGCCTGTTATGGACGGGCATGAAGCCACAAGACAGATACGTGCTTCAGAACATCCGCTGGCCCGTACAATTCCCATCATTGCTACAACAGCCAATGCCTTTAATGACGATATCTCCGCCGCTCTGGCGGCCGGGATGAACACCCATGTCAGCAAACCGCTGGATATCATACAACTTTGTAAAACTCTTGCGGATTGTATCCAAAAATAGGATAATAGAAAAGGAGAGACAGCAGAAATACATAAAGGGAGTGTAGATACATATTGAAAAGATGGATTGCAAACTGGATTAGGCGGGTAAATCTTATATTCCTACTGGGGGTCTGGGCTGCCGCATCAGTTCAGAATGTACAGGCGGCCGAACAGGAGCCGCGGGTGCTGCGAGTCCCTTTCCCTCAGGTGACTGGAATGACAGAAACAACACCGGACGGCCGCCGTCAGGGGCTGGTGGTGGACTACCTGAATGAGATTGCCAAATATACCGGCTGGGAATATGAGTATATAGACACAGATGGTGACTCTATGGTTAAGGAGTTTCTGGAGGGCAAGTATGACCTGATGGGGGGAAACTACTATTCCCCGGGCTTTGAGGAGCTTTTTGCCTATCCGGATTATAACATCGGGTACAGTAAATCAGTGCTCATGGCCCGAAAAGATGACAGCAGTATCAACAGCTATGATCTGCGGAGCCTGAACGGCAAAACCATCGGCGTTTATGAGCGGGCACAGGAGAACATCCGCAGGCTTAAGGAATACCTGTCCATGCACGATTTGGACTGTGAGATCCGTACCTACAGTTATGAGCAGCTCACGGAAGACGGGAAGCTCTACCCCTACCTGGAAAACGGAGAGGTAGACCTGCTCCTTGGAAACGGGTTTGAGGATCCCATGAATTTCCGTATCATCGCATCCTTTGATTCGCAGCCCTATTATATAGTGACCCATGTGGGTAACCAGGAGATTCTGGATGGATTGAATATGGCTATGGAGAAGATCGCGGATTCCAACCCGAACTTCGGTGCAAAGCAGTATGAAGCGAATTTCAGTAATGAGGGAGCAATAGATATTCAGTTCAGTGAGACAGAGAAGGATTATGTCCGGAACCGGGCTGCGGTCACCGTGGCGGTACCTGAAAACTATCATCCCCTGTTTTGTCTCAATGCAACAGACAACCTGCATAAAGGGATCGTGCCTGATACCCTTGAGAAAATCGCAGAGTTTACAGGGCTTACCTTTACGTATGTTTACACCGATACCTACGGCGACGCGCTGAATATGGTCCGGCAGGGGAAGGCGGATCTGCTCTGCTTTTATATGGGAACTGAGGAAGAATCTGTCCGCCAGGGACTTACGCTCACCTCGCCCTATGTGAATATGAATAATATCGTAGTCCGTAATAAGACATCCTCCTATCCGGACGAAGGACTGGTCTGCGCCGTCGTCAATGGACAGGATCTGCCTGTCGGGATTGAAGCGGCTGAAGTGAGGAAATATCCTACTGTCACGGAAGCGCTCCGGGCGGTAAACAAAGGCGAGGCAGACTTTATTTATGGTCTGGCCAGCCGCTTTGAGCTGGATATTCAGCGCTATCATTTCTCTAATCTGGTGCCCGTTACCCTTGTCAATGATCGCAGCGACCTCTCCTTTGCGCTGGAAAGGCCTTCGGATCCCGACCTGCTGACCATTCTCAACAAGGCCATAAACAGCCTTTCCTCAAAAGAGCGTTCCACGATTCTGGATCGGAACCTGATTTCTATCGGGACGAACGAGCTCTCACTGATGGAACTCATATACGCCTATCCCGTGGCCTTTGTCGTCGTGCTGACATTGTTCCTGTCAGTACTGTCGGTGTTTTTGTTTGGGATCTATCGGGCGCGGATGCGGGCGGCCCTCATGAAGAGCAATCTGGAGAAGGCTGAGGCGGAGAGCCGTGCCAAGGGAGAATTCCTTTCCCGTATGAGCCATGAGCTGCGTACGCCCATGAATGCCGTAATAGGACTCACAGACCTTACCGGCATGATGGAGGGAGTGCCGCCGGAGGTGCAGGAGAATCTCTCAAAGCTCCGCACGGCATCCCATTACATGCTGGATCTGATTAACAACATACTGGATATGAGCCGTATCGACAGCGGAAAGCTTTCTCTCGCAAAAGAACCCTTTTCACTGGAAAGTATCCTGGATGGGATCCGGATGATGATGGAGTCTGAGGCGCAGAGAAAGGGCCTGATTTTCACACTGGAAAAGAATCTGGTGCACAGCGGTCTTGTCGGTGACGGCATTCGTTTGCGGCAGGTGCTTATCAACCTGCTTTCCAACGCCTTCAAATTTACCCCGGCAGGGGGGAACGTTTACCTGCGGGTAACGGAGGAGGGCGGAACAGAGGAAGAGGCATCCTTTACCTTCCGGGTGATTGATACCGGGACAGGCATCACCCCGGAGGACCAGAAGCGTATTTTCGAGAGCTTTGAGCAGGTGGGCACCAGTTACTCAAAAAGCCAGGGCACGGGGCTGGGACTTGCTATCAGCAGAAGTATTGTCCGGAAAATGGGGGGAGAACTGAAGGTCAGCAGCCAGCCGGGAGAAGGAAGTGAATTCTTCTTTACCGTAACTCTTCCCCTGAAAAATTCGGCGGAAATCTTTGCCTGCGGACAGAATGTGCAGCCCGGAGACAAGTTGCTGGAGGGTATTCCTATTCTTATGGCGGAGGATAACGATCTTAATGCCGATATCGCGGCACAGCTTTTGGAGATTCAGGGGGCAAAGGTAAGCCGCAGCGTGAATGGCAGGCAGGCGGTAGAGATGTTCTCCGAAAGCAGGCCAGGCGAATTCCGGGTGATCCTCATGGATATCCAGATGCCCGAGATGAATGGATTGGATGCGGCTCGTGCCATCCGATCATTGGATCGCCCGGATGCGGCCGATATTCCCATTGTGGCTATGACTGCGAATACCTTCACAGAGGATGTGGACGAGGCGATGGCAGCGGGCATGAATGAATTTATCCCAAAGCCGCTGGATGTCAACTATCTTTACCGGCTGCTTCGGGAATTGCTGGATAACGGGGATTCCCAGTAAAAGGTGGTCAGACGGTATTGATAAGGGAAGAAAATAATTGAATAAAGAAAAGGCCGCCGGCCGGTATCTGCTGTTATTGTGACAGGGGATACCGGCCGGTAATTTTATGCCCGGAAAACGGATCGGGCTATGCTGTGAAGATACACCACCGAACACCGTAACAGTCGGTGAGATCCGTCATGCAGGAACTGAAAACGCTTGCCCCTAAGGGAATGCGGACACTTCCTTTATCGGATAATGCTTCATATGCTTTTGTTACTAAATCTTCTTTGCCAGGTTCAAAATGCAGGCAGAACTGCATGATATTGCCTGTAACATCGCCTGTCCCATCTTCGTCTTCTCTGTCTGCAACAGCTAAAATATAGCCGTCTATGCTCAATTCAGAGTGAAAGACCTTCCCCTCCGGGGTATGGTGGATTTCCAGCACTTCTGCACCAAAAGCCCTTTTGTACAGCTCGATTGCCGCTGTGGCATCGCTGACGTATGTCTGCAGCATAATACGTTTCATAATAATTGAATTCCTCCTGCTTGGTGTACGGTTTACTAGTTTAAAAATTTATTAATTATAGCACGGAAATTCGTAGGAGACAATGGGGGTAAAGTGACATGGTAACAGAGTGACCGCATGATGGCTGATTTATTTTTTCTGCAGCAATTTGATTTTGGGGACATAATTGGTCTTTTCAGGCCCCAAATAACAAAAAATAAAATTTGCTTACTATAATGAATATCAGTAACAAAAACGCAGACAGGAGCTGAAAGTATTATGGTTAAAAAGATATTAATTGCATTGAGGTGTTATAGTTTGGGATTTTTATTAATCTTCTTGGTTGGGAGCTGCGGCAGTAAAATGGATGATGGTTCGGAGGTTATTTCTTTGTCTCTGAAATCGGAGGTAAAAGGAGTTTGTACGACGAGAAATTATATAGACAGATTGAAGTAACTATAATATTTACTATTTGAGGTATTTAAATTTATCATATACTGAGATAATTGTGGAAAGTTGATTGCCAGTAAGCTATAATAAATATAATTATAGATTAATGGGAGGATGAATTGTCGTGGGAAAAACTTGTATTTATTGTAAAAGAAATTTGGGCTTTTTGAATGGAAAGATTAATTTAAATGATGGTAATGCTATTTGTACAGCTTGCGCAGAAAAAGCGGGAATAAATACATTTTCTGGAACTGCAATAGTAGCGGCTCAAAATATAAGTTCGGAAAATCTGATACGAATGATAGATGGGAAGAAGCCATTAACAAGCGAAGATATGATGCTTGTTCCATATAGGGAAAAAAATATGGCCCGCATTGATAATTTTACACCAACGAATAGAGTGGGAATATTGGTACAATTTGATGATAATGCGAAAGAATTTATAGTTGGAAACGGGGATACAGCGGACCTTTTTCAATATGAAAATATAGTGGATTATGAGTTGTTACAAAATGGTGCTACTGTTTCAAAAGGTTCTATGGGAGGTGCTGTTGTAGGAGGTTTATTATTTGGAGCAGCAGGTGCAGTTGCAGGCGCTGCTGGAAGTAAGCGAGTAGAAATTGATGTATGCACAAATTTATCAATTAAGCTTACATTAAAAGATACATATAGAAAAGTATGTTATATAACATTTATAAATAGCAGTTTGGCAACAAATTCAAATGCTTACAATGTTGCGTATACATTAGCACAAAACTGTATGTCATATTTTAAAATTGCATGTGATATGGTTCAAGAGGGCCAAAAACCAAATAACACTATGGTACAAAGTTCTAATGCAGATGAACTAAGAAAATTTAAAGAACTTTTGGATGATGGTATAATAACAGAAGAAGAATTTCGAGTAAAAAAGAAGCAATTATTGGGATTATAGCTGTATGTTCATAAGGGCTGCACAGATTATGTGTAGCTCTTTTATTATACAATATAAAATAGCGAGGATATCAAGAAAGAAAAGGTACTTCAAGTGGTAGACCTGCACTTGCGGATCTTTCCACAAATACTGTGAAAAGTAGAGAATCGAACTTAGACATATGAAATATGAAATTCCAGAACAGGGTATGGAATTACAGTTTGTGCACCGTTTGATAATCTGCCGTGGTTCAGGAAGGTGGGAAAAAGTGTGTGAAGTATTTCCTTTGGGAGACTTTGACAGTCTGTAAAAAGCTAAAAATCCCGTTGACGCTGCTTCCTTCCCATGCTATAGTAAAAATTAATACGGCGGTAGGTTTACCGCCTGTTAAAAAAAGATGATTGTCCGGAGGAAACCCATGAAGCGCTGCTGGTAGTAAACCACAACTGAAAGACTGACAAAGAACCCCATTGCTATTAAATCGGCGGCTTTTTTGTCAAGGAGATTCGTAGGATGCGGAAAGAATCCGCATACAATACGGATTTATTTTTGTTGTATTTACAGACAGGCAGCAGGGAACAGCGTTTGGCACAGGCCGTCATGCAGGGGGAAGAATATACTTCCACACGAAAACATGATGGGTGCTGTGCATGTGTACCGGTTTTTTGCACTGTTTGGAAACAAACAGTGTTTTTTTATGGAAAATCCGGGATAAGGGGAAAAGAGAGGACTTTTATCATGTTATATCAGATTTGCAACGGAGCAGTAAAATTCGCGGCGGAAACAGTGCTGGAGCATATAAATTTTGAAATCCGCAAGACTGAGAAAATTGCGGTAGTGGGACGGAACGGATGCGGGAAAACCACTTTATTGAAGCTTATTGCGGGAGAGGTGGAACTGTCCAAAAGGGATAGCGATGAGGATATCTATATCGCCAAAGCAGGAAAGCCGGTAATCGGATATTTAAAACAGAATGCATTTGAAGATGATTCGCTGACCATGGAAGAGGAAGTGAGAAAAGCCTTTTCAGATATCCTTCAGATGAAGGAAGAGATGGAACGCCTGGTGGCTGTCATGGATGGGGAAGGCGGAGAAGCGGTGATTTCCCTCTATGTGAGGCTGGAAGAACAGTTCGCTTACCTGGGCGGCTATACCTTTGAAAAAGAATATGAAATCGTTCTGAAGAAGCTGGGCTTTGCTCCGGAGGATAAAAAGAAGAAGCTTTCCGAGTTCTCCGGAGGACAGCAGACGAAAATAGCCTTTGCCAGAATGCTTTTGAGTAAGCCGGATATCCTTCTTCTGGATGAGCCTACCAATCATCTGGATATGGCGACTATTAACTGGCTGGAAGGGTATTTGAAGGATTATGACAGGGCCGTAGTCATCGTATCCCATGACAGGATGTTTCTGGATCGTGTAGTGGATGTGGTTTATGAAATAGAATATAAAACAGCGGTGCGGTATCCCGGAAATTATTCCGCATTTATGGAACGCAAACGGCTGAACTGGGAGAAGCAGAGAAAAGATTATGAACTGCAGCAAAAAGAAATCGAACGGCTGCAGACACTGGTGGAGCGGTTTAAAAACAAACCTACCAAGGTGGCAATGACCCGGTCAAAGCTCAAACAGATCGAACACATGGTTAAGGTCGATGCGCCTGTCAGATATGATTTGAAAACCTTCCATGCAGATTTTAAGCCGGAAAGAGAAAGTGTTACGGATGTACTTCGGGTATCCCAGCTTGCAATAGGCTATGAGAAACCTCTGGCGACAGTGACATTTGAACAGAAAAAAGGTCATAAAATAGGCATAATCGGCGACAATGGCGCCGGAAAGTCAACTCTGCTTCGTACGCTTACCGGTCAGCTGGTGCCTCTGGGCGGCAGTTTTGCCTTTGGGGACAGAGTGGATTGGGGATATTTTGAACAGCAGATGGCGCAGTATACCAGTGATAAAACAGTTCTCGATGATTTCTGGGAGGAATTTCCGGATCTGAAGCGCCTGGATGTCCGTTCCTGGCTGGGAGCATTTTTGTTCGGGCAGGAGGAAGTATTTAAGCAGATCAATATGCTGTCAGGCGGGGAGAAGGTGCGGCTGGCGCTGGCTAAAATCTTCCGCCGACTGCCTAACTACCTGATTCTTGATGAGCCGACCAACCATATGGACATTGTGGGCAAGGAATCCCTGGAGGCCATGCTTAAGGAATATCCCGGAAGTGTACTTTTTGTATCCCACGACAGGTATTTTGTAAAGGAAATTGCGGATTCCCTGCTGGTATTTGAGGAAGGTGCCGTAAATTATTATCCCTATGGTTATGAGCAGTACTGGGAAAAGGTGCAGGCGGAACAGCAGGAACAGCCGTTACCGGATGACAGAAAAATACAGCGTCCGGGAAATGCACCCGATATTCTGCGGAAGAAAACAGGACAGGAAGAACAGTCAGTATATAATGAGAAGTCAGAAGTGGATCAGAACAGCCAAAAGGGCTATAATCCGGGAAAAGAAGCGGCTAAAAAGAAACGTCGCCAGGAACGTCTGGAAATGCTGATTGAGGAGAACGAAGAGCAGATAGCTGCATATCAGGTACAGTTGGAGGATCCTGCGGTGCAGGCAGATTATGAAAAGCTGATGGCTCTGGAAGAACTGCTCCGAGCGGCAAACGAACGGCTGGAAGAACTGATGGCGGAATGGGATGGAATAATAACATAATTGCGATGAAAATGGTTCCGGGGGACTCCTGCGGAACCATTTGCTTTTATAATACTCATACATTCTAGGGGTTGAAAAGAATCATATGCAGGATTGCAGATTCCTGCCCTATATTTTTATAGGAATGGATTACATCGGCCTTAAACCGGATACTTTCCCCCTTTTCAACAACGAAGCTTTGCCCGTCGGCGTAAATTTCAATTTTACCCGCAAAAATTGTAATAAATTCGACGGTTCCTTTTAAGTGCGGTTCCGATTCCCAATAACTGTCTTTGTCTAATTCCAGATAATACACTGCAAATCTACGATTCTCATCGTCCGGAAAAAGGGAATAGTTTTTTACCTTTCCTCCATCTTCAAGCAGCGGTTGGAGTTCTGCTGTTCTGACAATTTCATAGGGATTTTTAGGACGGACGGTCAAAGCATCAAACGGTACTTTCATTCCATTTGAAATTTTCCACAGCGTTGATATAGTCGGGTTTCCGTCGCCCCGTTCAATCTGTGCAAGCATACTCTTACTGACACCGCTCAGCTTTGCAAGCTCGTCCATGCTCAATTTATTTTCTTCACGCAGTCTTTTAATATTTTTAGCAACAATTACATTCATCTGATCCAAAAAGCAGCACCTCCTCTATTGACATTATAATGCACAAGATATATTATTATATTGCACAAGATATATTATTATATTGCACGAGTGCAATATAATATTCATTTTGTACTATTATACTATTTGAAAATGATACTGTAAAGAGGAAGAGAGCTATATATGCTTTCAAAAAGGATTTGCTGCCGTCGATGGTACCTGCGGTTTTCATAAGCGGTTATCGGCGATGGTTTTAGCAGAAAGGGGTCAGGTATGTTTCATTTATATGATTTTTTAATTTATTGTTTTGTTACCGCCTATACACCGGGAGCGAATAATCTGCTTTCCATGAGTAACGCAATACGGCTCGGTTTTCGGCGGAGTATTCGTTTTAATCTGGGTATACTGGCCGGATTTGCAGTGGTTATGTCTGTCTGTACGGCTTTCAGTTCAGCTCTTTATTCGTTTCTTCCAAGAATAGAAATAATCATGAAGATATTGGGCGCTGCCTATATGCTGTACCTTGCATGGAAAGTCTGGAAAAGTGCAGCTGACTTGAAGCCTGGAGGAGGGAGAGAGGCCGGCTTTCTCGCCGGTATGATTTTGCAGTTTGCCAATCCTAAAATCTATATCTATGCGATTACGGCAATGACACTTTATATTTTGCCTGTTTATCATTCAATCGGTTCAACGATCGCATTTACCGTTGTTTTGACATTGATTGGCGCGTCCGGCTCTTTTGTCTGGGCTTTATTTGGAGCTGCTTTTTGCCGGATTCTTTCGAAGCATGCAAAAATGGTTAATCTGATTATGGCCCTTCTGCTTGTATATTGTGCCGCTGCCTTATTCCTCTGACAGTCAGCCGGAGGAAGGACTCAGGCGGAAAATCATCCACATGGGACAGGCATTAATGGATATATTCCCGCGGAGAAACACCGTAATACTCCCGGAATGCCCTGTAAAAATTACTGCTGTTGCTGTATCCCAGCATCAAAGCAATCTCATTGATTGCAAGATCTGTGCCTTTCAAAAGAATGACAGCACGCTCCATTCGCTGGGAAAGCAGGATTTCAGAAAAGGATTTGCCCAGTTCCCGGTGCAGCAGAGTGGAGATGTAGTTGGGATGGTAAGAAAACCGTGCCGCAATATCCTTTAATGTTACCTTATCGGAATGTTCGCTTATGTATCGGACAATCCGGTCTGATAAATTGTCCGCAGGGGGCCTTTGGTTTGCAAAGGTATACTGGCGGGCCGCCTGCATCAGGAACGCCAGAGCCAGGGGCTTTAATATATCCTGTGTATCTTCACCTTTATGAGCATATTCGATTACCATCATTTCCAGCAGTGTGCGGATGTTGCAGTCGTCCTCGATTTTGAAATGAAGGTATTCCTCAGAGAAGCAGTTTGTGGAAGGATCGAGAAAAAAATGGAACAACCCGGAATCCGCCGACAACAGGGGAAGGAAGGAGCGGAAAAAGGTTTCACGCCGGATCAGCACGCCAATGATGATGGTTTCCTGATTATCATGCACACATAAGGCATGTCCGGCAAAAGGCTGGCCCGCATATAATTCCCCTTCCCGGATCGTAATCTGATTATCATATTTGCAGCTGAGAGAATCATATTCCCCCTTATAAGTATAATTAAAGTAAAAGAAATCATGACGATGAAACAATTCCTGCACTCCGTCACTTTTATGGACGCAGATCAGAATATTTTCCTGTTCCGGACCTGGCCAGCAATACATTTTTTCATTCTGACTGCCGGCAGGAAAGTCATGATAGGTCCAGTCAAGGCCGGAGAACTGTTCCTGCAGAACTTCGATTGACGATGACAGTATTTGTGTAACCAAGCCAATAGCCTCCTCTATTATGGAATGGTTCAATGCTATCATAGAATATTACAATTTGCCACAGATTCTGTTAAGTTTTAGCGCAGATTCTGCAGGGAATACCGGCTATACTGGTAGCTGTGTAATTAAAAAAGAGGAGGCTATTGAATGAAACACAAAATATGGAGTGATAAAGACTCCGTTTTTTACAGAAAACTGTTTTCACTCGTGCTGCCTATTGCTTTTCAGCAATTTATGCTGGCGGCAGTCAGTGCATCGGATGCTCTGATGCTCGGATTTGTGAATCAGGACTCTCTTTCCTCCGTATCGCTGGCTGGACAGATTACCTTTGTATTCAACCTTTTTATGGGCGGACTGACGATGGGGACAAGTATTCTGGCAGCCCAGTATTACGGGAAGGGGGATATGATATCCATTGAAAAAATCTTTGCCTATGTCATAAAAGTATCTTTCCTCATATCCGCAACCTTTTTCCTGGCGGCGCTATTTATTCCGAAAACCCTGATGTGTATTTTCACAAATGAGCCGCAGCTGATAGCAAGCGGAATTGTTTATCTGCGTGTTGTATCATTGTCTTATTTGTTTACCGGTATTTCTCAGATTTATCTTTGTATTTTGAAAAATACAGGCTGTGCCGTCAAAAGTATGGTAATCGGCTCAACCGCCGTGATAATCAATATTTTTTTGAATACAGCTCTGATTTACGGACTGATGTTTTTCCCTGAGATGGGGATTGCAGGTGCGGCACTGGCAACATCTATTTCAAAGCTGATAGAAATGGGATGGGCCTGTATGGAATCCCTGCGGGAAAAAAGGGCAAGGCTTCGCATAAAATATTGCTTTAAAACAGAGAAAAATCTGGTGCAGGACTATTGGAAATATACAATGCCGATGCTTGGCGATTATCTGGTGTGGGGATGCGGTTTCACGACATATTCCGTGATCATGGGGCATCTGGGCAGTGATGCTGTGGCAGCCAACTCCATTGCCAATATTGTCAAAAACCTGATTGTCAGCTTTTGTACCGGGCTCGGAAACGGCGGCGGTATTATAGTGGGCAACGAACTGGGAATGGGAAATTTAAAACAGGCAAAAGAATACGGAAGCCGTCTCTGCAAGCTGGCTGTCATAAGCGGTGTCTTGTCCGGTGTGGTTTTAACAGCACTTATTCCTGTTATCGTAAGGGTAACCGCTTTAAGCCCGCAGGCAACAGGATATCTTAAATGGATGCTGATTCTATGTGCCTGTTATATGGTCGGAAAATCTATTAACATGACAACCATAGCCGGAATATTTCCCGCAGGAGGCGACTCTGGGTTTGGCCTGATCTGTGATGCGGTTACCATGTGGGTCTTTGCAGTTCCGGTTGGTTTTTTAGCGGCCTTTGTCTGGAACCTGCCGGTGGTCATTGTATTCCTGATTATCAACCTGGATGAGATTGTGAAGCTGCCGGCGGCAATCCTTCATTATAGGAAATATGGTTGGCTGAAGAATCTTACAAGATAGGCGGCTATCCGGGCTCTTTTTGGCTCTGTCGGAGAGAATAACACGGTTCTGCTGGTTTGGATTGGCGGTAATGTTACCATTTTACCTGGCATTCCCGCCAAGTGGATTCGGAAAATTGAAAACGATTTAGAAGAAAAGGTGGTATAATAAAGAAAAAAACAACAGGATCGGTGAGCGGAAGATGGATG
>ENA-ORML01000168-ORML01000168.1-human-gut-metagenome-genome-assembly--contig:-NODE-168-length-84209-cov-8.936747_pt1 | contig 84209 bp, 81 predicted proteins | sample MGYA00242103_ERZ508995 | MGnify/ENA primary metagenome ERZ508995 (study PRJEB26280, sample SAMEA2338702) | human gut metagenome | biome: human gut; feature: human-associated habitat; material: faeces... | reverse complement strand
AGGACAGGGACACGGTGCGCAGGAGGGAGGGCCGGGAGGAAAGGGATTACTCGTATATACAATAAAAACGACAAAAAGTGACAATTACCTTGTGCACTTTATATTTTGTGAGTATAATTGATATCATATCGTTGTATGTGAGGAGAAGGTCCGATGGTTAAGAAAAATGAAGGTAATTTAAAGAAAGCAATGAATGAATTGCTGGGAATCGACGGCGCTGAAAAACACAGTGAAGTACGGGCAGGTGTAGAAGAAAAGAAAGAAGGAGCTGAACCGGAAAGAGAACCGGATTCTCCGGTGAGTGAAGAGCCGGAACAGCGGGTACAGGTTCCTTCTGCGGCAGGCGTTGATATGGCTTCCGGCAGGGGAACGCAGGTGAGGGCAGAGAACTTTGCCATGCCCGTTATGGATACTCCCAAGATGGAGTCGGTTATCACCTCAGATGTTATTATTGAAGGAAATGTGAGATCCGGATCAAACCTCAAGATACTTGGTGAGATCGTAGGGGATGTAGCCTGTGAAGGACAGATAACCCTGACGGGTAATATCACAGGAGATGTGAGGGCATCCTCCCTGCGTTTTAATTCCGGAAATATCCAGGGAAATGTTACTGTTGTCAACGATGTCACTGTGGAAAAGCAGTCTCATATAAAAGGAGATATTACGGCTGGCAGCCTTATATTTAACGGCTCTGCGGAAGGCAATCTGATGATTTCCCAGAATATGGAGCTGAGGGAATCCTCAGTGGTCATAGGAAATGTATCTGCAGATTGTGTTTCCATGTATAATGGCGCCAGATTAAAAGGCCTGCTGGATGTTGGCAGCTCTGAAAAGTGAGAGGGTTGTTGACATGTCGGATATGGAAATGCAGCTTGAGGCCGCTCCGCAGGAAAACCGCGAAGGAAGGCCTTATTTGGGGAGTGTAGCCTTTTATAAACATGTAATATTGTTTTGTGTATTTCTTTTGTTTGTATTGCTGACCGGAACCGTCATTTTCTTTTCTGCACATTATGTATCTCTTAAGAAGGATTATGCTGCTGTCTGTGAAGAGTACCGGACTGTTTCTCAGGAGCGGGATGATTATAAAAAACAGTTTGCTGCCGCTGCGGCTGAAAGCGGCCGTGTGCTGAAGGATGAAACTTCAAAAACAGACGTTGTACGCGGAGATTTTTCGATTCCTTTTCATGCGGATCCGGAGGACTGGAGATATCTTCTCATCAATGAGGCCCATCCGCTGAATCCTGAATATACGGTAAAGCTGGCGCCGACACGGAACGGGCAGTTTGTGGATCAGCGAATCGTTTACCAGCTGGAAAAGATGATTGATGATGCGGCAAAAGAAGGATATTCCCTTATTATCTGTTCTTCCTACAGGGATTATGAAAGGCAGAACGAACTGCAGAAAGAATCTATTTCACAGTATATGGACAAGGGGCTTTCTTATCATGATGCTTTTTTCCGGGTAAAGCGTACGCTCGCCTTAACCGGCACGAGTGAACACCATACGGGGCTTTCCGTAGATATTGTGGGAGAGGATTACCAGTGCCTTGATGAGGAACAGGCGAAGAGGCCGGAAGCGATCTGGCTGGCGGAACATTGTGCCGAGTATGGGTTTGTTGTCCGTTATGACAGGGGAAAAGAAGATATTACCGGAATGGATTATGAGTCCTGGCATTTCCGTTATGTGGGAAAAGAGGCGGCTGCCTTCATGGAGGAGTATGATCTCTGCCTGGAGGAATTTTCGGATATGGTTGAATTTTTTCACCGGCCCGATGAAGGTGAATAAATTGTGGCTTTTGAAAAGTTATAATATTTGAAAAAAAGGGATCTGTTGTTTGCGGATTCCTTTTTTTATTGAACTTAAAGTTATACAGATTCGTCAAAGTATAACAGGAAGTATAATGATTCTATTGCGTAAATAGCCTCTATATGTTATTCTTATTTCGTCATATGGCAGTATCTAAGCTGCCGGATTATTCAGGCCCGGGTGGCCGTCTATCATTTCCGTGTTTCCTTTTCGGAGCAAATACCAGGTGATGACAGGAAAATAAAATAAAGGAGGGCATTGCTTATGGCAAACAGGCTCAAAGACTATTTCCCGCTCATAAGGGAAAGAAAGGAGGTGCTGGAGGAGATCGATGCATCAGTGGGCTTAAGAACCATTTTTTACAGCTGGGAACAAGAACAGAGGGAAGAATTCCTTGATTTCTGTACCGGGGTAAAAGGGGTTAAAATTCTCTATGATTCTTTTTTTAAGGAAATAATGAACCCGGAATATGCGCCTGGAAGGCTGAATCAATTCCTGTCACTGCTTATAGGGGAAAAGGTTACAATTAAGCAGGTAATCCCCAATGACAGTACGAGGATTGCGGCAGAGGGTTCTCTGCTCATTACAGATATTGTTGTGGAATTTGAAGATGGAGCTCTGGCGGATATCGAGATCCAGAAAATAGGCTATGCTTTTCCCGGAGAACGCAGCGCATGCTATTCGGCGGATCTGCTGCTGAGACAGTACAAAAGAGTCAGGGAGAAGCAGCGGGGGCAAAAAGGAAAGTTCAGCTATAAGAATATCAAAAATGTCTATACTATCGTTATATTTGAAAAAAGCCCCATGGAAATCAGGATGCTGGAAAACAGGTATATCCATAAATCGTTCTGGGGATTTGATACGGGGCTGAAGATGAATCTTCTGCAAAATTTTATCTTCATAGCGCTTGACATATTTCGAAAAAACATGGAAAATAAAACTGTAGAAAACGAATTGGATGCCTGGCTGATGTTTTTTGCTTCGGAGGAACCGGAGCGCATTATTGAACTGATTGAAAGCTATCCGGGCTTTCGTGAAATCTACGGGGATATTTATGAAATCTGTCTCAATATGGAGAAGGTGATGGGAATGTATTCAAAGGAATTGCAGGAACTTGATCGGAATACGGTGCAGTATATGATTGATGAAATGCAGGAAACTATAGATGCCCAGAAGCAGGCTCTGAATGAGCAGTCTGAAACTATTAAGAGCCAGGCGCAGATAATAAGCGAACAAAAACGACAATATGAGGAACTTCTCCGCCGTGTAGAAAAACTAGAAGAAAAATAAAAGTAAAAAAAGAATAAGCAACAGGCCATGGAACCGCAGAATCAGGGAACCATGGCCTGTTTGTATATGGTTACCCTGTCTTCAAAAAGCTCCTTACCTAACTCGTTTTTTGAATAGAAACAATTCTTTTTTCTCCATACATGTTTCAAAATCCGTTATTCTGCAGAAAATAAAAAAAGTAATATTACAAATTGTATAAAACAGCCATATGAGCAGCTGTATTACTAGTCAGACAGAATAAGGAAAATAAAGAGGAGAAAACGAGATGGCGATTGACTATCGGAAAACAGCCGGCGAGCTTGTCAGAGAACTTGGCGGTAATGAAAATATCATCAATGTCACACATTGTGCGACCAGACTCAGGTTCATATTGAAGGATGAATCTGTTGTGGATAAAGACAGAGTCGCAAAAGTCCCGGGCGTCATTACTACCGTGCAGGCCGGAGGCCAGTTCCAGGTAGTTATTGGAAATCATGTAAAGGATGCGTATGGGTTTGTAACGCAGCTGGTCAGTATAGATGAAGAAGAGGCGCAGAAGAGCGGCGGGCAGAAGGCCGGCATTTTTACGCGGATTGTGGATGTCATATCCGCAATTTTTGCTCCGTTTCTGTATACACTAGCGGCCTGCGGTATCCTGCAGGGGATCCTGGGCGTGCTGGCTGCCATGAATCTTATTAATACGGCGGGCGGAACCTATCAGATCCTGAACTTTATATCCTGGACGGCATTTACCTTCCTTCCGGTCATGATAGCGGTGACGGCAGCCAAAAAATTCGGAGTGAATACTTTTATTGCGGTCGTAATTGCATGTGCTCTGGTGAGCCCGGATTACATGGCCATGGTCAATGCGGGAGAGCCGGTATACTTCCTTGGAATCAGGGTTCAGCTGTTAAGCTATACTTCTTCCGTTATTCCCATTATTCTGGCAATCTGGATTGCTTCTTATGTGGAACGTTTCTTTGAAAAGTATCTGCCCCTGGTAGTGAGGAATCTGTTCACACCGATGTTTACCATTGCCGTCATGGTGCCGCTTACTCTGCTGGCCTTCGGACCCGTGGGAAATACAATCGGCGGTGCTATCGGTGATGTTTATAATTTCCTGTATGGGCTGAGCCCTATTGTGGCGGGTATTATTGTGGGCGGCCTTTGGGAGGTATTGGTTATATTCGGCGTACATTGGGGAATCACACCCGTTACGGTGGGAAATTATGCCGCACTGGGATATGATACTTTTACCGGCCTTCAGGCAGCAGCTGTATTTTCCCAGGCAGGCGCAGCCCTTGGTGTGTTCCTGAAAACAAAGGATAAAGAAATGAAGGGAATTTCCGCTTCTGCGGCCATTACAGGGCTTTTTGGTATTACGGAGCCTGCCATTTACGGCGTGAACCTGCGTCTGAAAAGACCCATGATCTGCGGATGTATTGCAGGCGCTGTGGGCGGAGCGGTCGCAGGCGCATTCCGCGCGGTGTCCTGGGGCTATAATATGCCCGGGATCGCCACCCTTCCTGCCTATTTTAAAGCAGGGCATATGTCCCAGTTTACAGGACTTTTGCTATCCGTCCTGATCGCTTTTGTATTGGGAATCGTTCTTACCTATATTGCCGGATTTAAGGAAGAAGCAGCAGAGGTTGGTATGCGGAATGCAGAGAATACAGAACTGGCTTCTCCGGTTACCGGGAATGTAATTCCTTTAAATAAGGTAAGGGATGAGGCCTTTGCTTCCGGAGCACTGGGAAACGGCGTGGGCATACAGCCGGAGGAAGGCAGGATTTACGCGCCCTTTGACGGAACCGCGACGGTGGTATTTCCTACCGGACATGCCATTGGCCTGACGGACAGAAGAGGGAATGAATTTTTAATCCATATCGGTATTGACACGGTTAAGCTGGGTGGAAAAGGCTTTACGGCTCATATCAGCCAGGGCGATCCGGTAAAAAGAGGGGATCTGCTTGTGGAATTTGATAAAAAGAAACTGGAAAAAGAAGGATACGACAGTACCGTTATCTATATTGTAACGGATACGGACAGAGCAGTGAAAACAGGGACAGGCAGGCATGAAGCCTTAACCGATACCATCATGAGTTTAAAATAAAGGAGTAAAAGGATGCGTACATTACCGGAGAATTTTTTGTGGGGAGGCGCTATTGCCGCCCATCAGATAGAAGGCGGATGGGATAAGGGAGGCAAAGGTGTAAGCATTGCCGATGTGCTTACCGCCGGGGCCCACGGAGTGGATCGTAAGATAACGGACGGGGTTCTGGAAGGATATTATTATCCGAACCATGAGGCTTCGGATTTTTATGGGAAATATAAGGAAGATATCAAGCTTCTGGCGGAGATGGGATTCAAGTGTCTGCGCACCTCCATTGCGTGGACGAGGATTTTTCCGAAGGGTGACGAAGAGGCGCCTAATGAGGAGGGGCTTATGTTCTATGACAAGCTCTTTGACGAACTTCTGAAATATGGAATAGAGCCTGTGGTAACCCTTTCCCATTTTGAAATGCCTTATCATCTGGTGAAGAATTACGGCGGCTGGAAAAACCGGAAGGTGATTGATTTTTTTGTGAAATATTCCCTTACAGTCATGGAACGGTATAAAGATAAGGTGAAGTACTGGATGACCTTCAATGAAATTAACAACCAGAAAAATTACAAGTACCCTTTGTTTGGCTATACCTGTTCCGGAGTGATATTTAACGACGATCCTCATCCGGAGCAGTGCATGTACCAGGTGGTACATCATGAACTGGTTGCCAGCGCCCTGGTGGTAAAGGAAGGGCACAGGATCAATCCGGATTTCAAAATCGGCTGTATGATGGCCTGTGTTCCGCTGTATCCGTATTCCTGCAATCCCGAGGATATGATGTATTCTGTGGAAGCCATGCATGATCGGTATCTGTTCGGGGATGTGCATGTGAGGGGATATTATCCCTCATATGTATGGCCGGAATGGGAGCGCAAAAACATTCATGTGAAGATGGAGCCTCAGGATGAAAGGATTCTCAGGGAGGGGACGGTGGATTATGTGGGATTGAGTTACTATATGACGAATGCCGTAAAGGCGGGCGCCGTGTCGGAAGGAAACGGACTGGACGGGTTCCCGGGAAGTGTGCCGAACCCTTATGTTAAGGCCAGTGAATGGGGCTGGCAGATTGATCCCGTGGGACTGCGCTACGCGCTGAACCTGCTGTACGAGCGTTATCAGATCCCCCTTTTTATTGTGGAAAATGGTTTTGGAGCCGTGGATAAAATAGAGGCGGACGGGAGCATCCGTGACGATTACCGTATAGAATATCTGAAAGCGCATATTGAAGAAATGAAGAAGGCCGTCATACAGGACGGCGTGGATTTGATAGGCTATACACCCTGGGGATGTATTGACTGTGTATCGTTTACAACAGGAGAGATGAAAAAAAGGTACGGTTTTATCTATGTTGATAAAGACAATGAAGGGAACGGAACGCTGGAGAGGAAGAAAAAGAAGTCCTTTTCCTGGTATAAGAAGGTGATTGAAAGCAATGGAGAGGATTTGGATTTCTAAGCTGTAAGCGCCGCCGCGCTGCTGGAATATCTGCGCGGAACAGATAAAAGAAAGTCGAATGTCCGTCATAAGAGGAAAACGGACGGAATAATAATGGAGTATATCTGACTGAGGCAAAAACTCACAGATATACTCTTTTTTCTTTTCAGATACTCTTATTTTTTTGAACAAATAACCGATAGAAATAATAGAGTGTAACAAACGGAGACAGGAGAGGGGAGGGACTGCTCATTATGATTAGAGCCGAGTCTTGTCAATTTGGAAAAAACCTGTATATGTATCCCGGTGAAAGATCGGCGGATACCTTAAAACAGACGGAACTTCCTTTATCGTTCAATGACAGAGTCAAGACAAAAGACGTCATGCGAAGCAGTGTACCCGCAAACGGGGAAAGCGGGCTCAAAACCTCTGATGCGTTGAAAGAAGAGGAATATATCCGATATCTGGAATCCTTTTTTCCCGGAAGGAGTATTTCTGTTGCAGATTTATCGGGGAAAGAAAGCATAAAGGATTATGCCCTTTCCCATAAGGGCAGCTTCCAAATCGTCATATCCAGGGAAACGCTGGAAAGAATGCAGAAGGATCCGGAATTTGAAAAAAAATGTATGGAAGCCCTGAAATCCGCAAGGCAGGAGCAGGCGGGAAAACTCGGAAAGCTCCCGTCCCAGGGAAAACATCTCCTGGGCTGCGGACTGGTATTGGATAAAGACGGGGAGGTCACCCAATGGGTACTTTCCCAGAAGGATATACAGCCGAAGCCGGTATCCAATAGTTCCGGCATCAGGAATGTGGGTAAGGAGGATGGTTCTTATTTCCGCATAAGGACGGAAAAAGGGACTATGACGATAGAAAAGAAAAAGCTGAGGTATGTACCGGCGAAGGATCTGGTGAAAATTGCCAGGGCGGGGAACCGTCAGGCGGTCCGCAGGACGATATCCGGAATCCAGGCACAGATAAACCAGCTGAAATCAGGAAGCGGAGACAGAAGGACAAAGGCCGTACTGGTAAAGCAGGCGGAACAGGTTCTGCTGAAGGCAAAGCTGAAGGATAAGCTTCTTAAAAAAGAAGAAATACTGCAGCTGCAGCAGAAAAAAGCGGCAAAAAAAGCGGAATATGAAAAAAGCCTCCGTCTTAAGCTGCTTCTTAAAAAGAAGCGCGAGGGACGTAAGGTCAGGGAATATGGGCAAATCAGAGATTATTATGAAACACCGCAGGAACGAAGGCTGGAGAAAGAGCTGGAAAAATATGAAAACAGCGTGGAAACGGATACTACCTGCCAGGATCAAAGTTATGGATCATATGGGGCGGCAGCAGGTATGGGTCCGTCAGCCGGAGGCGCTGATATTTCGATGGCAGGCGGCATATTGGATATAACGGTTTAAAACCGTAAAAGAGGCGGACGGACAAAACGCCTGCAATTTGTTTCAGGAGGATTATGTATGAAGATATACGCCGCCAGGCAGCCTGTTTTTGATTCGACCGGGAAATTATTCGGTTACGAATTCTTATACAGGGACAGCGACCGTAATGAATTTAACATGGAGATAGACGGCAGTATGGCGACCTGTCTGTTGCTTTCCAATATGCTGAGCGAGTTTGGGCTGGAGAATCTTACCGGTGGCGTGTATGCTTTTGTCAACCTGACGCAGGAGCTTCTTCGGAACGAATACATCAGTATTATGGATCCCAAGCATTTCATAATAGAAATATTGGAAGATATTAATGATGATTCCAATCTGGAATCCACACTGGCAGCATTCCGGGAAAAAGGATATGTCTTTGCCATGGATGATTATACAGGGGAAGATAATAAGGACAGGCTCATATCGGTTTCGGATATCCTCAAGGTGGATTTCCGGCTGACAGATAAGAAGGTACAGACAACAATTGCGCAGAAATATAAGGATTCCAAGATTCTGCTGGCAGAAAAAATAGAAACAGAGGAAGAACAAAAATGGGCCGTGGATAACGGCTATTCCCTTTTGCAGGGGTATTATTATTCCAAACCGGTCCTGCTGTCCAAGGAAAAAACAGAAATTGCACTGACAACCTATATGCGTCTGCTTAAGGAATTTTCCAAGCCTGATACGGATTTCACCAAGCTGGCGGAGATTATTATGATGGATGTAAATCTGTCCTATAAATTCCTGATGAGGGTGAACACCCTGCAGTATGGAGGGAAATACCGGGTAAAAACGGTGAAGCAGTCTTTGGTGCGTATGGGGCTCATTGAAGTGAGGAGATGGACCTTAGCCATATTGCTGAGCGATGTATTCGGCAAAAAGGATAATGAAACTGCAAAACGCGCGCTGATAAGGGGTGTTTTTGCAGAAAAACTGGTTAGTCTGATGAAACGGGGAGATTTGCAGGAGGAAGCCTACCTGGTAGGTATGTTCTCCACAATAGATATTACCGTCCGTGATAACCTTGAGAGTCTTTTGAAACAGATCAAGGTTTCCGATGAATCAAGGGAAGCCTTGTTTTTCCGAAGCGGAATCCTGGGTGAGGTGCTGAATTTTGTGGAAGATTACGAAACCGGAAGATGGGATAAGCTGAATGAGTTCATGAGGAAAAACAAGCTTAAGCAGAGCAAAATCTCATATGTTTATTTTGAGGCCGTAAAATATGCCGAAATTATGTTTGAGGAATACGGAAGAGGAGGCATAGGAGATTATGGTTCCTTCATGCAGAATAAGAGTCCGCTGATAGAAATGCTGAATAAGCAGCGGAGCAGAGAAATGAAGGAAGGGGAAGCGGACAAATGATTTCAGGGAGAGTTTTTCCGGAATATATGAAGGAAATATAAATCTTATATGAAATATACTTTATTTTTTTAACATATGCGCCGATAAAATAAAATAAGACCGCTTAGGGTGGTGAAAGAGTTCAACAGAATACACTGGAGTGACAGGAGAAAGGGATATGGAGATGGATGGAACTGAAAAACTTATGAATGAAGAAGCTGCTCTGTCCGAAGAATTGGGAAGCAAGTATCTGACCTATTTTACAGACGGACAGCTCTTTGGAATTCCGATAGCGGATGTGGTACAGATTATAGGAATGCAGAAAATAACTGAGATTCCGGAGTTCCCGGAATATGCAAAGGGGATTATTAATCTGAGAGGAGAGATCATACCTGTTATCGATGTCAGAATCAGGCTTTATAAACCGGTTATAGAATATAGCGACCGCACCTGTATCATTGTGACGGATGTGAGGGGAAGCTATTTCGGATTTGTGGTGGAACAGGTGGATGAAGTGGCGGAAATCCCGGATGAACTGATTACACAGCCTCCCCGTATGGGAAATGACGCGGCGGCCCGTTATCTGACTGGGGTTGCCAAGGTGAAGGATAAAATTGTTTTACTTATGGATATCAAGAAGCTTCTGGGAGAGCAGGAATTTGAGAGCCTTGCACAGACAGCATACCAGAGCGAAATATAGTTAAGGAGAAAGCACAAATGAGAAACTTAAAAATAGGACAAAAATTATCCATTACATTCGAGGTTATTCTTATCTTGCTTCTTGTCACGGTAGGTGTTGCAATTTACAGCCTCAGCAGCCTTTCAAGCAGTTTTACGGATTTCTATTCGGTTGGATATCAGGTGTCGCATAAGGCGACTGATATGCGCAGGACAATACAGTCTGCGATTCAGGATATCGCTTTCGGCATGCTGGAAACAGATCAGCAGAAAGCACAGGATTATTTTGCAGAGGCAGACACAGAAATGCAGATTCTGAAAGAAGAATTTGATTATATGGAGAAGAATTACCGCGGCGATAAGAGCGACGTCGCGAAGGCGCTGGAGATTATGAATTCCAGCGTACAGTACAGAACTGAGGTGCAGAATCTGGCAACACGGGGCAGAAATGAGGAAGCGGTGGAAGTGTTCTTTAACAGCTATAAGCCTCTGTTGATGGAGGCACAGGATCTGTTGGAAAAGATGGATAATTACACCACCAATCTTGCGGCAGATGATTATGAAGCTTCGATGTCTGACAAATCGGCAACCATGGTTCTGCTGATTATTATATCTGCTGTGGCTTTACTGACAACCATTATTCTGGCTGTGGATGTTACCCGCAGAATCACCAAACCGATAAAAGAGATTGAGGCGGCGGTAAAGGAGATGGCAGGAGGAAACCTGGATGTTACCATCGCATATGAATCAAGGGATGAGCTGGGAAGTCTGTCAAACAGTGTACGGGAAATGACAGGCAGGCTGAAAGCCATTATTTCGGATGAAGCTTATGTCCTTGGAGAACTGGCAACCGGCAATTTCAATGTCTTGTCTAGAATGGCAGACAGTTATGTTGGTGCATTCCAGGGGATTCTGGAAGCCATGAGAGGTATTAAGAAGAGTCTTAACGAAACACTGCGTCAGATTAACCAGTCCGCCGATCAGGTGGCGAGCGGAAGTGAGCAAGTATCTTCCGGCGCCCAGGCTTTGTCACAGGGAGCCACGGAACAGGCTTCTTCCATTGAAGAACTGGCTGCTACCATCAATGAGATTTCCGAGCAGGTTAAGAGCAATGCGGAGAATGCGATGGATGTCAGCGCGAAAGCGGTGCAGACAGGTAAACAGATGGCGGAAAGCAATGGCCAGATGCAGGAAATGATCGCGGCTATGGAAGAAATCAGCAATTCTTCCAATGAAATAGGAAAGATTATTAAAACAATTGAAGATATCGCATTCCAGACGAATATTCTTGCACTGAATGCAGCTGTGGAAGCAGCGCGCGCAGGCAGTGCCGGAAAAGGGTTTGCGGTTGTGGCAGATGAGGTGCGTAACCTTGCGAGCAAATCGGCAGATGCTTCCAAGAGTACGGCGGCTCTGATAGAGGCTTCCCTGAAGGCTGTTGAAAACGGGACCAGGATAGCAGGACAGACGGCGGACTTCATGACGGAAGTAGTGGAAGGAACCAAGGTTCTTACCGAAACCATTGATAAGATCTCCGAAGCATCCAATGCACAGGCAGCTTCCATTAATCAGGTAACACAGGGTGTGGATCAGATTTCCAGTGTTGTCCAGACAAATTCTGCAACGGCTGAGGAAAGCGCCGCTGCAAGCGAGGAGCTTTCCGGACAGGCACAGATCCTGAAACGTCTGGTAGGAAGATTTACTTTGCAGGATGACGGAACGGCAAACACTGGTTTCATTACAGGATGTGAGGTGAATAACTACAATACTGTGCCGGGAGGAGCGGCAGCCGTAAGCTCCTTTGATAACAGCAAATACTGATTGGAGTATGAGTCAAAAAGCTCACATAAGTTTAGGGTAATGGAACAGAATGTATAAAACGGAGGGTAAATGAATGATTAAGAACCTGAAAATAAGAGTGAAATTAATGGTTGCTTTCGCGATTGTGGTGACCTTATGTACGGCTATGATGATTTACACCATGTCAAAGATGGAGAAGGTAGGTAAACTGACTGATCAGCTGTATCAAAGCCCGTTTACCGTCAGTACGCAGAGCAGCATGATACAGGCGCAGCTGCAGAGAATGGGACGGGGCATGGTTGAAATGTGCCTGTATGAGGATTCTTCCTATTTTGATGATGTAATAGAAGCGGGCGATATAATCGCAGAAAGCCTGCCTGTTATCCAGGAGCGTTTTTTGGGAGAACAGCAGCTGATTGGAAAGGTATCCCAGGATCTGGAGAAGCTGGAGGCTCTGTCGAAGGAGATCAATCAGTTCATTTTGAACGAAAGAGCAACTGAAGCGCAGCAGAAGCTGATGGCAGAATACAAACCTATTTTTGAATCAACGCTGGACGATGCACAGAAGATTGTGGATAATTCAATGAACAGGGCGATGGAATTCAATAATAATGCCAGCGCAACCCTGAAAAGCTCAAGCAACCTGGCGCTTATCCTGATGATTATACTGGATATCCTGTGTGTGGTGATTGCTATTACGCTTTCCAGAGCGATCTGCCGACCGGTTCTGCAGATCAGGGATGCCGCAAGTAAGCTTGCAGCCGGCTCTCTGGATATCAAGGTGGACTATTATTCCAAGGATGAGCTGGGTATTCTGGCGGAAGCCTTCCGGGAAATGAGCGCTTACATAAAAGCGGTTATCAAAGATGTTGATATGCAGCTGGGCGCAATTGGCAAGGGTGATTTTACAGTTATGCCTCAGGCGGATTATGTGGGCGACTATGTTCCTATTAAGGAAGCGATTATAAGCATTACAGACAATCTGTCAAGGACGCTGAACCAAATCAATCAGTCATCCAGCCAGGTATCGGCAGGAAGCGAGCAGGTTTCTTCAGGCGCTCAGGCGCTTTCCCAGGGAGCTACCGAACAGGCCAGCTCTGTGGAAGAACTGGCGGCTACCATTAATGAAATATCCACCCAGATAAGGGAAAGCTCTGAAAATGCCCGTCACGGCAATGAACTGGCGGAGGATGCCGGTGTGAAGATTGAGGAAGGCAATCATCAGATGCAGGAAATGATTGATGCCATGGGTGAAATCAGTGAAAAATCAGGCCAGATCAGTAAAATTATCAAAACGATTGAAGATATTGCATTCCAGACCAATATTCTTGCACTGAATGCTGCCGTTGAAGCGGCCCGTGCCGGTGTGGCAGGCAAAGGCTTTGCTGTTGTGGCGGATGAGGTGCGTAACCTTGCCAGCAAGTCAGCAGAGGCGTCAAAGAGTACGGCAGCGCTGATAGAAGGTTCTATCCATGCGGTGGAGAGAGGGACTAAGCTGGCGGATGCTACGGCACATACCCTGACGGAAATCGTGGATAATGCGAAGAAGGTAGTGGTGGTTGTGGATAATATTTCACAGGCAGCCAGCGAACAGGCATCAGCTATTGCCCAGGTTACACAGGGAATTGATCAGATTTCCAGCGTTGTCCAGACTAATTCGGCTACCGCTGAGGAAAGTGCCGCTGCTAGTGAAGAGCTTTCCGGACAGGCACAGATGCTGAAGAATCTGGTGAGCCAGTTCAGGCTGAAGCAGCTGGGCGGAGAGTCCTATGCAATGGAAAATGAGTTATACGACAGCCCGATCAATGATTACAGCAGTCAGCAGTCAGCATCCTATTATGATTCCAAATATTGATTCTCTTATTAATAGCTGATATATAAACAGTAAACCGCGTTCTCTGCAGAGAGAACGCGGTATTTTTATGTCCAAAAAGCGAAAATTCATTCATCGCGCACGCAGGAAAAAGTGTATAAATCTGTCATAATTTCCCGGAGTAAGCATATATTTATATTATATTGACACGAAAGGAGAGGTTCAGAATGAAAAAAGATGATAACAAGAAAAGTAGAATGGGACAGGCTATGGGGATTCTGCATATTACAGGGTATATCGTGGCGGCTGCAGCCGTTATGGTATTTCTTTCAATCCTTTGCTATGCCTTTGTCAAAGATGAAAATCTGATAGGGGAAAGCGCGGAAAGCAGGCTGCAGCTCATGCTGTATGCATTCGGATGGCTGCTGGTCCTGCTGACGATAATATTGTGCGGAACGTGGATCCTGCTCACTTTTATGAGGGCTTTTATGGATGTGATAGGTTCGGTATTTGATGAAAACAGGAAGATAGATGTGAGGAATCCGTCTTTTCTGAAGATGTTGAGTATCTTTTTGTTTATCCTGATTGCCGCGTACCTGGTGCTTCCCGGAGAAAGGTTCGACGGGTGGCTGGCCCTGTTTGAAAACGCGGGAGGCCTGACAGTGCCGCTTCTGGCAGCCGCAGCACTGGCGGCAGGCTATGTGGGGGTACATGTGATATACAAGCTGCTGGAGGCCTTTATCAATAAGGAAAGCGGGCTGAAAAAATATATGGACCGGGCAGCCCGCATAATAATGGGAATGGCCGGGGATTTGCTTTTATGTCTGCTGCAGTTCGTAAAGTTTGTGCCGGAATTTATGAACTGGGGATATGATTTAATCCGTGCGGATGATGAGGAGGAAATGGATGAGGAGATACAGGAGGAACTGGGATGAACCGGATAAAGAAAAAAGAAACGGAATTCTGGAATTTTATTAATATATGTTCTGTCTTTCTGGCTTTTATTTCCCTGTATACTACGGCAGAGGGCATGAACCGCTTCTTTTTCAGGGAGGACAGGATCCATGGCTATCTGATATCCCTGGCGGTTCAGGGGATACTGCTTTCCCTGAACCTCCGGCTGCCCAGATATCTGATGGGAAAAGCCCTGCCCGCAAAGGTTTGTGCCATAGGGCTGTATGTTTTCACTGTTTTGTGGTCATCCGGCTTCAGCTACATATTTATGTCCAATGTTATTTATCAGGATACCTGGATGAAGGATGCCCAGATAGAGATGACAGGCCTTTATCAGGAAGGGAAACAGAAACTGACGGTACAGGCGGGAGAAGCCATGGAAAAGGCTGTTGGGGAGGTCCTGGGGGATGTGACCGCTTTTAAAAGCAGGGCGGTACAAAATGACGGAACAGTCCTGACTGCGGGTACTTCGGTGGAGTATCAGAATTATCTTCCTCTGTTTGCGGAGGATCCCCGTATGCTGCAGGCTATTTATGCCCTGCAGGAAGGAAAAAGCGCATCCGGGGAGGTCTCCGTCATTCTGGATACGCTAAAAGAAAAAGAAGAGACCTTGACCGGGGAACTGGAGTCGGTTACGCAGAAGCTGGAGGAAACGGACAACAAGCTCTCCCAGCTGGATCAGCAGAGGACGGAGCTGATTGACAAACGGACGAAGGTTGCCGCAGGCTCGGACGCCCATAGCAGCTATACCGACTCTATCAATGAGAAAACGGAAAGCATTCGTTCCCTGAAGGATGAAAAAGAAAATGATGCGAAGGAAGCGCAGGAAATCCGGGACAGGCTCCGTGCGGTGCAGTCCATGCTGTCCGCCGGACAGCTGACACAAAACAGTGCGTCCGGGCAGACGGATCAGGACTTTGCGGGAATTATGGCCCAGCTGGGGAGTTCGGAACCGGATCTCGAGGAAATAGGGCGGATGACCGATAATATCTATGCCACCCTCGTCGGCGGAACCCAGGCAGGCCAGAATATGGAAGGATATGAACAGCTTCTGGAGGACTATCTGAAGCTGCGTTCAGATTTGGGAACCGCCTCGGATATCAGAGGGGTTATCGCCTGGCTGGAAGAGGAAGACACTGTTGCGGAAGAAACAGAGAGGCTTGTTAAAATGGACGGCGGCGAGGAAGGGCTGAATCTGTGGAGAGAGAGCTGGAACCAGGCACTGACAGGGCTGAAAAGCCAGGTACTGCTCATCCCTGAGGATATAGACGTAACGGATACGGCACAGACAGGGAAAAAGGCGGAACAATGGAAGAAGGAGAGGGAAAAACTGCTGGGAGGCATTACGGGGATGCAGAGAAATTATCTGCTGGAATTAAACGATGTGGAAAAGGCAGGTAACTATCTGTTCGGAAGCTTTCCGGCCATGGCATGGTTTTCTCTGTTGTTTGCCGTTTATCTGGATACTGCGCCCATGCTTCTGGCTGTGTTCAAGTATTGCAGTGCAAAGCGGGTAAAAGAAGACGGGAAAGAGAAAACGAAGAGCATGGTTTTCAGGACGGCCGTCGGAGCCGGCTGTATGGCATTTGTGATACTTAATTCCATCATTCTTATGAGATTTTTCTGACTGACATAACGGCGGAAATACACAGAAAACGCGGGGAAAATACCCCGCGTTTTTTGTGCTGCGGCAGGCTTTAAAAAAATATTATTTTTTTTCTAAAAATACTAAAAAAACTTAATTAATTAAAAATCATGACGATATAGTATTTGAACACAGTTGGATGAACTTGTTCCCAAGTGTTTATCTGGCAATGGCGCGCCAAAGAAGTTCATTGTTTCAGGTGGAAACTATTGTTTCACACCACACTAATTCTAAGGGAAAAGGATTTCCCTTACATAATTACATGGAGGTATATTTATGAGAATTCAACACAACATCGCAGCATTAAACTCTTACAGAAACCTTAGCGGAAACAACAATGCTGTATCAAAGAACCTTGAAAAACTGTCTTCCGGTTACAGAATCAACCGTGCAGGTGATGATGCCGCTGGTCTGGCTATCTCTGAAAAGATGAGAGCACAGATTACCGGTCTGAAGACAGCACAGAAGAACGCCAACGATGGTATCTCTCTTGTTCAGACAGCAGAAGGCGCTCTTACAGAAGTTCATTCCATGCTGAATCGTATGGTTGAGCTGGCTGACCAGTCTGCAAACGGAACCTATGACAACAAGGTTGACCGTGCAAACCTGCAGAAGGAAATGGATTCCCTGAAATCTGAAATCGACCGTATTTCTGAAGGAACCAACTTTAACGGAATTAACCTGCTGGATGGCTCTCTGAGCGGAACCAAGGCAGGCGGCGGGATGACAGGTGCTTCTATTGCCAATTATAAGGCATCTACTGCTACCATAACTGGAGGTAATGCGTCTGCTGCAGTTTTCACGTCAAAGGATAAAGTGGTTGTAGATGGTACTGAAATAGAAGTTGATTGGGGAGTTCTTAGCACAGAAGAACGAGCAGCACTTACTAAGGATTGGGGAACTACCCCTACTGCAGCTGATACTAAAAAAGCAGCAGAAATTATGCAGAAGACGATTAATGATGCTATTGATAAATACAATACCCAGTATGGGGCTTCTGTAGCTAATATTACAGTTAAGGCAGGTGCTACTGCTGGTGACTTTACACTGACCAGCGGACAGAAAGATGGTAATTCGCTTGTAACGATTAAGACTAATGCTACCAGCGTTTTGGGTTTGACATTTGGTGCTACAGCAGCTGATAAATCAACTGGAACTCCTGTGGTTACTATGAAAAATGTTGAAACTGATTATAATGGCAGTTTCACAATGACAATTGATGGTGAGGATTATGCTATTTCAATTGCGGGACTTTCAGCAGGTGATGGTGATGCAGCGGTGGTTACAGCACTGAATAATGCAATTGCTCAAACTTTAGCTGATTATGATACAGCAAAAGGCAATACAGGTGATGATGTTGTTGCGGGTAAAATTAGTGCAAAATTAAATGCGAACGGTCAGTTGGAATTCACCAATACCAGTGGCAAGAAAATTGGTTTCTCTGATAAAGACGGCGGTACAACTGCTGCAAATCTGGGAATTTCCACCGAGGGCAAGAACAGCATGAACGGCGGCCTTACCCTTCAGATTGGTGATACTGCAGCAGATTTCAATCAGCTGACAGTTTCTGTTGGTGATATGAGCTCCAACTCTCTTGGAATCGGCGGAATCAGCATTGCTACACAGTCCGGAGCAAAAGCGGCTGTAGATAAGATCAAATCCGCTATCAACTCTGTATCTTCCACCCGTGGTGATCTGGGTGCTATCCAGAATCGTCTGGAGCACACCATCAACAACCTGGGTGTAACTACAGAGAACATGACCGCAGCAGAAAGCCGTATCCGTGACGTTGACATGGCTGATGAGATGATGTCTTATACCAAGAATAATATCCTGGTTCAGGCTTCTCAGGCTATGCTTGCTCAGGCTAATCAGCTGCCTCAGGGTGTTCTTCAGTTATTACAGTAATATCAGTCATAATATATTGCATTTTAATCAGTCATAATATATTACATTTATATCAGTCATAATATCAAATTACAGTTTAATCAGTCATAAGTTATACGACAGTTTAATCAGTCATAATGATATACCTGTATCATCTGTAAAATTAAGGATGAGCGCTGCCTGGCAACAGGCAGGCAGCTATCACAGGCGTTCCATAGCCAGGCTGGAACGCCTGTTTTAGTGTTTAACGAACTGCAGCATAAAGAGTAACAGAAGAAAAGGAATACTCCTCCGGACGAATTGTACCGGAGGAGTATTCCTTTTCTTTTCTTCTTATATATGCCGCATTACAGCTTCTGCAGAACAAATTCTATCGTTCCTTCTTCTTCGATCCGGCGCCGGCTGATAATATCGAAACCAAGGATATCTTTCAGGTATTCGATGCCCTGCGGGAATAAAAAAACGTTCGTACCTGCCGATTCCGGAAGGGGAGTGCCCTTCATAACCAGCTTCAGAAGGTCAACGCCCAGATTCCTTACTTCAAACCATAAGATACCTGAGTCATCCAGGTAGTATAACGCATTTTCCAATAACTTTTTTAAATCTGCGGAACGGCCGGGATGCTCAATGAGGACGGCCTGAAAGCAGCCCTTTAATTCTTCTGAGAAAGAACGATCCTCCAGCTGTTTCAGGGAGCACCTCTGAATGATATAATTGTTGTCATCCAATGCAGATGTAAAGGCATTGTTATTTTCGCCTGCAAACAGCAGAAAACCGCCCTTCATATGCTCCTTTACCACCTCAGCTATACGGATATATCTGTTGGAGCCTGTATCGGCGTCAGCCGGTACGGGGAAAGGATAGGGTGAATTTTTTACCGCATAGCAGTTCAGACAGCCGGGACACTGCATCCACAAACGGGAAACAGAGGCAGAACCATCCGAACCGCCGGTATTACGGTAGAAATAGGCGGTATAAAAGGGATTCCCGGGCTTATCGCAGACAGGACACCTCTGTGACTCGGCAGTCCACAGCATTTGTATGGTTCTGAGGACAGAAGTATGCCAGTGGCTTACGATGGATGCGAAATCCCCGGAATACAGATATAAATCGTTTTCAACGCAGGATCGGAAAAGCCGGGTCGCCTGTATGGCAGAGTAGGCTTTGAAAGATTCCAGGCTCGCCTCAAGTGTGTTCAGGCCGGTAACAGTATCCTGCTTCAGAAAGTGATCTTCACTATATTCGTTCAAATGTTCAGCGCTCTCCGCGATAGTTTTGCATAAGGCAAACATCATGGATAAATGCTTTTTCCCTTTAACAGACATTCTTATATCTCCGGTATTTTAGTTTCCATCAAATCTTTCATGCCGGGAAGATCCGGCAGGGTATCCTTTTTTAATTCCTCCACAGCCTTTGTCATGGAACATTTTCCGTCAAAGACAGCGCTTTCATCCATGATCAGGGTTTTCGTCAGAATATCACCATATAATTTGCCTGTGGAAAGGATCTCGGCTTTTCCCCTGACTTTGGCATTTCCGGTGAGTTCACCGCCCAGGGTGAAATTTTCGGCGGAAATGTTCCCCTTAATCAGGCCTTTTTCACTGACAACCACTTTGCTGTCAGAGATGACATCTCCTTCAATCACCCCGTCCACACGAAGCAGAGTCTTGCAGTGCAGAGTCCCTAAAATCCGTGTGCCTTCACCGATGATCGTATCAATACGTTCTACCGGCTTGGGGACGGGAACGGGGGCAGGCTCCGGTTCAGCCGCCAGGGAAGGAAATTCTGTTTCCGGTTTCGGTTCATTAGAAGGTTTTCCAAACATCATAATGTATACTCCTTTGCTTAGTTGATTAAAATAAGTTGAAAGGATAAAAAGAAAGCTATCCTTTTATTTCAAGTACATCCTCGGGATCGATATAGTTTCCGTTCCATGTGACACGGAATTCCATATGCGGCTCGCCGTTTTCATTGAGAGCCCCTGTCAGGGCCACCGTCTGTCCCGCGGCAACGGTTTCCCCGGCATTTACCCTGAGCTCCTTGTTGTAACAATAATGGGTAATATAACCGTTCCCATGGTCAATACGCACGGTCAGTCCCGTCTCTTCATCTTCACCGGCAAAAAGTACGGTACCACTTTCCGCAGCTATGACATCCGTATCCTGTTCCGTGCCCAGGTCCAGCCCGTAGGAGTAGGCGCTGCTGCCGTCTGAAGCGGCATAGGGGCCGTAGGTATGCAGGATAACGCAGCTGCTGGTCAATGGATAAATTGCGGTAAAGGATGCGGAAGGAACGGTCTCCTCCTGTATGTCCGAAGCGGATTCCTCAGTCTCTGCGGCAGATTCTTCCGTGGATTCGGCACTTCCGTTCTGTGACAGAAGGTTTTCTTCCAGCTGTGACAGCTGCTCCAGATTGGAGGTCAGTTCCTTTTGCAGGGCCTTGTTCCTTTCATTTGTAACCCGCAGCTGATTGCCGATAAAAAAATAGCAGAAAGCGGTGACAATAACTGCAGCCCCGAAAAAAATGTGTCTGAATCTGATACGAAACCGGCGGGAAGGTTTTCTGTTCCTCACCGGCTCTGCCGTTCCAGGGGTGATTTCATATGAAATAATTTTCTGGTATTCTTCCAGAGCCTCCCGGCGTTTTTGTTTCCGTTCCTGTTCGAGATCTTCCATGTGAGCAGTCTCCTGTAAAGGCATATATAAGTTAAATATTCTATTATATATCGGCATAAAATGCGGGAAAATAAATGAATAACAGATTTTTTGAAATTACTTATTTTTTATTTGGATCATCCGATATATAAATTACAGTTTCAGGAAAAAATCACACTATAAAAAAGAAGAGAATGATTGCGTATGTTTAAGAATGTTAAGAAAAAAACAGTTGTTATTATGATGGCCATTATCCTGCCCGTTGCGGCAGCGGCATTGGTCTGCACCTTTCTGGTGGTAAAAAAGGACGAGAAGGAAAAGCCGGTGCTTCCGCCGGAATATTATTTTGCCAAGGCGGATGAGCTTTCTTCTGTTACGGATATTGTAGGGGAGAGGAGCTTTGAAGATCTTTCTCCCAGAGAGGAAGCTTCCGGTTCCACGGATGGGACAGGAGAAACACAGATACAGGAATCCTCAGAGGAAGGAAATACGGAAGCAGCGACGGCAGAAGAACCCGGAAACACGGATAAAGAGGGTCTTTCCGTGGAAAAGTACAGATATATTGCCGGTGAGAATACACCCACAGATGTGAAGGAGTATATCGCTTACCTCACGGAGAAAAAGAATTTCATTGATCTGACACAGGAAGAGGACGAGGAGGAGCCGGAGGAAGAGAAGAAAACCTATACCTATAAGCTTGCGGGCCCTTCCCATGATTCCGACGCTTATCTGGAGATTATTATTGAAGCGGAGGATGACAGCTTCACGGTGACGGCCCTTAAGAAAGGGGAAGCCTGGAACAGTTACGTCACACAGCTGTGGGATGAGGAAAAGAAAAGGAACCGGCAGAAAACCCCGGAAGAGCCTAAAAGCACAATGCAGATTGCGGAAGAAAAAGTGCGTTCCATGAGCCAGGAAGCCCTGAAGCTTCAGGAACCGGTGGATACCTATTCCTTTGTATGCACTCCGGGATTAATCAAGCTGGAAGACAAAGATTTCTACAGAGTGTCCGCATATAAAAAGAAGGAAAACGGCACCATGATCTATGAATGCGCTTATCTGGTGGAATGCGCTTCCAGAAAGGTGTCTTATAAATATAATTACGTGACGGAAGAAACCGAGCTTTTAGAATAAACGGAGAGAAATTCCGCCTTAAATGAGAGGTAATGGAAGGTATGGACAGAGAGGAAGCCGGGAAAAAGGAACTGCCCAAAGAAGCCGTATTTGCTCTGGATATTGGAACGCGGAGTATTATAGGGATGCTGGGCTTTGTGGAAAAGGATAAATTAAGGATTACCGCCGTAGAAAGAGCCGAGCATTCCAAAAGGGCTATGGTGGACGGACAGATTGAAGATATCAGGGAAGTCGCCCGCCTTGCAGGCCAGGTGAAGGAAGCGCTGGAAGAAAAAAGCGGCTACAGGCTGGATCATGTATTTGTGGCGGCCGCAGGACGTGCTCTGAAGACGGAAACTGCCTCCTTTGAAATGGAATTCCCGGGAACGGAACGTATCAGCGAGGAGATAATCAGCCGGCTGGAGGCCGGGGCCGTGAGTGAAGCCCAGAAAAATTTCCTGGAGAGGGAAAATGACCGGGATAAGCAGTTCTTTCTGGTAGGCTATACAGTTTCCCAATATTATCTTGATGGCTATCTGATTTCCAGCCTGGTGGATCACAAGGGAAAGAAAATTAAAGCAGATATTGTGGCAACCTTCCTGCCAGGAGAGGTTGTGGAAAGTCTTTACTCAGCCATGAACCAGGCAGGAATGGAAGTGGCGGGCCTGACTCTGGAGCCGATTGCGGCAATAAATGTGGCGATTCCGGAAAAACTGAGGCTGCTGAATCTGGTTATGGTGGATATCGGGGCGGGAACCTCGGATATTGCTGTCTGCCGCGACGGGAAAGTAGTGGGTTATACCATGGCTACGCTTGCGGGTGACGAAATCACGGAAAGCATTATGAAGAAGTGCCTGGTGGATTTTGATACAGCGGAGATGATTAAAATACAGCTGGGAGATAAAAAGGAAGTTGTTTTTACGGATATCCTGGGATTTGAACACAGGGTTCCCACGGAACAGCTCCTGGAAACGCTGGAGGATGCCGTATCAAGGCTTGGCAGGGAGATTGCCGACAGGATACTGGAGGTAAACGGAGGAGCGCCGTCTGCGGTATTCCTGGCGGGAGGAGGAAGCAGGATGAACGGGCTGATGGAGCAGATAACAGGCAGCCTCGGCCTGGATGCAGCCCGTGCTTCGGTGGCGGGCCGTTATTTTTCCATACATGCCTTTTCTGATATCTGCAATATAGAGGATCCAGAGTATGCGACACCGCTGGGAATCGCTGTATCCGCAGGGCTGAACCTGATAAATGACAGCTTTTCCGTAACCTTGAACGGAAAGCAGGCCAAGCTGTTCAGCAACGGAACCCTTCATATATCGGATCTGCTTATGATGAACGGTTATACCTATGGGGATTTAATGGGCCGCTCCGGCAAGAGTATCGTGGTTACGGTGGACGGTGTACGAAGGATTTTTTACGGAACGCCTGCGGAACCCGCAGTCCTGAAGCTGAATGGGGAAGAGGCGAAGATTTCGGATTTGGTACATGCGGGAGATGATATTTTATTTATCCCGGCCGTCAACGGAACGGATGCACGGGCGACGGCGGCAGACATTTATAACGAAACGGGCAGCGGCCCGGAACATTCCCCAATCATGATAAACGGGGAATATGCCGGGATGGACAGAGTGCTGAACTATGGGGATGAAATCATTACCGTAAATGCCGGGAAGAAAGAAACGCCGGCGGAAGCTGCGGCTGCGGAAGCCCCGGCGGCGGAAACCGTTCCAGAGGAAGAGGAACAGCCGTTTATCCCGGAGCCTGAACAGACAATTCAGTTTCAGCTAAACGGCAAAAATATAAGGCTTCCCGGAAAACCGGACGGCACCCCCTATTATCTTATGGATATGCTTCAGTATTCCGGGCTGGATATGGATAATATAACAGCGCCAGTTGTCCTGGAGGTAAACGGCATCAGCGCATCCTTCCAAAGGATACTGAAGGAAAATGATATCATAGCTATTTATGAAGAAAAATCAAACAGGCCTTAATCATTTATGAGATCAGCCGATATGTAAAGGTATAGATTCAGCAAGGAGGAATAATAGAATATGAATGGAATATATGGCAACTCACTGTCTCTGATGACCAAAGCACTTGACGGCTTATGGAAACGGCAGGAGGTTATATCCAATAATCTGGCGAATGTGGATACGCCGGGGTATAAATCACAATATGTAACCTTTGAAGACGCTCTCAGAAAAAGTCTTGAAAATTCTCATACAAATGGCCGTGAAGGTATTCTGAAAGCCATCGAAGTTGCTCCTATTGAGGTAAAAGAAGTGACGGGCCGTACGGAACGTCTTGATGGAAATAATGTGGATGCGACCGACGAAATGGTCGAAATGACACGTGCAACATACCAATACCAGTATTTACTAAATGCTGTAAACCATGATTTATCAAGGCTTCGCACGGTCATCAAGGGTAACTGATAAAATTTCGCAATAAAAATTATTGTAAAATTTTCAAAAACCTTTACAGTAATGTTATATGGTTGTTTAAGGTACAAGCATATTTTTAAATTTTTGGTGAAGAATAAGCAGGGGAAAGTAATTCAATGATACTGAAAAAGAAAAAGAAAGTGACGATGAGGGGTAGAAAGATGAATAAAAAATGATATTGAACTGATTGGAGGTCTACATGAAACCACATAAGCTAACGGATTCAATGATTCAGGACTATGGAAAAAATCTTTTTGAAGAAGAAAAAAGCAAGGCTACTATTGATAAATATTTAAGGGATATCCGGTCTTTTTATGAGAGCCTTCCGGATGATAAAATAGTGGACAAGAACCGTGTGATACATTATAAAATGCAGCTGACCGGAACTTATAAGGCGACAAGCGTAAATTCCATGCTGACTGCGGTTAACGGTATTTTTTCTTATTTAGGATGGACTGAATGCAAAGTTAAGCTTTTAAAGATACAAAAGAGTTCTTTTCGAAACTCTCAGCAGGACATGTCCAGAGATGATTATATAAAGCTGGTGGAAACGGCGAATCAGCAGGGAAAAGTCAGACTTGGGATGATTATCCAGACAATCTGTGCGGCAGGCATCCGGGTGAGTGAATTGAAATATATAACGGTAGAGGCTGTGAAAAGCAGCAGGGCCGTGATAAACAATAAGGGAAAAACCAGAATCATTCTGATTCCTCCGGAACTGCAGAGTGCATTGCTGACATACTGCGAGGAGCAGGAAATCTGCTCGGGAATGATTTTCTCCACACGCAGCGGGAAACCATTGGACAGAAGCAATATATGGCGGGAAATGAAAAATCTCGGCAAAAGCGCCACTGTCATGGACGAAAAAGTATTTCCGCATAATCTGCGTCATTTGTTTGCTGTAACCTATTACAAAAAAGAGAAAAATGTTGTTTATCTTTCCGATGTACTGGGGCACAGCAGCGTGGAAACAACAAGGATTTATACGAGTGTGGATGAAGCCGAACATTACAAACATTTAACCGGTCTGGGTCTTGTCTTATAACTATTTCGAGGTAAAAAAAACAACATAATATGAATTATGTTGTAGATAAATTCTTTTCATCTATTAATTTGCGTTTTCTTTTTTTAAATTCTTTTATATTATAAAGGCATATTCAAAAAAATGCAACACTAATACAAAAAATCGACATATTTTTCTCTGTTCAGTATGCAAATGCGTAAATTTCTCTTCCTTTTTTAATGCTTATTCTTTAAAAGGTACATAAATTTAACTATAAAAAGTTTATGTGTTACACCGAGCCAAAAATTTAACTCTTCATTTAGTGTTGCCATAAGCAAAAAACCCGTCCTTTTTCAGGACGGGTTTTTTTTGGAATTTTATGTACGAAAAAAAACAACATAATTCATATTATGTTGTTTTGCGTGTTTAGAACAAATAATGGAGGAGTAATATGGATAATTTTTTTATTGTTCCCATGAATCCGGTAAGCTTTCAGAATGACTTAGATTTGTCGAAAAATGAGAAAATCCTGGGGAGCAGCGGCACAGATATGTTCAGGGATATATTCCAGAGCATGATATCAGACGCGGCGGCAGCTGATACGGAGTACGAAAAGCAGAAATATCTTCTTGCCACAGGACAGATTGAGGACGCCCATTCGGTTACGATAGCCGGTTCCTATGCACAGCTGACGGTGGATATGCTTGTTTCCTTAAGAAATAAGGCGATGGAATCTTACAATGAGCTGATGCGAATGAACGTTTAAGCTGCAGTTTGTAAAAAATGAGAACAGAGAAACGGAACATAAAACCATGAATGTAAAAGAAATTATACCAAAGATTAAAGAGGCAGCCGCGAAAGTAAGCGCAAAAAGCAGAAGAGCCATTCTTATAGGTGGAGCCGCAGTACTTGTTTTCGCGGTGGTTTTTGCTGTTCTGATTAACCGTAAGGATTATACGGTACTGTACTCTGCGGTAAATGCAGAGGAGGCGACTGAAATTGTTTCAAAACTTCAGGAGTCAGGAGTCGCCTATCAATATAAAGATAATGGCGATGTTCTCGTGGATAAGAAGCAGGTGGATAAGGTCAGGGCACAGCTCGCGCAGGAGGGGTATCCCAAGAGCGGCTTCTCTTACGGCATTTTTATCGACAATGCGGGCGGCATGACTACGGATTCGGATAAGCAGACATATAAGCTTTATGATCTGCAGAACCGCATCGGAGCGACGATAGGCCTGTTTGACGGAGTGAAGGATGCCAAGGTGACCATCGCCCTGGGAGAAAAACAGAGATACGTTCTGCAGGAGGAATCCGATAATGGTTCCAGCGCTTCCGTTGTGGTGATTATGAAGGACGGAGGTTCCCCCACAAGTGAACAGGCAGCTGCCATACAGCGGCTGGTAGCCGGCAGCGTGGCAGGTATGGATATGGATAAAGTTTCTGTGTTTGACGGCAACGGGCTGGAGATAACCTCTTCCCTGCAGAAGGCAGAAGGCGAAGAGAACGGCAGCGGGGAAGAACTGGCACGGATCGTGGAAGGACAGATTACCGGAAAAGTGATGAATCTTCTGGGGGCCGTTTATGGTCCGGAAAATGTCAGGGTTTCCGTAAAGTGCAGGATCAATATGGAAAAGCTGATCCGGGAGACTTTGACCTACAGCACTCCGGATAAAATCGACGAAACGGATAAAACGGGTATTGTTTCCAAAGAAAATGTCAGCGAGCAGACGAGCGACGGTGTTGCCGGAGTCGGAGGCGTTGCGGGAGCCGAGACGAATGCGGATGTTACCCAGTATGCAGGAAATACAGGCACGGCAGGTACGAACAGCTATTACAGCTCCGAGGCGACCCGGGAATATGTGATTAACCAGGTGAAGGAGCAGGGACAGGTACCTGCGGGAGCGGTAGAGGATCTTACGATTTCCGTTGCGGTTAACGGCAAGGATCTCGGCGATCTGACAATGAACCAGCTGAAGGCGTTGATTGGCAATGCAGCCGGTATCGCCGCCGAAGCACAGAACGAGAAAATAGCGGTAGTCAGCGCTCCTTTCTACAGAGGCGAGGGCGGTTCCATGCAGACAGTGAATCCGCTGGAAAGCCTGATGGAGGAATTGAGCCGGAATCCGTTCATCTTGCTGATAGCAGCAGGGATCATTCTGATTATCATCCTGCTGGTTGTTCTGATTCTTGTCATCAGATGGCGCAGGAAAAAGAAACGGAAAAAAGCCGCGAATATACAGGAAATACCGGTTGTGGCTGTTATGCCGGACAACAATCCTGAAATTACCAAAATTCAAAATGAGAAGGCTCAGGGCCTGCGTGAGGATATCAGGGATTTCACAGATCAGAATCCTGAAATATCCGCACAGCTGCTGAAAAACTGGCTGAATGGAGGTGGAGAGAATGGCGGCTGAGAGCTCAAAAAAATTAACATCTGAACAAAAGGCCGCAGCTGTTATAGTGGCGCTCGGGGCGGATAAAGCCTCCAAGGTATATAAATATCTCGGTGAGGATGAGGTGGAAAAGCTCACCGTTGAGGTGGCTAAGCTCGGACATCTGGATGCGGATCAATCGGATGCCGCCCTGGATGATTTCTATAAAACATGTCTGACACAGAAGGTAGTGACGGACGGCGGCCTGGAATATGCCCGTTCCGTATTGGAAAAGGCCTATGGTGAAGCCACTGCAAATGAGCTGCTGTCAAAGGTGACCAAGTACCTGAAAAACCGTTCCTTTGAATTTATAAGGAAAACGGACAGCAAGAACCTGTACTCCATGCTCCAGCATGAAAGGCCGCAGACGATAGCGCTGATATTATCCTATACGGATTCCGAACAGGCGGCGCAGGTAATCGCAGAGCTGCCGGAGGATAAGAAGATACCGGTCGTGGAATGCATAGCCCGTATGGAAAGCGCTTCTCCGGAAGCTATCAAGCTGGTGGAATCACAGCTCCGCCATAAGTTCGATAATATTCTGACCACGGATTATACCGTGATCGGCGGTGTGGATTACATTGCGGATGTAATGAACCATATGGACAGAAGCAACGAAAAAGCCATTTTCGACGAAATGGGAAAAGACGATCCGGAGCTTGCAGATACCATCCGGAAGAAGATGTTCGTTTTCGAGGATATCCTCACTATGGACGAACGGTCTATACAGCGTTTTATCCGCGACTGCGATATGAAGGATATCGTTTATGCTCTTAAGAACGCCACTGAGGAGATGTCGGATCTGTTCTACAGGAACATGTCTTCCCGTATGGCAGAGACAATACAGTCCGATCTGGAAATTACAGTTAATGTAAGGCTCCGCGATATAGAAGAGGCGCAGCAGCATATCGTAAATACGATAAGGCGTCTTGAGGAAGCGGGCGAGCTGATTATAAATAAGGGTGGTAAGGATGATATCGTTGTTTAACAGTATCAATACGGAAAAAGAAGAATCGAATATCAGGCTTTTTGATTCCTATCAGGATTTTCTCGCCGCGGATCCGGTTCCGGAGCTTGAGGAGGCGCCGGAGAGCGGGGAGGAAAAGGAGGATGAAGCGGAAAGCTGGGGAGCCCTGTTTAACATGGAATATCAGCGTAAGATCCAGCAGGCCGAGGATTTGCTGAACGCGGCCCGGGAAGAAGCGGAGGTTATCCGCGGGGAAGCTTTTGAAAAAGGAGAAAAAGAAGGCTATGACGCGGGTTACGAAGCGGGAAGACAGCAGGCTTACGATGATTATATGGCAACCTATGACAAGGAATTGAACAGCCTGAAGCAGGAGATCGTCACCCTGGTTCAGGATATGGGAAATAAAAAGGATAAGGTCCTGGAGAAATACATTGATGATCTTAAGGACATATCGCTGGCTGTGGCCGAGAAAATAATACACACAAGCCTGAAATCCAGCAGCGAGATCATTAAACGGATGATCATTTCCAGTACGGAAAAACTGAAAAAAACATCCTGGGTAAAGATTTATATCGGTAAGGAAGAGCCCGGAATCAATATTCAGGGAGATGCGGAACTGATCCATGAGCTGTCTAAGCTGTCCGAAAATGTGAAGATTGTGGTCATGGAAGAAGAATCAGGAACCTGTATCGTTGAGCTTCCAAATGAAATTATCGATGTCAGCGCCGGAACACAGCTGGAGAACATCAGGGGAATTCTGGAGAACGCGCGTCTTTAACAGGAAAGCAGGGAGGAAATATGCTGAAAAAACTGCCCGGGCTGATAACGAGTTCAGAAACAGTCAGCCATATCGGAAAAATCGAAAATATAGTGGGTATGGCAATGGAAGCCTCAGGGGGTGCGGGGAGTATAGGCGATATCGTTATGATTTATAACGAGGATTTAAAGAAACAGGTTCCGGCCGAGGTGGTAGGCTTTCACGAAGATATGCTTCAGCTGATGGCTTATGACGACATGAGCGGAATCGGAGCCGGAAGCTTTGTGAGAAATACAAGGAAAAGGCTTAAGATCCCGGTGGGGGAAGCCCTTCGGGGTAGAGTGATAGATTCCATGGGCCAGCCCATGGATGACAAAGGGCCTATTGAGTCTTCCAGATACTACTATGTGGAAAGCCCGAAGATCAATCCGCTCAGCAGGCCGAGAATCGATGAAAAGCTGGATTTCGGCATTAAGGCAATTGATGGGCTCAATACGATCGGAAAGGGACAGAGAATTGGTATCTTTGCAGGCAGCGGTGTGGGAAAGAGCACGCTTCTGGGCATGATAGCCAAGAATGTCAAGACAGACATCAACGTCATTGCTCTTGTGGGGGAGCGAGGCAGGGAGGTTCGTGAGTTTATAGAGAAGGATCTGGGAGAGGAAGGAATGCGGCGTACCGTACTGGTGGTTGCAACCTCAGACCAGCCGGCCATGCTGCGTATGAAATGCCCGCTGGTGGCGACAACCATTGCGGAATATTTCAAGGATCAGGGGAAGGATGTGCTTCTCATGATGGATTCCCTAACCAGATTCGCAATGGCACAGCGTGAAATCGGGCTTGCCACAGGAGAGCCGCCTGTGGCGAGAGGCTACACGCCGTCCATCTATGCCGAATTCCCCAAGCTGCTTGAACGCAGCGGAAATTTTGAAAATGGTTCCATCACCGGTGTATATACGGTTCTGGTGGAAGGTGATGATACGAACGAGCCGGTTGCAGATACGGTGAGAGGTATTCTGGACGGCCATATTGTACTGACAAGAAAGCTTGCCAATGAAGGCCACTTTCCGGCAATCGATATCGGCGCCAGTATATCCCGTCTTATGACGAGCATTGTGTCCAAAGAACATCAGGATGCGGCTTCCGGTATCCGGAACATACTGAGCATTTATATGCAGAATGAGGATTTGGTTTCTATCGGTGCCTACAAAGCGGGAACCAATCCCAAGCTTGATTATGCCATCTCCAAAATAAACCAGGTAAATGATTTTCTGATGCAGAAAGTGGATGAAAAGTTTACATACGAAGAAATCATTGCGGAGATGGAACGTATTTTGGCTAAGCCGAAGGATGCAAAAGAAAAATAAAGGGAGAATGTACAATCCCAAAATGAGAGGCAGGACTGAATATGAAAAAGTTTGCTTTTGCTTTGGATAAAGTACTGGATTACAAAGGCCAGGTGGAGAACAGTCTCCGGAGTGAATACGCACAGAAGATGGCAAAGGTAAAAAAACAGGAGGTATACATAGACAGCCTGATTTCACAGTTCGCAGGCTGCAGGAACGAATTCGAGGCGAGAAAGAAGCAGGGCTGTACGGTTAATCTCATGGTTTCCTATGACGGATATCTTAACAGCCTGAGAAAACAGATAGAAAAAGAAAAACAGGTTTTGACAGAACTGAGAATAGACGCAGAGAAAAAAAGAGAAGAAATGGTTGCGGCCAAGGTGGAGACTTCATCCTTTGAGAAGCTGAAAGAAAAGAAACAGCTGGAATACGATAAGGAAGCGGCGAAAAAAGAAGAACAATTCATAGATGAATTCGTATCCAATACAGCCAATTCCGCCAGGAGAGAAGCGCTGGCTGCATCGGTATAAAACAGGGGTAATCCTGCTTATGCAGATTACTGATAGATATTCTGGAAGAAAGGAGGAGAGAAAATGGTCAGTGATGTCAGTGCAATGATGAATACCGTGAGCCAGGCTTCAAACCGGCCGTCATCTGAACGCCCGCAGCAGACAGACAGTTATCATGACATGATGAAAAATATGCTGAAGGAACAGAAGCGGATAAAGGAAGAAAAGAAGCCGGGTTCAGACAGTGACAGCACGAAGGTGAATGCAAAGGAAAAACCGGATAAAGACGAAGAAGGAAAGAAACCTGCAGATACAGACGGCAGTGCTGTATTTCTGCCGCCGGGAAATGGTGAATTCCAATCTGTTCTCTGGATGCAGCAGCCTGCGGCAATGGGAGATGCGGTTCCTGAAACCGGGCTTCAGCCTGGTGACGAAGGAAAGGTTGCGGCGGTTATGGCTGAAATGCAGACGGAAACCGTAGAGGAAGCTGCAGACGGCCCTATGGTTGACAGCCCGACTGAAAAGCCGGAAGGAAAAGAATTTTTATCGGAACCGGCCTTTACGGTGCCGGAGAATGAAATCCCGGAAGAAACCAGTGCGGCGGTTCCTGTGCCGGTACAGACTTCCGAAGGGAAGGAAGAAATGGTTTCAGACCTGCAGGCAGCTGTAAATATGCAGACTGAGGTTGAGAGTGTTTCTGATAATGATAATCTTTCCGAAAAGCGGGTTGATGAAAACGCGCAGCTGTATGCACAGGCAGATGTGAAAGCAGCAGATGACCGGATTGTACAGCAGGGTCAGCAGACGGAAATGCCTGTCACGCAGGAAACGCCCGAAAGTCCGGAAGAGATGTTTCAGACGCTGCCGAAGGAAATCTTCACCCGTATATCTGCCGGTGAAAAAGAATTTACCGTACAGCTGGAACCGGAAAATCTGGGGAAGCTGATGATTAAGGCTTCTTATGCAGACGGCAAAGCAAGTATATCCATTATCTGTACCAATGAAAAGACAATGGAGCTTCTTTCCGGGCATGCCAGAGAAATCGGCGGCATTATGGAAAGCAATCTGGGAACACCCACTACGGTGCTGCTGGATAAAACGGAGCCGGATTACTTGGAACAGGGACAGGACGGACAAAACAGCCGGCAGGAAAATGCAAGGGACGATGAAGGCAGAGATAAAAAAGAACAGAAGAAAAACGGCCTGGATTTCCTGCATCAGCTCAGGTTGGGATTGGTCTGACAAGAAAACGGCAGCACAGATATAAAAAGGAGAATGAAAGATGCCGGATATACAATTTCGTACGAATGAATCCCAGGATTTGTCGTCACACTGGTCTTCGCCAAAAGCGGCGGCGGGAAATATGGGGCTTTCCATTGATGATTTTTATAAGATACTGGCAGCCCAGTTAAGATATCAGGATGCCGACAACCCGATGGATACAAGTGAGATGATGGCTCAGATGGTACAGACACAGATGATTTCTACAATCAACCAGATGAATCAGATTTCAATGATAACCTATGCTTCTTCCATGATAGGAAAGGAAGTAACAGTAGGACTTCTGGATGAATTTGGCTGGCCTAATGGAGAAACAGTAACAGGAGTGGTGACAGGCACCTATCTTTACGGAGATACGCCAGTCATTATTGTAGACGGAGTCGGTTATTCCGTTTCTCAGGTAACTATGCTTGGAAACGCTAAAACAGAGCAGAAGCCAGAAGAACCGGGGGACGATGGCGATGGTGATGGCTCCGATGTTCCAGGCACTGAAGGCGGCAATGGTGATAATGATGGAACACCGCCGGTAGACGGTGCAGGAGACGGGGATGGAACACCTCCGGTAGACGGCGGTGGAGATGGAGATACAGACCCGTCAACCGGAAATGAAGGAAATAACGAACCATAGGAGTGGTGAGATGGATGGATTACATTCAGTTTCCGGTATAGGGGAGCTGCGGCTTAAGCATGATGCACAGCTGGTACAAAAGGATCCGTCTTCTTCCTTCACGGATATGCTGAGGGATAAGCTGAACCAGGAAGGATCCGTCAGGTTTTCCAGACATGCGGCAGAAAGAATTGCGCAGAGGGGCGCTGATATTTCGGAGGGACTTCTTGAAAACCTGAATAAAGCTGTGGAGACAGCGAGGGATAAAGGAGCCAGGGATACCGTAATTATCAGCAGGGATGATGTGTTTATCGTGAACATTCCCCATAATGTCGTAGTGACGATGGTGCCCTATCAGGAAATGAAAGAGAACATTTTTACAAATATTGACAGCGCTGTTTTAATTTAACGGGACCGGTTGCGGAGGTTAATCCGGATATCGGAAGTATATCCGGAATACAGCAGCTGTATTCAGTAAAGAAAAGGAGAACATAAAGAATGGTTGGATCAATGTTTGCCGCGATATCAGGTTTGAAATCGCATCAGACCAAAATGGATGTTATAGGTAATAATATTGCGAATGTAAATACGTGGGGCTATAAAACCCAGTCAGCAAACTTTATGGATGCTGCATATCGTACCGCTATCTCCGGAGCTGCCGGTTCGGCAACCTCAGGAGGTGTGAATTCTTCTCAGATTGGTTATGGAGCGAATGTAGGTTCTATTGGGGTTAATTATTCATTAGGAAACAGAAATCCTACATACAATGGTTGGGACTGCATGATCGACGGACCGGGCTTTTTTATTGTCAAGTCCACACCTCTGGCTGGTCCAATTCCACAAGGTACTGCGCTGACAAGTAATGATGGAGTCATGCTTTCCAGAGTAGGAATGTTATCATTTGACAGTGCAGGCAATCTTACGGATGCTCAGGGTTCCTTTATCCTTGGTTACCCGTCAGATAATGCAGGGAATATAGGAACCGATTTGAATATGATTACGGCTAAGCCGAATCAGACATATTCTTCTATTTCTGTTCAGGCGGACGGAACAATTACCGGCGTAGTATCTAAGGATACAGCAACGCCTGCAAACGAAGGTACCGTTGTAACACTTGGCAGGATAGCGGTTGCATCGGTAAGTAATCCGAATGGTCTGGATAAAACGCAGGGATATTATTACAAAATAGGGCCTAATGCAGGTACAGTAAACCATATGGAAGCCAATGCTACAACAGGAGAAATCCTCAGCGGTTATCTGGAAATGTCCAATACAGACCTTTCCACGGAAATGGCCAACATGATCACCACACAGCGTGGTTTCCAGGCCAATACCAAAATCATTACCGTAACAGATCAGATGCTGGAAGAACTTGTGAATATGAAACGATAACAGTGAGCGGAGGGGTCCGTCCCCTCCGCAGCTAGAGTAAGGGGAAGACGAAGTGATTGAGTTAACAAAAATTAACGGTGAGCTAATCGTAGTGAACAGCCGGCTTATAGAATACATCGTTGCCATTCCTGAAACAAAAATCATTATGAATAACGGCAGATACCATCTGGTAATGGAGCCCCCGCAGGAGATTATCAGAAAAGTAATAGCGTTTGAGCAGAAGGTGGCTGAGGGCTGGGTAAAAATGAATTGTTGCATGGCCGGGGAATACATTGCTAACACACCGGAGGAAGAGGAGAAGGGGGAGGATTAGCATATGGACATTTCTACGATTCTCGGCATTATCCTTGGCTTTGCTGTAATAATTTATGGAATCGGAATGGAATCTCTGGGTAACTTCATAGATACGTCGAGTATTTTTATTACTATAGGCGGAACCCTTTGTGCACTGATGGCATCCTTCCCTCTGAAACAGCTGGTCAAAATAGGCGTTCATATGAAAATTGTGCTTTTCGGTAATAAGTTTAAACCGGAGGAAGCGATAAATAAGCTGGTGGACCTTGCACAGCTGGCAAGAAAAAATGGTCTGCTGGCGCTGGAAGAACAGGCCGGAGACATAAAAGATCCGTTTTTTAAGCGGGGAGTGCTTCTTGTGGTGGATGCGATGGAAGCAGAGAAGGTACGGAGTCTGCTGGAGGAAGAGATTGCCGCCATGGATCAGCGGCATGATTCCGATGTTGCATTTTATGAGAAGGGAAGTATTTACGCCCCTGCATTCGGTATGATTGGAACCCTGGTAGGGCTGATAAATATGCTGAAGGAAATGAACCTTGATGAAGGCTCATCTTCCAGTCTGGGATTGAGTATGGCAACCGCGCTGGTAACTACATTTTATGGCTGTATTCTTGCAAATCTGATATTTCAGCCGATAGCCAAAAAGCTTCGTATCAGAAATGATGATGAGATACTTTACCGTCAGATTATTGTGGAAGGCGTAGTGGGGATACAGTGCGGGGATAACCCCAAGAGCCTTAAGGAAAAGCTGGTTTCCACTTTAAGCCAGAAGCAGCAGAACAGGATGTTGAATGACGCTAACGCCAAAAAAGGCGGAAGGAACAGAGAAAAGAGCGCGGAAGAATAAAAGCCGGCAGTTAGTTTCAGACGGCAGGTAAAGGATTATAACAGGTGCTTATATGAAAAAAAGAAAAAAAAATTCAGAACAGGGCGATTGGCTTAACACATATGCTGATATGGTAACGCTGCTTCTGTGCTTCTTTGTTCTGTTATACAGTATTTCATCGGTTGACCAGGATAAATGGAAAAATTTTGTATTGAGTATCAATCCGCAGGCGGCTGAAGCACTGCAGGAGCCAAAAGCAAACGGTGCATTTCAGGAAGGCATTATGGAAGAATATCCGGAAGGTGATGCGGATGCATTTGAAGAAATGTTCCGGGCGCTTATCGAAGCGGCAAACCAGCTTGGCATAGAAAACCAGGTAAGCATAACCCAGGGCGATGGTTATACGTTTATATCCTTTAAGGATAAGGTGTTTTTTGACGGAGACAGTCCGGTGCTGAAGGAAGAGGGAAAAACTGTTCTGGATGCATTTGCGGAAGCGATTGCTCCTGCTGCGGACAGTGTAAAACAGATAGAGGTACTGGGGCATACATCCCAGGGGGATCCGGAAATTCCGAATGAAGTGATGACAGACAGGGTGCTGTCGGCAGAACGGTCAGCACAGATTGTAGCTTATTTGCAGGGAAAAGACATAATAGAGCCGGCTAAATTAGTGAGTATGGCTTTTGGACAGTTCAGACCTATAGATACCTTCCAGACATCAGAAGGAAGGGCACATAACAGAAGAGCGGAAATCCTGATAACGAAGGACGGAACGGTGGAACGCAGCCTGAGCTATTATTACGAACAGGTTTACGGGAGCGGAACCTTTGAAGAAGGGATGGATGCCCTGAAAGAGGAAGGCGGGAATACGGATGCGGGTGACAGCGCAGGCGATAAACAGGCGCCTTCAGAGGGAAAGAACGGGGAATAAAAATACAGGAGTAAGCACATGGCTGAAGTATTATCACAAAGTCAGATAGACGCATTATTGAATTCTATGGTAAGCGGCGGGGAAGACGCAGTGGAAACAGTTCAGAAAGAAGAACAGGCCTACCGCTATTATGATTTCAATAGTCCGAAAAAGTTTACCAAGGACAGATTAAAGCTGCTGAAGGGAATTTATGATAATTATTGTCGTATTGCAACTTCCCAGATAAACAGCTTATTCCGGGTAAACAGCGAGGTAGAAGTGGTAACGGTTGAGGAACAGAGATATTACGAATTCAGCAATGCGCTGGGGGATAACGATATATTGACGCTGGTTGATATCAAGTTCGCGGACAATACCAGCAAATATCCTCCTCTGCTGATTCATATCAGCCAGCCGTTGATGGTCAATATGATTGACCGGATGCTGGGAGGCAACGCGGAGGATATGAGCATAGACACTTCGTACGTATATACGGAGCTTGAGATGCCTTTATACCGTAAGATTATCGAATATCTTACGATGATACTGCGGGATGCATGGAGCAGTTATTTGAAGCTTCAGCCCAAGGTGGAGCGTATCGAGGAGAATCCCAGCCTTTTCCAGGATATCAGCCTGGACGAAACCGTTGTAATTATTTTATTGGATGCCAAGCTGCAGGGGGTAACAGGAAAGGTAAGCTTTTGTATACCGGAAACCCTGCTGGCGGGAGTATTTGACGTAATTGATAACAGAAAGCGCACAGAGGATGAATACGAGAATGCGCTTCCGGATGTCCATCAGGTTATCATGAACAAAATAAAGGATTCCATTCTTACCGTAAAGGCAGATTTGGGCGAGGCGGAGCTTGATCTGGAGGATATTTATAACCTGCAGGTCGGAGATGTAATCGATTTGAACAAGCCTCATGATTCCGAAGTTGTTTTGTATGTGGAAGAGCAGCCCTGGTTTGTAGGAAAGCTTGGAGTGAGCAATAAAAATGTGGCTGTAAAAATCGACAGCCGTCTTGATAAAGCAGAAAATGCAAAAAATGAAATACAAGCAGATGATTTTACACCTGCTATGTAGATAGATGTTAAAAAAGTGAGGTATACAGAAATGGCAAAGATTCTGGTAGTTGATGATGCGGCATTTATGAGAATGATGGTAAAGGATGCTTTATCGAAAGGCGGATATACGGATGTATATGAGGCTGAAGATGGAGCGAGGGCAGTGGAGGAATACGAAAAACTGAGTCCGGATCTGGTGATCATGGATATTACCATGCCTAATATGGATGGACTTCAGGCCCTGAAAAAAATTAAAGAAATCAATCCGAATGCCACAGTGGTTATGTGTTCCGCCATGGGACAGGAGAGTATGGTAATTGAAGCAATTAAATCGGGTGCGAAGGATTTTATCGTAAAACCCTTTAAAGCGGACAGGATTCTGAAGACAGTATCCAGTATCGTGGATGCATAAAGGAGGTTGAGTATGTCTTTTATCAATTCATTAAATATCAGCGCCTCCGGTATGTCGGCCCAGAAACTGCGTCTTGATGTGGCGGCGGAAAACATAGCCAACCAGGAGACGACCAGGACGGAAAACGGAGGACCTTACAGAAGAAAAATGGTAGTGCTCCAGGCGGCGGAGGACAACAGCTTCCGCAAAGCCATGGATTTTGCTTCTTCACAGGCCAGGCCCGCCGGTGTCAGGGCGGTACAGATCGCTGATGACGCAACACAGCTCAATCCTGTTTATGATCCGACACATCCGGATGCGGATGCAAATGGCTATGTCCAGATGCCGAATGTGGATTTGGTGAAGGAAACCATAGACAGCATGTCCGCAACCAGATCCTATGATGCAAATATTACGGCCTTCAATGCTATGAAGCTGATGATGCAGAAAGCATTGGAAATAGGAAAGTAAGCAGATAACTTTGGCCAGAAAGAGAGATTGGAAAGATGGGTGCGAATAGATTTAGTCCGGTAGAGATAGATGCGATAGGCGAAATCCTGAATATAAGCCTTGGAGCTTCTGCAACTGCCGCATCAACAATGCTTGATGCGAGAGTTGATATTACGACTCCGGTAGTACGGGTGGAAAGCAGAGACGAATTCAGCTTTAAAAATCTGGAGCCGGCAGTCGGAGTGGAAATAACGTATGTAGATGGGCTTACCGGGGATAACGTCATGCTTTTGAAAAGGCAGGACGTGAAGGCCATTGTGGAAATGCTGATGGGTATGGAGATAGCGGATGAGGATTTCGAATTAAACGAAATGAATATCAGCGCTATCTGCGAAGTTATGAATCAGATGATGGGAGCTTCGGCCACCGCTTTGTCAGAGCTTCTGGGAAAGCCAGTGAATATTTCCACGCCCAGATCATTTGAAATTACCAGTGACGAACAGTTTAAGGAAAAATATTTCACCGAAGGAAACCATAGTATGGTGGTTATCAGTTTTCACCTGAAAATAGCAGGTAAGCTGGAAAGTGAATTTTTGAACCTGATGCCGATTGGATTGGCAAAGGAACTGGTATTAGGATTTTTCCCGGAAGGCTTCGAGGGGATCGAAGGAGCCGGGGAAGAACAGACAATGCAGGAAGAAATACCGGCAGAACAGCCTGTGTACGAAGCACAGCCGGAAGCAGCTCCGGATACTTTCGGATTTGTAATGGATCAAACCGTTCCGGATACTTCTTCCATGGATACTTCTTTAATGGATACGCCTGCCGAACAAATGCAGGCACCGCCGGAAGAAAGGGAGATTCCCATGCAGGAACAGTCAGCAGTCCCGCCTGTTACGGGACAGGATACAGCACAGCAAATGTATATGCAGCCTCAGCAGACTGCAGCAGTCCAGATGGATTCCGCAGCCCTTTCCAAGGAGCTTTTGGAAATGCAGAGGATACAGATGGAGCTTATGGAGCAGATGCGCCAGATGCAGGCGGAGCGCATGGAAAGAAAGCCAAAACAGATCCGTGTACATTCTTCCGTCCAGCCGTCCCTGCATGATGAAAGCGTCGGAGAAGGAGATCCGGACAGCAATCTGGATTTGATTATGAATGTTCCCGTGGAAGTATCTGTTGAAATGGGCAGAACGAAGAAGCTGGTTAAGGACATTCTGGAACTGAATAAGGGTTCTCTTGTCGTTTTGGATAAGCTTGCAGGAGAACAGGTAGATCTGTTCGTAAACGGACAGTGCATTGCCAAGGGCGATGTTGTAGTAGTGGATGATAATTTCGGCATCCGGATCACACAGATACTGAGTGAGGATATTCCGGTTGCATAAGGATAAAGAATATGTTTGAAGGGTTTTTTACTGCTGCGGGAACGCTGATTTTAGTAGTTGGTATTTTAGTACTTTGCTATTTTACAACACGGAAGCTGGGAAGAATGCAGCCCGGAGGGGGAGGCGGCAGATATATCAGGCTTTTGGAGCGGATAGTCATAGGACAGGATAAAACGATAGCGCTCGTTCAGGCAGGAGATAAATACCTGTTGCTGGGTGTTGCATCATCCCAGATAACCGTACTGATGGAATTGAATAAGGAACAGTTAACAGAGCTTGAAGTAAGCCAGGGACAGACGGCGGATTTCAAAAGCATCTTGGAAATGATAAAGGATAGAAAGAAGTAGCTATATGGATGAAAATTCACTGATAAGTATCAACGGCAATGGGATGCCTACCTTACAAATATTGTTAATGATGACAATCATCTCATTGCTGCCATCGATTGTGGTCATGATGACTTCCTTTATGAGAATCGTCATCATCCTGTCCTTCACGAGAAGTGCGATTGGTGTTCAGCAGACTCCTCCCAATATGGTCCTCATAGGGCTTGCGCTGTTTCTTACCTTATTTATTATGAATCCGGTGCTGAAAGAAATCAATGAAGAAGCTTACCAGCCGTATCTGGCGGAACAAATAACGCAGGAGGAGGCCCTGGAACGAATGCAGGTGCCCCTGAAGGAATTCATGCTTAAGCAGACGGATGTAAGCTCCCTGGAATTATTTAACGAGATGGCAGGCAATGAGAAGGTGGAAGAGCCCAGGGATTTACCTATGACGGTAGTGATTCCATCCTTTATGACAAGTGAACTGAAGAGAGGGTTTATGGCAGGATTTTTTATTTATATTCCCTTCCTGCTGATTGATATTGTGGTTTCCAGCACGCTGATGTCCATGGGTATGATCATGCTCCCGCCGGCCACAATTGCACTGCCCTTTAAGCTTCTTTTGTTTGTTACGGTAAATGGCTGGGAGCTGTTATTTTCAGTTATAGTAAAGAGTTTTAATTACTGAGAGAGGTTATTGGAATGACTAACGGTGAAGTAGCGGATTTGATGTATAAGGTTTTTATTATGGCGCTGCAGCTTGGAGGACCTGTCCTGGTTGTCAGTATGGCAGTGGGTATCATTATATCCATCCTTCAGGCCGCCACCCAGATACACGAGCAGACGCTGACGTTTGTTCCAAAACTTCTGGTGATAGCAATCATCCTGGTTTTTACAGGATCGAATATGCTTCAGTCTCTGCAGGATTTTACAAAAGAAGTATTTGCATTGATTACGGCAATATAGTGCGGGAGGGAAAGAATGACCGGGGAAGTTACGGATCAGATTATACTTTTCTCCATGATTTTAATGAGAATGTCGGGATTTGTGCTGCTTAATCCTGTTCTGGGAAGAAGAGGAATACCGGGCATGATAAAAGCCGGTATGATTATGGTTCTTACGATTATGATATACCCGATTTCCGAAATCACAGGGCGGGTTCCTGTGATGGCGCTGGAGTTGGTGCTGTGTCTTTTGAAGGAGTTTGCAATCGGATATCTTATAGGCTTCATAATGCAGCTGTTTGATTATGTGGTGACCTTTGCAGGCTCTCTGATAGATTTTCATATGGGTTTGTCAATGGCGAGTGTTTATGATCCCGCAAGCGGAGCACAGGTTGCCCTGACGGGTTCTGTTCTCAATATTTATTATATGCTTTTGTTTTTTGTGGCGGACGGTCATCTGGCTTTGATGAAAATTCTTGTTACATCCGCCGATGTGGTCCCTTATGGGCAGATAGCATTCGGACCGGATGTCTGGAATGCGATGCTGGTAATTTTCACAGAATGTACGGTGCTTGCCGTTAAGCTGGCGTTTCCGTTGATAGCTATTGAGTTCCTGACGGAAATGGGAATCGGGATTCTGATGAAAATTGTTCCCCAGATGAATTTGTTTGTTCTCAATATTCAGATAAAAGTGCTGATGGGATTAGCAGTTATTATCTTTTTTATTTCTCCGATAGGAGATTACTTTGGCCGTCTGATTACACAGATGATGGATACGATGCAGGAAATATTAAGACTGACGGCAGGATAAAGGATGTGATTAAATGGCGGCCGATTCTAAAACTGAAAAAGCGACACCCAAAAGACGCCGTGATGAGCGTAAAAAAGGAAATGTATTCATGAGCAATGATGTCATCGTTGTTCTGGGGCTGGTGGGAATATTTTGTATGCTCAGGCTTTATTTCCCGGTTCTTATCGACACAGTCCGCGATTACATGGTCCATACGTTTGAGGAAGCGGCGGTACAGACTGAGTTTACGCAGGACAGTTTGAAGAGTTTTTCCTATAACTTCTTTATAACGGGTATGAAGGCGGGATTCCCGCTGCTCATAGTTTCTGCTGTTCTTCCTATCCTTGCGGTGGGAATCCAGACGAAGTTCCTTTTTACAACGAAGCAAATTTCACCCAAATTCAACCGGCTGAATCCGCTGCAGGGAATTAAGAAGCTTTTTTCACTGCGAAGCGTCATCGAGTTGTTAAAGAGTATTCTGAAAACCATTGTATTGGTGATTATTCTCTATAACATACTGAAATCTGATTTTCTGCAAATCACGAAAACAATGGATATGGATTTGGCGATATCGTCCGGGTTCATGCTGAATATGGTTTTTCAGATGATCATGAATGTGATCCTCGTTTTCACTGTCATCGCCGGTTTCGATTTTATGTATCAGAAATGGGAATACGAAAAAGGAATTAAGATGACTAAGCAGGAAATCAAGGAAGAATACAAAGAGACTGAGGGTAATCCGGAAATAAAAGGCAAAATAAAGAGTCTGCAGCGGCAGGCGGCACAGAAAAGAATGATGCAGGCAGTGCCTACCGCGGATGTTATTGTCCGTAACCCCACACATTTTGCTGTGGCCCTGAAATATGACATGGAAAAGGATACGGCGCCTATAGTGGTGGCGAAGGGGCAGGATGAACTGGCTTTCCGTATTATTGCCGTCGGTGAAGAAAACGGGGTTGCGATTGTGGAAAACAGGCCTTTGGCGAGAGCATTGTATGCAGAATGCAAATTAGACAGGCAGATACCTGCACAATATTATGGCGCTGTGGCAGAGATTCTTATCTATGTCTTTAGAGCGAATCAGAAGTGGAGTAGTAACAGGTAATGAAGAAACTAACAAATTATGCAGTATCTTTGTTCGTCATCGTAATTGTACTGCTGTTGATTATACCGCTTAGTCCATTTTTACTGGATGTTTTTATCGTTATAAATATTTCCATTTCCCTGATTATTCTGCTTGTCAGCATGAATATACGGGAACCGCTGGAATTTTCCATATTCCCTTCCCTGTTGTTGATAACGACCTTGTTCCGGCTGGGCATCAATGTTTCTTCCACAAGAAATATTCTGATGAACCAGGGCGAGGCAGGGCAGGTCATTAAGTCCTTCGGTACTTTCGTACTGCAGGGAAATGCCATTGTCGGTTTTATTATTTTCATTATCATCGTTCTGGTGCAGTTCATTGTTATAACAAAGGGTGCGGAACGTGTATCGGAAGTAGCGGCGAGGTTTATACTGGATGCCATGCCGGGAAAACAGATGGCAATTGATGCGGATTTAAGCTCAGGCCTTATTGATGAAACAGCGGCGCGTATGCGCAGGGAAAAAATCCAGAGAGAAGCTGATTTTTACGGCGCTATGGATGGTGCGACCAAGATTGTTAAGGGTGATTCCATCATGTCAATCATCATCACCGCAATCAACCTTATCGGCGGTACGGCGATGGGCATGGTGATGTCGGATATGTCATTTACCGAGGTCCTGTCCGTTTATTCTATTGCGACAATCGGTGACGGACTGGTATCCCAGATCCCCGCTCTGCTGATTTCCACGGCGACGGGCATGATCGTTACGAGAGCTGTCTCAGAAGGAAGCCTGAACGATGATGTATCCAAGCAGTTCACCGCACAGCCGCAGGCAATTATGATGACCGGCGGTATCATGCTCGTACTGCTTCTGGTGCCGGGAATGCCTAAATTCCAGATGCTTTTGCTGGGCGGCGGGCTGATAGCTGCCGGGTACTTCCTCAACAGGAAGACGAAAGAGGCGGCACAGCAGGAAGCAGCTGCAGTTGCAGGAGCGGTCGTTGAAGAACAGAAGAAGACTGCCGACGAAGGAGAATATTTCAAGGATATCAACAATGTGTATTCCATGATAGGAGTGGATCCTATAGAAATGGAATTCGGCTACAGCCTGATACCGCTTGTGGATGAATCCAGCGGGGGCAAAATGATAAACCGTATCGTTATTTTCCGAAGACAGTATGCCCAGGAAATGGGTGTGGTCATACCTTCCATCAGTCTTCGGGACAGCAGCAGCCTCAATACCAACCAATATGTGATCAAGATCAAGGGGGAAGAGGTTGCAGGAGGGGAAATCCTGGTGGATTACTATCTTGCGCTGGAACCGGCCGAACCGACAGGAGAGGTTGACGGCATAGAAACAATTGAACCGGCCTATGGTATCCCCAGTAAGTGGATACTTCCCGAAAATAAGGAAATGGCCGAAATATATGGCTACACAGTTATTGATCCGCTGTCTGTTATGATTACACATTTGTCTGAAACAATCAAACAGCATGCTTATGAAGTGATCAACAGGCAGGAAGTGATGCATCTGCTTGAGAACGTCCGTAAAACGACCCCGGAACTTGTGGATGAAGTATTCCCGGGAATTATAAGTTACGGCAACTTCCAGAAAATATTAGTCAATCTGGTAAAAGAAGGAATTCCTGTAAAAGATATGGAAACAATTCTGGAAACAGTAGCTGATGTGGGAGCGACGGTAAAGGACATTACACAGATTACAGAAAGTATCCGTATAGCTCTGAAACGTACAATTACAAGAAAATTCTGTCAGGGCGGACAGATGCGTGTCCTTACGTTGGATGCTGAACTGGAAAAGGTGATAGTTACAAGCTTGACAAAAGGAGAGCAGGGAGTATATACGGCTTTGAGTCCCGATACGATGCAGAGCCTTATTTCCCAGGTAGGTGAAGGAATTAAGAAATTCAATGATCTCTCCCAGGATGTGGTAATACTCACCAGCCAGGTAATCAGGATATATTTGTACAGACTGTTGGAACAGTTTTATCCCAACGTTTATGTCCTTTCCTTTCAGGAAATAGCGAACAATGTACAGATTCAGTCAATCGGAAATATTGCATTATAACTGCTGGAGGGAAAGATGGTGCTAGAAGTTAAACCAAAGAAAACAGATTACGGGAAAATGACAGATGAAGAGCTGTGGGAAGAATATGAAAAAAAAGGCGGCCTGGAACTGAAACAGGAGCTGGCTCTCAGATACATTTATATTGTCCGTAATGTGGCAATACAGATGAGAGACGTTTATATGAGCTTTGCCCAGCTTGACGACATTATTAATGAAGGCGTAATCGTGGTGATGAGCGCGATTGACAAGTACGATCTTCATCTTAATGTGAAGTTTGAAACCTTTGTATCCAAACGGATCCGGGGAATGATAATCGATATGGCCCGGAAGCAGGATTGGGTACCGCGCACGGTGAGAAAGAATGCAAGGGAAATCGATGAAGCCACCATGCATTTATACGGAAAAACCGGGAGAATGCCTACGGCACAGGAAACCGCAGAATATCTGAATATGCCTCTTGATAAGTATGAGAAGGTTCTCAGCAAGGCAAATCTTTTTTACATTTTGTCTCTGGATATGCTGATGGAGGAAAAGGCGGAAAACAGACAGACAGTCCAGATCCCGTCACATAATTACAGGGAACAGCCGGAGGAATGCTATCTGGGAGATGAATTTAAAGGCATTCTGGCCGATGGAATCAGAAGCCTGAAGGAAAACGAACAGACGGTTATCTCTCTTTATTATAAAGAGGAATTGAGTGCAAGAGATATTGCCAAGGTTCTTGGAGTAAGTGAACCGAGGATTTCGCAGATCCATTCCAGTGCAATACGCAAGTTGAAAACATATATAGAAAACAGAGTGAAATAAAGAAAGTGAGGGCGTGTTATGTTCCAGGGATTCTATAACCTCGGCTCAGAAATGCTGTGCCAGACCAGGAATATGAATGTTATCAGCAATAACATGGCAAATGTGGCGACGGCCGGATTTAAAAGAGATGATTTCCAGGCATCGGCTTTCCGCGAAGTGATGATGTCCAGATATCAGGGAAGCAGTGATACCTCCCCGGCGGCGCTGGGAAATATGGCGATGGTCCGTTCGGCGGATACGACTGTGACAGACTACTCCCAGGGGATGTTCAGGGAGACGGAAAACACGTTGGATTTTGCGCTGACAACTCCGGGATTTTTCTGTGTGCAGACAGAGGGAGGGACTGTTTATACAAGAAATGGTTCTTTTGCACTTGATGAGGAAGGATATCTTACCTTACCTACAGTAGGGCGGGTATTGGGACAGAACGGACCCATTCAGCTTCCTACGGATGATATTATTTCGGATTCCAGGGGGAATATATTCAGCGCGGACGGACAGACCCTGTATGGGACGCTTTCCGTAGTGGACTTTCAGAATTATGACGAGCAGCTGGTAAAGACAACGGGAGGCGCGTTTACCGCTCAGGATGCGGGGACTCCCGTGGATGCTGATGTGAAGTGGAAAGCGACGGAAGGGTCCAATGTGAATCCCATGGACGAGATGACCGCGATGATGAGCGGACAGCGTTCCCTGCAGAGCGCCGCGCAGATCTTGAAAATGTATGATCATCTGATGGATAAAACGGTAACACAGCTGGGGCCGGCATAAACGGCAGGGGAATAAAAAATAAGTTTGATATGTGTGCCTGAGGGCATAGATGGGAGCGGAAAATGAATATGTCATTTTACACGGCGGCGCTGGGAGCTGCCGGTCAGCAGGAAAAGATGAATGTTATCGCCAATAACATTGCAAATGTGAATACGGATGGCTTCCGGAGCAAGAACGCGGTGTTTTCGGATTTGATGTACTATAACATGCGTGATGAGCAGGGGGCGGATACCAGGGTAAAGGCGGGAAGCGGCATAGCCCTGGGGCGTACGGATACGGATTTCAGCGAATCATCAATGGCTCCCACGGGAGGAAATACCGATTTCGCAATTTCCGGAAGGGGCTTTTTCATGCTTCAGGATCCGAATACACAGGCTGTTTCTTATTCAAGAAACGGGAAATTCAATATGTCTCTGAGAGCGGACGGATTTTATCTTGTTAATGACAATGGAAAACTGGTGCTGGATGAAAACCGGAACCCAATCCGGCTGGATGAAGAAGGAATTGTGGGCGGAGCCCGGCCCGGTATTTATACGTTTCCTGTGCAGCAGGGGATGCTGAATACGGGAAACAATGAATTGACGGCAACGGAAAAGAACGGTGAGCCTGTGCTTTCGGCGGATGCAGAACTGCGTCAGGGTTATCTGGAGCAGTCCAATGTAAATCTTGCCGATGAAATGAGCAAAACGATAGAGTGCTCCAGAGCTTACTCCTATGTGCTTAAAATGATCCAGACTTCTGATGAAATAGAGCAGGTAATAAACAGCCTGCGGTAAGGGTGGTAGGAAATGAACAGCTATGATGATATGAACTATATGGAAATGGATGTTATAAAGGAGGTGGGAAGTATCGGAACCGGTAACGCGGCCTCCGCCTTGTCGGGAATGCTGGGTACAAGGGTCCGTATGGTGCTTCCCCAGGTGAGTGTGCTGGATTTTAACGAGGCATTGAACGCCATAGGAAATCCGGAAACCATCGTTGCCGCGGTTATGGCTCAGATGAGCCTGGAAATCAATGGCATCATGCTATTTATCCTGAAGCCGGATCTGGTAAATGATATAGTAGGACGCCTTCTGGGACATCATATTGATGATTATTCCCAGTTGGATCAAATGGATATATCCGCATTAAATGAAGTGGGCAATATTATGATTTCCTCCTATGTGAATGCATTGTCGGGACTTGCAGGCGTGGATGTGGCGCTGTCGGTGCCGGAGATATCCGTGAATATGCTGGGGGGAATACTGAGCGTGCCGATGATTGAGTTTGGTTATCAGACAGATAAGCTCATGATCATCCGCGGAAAATTCATTATTGATGAAAAGGAACTTGACAGTGACCTGCTTATGCTTCCGGACATTGTCTCTTTAAACTATCTTATGAAAAAGCTGGTACATAATAATGGATAAAGAAATCAAGGTTGGTATTGCAGATATGAAGGTTGCCCGAGTGCAGGGCCTTTTGATCACATATGCGTTAGGGTCGTGCATCGGAGTGACTCTTTATGATCCGGTGATTAAGCTGGGCGGCCTTTTGCATATTATGCTCCCCTCCGCAGAAAATGTGTCCGGGGATAATGTATATAAATTCGCTGACTCAGGGATCCGGGAAATGCTGCGGAAAATGCAGGCCTTCGGGGGAATGAAAGTCAGATATGTCTGTAAAATAGCAGGCGGTGCAAAAATGTTTGAAATGCAGGGAAGTTTGGGAAATATAGGACAAAGGAATATACAGAGTGTGCAGAATGTGCTGCGCCAGGAAGGCATCCGCATTGTCAGGCAGGATGTGGGCGCCAATTATGCGAGGACACTTTCCATGGATGTGGAAACAGGAACTGTAAAAGTCAGGTCATACGGCAGGCCTGAGATCATCTTGTAAGGCAGGTAAGGGAGGGCAAATGAAATGGATAAATGTGTAGTAAGACAGGCAATAAAGGAAGTCAGCACTCAGAATATTATCGGATATGAAATTCTGTTCCAGACAAACGGAGACGATTTGTACTCGAAGACGGAAAATTCAGCGGCAGATAAAATGATTAATTTCCTGATGCAGAACAGCGGCAAGATCTTTTCTGATAAGCCGACGTTTATGACATTTACCCCTTCTTTATTGTTCAGGAATCTGCCGAAAATGTTTGGGAAGGAAACACTGGTAATTCAGATCGAAGACAATCTGATAGTACATCCCCTGGCGCTTCCCATGATTAAGAAATATAAAGCGGAAGGATATCTTTTTGCCATCAATGATTTCCAGTTTTCACCCAAGTACTTCGGTATGCTGGAATACACCGATTATATCAGGATATCGGTGAGCGGTAAGGATGAGAAAGAAAGGACTTCCCTGGACAATGTAGTGAAAATGGCCCAGGCCTTCGGCAAAAAATGTATTGCCACAGGAGTGAACGCAAAAGAGGAATACGAACTGGCTGCCGCTCTTAACGTGGAATATATGGAAGGCAACTACATTGCGGAAACACTGATGACAAAAGCGAACAAAATAGATTATCTGCAGGGAAATTTCTTCCAGCTGGTCGGAGCCATATCCAAGGATGAGCCGGACATGGATGAGCTGGAAGAAATCATCAGCAGAGATGCGGGATTGACCTATGCACTGCTGAAAATGGTGAATTCCGCATATTTTGCCCTGAGAAAAAGGACGGCTTCCGTCCGTCAGGCCATTGTGACAATGGGGCTCGGACAGCTGCGGGAATGGGTTTATATGCTCAGCATAGATGAGGAAGATCCTACAGGAAGCTCTGCGGAAATACTGAAGATGTCCTTCCTGAGGGCCAAATTTGCCCAGGAGCTTACCGGACTTATTCATAAACCTGATTTCCCCATCAATAAATTTGAAGCCTATATGATGGGAATGTTCTCCAATCTGGAATATATGGTGGACGCCACAATGGAAGAAATCCTGGAAGAGATTCCGGTAAAGGATGAGGTAAAGAAGGCGCTCATTTCTTATGAAGGAGATGCCGGAAAGCTGATGCTTCTGATATTAGCCTATGAAAAGGCCGACTGGAAGGAAAGCAAGAAGCTGGCCGGTGAGCTGGGAATCGATGCGACTACGCTGGCACAGATTTATATGGACTGTATCCAGAATGTAAATGAGATATGGCAGGCGCTTACCACAGATTTTAAGCGTAAAGAAGACAGCGTGGAAAGGGAGGAATAGCTTTGGCAGTTAATATTGTGCTGACCAATCAAAAGGGAGGCGTGGGAAAAACAACAACGGCCGCTTCCCTCGCGGCGGGACTTGTCATGGAAGGCAAAAGGGTGCTGGCGCTGGATCTGGATCCCCAGGGGAATCTGGGTTTCAGCCTCGGTTTAAATGCGGATGCCGAGGGGACGATCTATGATTTAATGAAAGGCAATGTGGATATCCGGGAGATTATCTGTCCCACGGAGTATGGGGACATCATTCCCTCGGATATCACTCTCAGCGCGGGTGTGAAAGAGTTTTATGAAAAGGGAAGAGAGTCCCTTTTGAAGGAAGCGCTTTCTGATATCGGAGACGAATATGATTATATTATTATCGATACACCGCCGGCCCTGAATATACTGACAATAAATGCCTATGTGGCCTCGGACTATATCATTGTTCCCATGTCTTCCGAAATCCTGAGTCTGGTCGGCCTGACACAGCTGAAGGAAACCGTAGATTCGGTACGGTTATCCCTGAATCCGCAGATTCGTATCCTGGGAATCCTGCTGACCAAATTCAACAGCAGGACACGGCTGGCAAATGAAGTGAAGGAAATGGCGGAAAGCGTGGCATTGCAGATGGATACAGCCTTGTTTGACAATAAAATAAGAAGCAGCGTATCCGTATCGGAGATGCCCGCACATGGAATGAGTATTTTTAAGTACGCACCCCGTTCCAAGCCGGCGGAGGATTATCTCTGTTTTGTAAGGGAAGTTATTGAGAGAATCGGATAAGGGGGAAGGAATGGCAAAGAAAACAAATAAAACAGAGCATGTGCTCAGCCTGCTGTCCGGAACAGATGCAGCTGTTGAAAAAGATGAAAAGAAGGAAACAGAAAAAAAAGGTACAGGGCAGGAAAAAGATAAGGCAGTACAGGAAAATCCCGCAGTGAACCGCAGGGGAAATGTGCATGTGGTATTGGCAAACGGGGGAGAAGGAGATCCGGTTGCGGAAATCGTGAAAGAAAAGCTGCAGGAGGAACTGGATAATTATCCGCTGCCTTCAGAGGAAGGCAGTTCCATTGACATGGATATTCCTTCGGAAGAACCGGCGGCGGAAGCCGTCCCGGGATCTGATGAAGCCCGGGGAAAACAGACTTCCGGAGAGGCGCAGCTTCCTGAAAAAGAAGAGCTTTCACAAAAAGAGGAGCAGTCCCCAAAAGAGCAGAAGCCTGAAGTTATGGATGGCTTTGTATTCTATAATATTATGGAATCTATTGTACAGGAAAAGGCCATTAAGTATATGAAACAGTTTGGAAACTGTACGTGCAAAAGGTGTGAAGCCGATACGATTGCATTGGCTTTGAGTAAATTACCTCCCAAGTATGTAGTGGCAAAGACGGATTCCATTTCGCCGCTGCTCAATTTTTATGAAGATCATTATGCGGGCCAGATTATTGTGGAGATCACGAAAGCCTGTATCGTTGTAAATAAAAATCCAAGACATAACAGATGAAAATTTATTTCCTGTTTACGGAAAAAGTCGGTATGGTATATTAAATTCATTTTGTTTCTGTCGATAATGAATGTAGATACCATTGATATTTTAGAAGAAAAGGGGTGTACATATGGCTTCTATAGGCGGATTAAGCAGCAATGCAAGTACAAACAGTGCATCTTCCCTCAGGGGTTACGGCGGGCTGGCCAGCGGGCTGGACCGTGACAGTCTGATCGAAAGCATGACCTATGCAACCACATCGAAGATACAGAAACAACAGCAGGCGAAGCAGAAAATAACATGGACACAGGAGGCTATGAGAGGAATTACGGATAAGCTTTATAATTTCTCTCAGAGTTTTATTTCTTATACCTCTCCCAAGAGTCTGCTCAGCACTAAGCTTTTCAGTTCGAATCAGATCACCGCGCTGGGAGAAAACAGTAAATATATCGGTGTGTCCGGCAGTTCTTCTCTGGCGAAATCCATGTCCATCGCAGGCGTGAAGCAGATGGCATCGGATGCAAAATGCAATTTCACAGGGGCTGCATCGGATCAGAAGCTGGCCAGCGGCGGGATTGATCAGGATTTATCCACACTGAATGATTACAGTACCGTAGCAGGAACAAGCTTTACTGTTAAATATGGCTCCAAATATTACAGTGTCAGCCTTCCGGAGAATAATGAAGATTATAAATATGATACGCTGAGCGACGTGGCCGCATCCATAAACAAGGCAATGGGGGAGATCTCTGTCGGTGACGGCAAGACTCTGGCGGATGCCATGGCTGTTTCCGAGGATGGAAGCAGGCTTACGTTTACCAATAAGGATACCGCAGGAAATGCGCTTGAACTGACAGGCAGCAGCGATAATCTTCTTGGCAACCTGGGATTTCAGTTTGGACAGGATAATAAAGGCATTGAAATCACTTCATCCGGCGTCCGCGGTTCCAGCAATGCAAAGCTCACGGAACAGAAGTCGGTTGCGGATCAAATCGGAGGAAAGCAGATTTGCTTTACCTATAATGGAAAAACGGAATGGATTCAGCTGGCCAGTGCTGCGGATTTAAAGGATCCTTCAAAGGGAAATAACGATTTGGATTATCTGGTTTCCGATCTGCAGGCGAAGCTGGACAAAGCGTTCGGGGCAGGCAGAATCAATGTTAAGGCGGATCCCACAGCTACTCTGGGTCAAAGCAGCCTGTCTTTTAAAACGACTGTTCCGACCAATAACAACAGTATTGTAGAAGATAAAAGTTCCGTGCTTTCCCTGGCAGCAGGGGAAAGAGGATTGCTGGGACAGTACGGCGCCTTAACCGGGCTTTCCGCAGGGGATTCCAACAGACTGAATCTGGAAAGCAGCTGGACGAAATCAGGCCTGAAACATATGGAAGGGATGACGGATGCACAAATCGCCGCGCTGCCGGATGAGGATACTCTGAAAATAAACGGAACGGAAATCAAAATCAAAAAGGGCATGAGCCTGACGGATATTATGGATGCCATTAACGCTTCCGACGCAGGCGTGAAAGCTAGCTACCTGGCGGAAGGAGATCGTTTTGTGCTCACTTCCACAGAAAACGGAGCGAGCGGAAAGATTGAGATAGACAGTGATCAGGGAATAGACCAGCTTCTGTTTGGTGTAAAAGGAACGGATTACGAGGTACAGGAAGGAAAAGACGCCATTATTGCGGTGAAATATGCAGGTTCCGATACGCCGGTGGAGGTGACGAGAGGAAGCAACAGCTTTAATCTGAATGGCCTTACTGTGACCGTTAAAGGGGAATTCGGATATAATAGCGGGGTGCTGGATCCCGCTGCCGAAGCGATAACCTTCGACGTGACTATGAATACGGAACCGGCGGTAACCGCAGTAAAGGAAATGATTGATGCGTTCAATGAAATCGTGAAGCTGGTCAATGACGAGGTCTCCACCAAGCCGAACCGTAAATATGATCCTCTCACCGCTGAGCAGGAAGACGAGATGTCGGAAAGCCAGATCAATGCATGGAATGAAAAAGCTAAGGCGGGGATGCTTTTTAATGACAGTGATATCCGCGGGCTGGCTGACGCGCTTCGTACAATTATAAGCGGCGATGCCTCAAATATGCAGAAAATGGGTCTGTCGGTATCCACCGATTATTCGGATAACGGAAAGCTTGTATTTGATGAAGAAGCCTTCAAGAAGGCTTTGGAAACGGATCCGGATGGGGTGATAAATGCCTTTACCCGCCCTTCTGAGAAAGATGCCAATGGAAATGTGACGGATGCCGGAGGTGTGATGGTCCGCCTTCAGTCGGTAATGGAGAAGTATGCTTCCACAACCGGTGCTACAAAAGGAATCCTGATTGAGCGGGCCGGATCCAAATATGCGCCTACATCGATACTCACCAATTCCATGCAGAAACAGTTGGATGCAATAGATAAAGAGATCGACCGGCTGACAGATAAGCTGTCAGTAGAGCAGGATCGCTACATTTCCCAGTTCACCAACCTTGAAAGACTGATTTCTCAAATGAACAGTCAGAGCAGCTGGCTGGCTTCTGCTTTCGGCGGCGTGTAAAAAAGGCTGTTTTGGGAATAGAGAGAAAAGGGATATTGAAATGAATAAAAACGGATATCAGCAATATAAGGAGCAGTCGGTAAATACCATGACAAAAGGGGAAATGCTGTTGCTGCTATATGACGAATTACTGAAACGGCTTATGCGGGCCGAGCTTGCCCTTGGCAAGGAGGACTATGAGACTTTTACCAATTCGGTAATACGCTGCAGGGATATTGTCTGTTATCTTCGTGATTGTCTGGATCCTCAATACGCTATCAGCAGTGAGTTGAGAAGGATGTATGAGTTTTTCCTCTATGAGTTCGGCCGTCTGGAGGCCGGCAGGAATAAAGAAATTATTCAGGAAGTGCGGCCACTGGTAACGGAGCTCCGGGAAGCTTTCCAGGAAGCGGATAAGATAGCTCAGTATTAGAAGATGGGATTGCATAACATGAACGAAGAATTGTTAATGGAAGTTTTAAGCCAGAGCAGGAAAAAATATGGCTGTGTGAGTGAAATAGGCAGAATGACAAAAGAGCTGGCAGAGGCCCTGTCGAGAAATGACAAGGTCTCCGCCCAGCTTCTGCTGGAGATGCGCGGCGAAGAAATGGCTAAAGCGGATACCTGTGAAAAAAATATCCGGCTTTTAGTGGAAGAAGCAGGCATTCAAGACAGAGAACGGCTTGAATGCCTGCTTTACAGAAAAGGGGAATATGGGAAGCCCGAAGAGGAAAGCGGACAGGAAGCCTTCCTAGTGAAACAGATTAATGATGTGAATACAAAAATACGCGATATTCTCAAAAATGCCATCACGGTTGATAAGGTTGTCAGCAAAAGGATGGCGGGCGAAGAGTCTTTTTATAAGGAATAAAATAATTCCGGATTCTATGATTCCTGTTCCATTTTTGCAGAGGCGGATATGACCCACACCGGTCCGCCGGCCGTGGATCTTGATGAAAGCTCATCCAGCAGAAGCTCAGGCGGCCAGCTGACAGCGTTGTTGGAAGGATTGAACGGATCAGCCACGGTAATATTCCCATTATCGGTTACGCCGGTCAGTATGATAAAATGTCCTCTCTGTGTAAAATGGCCGGGACCCATCAGCAGTACAATCAGCTTATTATAGTATAGCGGCAGCTTAAGGGCTTCCGGGGAACGGATGGAAAGACTTTCGGCTTTCAGGCCGAAGGCGATTGCGCCTTCCGGTATCAGATTATGTCTGCTTCCGCCTCCGGCGCTCCAATATCCGTGTTCTGATGCCCAGTCGGCCATTTCAACAGGAGTGACGGTCCGGGAAGTCAGATTGGAAACCAGCATGGCGAGGACGGTAGGGCCGCATCCATATTTGGAAAGGGGATCCCTTCCTCCATACAGGTAATCTTTCCATTCAGGATCTGTCTGGCTGTAGTAAATGAAAGACGACTGGGGCGATAAATACAGAGACGAGAGTATCCCGGATGATTTGGTACTGTTTTTTTCCAACTTGAAGCAGCTTTCCGCATTTGAAGAAAATATGGGAAAGGCATTTACCTTTATTGCTGCGAACAGAAAGCATGCCGCTATTATGAATAGAAACAGAAGGATTTTTTTTCTCATAAGAAACCTCTTGACCCGTAGGTGTATATTTTAAGATATTGTCATTTCAGATAATAGATTATACCTATATTATCGGTTGAAATCCAAAAATAATAAGAAAATTGCCTCCGGGCAAAATGGAAGGTAATATGGCAGAAATACGTTTTGTAAATGTGAGTAAAGTATATGATGAAGATATAATTGCACTGGAGCGTGCTTCTTTTGATATCGGTCAGGGGGAGTTCCTGTTTTTTATAGGAAGAAACGGAGCGGGGAAAAGCACGGCTTTAAAGCTGCTGACCGGCCAGGAGACGGTTACCGGCGGAGAAGTTTATATGAACGGCAGTTCGGTGAGCGCGCTCAATAAAAAACAGCTGCCCTACTTCAGAAGACAATTCGGCATCATGAAACCGGATCTGGGACTTTTACGGAACAGAAGCATCCTGGATAACATCATTTTTTCCCTGAGGGCGACGGGGCACTATGGAAGAAAGATGGAGGAGCTTGCCAGGGCGTCGCTGGGGATAACCGGTATGCTTCATAAGATGAATGCCTATCCGGATGAGCTTTCAGGGGGAGAAAATGCCAAGGCGCTGCTTGCCAGGGCTATTTCCGGAAATCCCAGGATACTGGTGCTGGATGAACCTACGGCAAACCTGGATCCCGACAGCTCCTGGGATATCTTCTGTCTGCTGGAGGAACTGAACCGGCAGGGAATGACGATACTCGCGGCGAGCCATGACCGTGAAATGGTAAGTGTTATGAGAAAACGGGTCATAACCCTTTCGGCGGGACGGGTTGTTGCAGACGAAAGACGGGCCATATACAATGCGATGGCTGCCGATATATTGGAAGAAAGAAGAGTGCTCAATGAAAGGCAATTACTTAGAGGCAGAGAAATTAATTGACTGTCTGAAGGCAGTTATCAACCAACAGAAAATACCGGCCAATGATATTCTGATGAATTGGGAACTGTTTTTTAAAACAGCAGATTTTCATCACGTTTCCAATATGGTTTACTACACGGTCATGGGGATGAAGCAGGGAATTCCCCAGGAGTGGCCGAACCGGTTTGCGGTCCGTTACAGAAAGGCTGTAGCGGCGGAGGAGCAGTACAGGAACCTTGTGGAAGCCGTGCTCTGGAATTGCGATCAGAACGGCATTCATGTGATGGCTCTGGACGACGCCATATATCCCGGCTTTTATCCCATGCGTGAGATGCGGCTGGTGGATAAAGTGGATTTCTGGGTAGAGGGAAAAAAGCGGGGAGAGCTGGACCGGATGATGTATTGTCTTGACTTCATACCGGAGGAAAACACACAGCCCGGGGTATACCGCTATACCAGATCGGGAATCTGTCTTACTTTTTATGAGAAGCTTATATTTGGAAATAAGAAGCTTACCAGGTATTTCAGCATGCCCGTAAAATCACTGCCGAGAAAAGAAGACAGCCTGTATGTCCATAAAATGGAAGAACCCGGATTGTTTATCTATCTTATGTGCAGCAAAGCCCAGCGGTTTGTAGACGGTGAATTTGATTTGAGGGATATGGTGGATATCTGGCTGTATTACAGGGCTGTGGTTAGAGGAAGCAGCTGGAAATACATCATGAAGCAGCTGGGCAGACTGGAAGTATGGAATTTCACCAATAAGATGCTCGACCTGACCGATATCTGGTTCGGAGGCGGCGGGGTGAGAGAGGCAGAGTCTCAGGAAACCTTTGAAGAACTGGAAAATTACATATTTTTCAAGGGAGCGCAGGGACAGGAAACAGCCATGCAGATCCTGCCGCTTCTGAAACAGACCATCCGGGAAAAGCGGAAAAAACAAAAGAAAGAAAAGCGGATAAAAATCCAGAAGTGGATGTTTCCCGACAGGGAATACATGACCATGATATATCCGAGAATGGGAAAATACCGTATACTGATCCCTCTGTGCTGGATGAGAAGACTTGTCCGCAGCTTTTTTATCTATATAAAGACGAAACTCAGAAAAAAGAGAAAAATGGAAAACGTTTCTTAATATTTTACAGATTGTGACGATAATTTAGGTAAAGAGGTGATTGTATGAAAATATCTATGGAACATATTCATAATATGTACCGCCAGAATGAAGCACAGTCTGTAAAAAAAGATGAAAATGAATATGGAATAAACAGGAAACGTAATTTTGATGAAATAAAAATCAGCGCCCAGACAGAAATGATTCCGGGAGAAACGGAGTTTGCCAAAATACTCGCTGAAAAGCTGTCAGCGGAGGTGAGGCAGGAGGCGCCTGCTGAAAAGCTGGATATCCTCAGGGAAAAAATCCAATCTGGATGCTATGAAATAGATGTTTCCGCCATTGCATCAAGGATACTTTTGGAAGATAAAGGAGATAGTTAAGATGGAGGAACTGAAGAAAATTATTGTTGAGCTGAACAGTGTTTTTGAGGAACTGATACCGATAGAAAAAAATAAGCTGACAGCGGCTGCCGACCATAATGTGGTGGAGCTGGAAGAATGCATGAAAAGGGAACAGGTGGCAATTCTTCAGCTGAAGGGACTTGATCAGAGAAGGGAAGCCCTGCAGCAGAAGCATGGGTGGAACGGAATGAGCTTCCGGCAGCTGGCGGAAAACCTGGATGAAGAGCAAAAGGCAGATATTCAGCCGGTGTTTGATGAGCTGGATCGGAATCTGCAGTCCTTCCGTGATATCAACGGGGATGTGAATGAAGTGATTAAGACGAATCTTCACGTAGTTGAGAACATGCTTGACAAAACGGGACCATATTCCGAACAGGGCAAGGAAAAAGAAACAGAGAAACATTACACGAGCAGAAAGGCTTAGAGGAGGTAACACATGCGGTCAACATTTTCAGGCCTGAACATGGCGCTGCTGGGTATGAATGCCAGCCAGAGAGCGCTGGATGTGACGGGACAGAATCTTACTAATATTAATACCAGCGGCTATACGAGACAGCGTCTGGATCTGGCGAGTATCAGCCCTACCGGTGCAGAATATTTCAATACCAAATACGCGGTTAAGGTAGGCCAGGGTGTACTGATGACCGGGGTGAGCCAGATAAGGGATCCTTTTCTGGATATCCAGTTCAGAAACCAGCTCTCCAGGGTGGGCAGTGTCGATGCGAAGAATCAGGTGCTGACAGGAATTGGTGATGTATTTGATAATGTGGATGTGACTACAGTACAAAATGCCCTGGATGATGTGGTAAAGCAGCTGCAGACACTTTCCACAAAAGTGGGACAGAACGGTAATGATAATCTGGTCCGCTCGTCTTTTGAGGTGCTTCTTTCTTTTATACATCAGAATGCTTCGGATTTGGATAAGGTACGTACGGATTTGGAAACAAAGATGGAGAAGATGGTTCCGGATATCAATCAAATGCTGACGTCCATACAGCAATTGAATGAATCCATCAAACAAAGCCAGGTTTTGGGAAGCCCCGCTCTTGAGCTTAAGGATAAGAGGAATCAGTTGATTGATGATCTGGCAACCTACCTTCCCATTGATGTGGTTTACGGAGAAGAGGTTGTCGGCGGCAGTTTCAAGGTGGAAACCATGAGCATTAAGCTTAAGGATGGTTTTGGCAGTCCGGTGGAGGATGCCTATCTTATACAGGACGATAAGGTTGGCTCTCTGACGTATTCCATTGATCCGGGAACCGGAAAAAGCAAGATTGATCTGGAATATCTGGATTCTGCGGGAAATACAAAAAATGATACAGATGCTGCAGATAAGTTTTCTGAAGGTATCCTGAGGGGAAACCTGGATATGCTTAATAAGGAAGGCATATTTGACGGCTCGGATGTAAAGGGGATTGGTTATTATCAAAAGATGTTTGATTCTTTTGTCAATACTCTGGCTACAAAAATGAATGAAATGAATACCTTTACAGATGGATTAGGAAATAATCTGTATGACGGAGGTCCTTTGTTCGAGGCAGAGGGAGGCGGGATTATTACAGCCGCCAATATTAAAATATCAGACGGCTGGATGGATGGTACCGTTCGGCTGGTAGCGGATGAGACGGATGATCCGGCCAATACTTCAGGAAAGAATATTCTGAAGATGAGCAATCTTCTGTCCACCGATACCATTGAATTTATGGGGATGAATAATTTGGGAGTTCCAATCCAAGTTTTTAAGGGAACTATGCCGGGAGCCTATGCCAACATTCAGGCAGAACAGGGTATCGAGAAAAAATCCGCAGAGTCTATCCTGGAAAACAGGGTAACAGTATTGGCTAATTCGGCAGATGCCAGGGATTCCGTAATGGGAGTAAATATGGACGAGGAGGTTATGAATCTGATGCGCTATCAGCAGTCATACAGTGCTGCGGCCAGACTTATGACAACAATGGATGAGGCATTGGATAAGCTGATAAATAATACAGGTGTCGTAGGCAGATAACAGGAGGATTGAGCAGATGAGAATAACGACAAATATGCTGATGAGAAATTATCAGAACAGCCTGAGCAAAAATATCGGCGGATTGTCGGAAGCACGCAACGCGGTTCTGACAGGGCGCAGGTTTACCAAAGCTTCGGAAGATCCCGGAGGTGCGCTTTCAGCATCTTTGCTGGAAAGAAAATATGTGAGGAATAAAAGCTATCTCACCACACTGACGGAGGTGCAGTCCAAACAGGATGCACAGGAAGATGCGATTATGCAGATGACAAATATCTGCAAGACGATAGACAGGGATTATTCGGTCAGTGCCATGAACGGAAGCAACCAGGAAAAGAGCATACGGGCCACATATGCCGCAGCTATGAAGGAACTGCAGCGGTCTATGGTCAGCAGCCTGAATGCCCAATATGGGGATGAATTTGTTTTTGCAGGTGCGGGCGGCATGAAGGCTCCGTTTGAATTGAGTGACAGTGGTGTCCTTACCTACAGAGGAATTGATGTTAATACAACGGATCCGAATGAACTGGCTAAGCTTCAGGAATATTCCAAAGAGGGGACCTATGTGGATATCGGTTTCGGTCTCAATTTTGACAGCAGTGGTGAGGTGGTTCCTTCCAGCGCATTTAATACGGCTCTTCCCGGTATCAATGTAGTGGGATACGGTGATAAAAATCTGGTTACAACAATCGGAAAAATGGTAAAAGTGTTAGAAGCTGATACCTTTGATCGGGATGCATATGCGGAACTCTGGACAGACTTCAGGGAAGGCACGAACACTTTGAATGATATGACCACCAAGCTGGGAACCAAAACCACTCTGCTGGAAGCGACAAAGACGAGGCTTACCGATCTGGATCTTTCTCTGTCCACTCAGATTGACAGCATTGTAAATGTGGATCCTGCAGAAGCGATTATGAATTTCTCATGGGCGAATTATACCTATACTACGGCACTGAAAATAGGAACTAATATTATCTCTCCGTCATTACTAGATTTTATGCGTTAGTTTTCATAAGCGGGAGGTGTTTGAGTGATGGAACAACTTTTACAGATTAAAACCATTCCGGTCAATTATGAGCTGACAGTCCATAATGCAAGACTGGAAATAAAAAGCGGAACGGCTGAGCTGGAAATCAGCCGTGATAAAGGCGGCATGCATATTAAAAGCCGTCCCGTAAAGCTGAATATTGATACGTTTGAAGCGCGTAATTCAGTAGTGCCCACTGTGGCAACCGCCATTAAGCAGGCTGCGGGCAGGGGGAAGAGTGCTTCGTATGAGGCCACGGCTCAGTATGCATCCGAAGGGAAGCTGATGCTTAAGACCCAGATTGGTGAGGGAAACGAAATGCTGAATCAAATTATCGGACAGCGTGTGGCCCAGCCGGAAGGCAACTTCAATATAAAATTCATACCTTCCCAGGGCGCAAAGTTCTCTTATGAGGCGCCGTCTCTTTCCATAGAGTATGAGATGGATAAGCTGCAGTTTGATTTGAAGGTGGAAAAAGGACGGGTGGAATTTATCCCCGGCACAATTGAACTTTCGATTACCCAGCAGCCGGATGTGATCATTGAATATGTGGGCAAACCCATATATGTGCCCCCGAGTGTGGCAGCTCATTTTAACGGTGAGAATATTAATGTAAAGGCGTGACTGAAATAACGTTTACCCGCGTGGTAACGAAGAAAATGGAGTATAGATATGAAAGCGGATACAATGTATTTTGGTATGCTTGAATTCAATAAGGAAGAATTAATTTGTTTTGAAGAAGGTCTTTTTGGTTTTGAAAACCGAAAAGACTTTCTCCCTGTTCCTTTTGAGGCAGATGATGATACCATTCTCTGCCTGCAGAGTATTGAAGACAGGGATACCTCTTTTATTATTATGAATCCTTTCCGGCTGTCGCCGGATTATAATCCCAAATTAAAACCCGAGGACTATAAAAGGCTGGGGACTTCGAGGGAAGAGGATTTATCTTATTATGTGATATGTGTTATCCGTAATACGCCGGAAGAAAGTACGGTAAACCTTAAGTGCCCTGTTGTGGTGAATTCCGTTACGAGGAAAGCGATTCAGGTGATTCTGGAGGACGGGAACTACAGGTTCCGTCATTCCCTTTCTGAATTTTCCGGAAGGGAGGTCTGATATGCTGGTACTTCGAAGAAAAAAAGGCGAGGCAATCAAAATAGGTGATAATATCACCGTGACTGTTTCCGATATCGGCCAGGATTGTGTCCAGATTGCCATTGATGCGCCGAGGGAAATCAGTATTCTGCGTTCTGAGCTGGCGGAAGCCGCCAAGGTAAACCAGGAGTCGGCCAAAGTTGACCGCGAGTCGATAAAGAATCTGAAAAACATGCTGAAGAATCAAAAGGATAAAACGAATACATGAAGAAAATAAGGTTAACGGTAACTGCTTTTTTTAGTATAATCATTCTGTTTACGGCTTTTATTGTCTTTTTCAGGCTGCAGACAGAGGCGGCAAACCGTTCCACAGGGGATTTGAAGGTGACCGGCGGCAGCTATGGCGAGGATTACCGGTACGAAAACAACACCCTTGTTATTTTATCGGATAAACCGGTTACCATCTCCGGAGAAACAAAAAAAGATCGGATTCAGGTGAAGACGGGTGTTGATGCGAACCTGACACTGAAGAATCTGGATATAAGGACCAGCGGCTGTGCGCTGGATGCGGGAGACGGGAAGGTCTCCATAAAATTCAGCGGCAGCAATTATGTGAAAAGCGGCGCCAAGTATGCAGGAATTCGTGTGCAGGAGGGGGCGCAGGTGACTCTCTCCGGAGGAAAAAAGGATACGCTCATGGTCTTCGGGGGAAGCCAGGCAGCCGGGATCGGCAGTGAAAAGGATATGGCCTTTGGCAAAATTACTGTTTCGGGGGGAACAGTGACTGCCACCGGCGGAGCCAGGGCAGCTGGAATCGGCAGCGGTTATCAGGGAACAGGGGGAGATATCCTGTTAAAAGGCGGCTGTATCAGTGCATACGGGGGAGCAGGAGCTGCCGATTTGGGCTCTCCCCAGGAACAGGACGGAAAGGGTACGGTTACCCTGAATGGAAACAGTATGCTGTTCGCTGATGATATCCTGGATGAATTCAAAAAAGAAAATGGGATCTGGCAGTCAAAAAATACGATTGAAGTGTATCAGAAGGTCACTCTTACCTATCCTCTGGAAATCGGCAGCGGCCGGAAGCTGGTAATTCCTCCGGATGGAGAGCTTGCCATACCTGAAGGTACGGAATGTGTGAATAAGGGTGAAATATATGCTTACGGCATATTGGATGTGTCCGGGACACTACGTAATGAAGGGGAGATTTATGATTATCAGGGAGACCTGGAGGAGGTTTCCGGAATAACGGGGAAGCAGGCTTCTTTCCGTGATTTAAAGGATATTTATCTTTCTGATGGAACCATCCTTTTTACGGAGGACGGTTATGAACAGAGCGGTATGCAGTTTCTCATTGTGGACAGTTCTTACAGAGGATATACGATATATGGAGACGGAAAAGAACATAAGGCCTCAATAGAGGTGTCCTCCGGTGTATCGGTGAGCTGTACACTGGAGGATGTGCTGCTTTCCCCCGAAGGGAATGCTCATGCATTAACTGTGGGAGAAGGGGCGGAGGCTGTCCTTACATTAAAAGGAGAGAATACATTTACCGGCGGAGCCAGCCCGATATCAGGAAGTATCCTCATGCAGAAGGATGCGGAACTTGAGTTAAAGGGCAATGGTTCCCTCACGCTGCAAAGCGGGAACGGAAGCAAAATGGTTCTGAGCGGTGACGGTTCTGATGATGATGAAGAAGAGCTTCCGGAAGAGGAAGCGGATGAAGAGGCTGAGGTTCGGATAACAGAGGATGAAAAGAAGATGGAGGCCTTCCTGGAACGTGACATGCTGGAACGGCTGTCTGATGCAGGTGAGTCCCTGGATATTAACGGCAGGATGGCACGGCTCCGTTTGAATGGACGGGGAATTGACGAGCTTCTGGCGGCAACCGCAGGGGATATCAAGGTTCGCGTGCGTCCGTTTGTCCTGACGGATAAATTTACGGAAGGAAAGCTTTACATAGAGGACAGGCCGGTTCTGGATATACAGGTTCTGGAGGTGCTGGGAGAAGAGGAAGAGATAGTTGATATCCACTTCAAAAATGGGCTGGTTACTCTTTCTGTCCCCTATCAGAAGCCATCGGCGGAAGATGCAGGAAATCTTGGCCTCGTATATGTCGGGGCGGACAACACTCTTGACTGGATTAAGAATTCTTATTATGACGGTGATAAAAAAGTTATGATATCCGATGTAACACATTTTTCCGTTTACGGAATCGGATATAAAAGTCCGGCGGCCAAGGATAGTGAACAGAAGCCCACAGTATCCGGGAATACGGTAAATAAGCAATAAATATAAGAATAAGAGGAATAAAAAAATCAGCGATATCCGCTTCCGGTATCGCTGATTTTTTTATCAGTGTATTTTATTTAAGTAATTTGTCAGCACCCTGGGAATATTGGCACAGGAGGCCTGGACGTTGACAGCGCCTATGTTATGCGCCACCATAGGCATGCCGTAGACAACACAGGAATCCTTATCCTGGCCGATGGTATAGGCGCCTGCCCTTCGCATCTTCAGGAGCCCGTCCGCGCCGTCATGCCCCATTCCCGTCAGAATAATGCCCACGGCGTCGCTTTTTGCCACATCGGCAACGGAGCGGAACAGGACGTCAACGGAGGGCCTGTGGCCGTTTACCTTATCTGATGAGAAGCAGTTGACGGTGTAGGAGGAGCCGAGCCGTACCACCTTCATGTGAAGGCTTCCGGGGGCAATCAGCACGGTGCCGCGCTCTATTTTATCTCCGGTGCAGGCTTCTTTTACATGAAGCCTGCAAAGGCGGTTAAGACGTTCCGCATACATTTTGGTGAAGCCCTCAGGCATATGCTGAGTGATTACGATACCGGGAATGTTTTCGGGAAGTGCCTGAAGGATCTGGAGAGTGGCTTCTGTGCCTCCGGTAGAAGCCCCGATGGCAATGATCATGGAATTCAGTTTCGCAGGATTGATAGGACTGAGTCTTGGGACTATGGGAGAAAGGGGCTCTTTTTTTACAGAAGACGGGCCTGCCACACGCACCTTGGAGCGGGAAGCAATGATGATTTTAGATGCCAGGCTTTCGACGAATTCCTGACGGCCGAAGTTGGCGGCGGGATTTGGCTTCTTGACAAAATCCACAGCGCCGTTTGAGAGCGCCTCGAAGACGTTCATGTTTACGGCAGATACCAGGATAACCGGTATCGGATGCTTGGGCATGACCTGTTTCAGGAATTCTATCCCGTTCATTTTAGGCATTTCCACATCCATGGTGATGACATCCGGTGCACACTGGGGTATTTTTTCAATGGCCTCATACGCATTGGCAGCATATCCAACGATTTGGATACGGCTGTTTGCCTTAGGCAGATTGCTGGTAAGAAAACGGCCGAAGACCAGTGAATCATCGACAACCAGAACTTTAATAGGAGTATTAAGTAGCATATTCATATCGCCTTTCTGATATTTCTAAAGGATACGGGCTATTTTCTATATGTTGCCGGCATTATGTAATTATAACGGGTCGTGGTTTTGTTAAGGCTTTCGGAGTGGCCGATTAACAGGTAACCGCCGGGGGCGGTGGCATTATAAAACCTTTCTATTAATCCGTTCTTCGTTGCCTGATCAAAATAAATCATTACATTCCGGCAGAAAATCACATCAAATTTTAATTGGAAACGTATAGGATCCATGAGATTGAAGGTCCTGAAAATAACGTTGGATTTCAGGTTCTGTTTTACGGTCCAGATACCGGGTTCCGCTGTCCGGTCAAAGTATTTGCTCTTCCATAACGGAGGAAGCTTAGACAGGGATTCCTCATCGTACTGGGCGTTCTGGGCGGCCGTAAGGGCATTCTGGGAAATATCGGTGGCCAGCACCCTGGTATCCCACATGGCGGCTTTATTGCCGAAATATTCTTTTAATATCATGGAAATGGTATAGGGCTCCTGGCCGGTGGAGCAGCCCGCGCTCCAGATGCTTAATACGTGATCCGTCTTTGTCCTCTCCAGATAAGGGAGGATTGTTTCCCGGAAGAAGGTGAAATGCTCTTCCTCCCTCATAAAGTAGGTATAATTTGTAGTAAGACGGTTCAGCATACTGTCAATGTCCGCCGGGCTGGCCTTGGTGAGGATATCATTCACATAGTCTGTAAAGTTGGTATATCCCTTTGCGAGGATGTCATTGGATAATCTTCCGATAATCAGCTGTCTTTTCTTGGAGAGATCGATACCATATTTACTTTTGATAAAAGTATATAAGCGTTTAAAATCATTATCACTTATAGTCAGCATTATATTGGCTCCTGTCCGTTTTAGTGTTTATTCAACAAGCGCTTCGTAGTTCAACAGCAGAATAACGGTTCCGTCCGGTAAAGATACCATGCCGTTGGTTAATTCCTGTCTGCTTTCAACCGGAATTGACGAGGTCTGGCGTAAGTCAATATCAAGTACCTGGGACACGCTGTCCACCATCATGCCAATGGTGTTGGATTCAACCTGAAGGATGATGGTGCTGTTGGATTCCAGGTCTTCCATACAGCCAAGGCGCAGACGGAAATCAATGATGGGAATGATCTGCCCTCTCAGGTTGATGATGCCCTTTATATATTCGGGGACAAGGGGAACGGGCCGTATGGAATAATCGGTAATGATTTCCACAACATGCATGGTGTCCACACCATAGGTCAGGCCGTTTGCTATAAAGGTAAGATAGCTTCTGATATTGGTATTTTCTTCAATCATCTGTTCTTCATCTGTTCTGTCGTTTATTTGTTCAGCCATTTTAAAGCCTCCATAATTTTATTGATCATATTCGGGCCGGTATACGGCCTCTGTTATCCGGGCGCAGTTTAAAAAAGGGACTGTGCCGAATGATATACATTGGCGATATCCAGTATGATACTGATATTTCCGTCTCCCAGAATCGTACAGCCGCTGATTCCGGAATTCTTGATATTAAAATTGTTCAGATAGGGAGGGAGAGGCTTTACAACAACCTGCTGTTCTCCCAAAAGCTCATCTATGAACAGGCAGTAGGACTTGTCGCTGGCATCCACCCACATAAGAAGTCCGTCTTCCAGGCTGGTGATGGCGTCGTTGATGTTATACAGCTGGTGAAGACGTACAAGAGGGTAAAAATCACCCATGCAGCGTATCATCTCATGGCCTTCGGAATCATAGATGATATCCTCCGGAAGAGCCTTGAAGGACTTGCGGATATTGGAGATAGGCACGGTGAAAATAGTGCCGCCGACACTGACCTCCATGCCGTCTACAATGGCCAGGGTAAGAGGAATGCGCAGTGTCATGCAGGTCCCCTTTCCGTATTCACTGGTTATGGTTACGGTGCCGCCTATGCTTTCCACATTCCGTTTTACAACATCCATACCCACGCCGCGTCCGGAGTATTCCGTTACCTCCTTATTGGTGGAGAAGCCGGGAAGCATCAGGAGAGAGAGGATTTCCTTCTGGCTGTATTCTTCTTCCGGTTTTGTAAGAATGCCGTTTTCACGGGCTTTTGTCAGAACAGCGGCAGGATCGATTCCCTTTCCGTCATCTTTTACTATAATGATAACCTCGCTGCCGGTATGGCGGGCGGATAAAAGAACCTCGCCCTGGGGATTCTTCCCTGCGTCAATACGTTCCTGCGCCGTTTTCTCAATTCCGTGATCCATGGCGTTGCGGACAATGTGCATGATAGGATCGCTGATATTATCCACAATGCTTTTGTCAACCTCGGTATCTTCCCCCTCTATTGTCAGCCGCACATCCTTGTTCAGCTCCTGCTTCATATCACGGACAATACGGTTCATTTTCTGGAAGGTTCCTGAAATGGGCACCATACGAAGCGACATGGCGATATCCTGCAGATCATCGGTGAGCTTGCGCAGCTGTCTTGCGGATTTCAGGAAGCTGTCGAGCTTCAGGTCATGAAGCTCAGGGGAAGAAATTACCATGGACTCAGTAATGACGATTTCTCCCACAACGGCCATGAGCATATCCAGCTTGGAAAGGTTGACACTGATTAAATTCTGCTTTACAGGAGCATTATGGGCGGCGGGAGCCGCGGGCTTTTTAGCAGGGGCAGCAGCCGCATTTCCGGTATTCCGGGTTTCCTCCTGCGCAGCCTTTGCAGCCTCCCGCGCCGCATAAGCCGGATTGTCAATCAGCTCATAGGAACGGATATTGCTGCTGTCTTTTATGATAGTGATGGCAATTTCAGCCGTTTCCCTTGAATCGAAAGCAAAATAAAAACCGTCCTGTACTATGCTTTCGGCGGAGCTGCTGTTTGTTTCAATATCGTCAGGATAAAAGCGGAAATCAGAAGTGGCATCCTTTACTGAGGTGACCAGCATGAAAGCCCGGAGATTTTCCATGCCGCAGCCCTCATCAAAGAAAATATGCACAAAACACATTCCCTTATCCTCCGGGAGATGGGACATTGGCAATTCCTGGCCTGCGGCCGTTTCAGGAGCAGCATTCTGAGGTGTTTCCGAAACAGCGGCGGCGCCTTCCGATCCGCCTTCCGTTTCTTTGTCACTGATTTTGTCAAGAAAACTATTAATTTCTGCTATTACATTGTCGATATTAGTACTGAGAGGTTCATTATTTTCCACCTTCTGCACTTCTTCGCGCAGCTTATCGGTAGATTTGAACATGAGGTTAAACAGTTCGGACTTGTGCGTGCTGTCTAACTTGCTGATTCCATTCTCCCGAATATAAAAGAACAGGTCTTCGATGTGATGTGCAATGGTCATGAGAGAAGTAAACTCAAGCATTGCGGAAGAACCTTTAATTGTGTGCATGATACGGAAGATTTCATTCACGTCATCTGATGTGAAATCCGTATTCTTTTCCGCATTTATTAACAACTCATCAAGCTGTTCCAGAAGAGAATTCGTTTCGAATAAATAGGTATCAAGTAGATTGTCCAGGTTGTTGTCCATAATCTTTACACCGCCTTATCTGTCAGTTATATTTTTGTACTTAAAACACATACTTATATATCGGCAGAATACATCAAAAAATAATTGGAGTCAGAGAAAAAATGTCTAATATTTTAAAAGTTACCAGTCCCATAGGGGGATATGAAAACGGCAACAATATAAAAATGAATCCGACCGCAAACGCGGAGGTTCAGGGCGTACAGGCGCCGATTACCCCCCAGAAGGTATCCAGGCCGGGAGGGCGGGATGATGCAGGTCAGAACAGCACACAGCTGAAACTGAATTATGAATCTAATTTTAACCATTTTATAAAGCTGCTTAACAATTCGCCTGATCAGGTGGAGGATCTGATGCGGCTTCTTATGGAAAAAAAGGAGCTGCTTGTACAGGCGGGCATGAATAAGGGGACAGCGGAGGATATCGCCCGGTTTTTCTCCATGATCGGACTGAAGGAGGGCAATATGTCGGCATTCCTGAAGGAACAGGCCGATATGGGAATCCGCTACAGAGGACCGTTTTTTGATTTGCTCCGGCAGGTGTTCAACAACACGGATTCTGTGGATTTAAAGGCGGGGCTCCTTGATTTTGTTAGGCGTTATGGAGACATGGCCTCCGGCGGTCACATTATGCAGTCCATTTCAGAACTGCTGGAAAAATGCAGGGAACAAATGTTCAGCAAATCAGCCGGCGAGCTGGAGCGGATGGCCGCCCGGCTTAAGACGGGAGAGCAGCATGTGAACGGGGATACACAGAAGAATGCCGCGCTGCTGAAGGAAAAGATTCTTCCTTTTCTCAACAAGTATATATCCGCCACCCATGACAGAGGGCTGCTGCGTCAGTATACCGCGCATCTGGCATACCAGCTTGCCCGTTACGAAAATGGAAGCATGGACGGACTGATGCAGGCATTCGGAAAATTAATGGGTTATCAGGGTTTTAAAAAGGTCTTCGGAAGTATGGACGAGGCGCTGATAGAATCGGTCCTGCGCAAGGCTTCACAGACGGATGAAGGCTGGAATAAGGAGTTTTTAAATATCCTGCGTTCCGGTATGAACGGGGACGCCAGCACGGAAGGAAAGATGATAAGCCAGAATTTTGTCCATTCCATGCTTTTGAATGAGAGCGTATATATGCCGGTCCTCCACCTCATGCTTCCTATGATGGTGGACGGCAGGCTGATGTATTCGGAGCTCTGGGTGGATCCGGATGACAAAGGGGCCGCCGAAGATGACGAGGAGGACGGCCGTGTTGTAAAGGCTTTAATTAAATTTGATATTGAAAAGCTGGGATTTTTCGACATGTTTTTTGTTTATAAAAACGGGAAAATGGATATGCAGCTGGATTTCCCGGATAATCTGAAGGGGAAAGAAAAGGAAATAAGGCAGAATATAAATCGTATCATGGCCGAGAACGGAATCCGGCTGCAGAATCTGGTCACCGGATCCAGCCAGGAATCCATACCTATTACGGAAGCATTTCCGAAAATTTACGAAAGGAAGAATGGAGTAAATGTCAGAGTTTAGGGAAACATTGAATAAAAAAGCCGTAGCGCTCACTTATGATGAGGATAAACAGAACGCGCCGGTTATTGTGGCTTCCGGAATGGGATATATGGCGGAGAAGATTGTGGAGATAGCATCGGAAAACGGTGTTCCTGTCTATGAGGATGATTCCCTTGCCACAGTCCTTACACAGCTGGAGCTGGGAAGTGAAATACCGGAGGAGCTGTATCAGGCCGTGGTTGATATTTATGCTTATTTTTTGCATTTTACACTGAACGGGGAAGAGAAAAAAACGGAAGCCGCCAAACCGGAAGCGGTAAGTCAGGAAGAAGAAATGCAGGAGGAATAAGGGAGCGGCATTCATTGCCATATCCTCCTGCCGATTATAAAAGCCGCACGAAAAAAGCCATCCCGGCGTTAATACGCTGAGGGATGGCTTTTTTGCCGTCCGATGTTATTTTTTATGGATGGATTCCATGTGGAAGATAAATCTCCGCAGCAGGCTTTCCGTGTAAGAGGAGAGATCCTCGAAACAGCAGCCATAACCATATTTCCCATTACTCAGAGGTTCTGTCCGCAGGACCCGTGTCTGGGGGGCGATGGGCAGGACATTATGCTGAAAATGGGTATAGAAAACCTGGACGGGAAGCTTCTGCGCTGCGATAATATATACGCCTCCGGCGGAAATATTGGAGGTCACGCCGCCTATACCGCCGCTTCGTCCCGTTTCGGGGTCAATGTATGACATATTTACGGTTATTGTCAGCGGAAGGCGGAAGTCTTCATGGCGGTCGGCTGTGTCCTTAACGGACAGGATATGGCAGAAGCCATGGTAATCCCCCTTTTTGTCTATCACAGGCTCGATTTGGCAAATACTGCAGTTGCAGGTCACCAGACCGTTTATTGAATCAAAAAATACCACCGGCATCAAATAAGCTTCTTCCATTACCAGCTCCCATCCGGGAAAGGTAAGGTATATTTCATTTTCTCTTGTATAGCTTACAGCGGCTTCACTGAGAAGCGCGCCGGTCTGTGGATCAAGAATATGACATTTTCTACAGTTTTTTATTGATAAATCCATATAGGCCTCCGGGGAAAAATTTTATGCTGCATAGGAGCAGATGTCACTATTTATTATCGGATTGGATGCTTAAAATGAAAGGGAGGACTTGTCAGGAAATTTTCTTTTTACATTTCAGAAGGTACCAAGAACAAGTTCAGCGTCTTTATAATAGATATTGCAGTGTTCTTTAGTGTCTTTTATGATGAGATGGGAATGATTGAGACTGATTTCTGTAACACCATAGATAATATCGCTTTTCACACGGCATTTGCTGTAATTCGGTTTTGCCCGCAGCATTTTGTCGATTTGTTCATTGAGATCCTTCACCTTTTTTTCGTAAAGCGCTTTTTGTTCACTTAAAATATTGAAAATTTCTTTTTTGTTTTCAGGAACGGAGGGCTGTTCCGTCAGATAACGGTAATTCAGACGGATTTTTTCGAGTGTTTTAACAGCCTCTTCCAATTCGGCCGACAAATGCTCCGTGTTCTTTTCTTCCTGCACAGCCTGGCCGATTGTAATCCGTGTTTCATTATTGGATGGCGTCCCGATTTTCCTGGCCTCCACACTTTTTGACGCGCTGATATTTCCTCCGATAATGGTACCGCGTCCCGACAGGGCCAGAACGGAGCCTCCGCAGGTGATATTACTGTTAATGATGGTTTCGGAGGATACATTTCCGTTGGCCGTTACCCGGACATGCTCCAGGAAAAGGGAAGAAACATTGCCTCCGGCCTTCAAAAAACCACCGCCGCTTCCATTCATGCCCTTTCTGATTTCTATGTCCTCCCCTGCCGTGACAGAAGCATTTTCCACCATCCCGTAAACAATAACATTTCCGCCGGCATGAACCGTAAATCCCCGGCAGATATCGTCCATTACCAGAATATCACCCGCAAAATCCAGGTTCCCTACCGAGCCGTCCACACTTCCGGGAATTGTCAGCCGGGATGCCACACGGAAGACGTCGTTTTGAAAGGAAATCTCTCCGCTTACCTTTGCCGTGAGAGCCGTTTTTTCCTCATTCAGGACCGTATTTTTCCCCTGGGGGATAACCGGTGCGTTTCCTTTTTTGGCGGGCACGGCATGGCCCAGCACATCGATGCCGTCCGTTCCGTCACCGGGCGGGATGATATCACAGATAACATCACCGGCTTCAATGTTCTGGAAAAGGTTCAGATCCTTATAATTAATACTTCCGCGGGAGTCCTCCTGAAGGTGAATCTGCCTGATTCTGGAAAAATGGTCGACTATTTTTCCGTTTTCACCATCAACGGGAGGTGTGCCCCGGGCGATGGGAAAGACACAGTAATAGCTTCTGTGCTGATAAATCTGCTTCAGAAGGTCCATGTCGATTCCTGTGGTTATCCCGGCGTCTTGTGCCGCAGAAATAATATCGTTTTCCTCGGGTTCGGCGCCGCCGTCTGCGGGAGGAAGGAGATACAGAAAAGCGGTCATGCGGTCCGGGGACAGAAGGATCCGTACAGCGGCATCCGCGGGCTCCGGATTTTCAGCGTGCTGTCCGCAGATTTCCATTATTTCAGGAAGACGGCTTTGGATGAATTCCAGATCCTGCGGGTATTCCGCCTGACGGCTTTGCAGCTCCTGGAGAAGAGTCTGCGCAGAAAAGGCAGTGACGCCGGATTCCCGGGAATCGGTTTCTTTATCAGGAGTAATTTCGGAGCTTGTGTCCGCAGGCGCCGGAGGAGGGGCTGCAGCGGAGTTTTCTTTTTTATTTTTTGATTTCTTAAAAAATGGCATATGTTTCCACTCCTCTTTATCTGATATAGACTATTGTTATATTATCGGCTTGTTTTGGCGGAAATTAAGAGGGTGGGGATAAACGCCTGAATCGCAGCCGTCATGCCGCCCTGCCCCGGCCGTCCCTGTTTCCTTCGTGAGCGAGGGGGAGCGCTGTGTATGTGTTCTGTGGCCCAGCTTCAAAAAAGGGGTGTTTCTAAATATTCCGTTCCGCCGGAATTCTGCTGACGCGGCAGAACTCCTCGCGGTGTTAGGTGGTGGTTTTGAGCCAGAGGGAGTGGCGCTCGTCAGACAGGCCGCTAAGGGCAGCAGAATTCCGGCGGAACGGAATATTAAGAAACATCTCCTTTTTTTCAGATGGGTCACAGAACACATACACAGCGCTCCCCCTCGCTCACGAAGGAAACAGGGTCGGCGGGGCAGGGCGGCATGACGGCTGTGATTCAGGCGTTTATCCTGGCGAAGGTAGTTGGTATGGGGAGGTATAGTTTAGAGGATATGGGCTGTATGTTGTTGGGGGAATGTAAAAAATTGCAGTGATTTTTCGTTTCAGGAATGAATTTTTTGATAGGGTTCTCTTGTGAATTTGTTTTTCTCAGTATGACAAATAATGTGATGACAAATAATGCAGGGGGATGGATTTATTTGGTAAATATGTGTTTCTTAACTGGTGTTAAATGAAATAGTTAACTGACGGGCAAAAATTGGGTTGGTATGAAATGCTGTTATGGAGAATCAAAATGACGGTAAAATTGTGCCGGGCTGCCATTTTGTGGAAGGGCACGAAATTCCGTAATTTTTTACTTGCTGGTAACTGGAGGGATATCTTGATCATAATATATCAGAAAAGAGGCATAAAACGTGAAAAAGATAAGGAAAATTCTTGCTTGCGGTCATGGGGGTTTGAATAAAGGAACAGATTTTATTAACTTAATATCGTTTAAAATAAATGTAATTATAAAACGTTTAATTGAACTAGAAAATATTGTAAAAAGAATATATAAACAAAAAATACACATAAACGATCATATGAGAATGTTAAAAAACGTTAAATGTTATAAAAATTCAGAAATTTACTTAAAAATATTTGTAGAAAATAATAAAAAATACTTTTGTAATTGCTAAAATGTGATATAATAGGCTAGCAGTCTACATATGATACGAGGTGTAATTAATGTTTATTGTACCGATAACAAAAATGGAGCCTTCTCTTACTCTTGAGGAACTGAAAAAGAGTGAAGGAAGTCAGCTGCCGTCTGAAGGGAAAGAATTCGGCAGCTTTTTAAAGGAAGCGATCAGGGAAGCCGACCAGGCCCTGCAGGAAACTTCGGAAATGGACAGAAAGCTCGCTTTGGGAGAGATAGATGATCTGCATTCCGCCATGATTCAGGCGGAACAGTCAGCTGCTGCGGTGGAGTTTACTACCCAGCTGACCAGCAAGGCGGTAAGCGCATACAATCAGATAATGGGAATGCAGGTATAAACTTGCTGCGGTGGAGATAGATGAGTATAAAGGATAATGTGAAGGCTAAGGTGGAGAGCAATAAGACCCTTAACCGCTTTTTTGGCGGAAAGAAGCTTGTTTTGGCGGTCGGTATCGCAGCAGCTGTTTTGGTTGCATTGGGAGCAGCGATTTTTCTTAATGTAAAAAATACGGGAAAATATGAAGTGCTGTTTCCGGGAATATCTGTGGATGAGAATACGGAAGTGTATACCGTGCTGAGAAGCCGCGGAGTGGATGCAAAGCGTAATGAATCAGGGGAGGTTACGGTTCCGGAAGCGGAGCTGGGGGATATTATGCTGGATATGTCCCTGCTGGGATATCCCAAGACGGCCCTGCCTTTTAATATTTTTTCTGATAATACGGGTTTTACGACCACGGAATTCGAGAAGAAGCAGTATCTTCTTTTGAACCTTCAGGATCGCCTGGAGCGGACGCTGAAGGATATGAGCGGGATTTCCAATGCCATCGTAACCCTGAATGTTTCTGATGACAGTATCTATGTCTGGGATGAGCAAAGCTCGGACAGTACAGGTTCTGTCTCTTTGACGTTAGTGCCTTCTTATGAGCTGTCCCCGGAAAAGGTCGCAGCCATCAAGAAGCTGGTGGCCAACAGCGTGCCCAGGCTTCTTCCGGAAAACGTTGCCGTAATCAATGCCGTGACCATGGAAGAGCTGCAGGGGCAGAGCCTGGACAGCGGGAGCTATTACGGGCTGGATCGTCTGGATTTTGAGTCCAAGGTGGAAAAGCGTCTGGAAGATAAGATCATGAATGTACTGACTCTGGCATATAAGCCCAGCCAGATTCGTGTTTCCGCCACAGTCGTCATCGATTATGACAAGATGATTACGGAAAATATGCAGTATGTTCCCCAGGAAAACGGCAGCGGGGTTGTGGGAAAGTCGGAAGAAAGCAAATCCCAGGGCTCCACCCAGGGGGCGGGCGGTGTGGCCGGAGAGGAAAATAATACCGATATTCCTTCTTACGGGACGGCAGACAGCGGACAGGGCGGGACGCAGTCGGAGGAGTATTACAATAACGTGGATTATCTGGTGGGATATATTAAGCAGCAGATAGAAAAGGATAATGTGAAGCTGCAGAAAGCCACCGTATCGGTGACGGTTAATGATAATAACCTGACGGAAAACAGAAAACAGCAGCTGATTGACACGGTTTCCAAGGCTGCCAATATCGCGCCGGAGGACATTGTCATAACCAGCTTCCGGCAGACCGAGGTTCAGCCGGAAACCGTCCAGCCGGAGAAAAAAGAGACCGAACCGCAGGGTATTGTTTGGGACAGGAATACACTCTTTCTTGCAGGAGCCGGGCTGCTCATCCTTCTGCTGCTGATTTTTCTGCTTGTGCACAGGAGCAGAAGACATAACAGAGAAGATGAAGAGATGTTTGCCCGGGCGGAGAACCAGGGGGATGGAGCCGCCGTTCTGGAGCGGGCTGGTGAGGGCGCCGTTGTGAATACGATAGGAAACGGAACCCAGGATCCTGTGGGAGCAACAGAAGAAAATCCCATGGATCAGGTACGCAGCTTTGCCAAAACCAACCCGGAAATTATTGCGGCTATGATTAAGTCCTGGCTGAAGGAAGGAAATGAGTAATATGGCTACAGAAGATAGAAGCGCTGCGGAGAAGGCGGCGGCGGTGATATCCGTTATCGGGGTGGAAAATGCATCCGAGGTCCTCAGGCACCTTTCCGAAGGGGAAATCGAACAGCTGTCCGTGGAACTCTCCCGTCTTCCCAAGATTTCAAGCGGCGAGCTGGAAGAAATATCAAAAGATTTCTATGAATGCTGTGTGACGGAAAAAGTGATAGCAGGCGGCGGCCGGGAATACGCCAAAGAGGTGCTGGAAAAGGCGTTCGGGCAGCAGCAGGCAAGAAGCATGATGGACAGGGTCAGCAAAGCCCTGCATACCAAATCCTTTTCTTTTATAAGGAAAGTTGATTATAAATCCCTGATGGCTGTCATTCAGAATGAACATCCCCAGACACTGGCCTTTATCCTCTCTTATGCCAACGCGGAGCAGGCTTCCAAAATCATAGCGGAGCTGCCCGGAGATATCCGGATTGACGTGGTGGAGCGCATCGCAGGCATGGAACGTGCCTATCCTCCCATTGTCAAGGTGGTTGAGGAAGTGGTCCGGGGTAAAATCGGGGTATCCGCTTCAGAGGACGCCATGGAGATCGGCGGGCTGAATTATGTGGCTGATGTGATGAATCATGTGGACCGCAGCACGGAGAAGGATATTTTCGATGAGTTGAATATCAAGAATCCCCGCCTGGCGGAAGGCGTCAGAAAGCTCATGTTTGTATTTGAGGATATCGCCTATCTGGATCCCATGTCCATCCAGCGTTTTATCCGGGATACCGATTCCAGGGATCTGGCCGTGGCCCTGAAGGTGGCTAACAGAGATGTGACCAATGCGATCTTTTCCAATATGTCAACCCGTATGAGGGAAAGCATACAGACGGATATGAAGTTTCTGCATAATCTCCGGATGAGTTCGGTAGAGGAAGCGCAGCAGAGAATTGTTTCCACCATCCGCCGCCTGGAGGAGGAAGGGGAAATTGTGATTTCCAAAGATGGAAAGGATGAAGTAATTGTCTAGAATTATTAAAAGCGGTCAGACCGTATATCAGGATCTTGAGGTGGCCGTATATGGAGAAACCTTCGAATCGGCGGAAGAGGAAGACGGACCGGCAGCTCAGGAAGACAGCTATACACTGATCTCGGAAGAAAAAAGGCATATTCTGGAGCATGCAAGAAACCAGGCCCGGGAATCCATGGCGGAGATTCTTTCGGATGCTTACGCACAGAGAGATAAAATAGTGAACACGGCGGAAAAAGAGGCTGTGAGGATCCGGGAACAGGCCCGGGAGCAGGGACATGAACAGGGACTGGAGGAAGCACTGTCATCGGTGGAGGATCTGACCGTCCACCTGCGGCAGGAAATAGGGGAAGCCTATGAACGGATGGAGAACCAGCTGGAGGATATCCGCAGCCAGATTGTGGAGCTGTCCCTGGATATCGCCGGCAAAATCCTGGAAAAGCGGATTGAAGAGGACAGCGGGGAAATGGCAGAGCTGGTAAAAAAGGCCATTCAGTCTGAACGGGATAAAAAGAAGATTGACATACATATTTCCGCAAAAGCCCTGGAGCTTGCGGAAGCCCTGGAAAAGGAACTGGAACCCCTTCAGGAAAAATACGGAGGGACCATAAGAGTGAAAAAAGAAGAATGTCCGCCGGACAGGGTACGGATAGAAACCAGTGACGGGATTCTGGATGCTTCGGTGTTCCGGCAGCTGGAGCAGCTGAAATGCCAGCTGGCCTCCCTGGAGGGGCAGATATGAGGATGGAAACAGAAAAAGTCCGTGATTATTTAAAACGGGCGGATTTGTACACCTATATGGGGCGTATCGATAAAATTGTAGGAACCACGGTGGAAGCCACAGGGCCGGAATGCCGTATCGGTGATGTATGTACGATAGAGGTAGCGGGAAGCAGCCGGGAGATGGCCGCTGAGGTGGTGGGCTTTCGGGAAAACAAGGTCCTGCTGATGCCCTATGAGGATATCGAAGGAATCGGTTACGGCAGCGCGGTCCACAATACCGGCAGCAAGCTTCTGATTCCGGTGGCCGACAGCCTGGTCGGACGTACGGTGGACGCGCTCGGCCAGCCAATTGACGGAGGGCCTCCCGTGGAACAGCCTGCTTTTTATCCCATTACCGGAGTATCCTCCAATCCCATGGACCGGCCGCGTATCGATACCGCCATCCAGATGGGAGTAAAAGCGATTGACGGTCTTTTGACTATAGGAAAAGGCCAGAGAATGGGAATATTTGCGGGAAGCGGCGTGGGCAAAAGTACGCTGATGGGTATGATTGCCAAAAACGTGAAGGCGGATGTGAACGTGATCGCCCTGGTGGGGGAACGAAGCCGTGAAGTGGTGGAGTTCATTAACCGGGATCTGGGGGAGGAAGGGCTGAAACGATCGGTCCTGGTGGTGGCAACCTCCAACCAGTCCGCCATGATGCGTGCCAAATGTACGATGACAGCCACCACGATTGCAGAATATTTCCGGGATCAGGGGAAGGATGTGCTTCTTATGATGGATTCCCTGACCCGTTTTGCCATGGCACAGAGGGAAATCGGCCTGAGTATCGGAGAGCCGCCCGTGGCCAGAGGCTATACACCTTCCATTTATTCGGAGCTGCCAAGACTTTTGGAACGTTCCGGTAATTTCGAACAGGGCTCCATCACAGGCATTTATACCGTTCTTGTGGAAGGGGACGATGCCAATGAACCGATTTCCGACACGGTGCGCGGTATTATAGACGGCCATATCATGCTTTCCAGGAAGGTGGCTACCAGCAACCGCTATCCGGCGATTGATATCCTTTCCAGCATCAGCCGTCTGATGAACGAAATCGTTCTGCCGGAGCATAAGGAAGCCGCCGGAAGGCTGCGGAAAATGCTTTCTGTTTACGAAAGCAACCTGGATCTGGTATCCATAGGCGCTTACAAAAAGGGGACGAATCCGGAGCTGGATGAAGCGCTGGAGAGGATCCGGCAGATTTACGATTTCCTGCAGCAGAAGACGGATGAAAGCTTTACCCTGGAAGAAACGGTGCTTCAGATGATCAAACTGATGCAGTAGGAGGCAGTCAATGAAAAAGTTTAACTTTCCCCTGGAACGGATGCTGAATTATCAGGAACAGGATCTGGAAAAGGAACGGGGGATTATGAGCCGGCTTCTGGCAGCCAGGACGGGACTTGAAGAAAAAAGGCTGAGGCTTATGGAGGAAATGGAAGAAATACAGTCCGAAAGGGGAAAGGAAATCCGTAAAGGAACCACCATTTTTTCCCTGCGTTCGTCCAGCGTGCTGCTGGTCAGCGGGAAGAAACAGCTGGAGGAAATCCGGAATGAACTGAACCGCATCGATGAGGAAATCGAAAAACAGCGCCAGATAGTGGTCAGCGTTTCCCAGGAAGTGAAAAAGCTGGAAAACCTGAAAGAAAAACAGTTGGAGGAATACCGCCATGCAGAAGCAAAGGAAGAGCAGGAGATGATATCTGAGCATGTTTCCGGCAGCTTCGTGCGCAATGGCGTTTCCTATATATGATTCCTGCCTCCTGTGGCGGGAAGAAATGGAAAAGAAAGGTGGTGAAAAACATGACAGTACAGACAGTACAGAACGCAGGAATAACAGGAACGGGTAAGGATAACCGGCAAAGCGCCGCGGCCCGGGACACTTTTATGGAGATGCTGAATACTCATCTGAATCAGGCGTCCGACAGAAAAAGTGCGAATGCAGGCCCGGGAAAAGCGGTATCACAGCCCGGTCAGAAAAGCGGTGAACCGGTGAAAAAAGAAGAAAACGCAGCCGGAAAAGCATCGCGGGATACGCAGGATAAGACAGGGGATGCCCTGAAGGAAACTGCCGGGAATGCGGAAGACAAACCCGCAGACAAGGTGGAAAAACCGGGCAAAGAACAGACAGAAGCGGCAGCGGGAATCCTGATGGAGGAACAGATGCAGCAGAACACCTGGGAAATGATTCTGCCCGGGGAGGAGCTTTCCGGAAATACCGGCAGCAGGGAAGAAGAAATGTCTCTTTCCGGTATTGTGCAGACAGCCGATGCGGCAGAAACGTTTCCGGCAGGAACCGAACAAAATCCAGCGGCCATTATTAATACGGCAGCAGGGGAAACGCAGTACGCCCGGGAAAAGAAAACCGACAGACAGACAGCCGGGGCGGCGGAAGATATTTCTGTCCTGAAAGACAGCGGACTGGAAAATGCGGCACAGGCCGGCAGTACCGGTGTGAAAGCAGCCGGAAACGGACAGGAAGCCTTTGGAGACAGCGCATCCTCCTATGGGGATATGCTGAAGGAACAGTCAGAGCTTCTGAAAGCCATGGCGGGGATAGGCAAAGAGGAAAAAGATACCGAAATCTCTTATGTTTTGCAGGACAAAGAAACCGATACTGAGGCCCTGCAGAAAAAGGTGGATGAAAAAGCCTATCTTCCCTTAGATCGCATGATAGCCGTGAGAACGGCGGACAGGCCGGAAATGACGGCAGTTCCCAATACGCAGACAGAAGCGGTTCCGGTTATGCAGCAGGTAAAAACAGGTCTGGAGGAAGGAATGGCAAAGGGCATGAACCATTTTACCATTCGTCTTAAGCCGGAAGGCCTGGGAGAAATCGTAGTCCGCATGGTTACGGAAGGCGGCAGAATCTCCATGCGTATCGGCGTGAGCAATGAAGACACACAGCGTCTGATAAACAGCGAGCTGCTCCAGCTGAAGGAAGCTCTTCAGCCTCTGAATGCCCAGGTGCAGGAGGTTTATCACAGCGGCTTCGGTGGAATGGATTTTTCCGGATACCAGCAGGATATGTACCGGCAGCAGCATCAGATGACGGGCGGGATACTCCGTCACTTTGGAGCAACGGCCGCCGGAGAGGAGGAAGATACTCCGGAGATTCCGGTCTATAACCGGATGGAAGGAAGCTTGTACGCTTATATCTGACAAATACGGGAAAGGAGGAAACAGCCCAAATGGCAGTAGACGGTTTGAACAGCAGCTATGACACCTATGCTTCCGCTTATGCAAGAAGCACGGAAAATACAGCCGGGGAGAGCAGCGGTACAGGCAATGTAATCGATGCGGTATTCGAGAAGGAATCGGACAGACAGGTTTCGATTGACGACTTTCTGGTGCTGATGGTGGAACAGCTGAAAAACCAGGATTTTATGAATCCGGTTGACGATACCCAGTACGTGACACAGCTCGCGCAATTTACCACCATGCAGCAGATGCAGGAACTGGCCTATAACGCGAAAAGCACCTATGCAACCTCTCTTGTGGGAAAGGACGTGACGGCGGCGAAGATCACCGTAAACGGCGACCTGGCCACAACGGAAGGACCGGTGGAGAAGGTTTCCCTGCTGGACGGGGAATATGTGATATACGTGGGCGGCAAAGGCTTTACCCTGGATGAAATCATGGAAGTGAAGCCCTCCAGCCAGAGCGACGGTGCCCTGAAAAAAATAAGCAGCCAGCTGGAAGATATGAATAAGATGCTGGACGGAAAGCTGACGGAAGGCTTTGAAAGCATTCGGAATGCCGCGGATAGCGGTGCGGCCGGCAGTGCGGATGGAAATAAAGTTACTGGCGGAACGCAGGGAAGCGGCAGCGCAGACGGAAATGAAGGAACAGACGGAAGCGGGAACGCGGACGGAGTTGGCGGGACGGACGGCAGCGGTAGTGCGGGCGAAACCGGCGGAGCAGAAGGCGGCGGTAGTGCGGGCGAAACCGGTGGCGCAGAAAGCAGCGGAAGCACAGATGGAACCGGAGACGGCTCGAACGCAGACAACCCGGAAGGTGCATAGGGACGGGAAGGAGGATTAGGGATGGATCCATTACGATATAATCAATTGCTGCAAAGGCCAGTTTATACCGGCAATCCCGTTGATATCCAACAAAACCGGGACAGCAGGGAGACTTCCGGAGAAGAAAATACTTCTTTTCAGAAGGTTCTGGAAGAGAAACTCAGGGAAGAGAGAGGGATTTCTTTTTCCAAACACGCGATGGAACGCGTGGCAGAACGGAATGTGGATGTATCCGCAGAACAGCTGGAACGCCTGAATGAGGGAGTGCGGCTGGCAGAGGAAAAAGGCCTGAGAACGCCTTTGATTCTTATGGATACCACAGCTTTTGTAGTTAATGTACCCAATAACAAAGTAGTTACCGTCGTGAATGACGAGAGCCTGAAGGGCAGCGTATTCACCAATATTGACGGAACCGTTATGATATAGCCGGTCCTTTTTAGGAGGCTATCTTACCCCGACTGACAGAAGGGTAAGAACGGTGGAAAAGGAGATTTGTAATGTTACGATCATTATATTCGGCGGTGTCCGGTATGAAGGCACACCAGAGCCAGCTTGATGTTATCGGCAATAATATTGCCAATGTTAATACATTTGGTTTTAAATCCAGCCGCGGACGTTTTTCTGATGTGTTTTACCAGACACTCCAGAACGCTACGGGCGGAAGCGCAACTATGGGAGGAACTAATGCTTCCCAGATCGGTTATGGTACCCAGTTGGCTGGCATCGACCTGGACATGAGCCGTTCCGCATTTCAGTCCACCAACAGAGGGCTGGATGTGGCTATTGCCGGAGAAGGCTTTTTCCAGGTACAGGATTCGGACGGAAATATTTTCTATACAAGGGCCGGAGCCCTTCAGATCGATCCCAACAGCGGGAACCTGACAGACGCCAATGGTTATACAGTATTGGGTGTTTCCGGGGATCCGCTTGGCAAAGCGCCGGGCTCCAATAAGATCCATCTGGACATTCCTTCCCAGCAGGCGGCGAAAGCGGTAAAAACGGAAACCATTAACGGGATCCGCTATACGCTGACTTCAGAAAAAGCGACGACAGATGCCAATGTATCCGTGAACTTTGTGGTGGATGATACCCTGCCGGACGGAGCGGACGCTGTGGTAAAGGATACGGAAATGAATACCGGTTCCCTGACGGTCCGCGTCAATGCCAAATCTGTGTTCAGCAGCCTCAGTGATTTGATGGATAAAGTGAACACCGCTATTACCCAGGCTAACGGAGGAAAAGAATATCCAACCGGAAAGCTGTCTCTGACAGCGGTGCCTGATGGCGGCCTGTTCCCCGCAGGAGGTCTGACCGGTGCGGAAATCCTCGGTTATAACTTCGATGTGGTTCCGGGAGAACTGACGCTGTCCGCAGATGATGCTGCAACGAATGGTGTTTTTGGTTCCTTGCTTCCTAAGACGGTGAGCAGTGTACCTAAATTTACTGCAGAAGGAGACGTTACATTTGAAGCGCATTATGTCAAAGCAGTGGGTGACAAGAAAGCGGCGTGGGAAATAACAGCTACCGTGGGAACCGGAGCGAATGAAAGGAAATTTGTAGGTTATATAGATGAAAGCAGTACTGCGGCTAATTCGGTGCTTCTGAAAGAAAGCCCTGTAAAACCCGGAGAAGAAGCCGGACAGTATATTGAAATGAAGCATGAAGGCTTTACTAAGCTGTCGGATGTATGGCAGGGGCTGCCAGCCAACGCAGGAAAGGATATTAATACAGAAACAGACCCGAGTATGTCTTCCCAAGGAACCAGCACAGTCACCGCATCAAAGGATTCCAAAGAGCTCGGCCTGGGACAGAAAGGCTTTGTCCTGGCAGGCGGAACCGCAGGCGGCACACTGTCCTCCTCACAGGTAGGAGTTTCTATTCTGGCGAACGGTATTGTGGAAGTCAACCATCCCGACAAAGGAAAAATCCAGGTAGGCCGTATTGACCTTGCCACCTTTGAGA
>ENA-ORML01000164-ORML01000164.1-human-gut-metagenome-genome-assembly--contig:-NODE-164-length-85625-cov-9.087332_pt1 | contig 85625 bp, 92 predicted proteins | sample MGYA00242103_ERZ508995 | MGnify/ENA primary metagenome ERZ508995 (study PRJEB26280, sample SAMEA2338702) | human gut metagenome | biome: human gut; feature: human-associated habitat; material: faeces... | reverse complement strand
TTCCAGTGGTATTTTGGGTCTAAAGTGGTATATTCGTATTTATGAAGATACTGCTGAGAGAAATAAGAAAAGAAAGGAATTTATCCCTTCGGCAGATGGAAATAATTACAGGATTGTCAAAGTCAGCTTTAAGTAGAATAGAGAAAGGCGAGGTATCCATGACTTTCCATGAAGCTGAATTGATAGCCAAAGGGTTACATATAGGAATTGTCGATTTATTTGAATCAGCAGTAAAATTTAAAAAGTGTCCCGATATAGGGACAGAGCAGGGGAATAAAAGAGCTGGCCCGTTCAACCATTAAAGGAGGGCGTGGCATGGATGATTGTACAAAAGATTTTGTAAAAATTTTTATGATGATTACAGATATGGAGGAGGATGAATATGAAAATTTCAAGCTAAGTTTACTTAAAAGTAATCTCATGGGAACTCAGGATGAGGTCTTAGTGTATAATTATATAAATGCTTTAAATAGGAAGAGACAAAGGTAAGGGTGGGGTGTTGAGTTAAGTATGTCATAGAATATATTTTGCCTACTATTTGCCTACTAATGCACTGCATTTTCATGTTTAAATATGTCTTTTTAAGCAAAAACAAGTAAGAATACGACACGAAAAGTAACGTAAAAACGTTGTTTTCCGTGTCGTATTCAAAATTATTGCCCTTTGGTAGTGCGGAGGTCACGGGTCCGATTCCCGTCAGCAGCTTGTGGAGAGTCTGGTATTTACCAGGCTTTTTTTCTTTTGTTCTCCATGGTACATATTGGAAGTATTAGTATATTTTAAATATTAACATGTAAGGAGAGGAGAGGTTATGCTGCAGACACAATACGAATTCACTTTGCCGAAAGGGTACATGGATGAGGAAGGAAATCTTCATAAGAATGGGATCATGCGCCTGGCAACAGCAATGGACGAAATAAGAGCAATGAGGGACCCAAGGGTAATGCAGAACCCGGATTATGCGGCAATTATTATATTATCCCATGTTATTATAAAACTGGGCAGTCTTCCGCTGGTAACAGTTGAAACAATAGAAAAGTTGTTTGCTTCTGATTTGAAATTCTTACAGGAGATGTACGAAACCCTAAACGGATTAGAAGGACCTGTGGTTCGTGTCACCTGTCCATATTGCGGCAAGGAATTTACAACAGAAATGGATTTTAAGGGATAGGAATTTTAAGGGATAGGAATTTTATGTGGTAAGAATTTTATGTGGTAAGAATTTTAAGGGACAGCCTGGGCTGTCTCTTTTTTTGCCGCAGCCATAGGAGCATTGGCGCCACAATCCAACTTATCCTTTTACCCTTGTAAATGTCCATATCAATCATCATCCTGGAAGAGTATCTTTAAACAGGTGAGGGGAGAATAATTGTATCTAAAAAACAATAAATTTAGCATGATTACAAAATAACCTAATTATTTATAAGAAAAGATAAATAATACCTGGACAAATCCCTTCCTTTTTCGGCATATTTATGATAGAATTTATACTATTCGGCAAATAGTTGCTATTTACATGATACTTTACATAATTTCCCAAAGGTTGAGAACAGATGGGAGGATTTATTTTAGATACGGTTGGGAGTCTGGAATCATGAAGAGAGCGGACTCCCTTTTATATATGGGGAAGGGGGGATATAGGTGTTGGATTGGGGCTTTGGATTAGGGGCCTTTGGAATGTTTTTCCTGTATGACTGGAATCGGGTTTTTTTGAAGAAAAAGTGGTTTGTACCGCTTTTTGCAGCAGGGAACCTGCTGCTGGCTGTGGTGGGAGGAAGAATGGTATATGCCTGCGTCTCCTCAGGAATTAAGGAACAATCTGTATGGCTCCTTCCTGGCGCATTTTTTCTGGCTGTATTGATTTATACGCTGTATTTTGCATTGCCCTTTGATAATACATACTGCCAGGAGGCGGATCGGCACAAGGTCTGCCGCTCAGGTATGTATGGCTGGTGCCGTCATCCAGGCATCTGGTGGTTTTTTGGCTGCTTTTTCTGCGTGGGCCTATCCACCGGGAATCCGAACCGGGTGATGCTCAGTCTTTGCCTTTCTTTTCTGAACCTTTTGTATGCCTGGTATCAGGACAGGCTTATATTTGTAGAGGAGTTTTCTGACTACAGGGAGTATCAGGAACAGGTACCATTTCTATTACCCAGACTGTGGAAAAGGCGGTGAATCAGAATGACATTTGAGGAAAAGCTGACCAATCAGGAGTATGACAGGATATGGCAGGAATACTGCGGATTTCTGGACCTGGACATGGCGTCTTATATGAAAATCCAGAGAAGGCTTTTGGAGGAGCAGATGGGACTCTGGTGCGCCAGCCCTCTTGGAAAGAAAATTCTAAAGGACAAGAGGCCGGAGAATATAGAGGAGTTTAGGGCCATGGTGCCGTTGACTACCTATGAGGATTATGCAGATGTTCTTCTCCTTAAGAAGGAGGACATGCTTCCTGATAAACCCATTATATGGATACAGACCACCTGGGAGGGCGGCAAGCATCCCATTAAGGTGGCGCCCTACACCAGCGGCATGCTGAAGACCTATAAAAATAATATCCTTACCTGCCTGATGATGGCAACCAGCAAGGGCAGGGGAAGTTTTGACATCGGAATCGGCGATACATTTTTATACGGCCTGGCGCCTTTGCCCTATATCACGGGCCTGATTCCCCTGGGATTGTCGGACGAGCTCCATATAGAGTTTCTTCCTCCGGTGGACGAGGCCGTAAACATGACCTTTTCCGAGCGGAATAAGAAGGGATTCAAGATGGGGCTGGGAAAGGGGATTGACTTCTTCTTTGGCATGGGCAGCGTGGCTTATTTTGTGAGTATGAGTATTGCCAGTCTGTCCGAGGGCGGTAAGAAGGGCGGGTCTTTCCTTAAAAAGCTGTTTACCATGCCCCCCTCCATGACCCTGCGGTATCTTAAGGCTAAGAAACAGTGTGAAAAGGAAGGACGGGGACTGATGCCCAAGGATCTGTTCAGGCTGAAGGGATTTCTGTGCGCCGGAACAGATAACCGCTGCTATAAAGATGACCTGGAGGAGCTGTGGGGCATCAGGCCCGTGGAGGTGTTTGCGGGGACAGAGCCCAGTTTTATCGGGACAGAGACATGGAACCGCAACGGACTGTACTTTTTTCCGGATGCATGCTTTTATGAATTTATACCGGAAGCGGAAATGTACAAGAATCTGGATGATCCCTCCTATGTTCCCAGGACCATATGTATGGATGAGGTGGCAGCCGGGGAGGTGTATGAAATTGTCCTTACCGTGCTGAAAGGCGGGGCATTTGCCCGGTACCGGGTGGGGGATGTCTACCGCTGTCTGGGACTTACCAGCAAGGAGGATGAGACACGGATTCCCAGGTTTGAGTACATTGACCGGGTACCGGATATTATTGATATTGCCGGTTTTACAAGGATTTCGGAAAATTCCATTAAGAATGTTATCAGTCTTTCTGGAATTGATGTGACGGACTGGGCAGCCCTTAAGGAGTTTACTGAGGACAGAGGGAGGCCATACCTCCATATGTACGTGGAGCTGGCGCCGGGCTGCGTGGTGAACCGGGCCGTAAGCCGGGAACTTCTGAAGGAACACCTGACCATTTATTTTAAATACGTGGACCAGGATTACCATGATCTGAAACGTATACTGGGTATGGACCCGCTGGAGATAACTGTCCTGCGGTGCGGCACCTTTGCCTCCTATCGGGAAAAGACAGGAAAGACACTGCGGCATATCAACCCGTCCATCCACGATATACAGGAAATGATAAAGATGCAGGCGGCTTTTGACGGGCACAGGAGATATTAGGAGATATTGATTGTATGAGAAGCTATGTTTTTATATCCATAACAGCTTTATATTTCTATACCTTTCTTATGCTGGCTTTTATGTCGGCTAAGAAATCACGGCTGATTCGTGATTTTATCGCTGTGCTGGGCGCCATGATTCTGTGGACCGGCGGTTCCCTTTTGATGAGGCTTCGGGCCTGGCCGTCCTATGAGCTGTGGTTTCATCTTTCGCTGGCAGGAATCAGCTTGGTGCCGTGTGCGTTTTTCTGCTTTATCAGGGATTTCTGCGGCCATAAGGCGAAAAGCTCCCACAGGATGTGGCTGGTGCTTATCCTTCTGGTGAACCTCTATAATATATGGACAGGAAACCTGGTCCAGCCGCCTGCTATCGAGTGGAATGGAGCCAGCGCCGTGTTTGTCTATCATATGGACTGGCGTGCCAGCATTATGTACGGACTCTGCTTCCTGGTAATCATACATACGGCCGCCATCATATGGAGCAGCCGGAAAAACAGGGCCCTGAAGGCCAAGGTGGTACCGCTGCTGTCAGGTATACTCCTGCTTTTTGCAGGCAATATGGCTGTGCCTCTGTTCAATGGATTTCCCATTGATATACTGTCAGGGGTGCTGAATGCAGGGGTGATGTTTTATACGCTTTATTCCAGGCATGTGTTCCGCATGACCCTGCTGGTATCCAGAGGCAACTGCTACATCATTGCCATGGCAGTAAGCGCCCTGGCCTTTTACAATGTGGCCCAGACCCTGGACGGCATCATCCGCAGGGATATACCAATGCTGGCCCCTTTCAGCGTCATGATTGTGGCTACTATGACCATGCTGGTCACACTGCTGATTTACATGGTGGCCAAAGGATTTTTTGACCGGATTTTTATTAAGGAGGAGGTGAGCCAGACAGAACGGCTCAGCGAATACACCGCCATTGTGTCCCAATCCCTCAGACTGACTGAAATCCTGAATGCCCTGGTGAACGTCATAGGAAATACTCTGCACACAAGGAAGATTTATATTTGCATCAGGGATTCCCAGGGGAATTATCCGGCTGTATTCAGCAGCAGTCCCCTGGATGACAAGAATTTTTCTCTGGCCGGCAGCGCGCCGCTTATCAACTGGCTTAAAAGCCATGATTCCTGTCTGCTGCTTAAGGATTTCCGCAGGACCGTGGAATATAAGTCCATGTGGGAGGAAGAAAAATACCAGATGGAGGTCCTTAAGATTGAGTGTATTCTGCCTCTTAAGGATGGGAACGACCTGGCCGGACTGGTGCTTTTAGGAGGCAGGGAGAAGCGGGGAAAGATGCGTACCCAGGGGTATTCCGAGGAGGACATCATATTCCTTAACTCCATTGAATCCGTAAGCTCCATTGCGGTGAAGAACTCCAGGCTCTATGAAAAGGCATATGAGGAAGCCAGAACAGATGAGCTTACCGGACTTTTGAACCGGAAATATTTCTGCCAGACACTGGAGGAAAATTACGAAAAATGCAGGCGTACCTCCCTGGCCCTTGTCATCTTCAACGTAGATGATTTTAAGCTGTACAACCAGCTTTACGGCAATCATGAGGGAGATAAGGCACTGGTGCATATTGCGCGTATCATACAGGGGACTGTGGGGGATAACGGCTACTGCGGACGCTACAGCGGCAAGGAATTTGCCGTCATCCTGCCTGATTATGATATCTATTCAGCGCAGAACCTGGCTGAGAACATTTCGCGGCAGATCCAGAATATGAATCTGGACTGTACAGACACTTACTTAAAGCCCCTGACTGTCAGCTGCGGAATCTGCGCGGCTCCGTACGCAGCCGCGTCCATGAATGAGCTCATATCCAACGCAGACTGTGCGGTATACCATGTGAAGCGTTCCGGAAAGAACGGAATCCGGGTATACTCGGACGGAATCATCGGGGTGAGGGATACAGACGAGGGACTGGCAAAGAAGCACCGAAGCATGTATTCTGAGTATGCTCCCACCATCTATGCCCTGACAGCTGCCATTGACGCAAAGGACCATTATACATTCCAGCATTCCAAGAATGTGGCCTATTATGCCCATGCCATGGGACAGGCCCTGAAAACCAGCGAGGAATACCAGGAGATTCTTAAGGAGTCGGCCCTGCTTCACGATATCGGAAAAATAGGGATACCGGAAAACATACTGAATAAAACCGGAAAATTGACGGATGAAGAGTACAGTACCATGAAACGCCATGTGGAGGCATCCGTGGAAATCATACGCCACCTCCCCTCCATGGATTATGTGATTCCCGCTGTCCTGGGACACCATGAGCGGTATGACGGAAGGGGATATCCCAGGCGCATCGCAGGGAAGGATATACCTCTGGCAGCAAGAATCCTTTGTATTGCAGATTCCTTTGACGCCATGGTATCCAAGCGCAGCTATAAGCCCAGCATGTCGGTGGAATTCGCTGTCAATGAGCTGGAACGGGGCGCGGGAACACAGTTTGATCCGGAGCTGGTGCCGGTATTCATCGGCCTGCTGAAGGATGGAATGATCAGGCCTGCGCTGAACGATGGGAATGACGTCTGCAGCAGGGAGCCGGAAGGGACGGATGCAGAGATTTAATAAATGCATATAAAATGGGTATGAAATAAAATTATTATATAATAAAATGATGCAGAAAAGCCTGTTCACACATTATAAAGCGTGAACAGGCTTTTATATATGGGTTGGTCAGAGCACAGCCGGAACATGGTCAGAGCCTCATCAGAATACCAACTGTACCAGCATCATGTAGCACAACGTTCCCAGCGCAATGCTGGCAAGGGTATTTCCCTTCCAGAGGTGGAGTCCCACCACCACGGCAACGGATATAAGCTCCGGCAGGCCATAAGGGTAGGCTAAAGGTGTGATTCCCTTCAGGCAGTAGACCACCAGCACGGCCATGATGGCGGCCGGGAGAATGGTTCCCAGGTAGCGGACCAGCCCGGGGACTTCTTTTTTACCGCCAAAGAGAAGGAAGGGAAGCCAACGGGTTACCTGGGTGCACAGAGCGCAAACCAGTATGGTAATTAGTACATAATTTGATTGGGTCATGGTTTAATCCTCCTCCATTTTCTGTTCCACAGTCCTGCGCAGGAACAGCAGCATGGCTACGGCAGCTGCCAGGGCAGGAAGGATGAAGTTGGAAGAGCGGATGAGCACCAGAAACAGTGCGCCGCATATAAAACCGGTGACAGCCGGTATATGGGTCTTTGCCGCCTTCCACTGGTCCACGCATATGACCACAAACAGGGCGGTCATGGCAAAATCAATGCCTGTGGTGTCAAATGTAATGAGCTCACCCATAAGGGCGCCCAGCACGGACCCGGCTATCCAGTAGCACTGATCAAAAAAAGAGGTAAAGAAGGTGGCTGCCTTCCATTCCCTGTCTGTAAAGTCAGACGGACGGGCCATGGAACATAACAGGGAATAGGTTTCATCCGTCAGAGAAAATACCATATATGGATAGGTCTTTCTCATTTCCTTGAAGCGCTCGATGAAGGTGAGTCCGTAAAATGCATGGCGGCTGTTGATAAAGAGGGTCATGACAGCCGTGGTCACATAGCTTAGGCCGCCGGTGAGGATGCCCACCAGGGCAAACTGCATGGAACCCGCGTAAACCAGGGTGCTGATGAGAAAGGCCCAGAACACACCCAAACCGGATTTCTGCAACAGGAGGCCAAAGGCGATTCCTAAGAACAGGTAGCCGAGGAATATGGGGATGGTCTTTATCAGAGCGAATTTTGCTGCTTTTTTCATGGTTTGGTAAATCTCCTCATAATAGTACATAATTTAGCACATTAATATAGTATAGCAGACATGGGACAAGATTTCCACTGCAAAATGTATTTTCCCCTTTCACTGATAAAAGAATTGTGTTATGATTAATAATTATATTTATCACAATAGCAACGTAACGGAGGAACAATTATGGCAGACAAGGATACCGTAATGGAAACTGAGGAAAAGGAGGTAGTCTCCAGGAATTTCATTGAACAGGAGATTGACAAGGACCTGGCAGAGGGCGTTTATGACCATGTCCAGACCCGTTTCCCGCCGGAGCCAAACGGTTATTTGCACATCGGACATGCCAAGTCCATCTTACTGAACTACGGCCTGGCACAGAAGTACGGCGGCAAGTTCAACCTGCGTTTTGACGATACAAACCCCACAAAGGAAAAGACTGAATTCGTGGAGTCCATCATGGATGATGTGAAGTGGCTGGGAGCTGATTTCGAGGACAGGCTTTTCTTTGCGTCCAATTATTTTGACCAGATGTACGAGTGCGCCGTATTCCTGATTAAGAAGGGAAAGGCGTTTGTCTGTGACCTGACAGCCGACCAGATCAGGGAGTACAGGGGAGACTTTACCACACCCGGCAAGGAGAGCCCTTACAGGAACCGTTCCGTGGAGGAGAATCTTGCTCTGTTTGAGGAGATGAAGGAGGGAAAGTACCAGGATGGAGAGAAGGTGCTGAGAGCCAAGATTGATATGGCTTCCCCTAATATCAACATGAGGGATCCGGTTATCTACCGCGTTGCCCGCATGTCCCACCACAACACAGGCGACAAGTGGTGCATCTATCCCATGTATGATTTCGCCCATCCCATTGAGGATGCCATTGAACACATTACCCATTCCATCTGCACCCTGGAATTTGAGGACCACAGGCCTCTCTATGACTGGGTGGTGAAGGAGTGCGAGTTTGAGAATCCGCCGCGCCAGATTGAGTTCGCCAAGCTGTATCTGACCAATGTGATAACCGGCAAGCGCTATATCAAGAAGCTGGTGGAGGATAACATCGTGGACGGCTGGGACGACCCGCGTCTGGTGTCTATCGCGGCTCTGAGGAGAAGGGGATATACACCGGAGGCCATCAAGATGTTCGTGGAGATGGTTGGCGTATCCAAGGCCAACAGTTCCGTGGACTACGCCATGCTGGAATACTGTATCCGCGAGGACTTAAAGCTTAAGAAGCCCCGTATGATGGCTATTCTGAATCCGGTGAAGCTGGTTATTGACAATTATCCGGAAGGACAGGTGGAGATGTTGGATGTTCCCAATAATCTGGAGAATCCGGAGCTGGGAGACAGGAAGGTGCCGTTTGGGCGGGAGCTCTATATTGAGCGGGAGGATTTCATGGAAGAGCCTCCTAAAAAGTATTTCCGTATGTTCCCCGGCAATGAGGTACGCCTGATGGGCGCATATTTCGTGAAGTGTACAGGATGTGAGAAGGATGCTGACGGCAACATTACCGTGGTACACGGCACCTATGATCCGGAGACAAAGAGCGGTTCCGGTTTTGAGGGACGCAAAGTAAAGGGAACCATCCACTGGGTGGCTGTTCCCACAGCAAGACAGGTGGAGTGCCGCCTTTATGAGAATATTGTGGACGAGGAGAAGGGCAAGCTGAATGAAGACGGCAGCCTTAACTTAAATCCGAACTCTCTGGTTGTGTTAAAGGAGTGCTACGTTGAGCCGGCCCTGGCAGAGGGAGAGGCCTATGACAGCTATCAGTTTGTGCGCAACGGTTTCTTCTGTGTGGACTGCAAGGACAGCACGCCCCAGAAGCCGGTGTTTAACCGGATTGTATCCTTAAAGAGCTCATTTAAGCTTCCCAAATAGGATGAACCATGAGGTAATAACAGATAAATCAAAGCAGTCATTAATGCGATAAAGAAAATGCCGGGGAACCTGATGAAAAGGTCCCCGGCATTTATTATGACCGTATCCCATGCATAATCCGGTGACGGATCGCCTGATAACACGTAATCTAATAGTACGCCATTTAATAATACCGGCAGGATATGAAGCGGTATTTAAACAGTTCGTAGAGAAAACGTATGCCGATAATGATATATATATGGCTGTGCCTGCTGCAAACAAAGCCATAAAGAATACATAGAGTCCCACATACATGCTGATTCTGGAGGCGGCGATAAGTCCAAGGCAGAGATAGGTAAACTTGAAAACCTTGCGTTCCAGACGGTGTACCGGTATACGGAACACCCGCTTGATGATGGATGCCAGGGACACTATGAACAGCGGGTAAAGCGCATCCACAGACAGACCTGCCAGCAGCTGGTACCATTCCGGAAGGTTCCTTATCTCGCTGTGCTTCTCTATGGCTGTGAACACCAGGATGTGCACGGACACGGTCAGCAGCACAATGGCCGCAGCCCCTATGAAACAGCGGAAAGCCAGTGAATGTTCCTTTTTGGGAGATAGCTTCTTTAACATATTCAGAGTCTGTTCGCTCATGTCCATCCGTCCTTTCTCAACTGATTTTATTGGATTGTCTTCCTACTTTTATTATCATTCCATACCGTGGTGATTACAATATACAAATCAGAAAAAAGAGTATATTATCTTTGAATAATCTTTGTATTTTGCTTGAATAATACGAATTAACAGAATAAATATAAAAACACATTGACATCTTCCACTTGGACTGGTATGATTAGAATGTTTATTTCAAATACAAATGATAATGCCAGTTTGCGGCAGGAAGGGGCGGAAAATGGAATTGATAGTACCCTTTGACAGTCAGTCAGAAAGTCCTCTCTATGAACAGATTTACCAGTACATAAAAAACGAAATCCGCCAGGGAAAGCTGGAGTCCGGAAGCCGTCTGCCTTCCACCCGTATACTGGCCAGGAACCTGAGGCTGAGCCGCAGTACCACCCAGATGGCCTATGACCAGCTGCTGTCTGAAGGGTATATAGAGGCACTGCCGTGCAAGGGTTATTTTGTCTGCAAGATAGAGGAGCTGGTGGAAGTACGGCAAAAGGGAGGCGGTTCTTTTGTAGAGCCGGGAGACACCGGAAAGGACCGTTACGAGGTGGATTTTTCTCCCAGAGGAATTGATCTGGACAGTTTTCCCTTTAATACATGGAGGAAAATCAGCAGGAATACACTGGTGGATGATAACAAGGAGATGTTTGCGGCAGGAGACCCCCAGGGGGAAAGGGCTCTCAGGACTGCCATAGGAGATTACCTCCATTCCGCCAGGGGGGTGGACTGCAGGCCTGAGCAGATACTCATCGGCGCAGGAAGCGAGTATCTGCTGATGCTCCTATCCCAGATTCTGGGAAACGGCAGGAAAATCGCCATGGAAAACCCCACATACAAGCAGGCATACAGAGTGCTTAAGGGCGAGGGATATCCTGTGATTCCCGTGGACATGGACCGGTATGGAATGGATGTGCAGCGGCTTTCCCGCAGCAGCGCGGATGTGGCCTATGTAATGCCTTCACATCAGTATCCCACAGGGATTGTCATGCCTGTGAAGCGGCGGCAGGAGCTGCTGGCCTGGGCTTACAGCGGTGCAGACCGGTATCTGATAGAGGATGATTATGACAGCGAGTTCCGATACAAGGGAAAGCCTATTCCCGCGCTGCAGGGAATGGACCGGGGCGGCCGTGTGATTTACATGGGAACATTTTCCAAGTCCATAGCCCCGGCTATCCGTGTGGGATTCATGGTGCTGCCGGAGCATTTGCTGGAGGCATACCGGGAAAGAGCCGGTTTCTATCTTTCCACGGTGTCCAGGATTGACCAGAACATTCTCTATCAGTTTATAACCCAGGGATATTATGAGAGACACCTGAACCGCATGAGAGCCCTGTACAAGGGAAAACATGATGCTCTGATGGCAGGGCTTAAGGAACTGGAGGACCGGTTTTTAATCAGGGGAGAATATGCAGGGCTGCATGTGCTTTTGACCCACAGGCAGGGAGAGGCGGAGGAAAGTCTGGTGGCCCGTGCGGCTGAACTGGGAGTGAAGGTTTATGGAATATCAGGATGCTTCATACAGCCGGAGGAGAAGCTGTTTGATTCAACCGTTATGCTGGGATATGCCAGTCTCAGCGAGGAGGAAATCCGAAATGGCACTAAGTTACTGAGTAAGGCCTGGACATTTTAAGCTGCTGTATGAACTTTTCAGACAGCGAACGGGATTACGGGTTAAATAACAGATAATATAGCAGGTAATATAACAGGAAAAATGACAGGAAAGGAATGGTATGCCATGAAGGGCAGGAATAATACATGGACAGATATGGCTGCTGCCGCTGCTTTTGCAGCGGTACTGGGAATCAGTGCCTTCTGGGGTCAGCATGACAGGGCCTATGACCAGGCAGGAACGGCGGGCAGCGCTTATGGCCGGATGTATAACCAGGCAGGTCCGGCGGATGAAGATGGCGGTCCCGTGGGGAAGGCCGGGGCTTATCCAGGTACCGCAGGGGCTGCGCAGGCGGCAGAAGGCGCAGGGGAGGATCTGGCCCGGACGGGAGGGAAAGACGCAGAGATCCTTCCGGATGTGACAGAATCCCAGAAGGCGGTTCTGGACAAAATCATAAATGCATTAGAGACGCGGGATTTGGAGACTGCCGCCCAGGTCATGGACAGCGGTGAGGAGGAGCTTGTGACTCTGTTTTATGAGGTCATGGATGGGGCGCGGTATCTTTATGACGGCCGGTCATTCAGCCAGTCCATGGAGGGTGAGGGGCTGGTCCTTACCATGCCTAAGACCCTGTATTACGGTACCTTTAAGGGCGGCAGGCCGGAAGGGGAATGTACGGCCCTTCAGGTGGTTGAACTGGATGCCCCCAGGTATGATTACTCCCAGGGATTGTGGAAGGATGGGAAGATGGAGGGCCTGGGCCATACAGGATACTGCTATTATGAGACCAGCCCGGAAGGGGAAGCCAGGGATGTGTGCAAGACAGGAAGGTTTTCCGGTGACAGGCTGGAGGGAGAGGTAACCTATACCACCCTGAACCAGGAGGGAGAGACATCCACCTGGAAGCTGGAAGTAAAGGACGGTACGGTACAGTTAGATGACCGTTGGATCTATATAGAGGAACGTGGGGAGTATCAGCTTATGTCCCAGGAGGATGACAGCCATGCCTACATCATGGATGAGAAGCTGGCTGACCAGCCTGTGTGGATTAACCTTCTGGCCTGGGAGGAATAAAGGAGTCAAAAAGAGTTAAAAAGAAGAAAAAAAAGAGTAAACGGATAAATGAAATACAGAATAAAGTGCCAAAAAACTCCGGGAACATAAACTGTCATGCTCTCGGAGTTTTTCTGTTTTATACTGTTTTGGTTCGTTTACATGGTCTTAAACCGCTGTGTTATTCCAGTGTATCTTCCTCAATGATAGCGGTAGAGCGGCCTGCTTCCGATTTCTCAGGCTCCTCGCTGCTGTCGTCGTAATCATCTTCCGTAAGATCTCCTGAATCATAGGAGGAGCTGCCGTCCATGCGGCGGTAATCATAGAGGTCGTCCTCGTCCACATAGTCGTCGTCCAGAAAGCCCTCATCTTCAAACAAATCAGAATCATCATCCTTATCCCTGGAGTGCTCATCCATGAAATCCGCTTTCTTTGTCTTCACGGTCTGCAGAGCAATCTGAGCCGTGTCCACGGCAGCGGAAACCGCCTCATGGGCCGTGTCCGACAGCAGGCTTCCGGCATCCTTAAGGACATTCTTCGTTGCCTGGGCCATATCTTTGGCAGCCACCTTGAATTCGTCCTTGCTGGAGGAAAGAGAGATGTAATTGCGGTCCAGGCTGCGTGTATCAATGGTGCGATCTGTCCCGTCCTCGTCGGTTCTGTCCTCGCCGCCATCCTCGAATTCCCGAAAATCCTTTTCCAGCTCCCTGTGGTATGTCTTATACTGAAGTACGTAGGAAACGCCGGCAGCTACAGCACCGGTTACTGCTGCAAATGCCACGAATTTACCCCAACCTTTCTTTGCCATGCCAAAAACCCCTTTCTTGTAATGGTGATGCATAAAAGCTCCCCTATGGGTCATATTATGCCTTATTGTTATTATTGTAATACGAATGGAAAAAAAAAGAAACAGCAAATTGTAAAAAAACAATAAAATTAAAAGAAATTAGCACTCAACTCTTGACAGTGCTAATAACTGGTGATATAACATATCATGTGAGCAAAAGAAAGTAGTAAGGAAAAAAATCAAGAAAGAAAAATCAGAATATCGAGCAAGGAGGAATTCAATTATGAAGTTAGTACCATTGTTTGACAAGGTAGTGTTAAAGCAGTTAGTTGCAGAAGAGACAACGAAGTCCGGCATTGTCCTTCCGGGGGCAGCCAAAGAGAAGCCGCAGCAGGCAGAGGTCATTGCAGTGGGACCAGGCGGAGTTATTGACGGCAAGGAAGTAACCATGCAGGTTAAGGCCGGCGACAAGGTAATCTACTCCAAGTACTCAGGAACAGAAGTAGAGATTGAGGATGAGAAGTACGTTATCGTAAAGCAGAACGATATCTTGGCAGTTGTTGAATAATAAATAAAACAGTAGAACATAGAATATTGGAGGTTGATGAAAGATGGCAAAGCAGATTAAATATGGCGTAGAAGCCCGCAAGGCACTGGAAGCAGGCGTTAACCAGTTAGCAGATACTGTACGTGTGACCCTTGGACCGAAGGGACGCAACGTTGTCCTGGATAAGTCCTTCGGCGCTCCGTTAATTACAAACGACGGTGTTACCATTGCAAAGGAAATCGAGCTGCAGGATCCATATGAGAACATGGGCGCACAGCTGATCAAGGAAGTTGCTTCCAAGACCAACGATGTGGCCGGAGACGGTACCACCACAGCAACTGTTCTGGCTCAGGCCATGGTAAACGAAGGCATGAAGAATCTGGCAGCAGGCGCAAACCCAATCGTTCTGAGAAAAGGTATGAAGAAGGCTACAGATGCAGCTGTGGAAGCTATCAAGAAGATGAGCAAGCCGATCAACGGCAAAGAGCAGATTGCAAGGGTAGCTGCCATCTCTGCTTCCGATGATGAAGTGGGAACCATGGTAGCAGACGCTATGGAGAAGGTTTCCAAGGACGGCGTCATCACCATTGAAGAATCCAAGACAATGAAGACAGAGCTTGACCTGGTTGAAGGTATGCAGTTTGACAGAGGTTACCTGTCCGCTTATATGTGCACAGATATGGATAAGATGGAAGCTAACTTAGACGATCCATACGTGCTGATCACCGATAAGAAGATCTCCAACATCCAGGATCTGCTTCCTCTGCTGGAGCAGGTTGTTAAGATGGGCGCAAGACTTCTCATCATCGCTGAGGATGTGGAAGGCGAAGCACTGACCACCCTGATTGTAAACAAGCTGAGAGGCACATTCAACGTAGTGGCTGTGAAGGCTCCCGGCTACGGCGACAGAAGGAAAGAGATGCTGCAGGATATCGCTATCCTGACAGGCGGCACTGTTATCTCTGAGGAACTGGGCCTGGATCTGAAGGATGCAACCATGGAGCAGTTAGGACGTGCAAAATCCGTTAAGGTTCAGAAAGAGAACACCATCATCGTTGACGGCATGGGCGACAAGGATGCCATTTCCGCAAGGGTATCCCAGATTCGCAAGCAGATCGAGGAAACCACCTCTGATTTTGACAGAGAGAAGCTGCAGGAGCGTCTGGCTAAGCTGGCAGGCGGTGTAGCCGTTATCCGTGTTGGCGCTGCAACCGAGACAGAGATGAAGGAAGCTAAGCTTCGTATGGAAGATGCGCTGAACGCCACAAGAGCAGCCGTAGAGGAAGGCATCATCGCAGGCGGCGGTTCTGCTTATGTACACGCAGCAGGAGAAGTGAAGAGTGTTGCTGACGGACTGGAAGGCGATGAGAAGACCGGCGCCAGAATCATCTTAAAGGCTCTGGAGGCTCCTCTGTACCACATCGTGGCCAACGCAGGACTGGAAGGTTCCGTTATTGTAAATAAGGTAAAAGAATCCTCTGTAGGCCACGGCTTTGACGCTTACAAGGAAGAGTATGTGGATATGATTGAAGCAGGCATCCTGGATCCTGTAAAGGTTACAAGAAGCGCACTTCAGAACGCAACTAGCGTTGCTTCCACACTGCTGACAACAGAGACTGTTGTTGCAAACATCAAGGAGCCGGCTCCGGCAGGCCCGGCAGCACCTGATATGGGCGGAATGTATTAATCCCCCAGACACGATATTTGATTGATAAAGTATAATTAAGGATGGGACACAGCACAGGAATATGTGTGCTGCTGTCCCATCCTTTTTGCTTTCCTGCCGTATGTGCGGGGAAGCTCTTTTTATACAAACAACCGGGCTACGGCTGTAAAGGCAAAGCACAGCACGATTCCGCAGACCGTAGGCACCAGGAAGGACATAACTGTCCACTTAAAACTGCCTGATTCCTTTCGGATAGTAAGAAGGGTGGTGGTGCAGGGCCAGTGCATCAGGGAGAAAAGCATGGTACTGACAGCGGTAATCCAGGTCCAGCCGTTATTTACCAGCAATTCCCTCAGCTGTGCCAGGCTGTCAAATTCCAGAAGGCTTCCCTGGGCCATGTAGGCCATGATAATGATGGGAATTACAATTTCATTGGCAGGAAGCCCCAGGATAAATGCCATCAGAATCACTCCGTCCATTCCAAGAAGCCTTGCAAAGGGATCCAGGAAACCGGAACAATGGGCTAACAGGGTGATGCCGTTTACCTGTACATTTGCCATGACCCAGATTAAAAGGCCCGCAGGGGCAGCCACCGCAATGGCCCTCCCCAGCACGAACAGGGTCCGGTCAAAGATGGAACGGACAATCACCTTGCCAATCTGGGGACGCCGGTAAGGAGGCAGCTCCAGGGTGAAGGAAGAGGGAATTCCCTTTAACACGGTCATGGAAAGGGCTTTGGAGACCACAAAGGTCATGCATACGCCCAGTACAATAAACAGGGTCAGGAGCAGGGCTGACAGCATGGAGTCAAAGGCTCCTCCGGATACACCCACAAAGAACATGGAGATGATGGCGATGAGTGTGGGAAATGCGCCACCAGCCAAAAGGCAACTTCGCTCCGTACGACGAGTAGAGGGCTGACAGTTCCCTACTCGCCGTCGATAAAAATATGGAGATCTTTTCCATCCCAGACAATTTTCTTAACCATTAGCTTGATTAAGGTGCGCTTTTCTTCGATTGTCAGCGTATGGAAATTATCTTTGAAGCTGGATAACGCCGTGGACAGCATATCAACTTGGATTTCCCTGTCAGTTATGATGCTGACATCCTTTTGCAGACGTTTTTTTTCTTCTTTCATGGAAGCCAGTTCTTTGTCCAGTTCCATGATTCTGGCATTTACACGTTCAATGAAAGCTGTGCCTAAGTTTCCGTGTGACAGTGTGTTGATCAGGTTGTCCATCTCGCTGTTGCATTTCGTGATTTTATCATCGATGACTGATAGGGGACTTTTTTGTGTCTGGCCCTGTAAATCCTGTTTCAGCTTTTCCAGCAGCTTGTAGATGCCGGAATTTTCATCCGTGTACTGCATAAGGTATTCACAAACAATATCGTCCGCCTGCTGTCCACCCAGGTTTTGACAGTCACATAAATTCAAACCGCCACGCAGTTTGTTGTTACAAATATAGTCGTAGAGTTCACGGTTGCAGCCTTTGCCGCTTCGCTGCTTTGCAAACATCCGGCTCTGGCACTTGTCGCAGAAGATTAGTCCGGATAGCAGAGAATAGTCATTATGCATGACAGCAGGTTTCGTACCTGTGGGGATGTTATCTTTCAAGATGTTCTGAATGGCCACCCACTTTTTACCAGAAATACGCCCCTTGTGCTTTCCGATGGCTACAATCCATTTATCCATACTCTGTCTAGGGGCATTCTTCTTTCTATAATCACGTTTATTGTATGTCAGCAGACCGTATTTATTGGAACACTCGGTTTTTTCAAAGCAAACGTCTGAATGATGTTCCGTAAAGTATTCCCATGCGTCTTCATCAGCGATACAGTAAACTGGATTTTGCAGTATTTCTTTAATGCCTAACAGAGAGAACATTTTCCCCGTACGTGATTTGATTCCTTGCTTGATTAAGTATTTGCTTACGCCGGATATGCTCCGCAGTTCTAAGAACTTTTCCAGAATACAGTCGATGGTTTTAAGTTCCTCGGGATTGTCCTTTAGCTTGCAGGAAGTCTTGATTTTACCGTCAATGATGATTTCCTGCATTTTTTCAGAGGTAAATCCTGTGGGGGTTGTGCCGCCCAGCCAACGTCCGGTCCTTGCCAGCATTAGCATATTGTCACGGACACGCTCTGCAATCGTTTCTCTTTCCAGTTGGGCAAAAACCGAAGCTATGTACATCATGGCCTTTCCCATAGGCTTTGAGGTGTCGAATTCTTCCTTGATACAGACAAATGAAATATTATAGCTGTTCAAGTCTTCAATCAGAGAAGAAAAGTCACTGACATTACGGCTGATACGGTCAAGGCGGTAACAAACAACATATTCTGGTTTGTTTAATTTTATATCACGGAGCATTTGCTGAAATTGCGGCCTGTTCGTATTTTTTGCAGAAAAGCCTTCGTCTTCATAAACGACTATTTCCGCCTTATCTGATTCGGGGATTTTGGCTGAAATATACTCCCTGCACATTTCAATCTGGTTTTCAACGCTTTCCCCTTTGCCCGTATATACCGATTTACGGCTGTATATATAGATTCTCAAAGATTACTCACCATCCTTTTTTTGCTCAACATAGTCAGACAGAATCTTAGCGCATAAGTTGGAAAAGGTACGCTTATCCTCTTTTGCCAGTTCATCCAACTGCTGTTTTAATTCCTTTGGGATTGTTATAGGTACTCTTATGTTATTTTTAGAAACAGCCATATTGTCCACCTCCTTGTATAGTGTGTACCATAGTGTAACACCTTTGTCAAGATTGATGGATAGTTTTAGCGTTCTTTATAATGTCGAGGTGGTGACATGGATAGTGTTTATGGAATGATGTACCCGAAGAAATAAAAGTTAAAAAAGAACATGATATTGGGAAGGTCATTGATGTGGAGGGAGTTATCAGTGAGGAGGAAAGCAGGTGTTAGCGATTTAAATTGGGTATGGTTACGGAAAATCAGAAGAAGTGGTATTCCCGGTCCTCTGTTCAGAGGCTGCCGTCTTACATCAACTGGATGGAGTATGACCAGGAAACCCAGAAGGAACTGGAGTTTTTAAATGAGCGTTTGGGACATTTAACAAGGATGGAACAGGACATGCTCTCTGCTGTGCTGGAGATGGAGAGGCCGGAAACATTAAAGGAAATCATCAATCTGTCCTACAACCTGGGTAAATATGAGCTGTTAAGGGATGTCAGCGATTCCGGCAGGATAGCAGCGGAACTGCTATCCAGAGATAAGAAAATCAAGGTACCGGAAGAGCTATGGCCGATGCTTGACTTTGAACGGATCCGAGACCGCTATTTTGAAACACACCAGGGAGCATACTGCCCCAGTGGCCTGGTGTTAAAATGCGGGGGAAAGGAATCCACCTAGGTATATGACCGTTTGTTGCCAGATCCCGACTATGAGAAGGACGGCCTGTTCCTGGTGCATCTGTATCGGATATCTAGTAACAAACCTTTGTATTACTCCATATCCCTGCCGACAGAGGAAGAAAAACAAAACATGGCAAATCAGGCTCTGGGAATCCACGATTTTTCCGAGTATGTGATGAATCAGTACGATGGCTGCTCTGGAGGCGGAGTATCTGCAGAGCATGGAGGAAGCGACAATGGTTGCAAAGAACCTGGGCTGGTATCGGATTATGGAAGGTGTGCAGTCCCCGGAAGCATATGCCGAATTTAAAATGGAACACAACGGATCGGTGTTGCCACCTCCATCTATGTCCGTGCCGCCATCCGCCGGATGCAGGACAAAGGCCGTGAGCGTCTTCTATCTGGACTGGCCGGGCTCATGCAGAAAGATGGGGAATGACATATGGAATCCGGGCCCCCCAGGGAATGGGGGACGCTGTGTGCGTATGTGGCAGGCCGGGCTGGGATGGTGAAGCTTAAGATGCCATCCGGCCGGGAACAGATGGAAGGCTGCAAAAGGATACAATCAGTTACATTTGAATGTCCTATATGATTTGTCTAACCGTATTTATCAGGATGTTCTTGTTCAGCCTGGCTCTCATCCAGATGATGCCGGAGTTCTGATTGCTATGCTCAAACGTTCTCCGCTTCTTGAGAAAACCATTTTGAACGCTGACAGAAGGGATGAGTGTTATAACATTTTTGCTCATGCCCAGGGAAAGGGCTGGAATTATCTGACCCAAATCAAAGATATTGGCAGCCGGGGGACCACCACAAACATTCCTCTGCCCAGCCAGGATGAGTTTGACTGTCCGGTTCATCTGATTCTGACTAAAAAGCAGACAAAAGAAGTAAAAGCCTATCCGGACGTATACCGTTATCTTACAAACAAATCCCGCTGTGATTTTGTGGAGTTAGATGAGAATCCCTTTTACCCCCTTGATTTTCATATGGTACGCTTTTAGATTATACAGACGGCTTATGAATGTACCATAACAAACCTCCCTGTAGAAGATTTTCCGTCGGAAGAAATAAAAAAGCTGTACGGGCTGCGCTGGGGAATCGAACGGTCTTTCCGGGAATTGAAATACATGATTGGTCTAACGAATTTCCATGCAAAAAAAGTGGAGTATCTCCTGCAAGAAATATTTGCTCGTCTGACACACTATGACTTCAGCGAAAGAATTATAACGAAAATCGTTGTAAAGCGGAAAGACAGAAAGCATCATTACCAAATCAACTTTACCGTTGCCGTATTGATTTGCAGACGATTTTTCAGAGGCAGGATCCCTCCACTTGTGATGGAAGCACTCATCCAAATGGAAGTTCTTCCTGTCAGAGAAGGGCGAAAGGCTCCGCGAAAAGTCCAATAGCATAAAAAAACTATAATAGAATGCGGAAGAGGCAGATTTCGTATCTGTCTATATTGTATATACAAAAACATCCAAAAACTATAAACTTGTTTTTGGATGTTTCGTATTTAGGATTATCAGTTAAAATTTGCCTTAACTTATTGGCATTGGCTACAAAGCAGCCCTACAATCTGTTTTGATCTCCCCAATCACACATTCCATCCAAAATTGGAATCAAAGATTTCCCACGTTCTGTCAGGCTGTATTCCACTTTTGGCGGAATCTGGGGATATTCTTCACGGTGGACAAGCTGGTCCGCTTCCAGTTCTTTTAGTGTTGAACTAAGGGTTTTGTAGGAGATTTCTCCAATATACTTTTTCATCTCATTGAACCGCACTACGCCAAACTCCATCAGTGTATAGAGGATTGTCATTTTATATTTGCCATTTATCAGCGATAGGGTGTAGCTGAAACCTGTGGTTTGAAGACATTCCTGCGAAATGCATCGTGCTCCCATTTTACACTCTCCTTTAGGTAAGTATACAACTTACATGTAAGTATCGCACTTTAATGTGCGTACTTGTTTTTGCGCTCATTTACGTTATGATTATAATACAACAACAAAATGAAGTCAACAAGGGAGTTTTTAAGGAGGACGACTGACATGGAAACATATGAGAATTTAGCCTCGCCGTTTCAGATTGGCAAACTACGGATTAAAAACCGCTTCTGTATGGCGCCGATTGGCGGCGGACAGCATCATCTTCCAGGGGGAGGTTTGAAGGATGAGACGATTCAATATCTGGCGGAGCGGGCAAAGGGCGGTTTTGGTTTGATTTTCACAGGAGCGCTGGCGGCAGATTGCACGGTTGACCCCTATACCGGAATCGGCCCGGCCATTCTGCAGAATCCGGATGCATTTAAGATGACGGCAACCGAACTGAATGAAAGGGCCAATGCTTACGGCACAAAAGTTTTTGCGCAAATCACCATGGGACTGGGCCGGAATTACCCTGATCTTCCAGCCCCATCCTCTGTACATGTGTTCCGGCACCCGGGCGAGGTTTCCCCTGAACTGACCCGTGACCAGATAAAGTCAAAAATCGAATCGGTGGTCAAATCGGCAAAGATTGCAAAGGACTCCGGCTTTTCCGGTGTGGAAGTACATTCCATCCACTGGGGTTATCTGTTGGACCAGTTCGCTTTGTCCATGATGAATCACCGCACGGACGAATATGGCGGCAGTCTGGAAAACCGGCTGCGGGCGGCAAAGGAAATCCTGGAGGGCATCAAGCAGGAATGTGGAAGCGATTTTCCCGTTAGTATGAGGCTGGGCCTGAAAACCTTTGTGAAGGATTTTGAGACGGCAGCGCTGACCGGAGAGGAAGAAAAGGGAAGGACGCTGGAAGAAGGAATCGAGATTGCCAAACTGCTGGAACGCTATGGCTATGACTGCCTGAGTGTGGATACCGGCATATATGATTCTTTTTATTATGCCTGTCCTCCTATGTATATGCCGAAAGGATATCTGGTTGAAATGGCAGCAAAAGCCAAAGAGGCAGTGAACATCCCGATTTTGGCCGGAGGCCGTATGAATGACCCGGATATTGCGGAAGCTGCCATCCGCGATGGAAAGATTGACGCGGTTGTCATGGGGCGGGCCGCCCTGGCCGATCCGGATTATCCCAACAAGGTTCTGACCGGTCATACTGAGAAAATCCGCCCCTGCATTGCCTGTAATCAGGGGTGTATCACACGGCTTCAGCAGGGAAAACAGCCAACGTGTGCAGTCAATCCCACCGCCATGCGGGAAATCCGCTATGCGCTTCGTCCCTGCGTGCAGCCGAAGAATGTGGTGATTGTCGGCGGAGGCGTGGCTGGTATGGAAGCGGCGCGGACTGCCGCCATACGGGGGCACAGGGTTTCCTTGTATGAGAAAAATAACAGCCTTGGGGGTAATCTGATTCCAGGAGGCTCCCATAGTTTCAAAAAAGAGGTACGGGAACTGAATGTATGGTATCAGAATGAACTGGCGGGGCTGCCTGTTTCCATTCATACAGGGGCAGAGGTGACGGTGGAGCAGCTTAAGGGTTTAGGGGCGGATGTAATAATTCTCGCCATAGGTTCGTCGCCAATCATGCCTGACGTACCAGGAATAGAGGATGAAAAGGTGATTGGGTGTATGGAGGCCTTTGCACATCCTGAAAAGATTGGACAGAAAGTCGCAGTGATTGGAGGCGGCCTGGTAGGCTGCGAGATGGCGCTTGATTATGCGCGGGACGGAAAAGAAGTGACTGTGGTAGAGGCGCTGCCCAATATTTTGTCGGCAGGTATCCCCTCCCCCATTCCCAATGGGCAGATGATACCGGATTTGTTTGAATACCATAAGGTCAGGGTATTGGAGAACCACAGGCTATCCGCCGTGCGTGACGGACGGCTGTATTTGGAACATGAGGGAAAGGAAATGGGAATGGATACAGACAGCGTGGTGATTGCAGTGGGATTCCGCCCGGTTCCTTCCATGGCCAAGGCCTTACAGGGCTGCGGCACGGTGGTTTATGAAATTGGGGATGGGCAGAAGGTCAGCACGATTCTTCATGCGGTATGGGATGGCTATGAGGTCGGAAATCAGATATAAGGCAGGATGCTTTATATAAATTAAAAACAAATAGTAAAGGAGCAATATCATTATGAGAGCAGAGTTAAAAGAGTATCAGGCAGTGGAGAGTGCAGCAATGAAGTTTGTAAGGAGCGTAGCCGAGGGCAACAGCACGTATGCCAAGGAACTGTTTACGGATGAAGCCGTTCTGTTTGGCTATCTGGACGGTAAACTGGAGCATGGCTCCATCGAACAATTTTATCATAATGTAGACACCGTGCCGGGTGGAGATAACTTTAAGGCCCGTGTGGATGTCCTGATGGTCGAAGAATCCCTGGCGGTTGTCCGGGTTCTGGAAGAAGGATGGGGGAACAGGATTGATTTTACCGATGTATTGCTTCTTCTGAAAATGAACGGGGAATGGAAATGTGTGGCAAAAGCATATAACCAGAACTCGGATACGATTCAGGAATAACCAGATAACCGGCGGCCGGCCCTTCAGGCCCGCCGCCCTTTCTAAGAGGAGGATTTATGAGCAAGAAGATTGTTGTAATTACCGGAAGCCCCCGCAAAAATGGAAACAGCATTGCCATGACAGAAGCTTTTATCCAGGCGGCGGAAAATAATGGACATAGGGTAACACGCTTTGACGCCGCAATGTTGAACGTGGGCGGCTGCCATGCCTGCGAGACCTGCTTTAAGACGGGCAAAGCCTGTTCGTTTGATGATGATTTTAATACCATCGCCCCCGCCATATTGGAGGCGGATACCATCGTATTTACCATGCCGGTGTACTGGTATTCGATTCCGGCCCAGATAAAATGTGTGATTGATAAAATGTTTTCATTCTGCGTGGCTGGAAAGGATATATCCGGAAAAGAATGTTGTCTCATTGCCTGCTGCGAAGAAAATGACAAGTCTGTGCTGGACGGGGTACGTACTCCCATTGAACGCTCCGCCGCCCTTCTGAAATGGAGCATGGCGGGAGAGGTATTGATTCCCGGCGTCCTCAATGTAGGTGATATTGAGAAGACAGACGGATGCGCGCAGGCTGTAAGATTGGCGGGGAAGCTGTAGGAGTGCAGGAGAGGGTATGGGAAGCGTTTGAACCGGGGGAATATGTAAGGATAGAAGTGAGCAGCCCTGCTACGCAACCCATCAGAAAACCGCCTGGTTAAAAATATGAGCCAGGCGGTTTTCTGATATACATGTTCAAATAATCTTTATTAACGGTCCGCCTCGTAGTTCTCACGCATGTGGACCCAGGGAGCCCAAGTCTCCTTTTCCCATCTTTCGGGGTTATCAAAGTATTCCTCTGTTGTTGTCCTGATTTCACGGTAACACTTGTATATGCCGGTTACATTCAGGAGAATCAGGCAGAAGGCGAAGAAGTCCATATATGAGATAAGAGCCTGGATTCCTACGATACCACCCACAAATAACAGGATTAGGTAGATACAGCGGAAAATCTTATCCATGTGTTCCCCAAACAGTTTACGCATCTGGGAAACTCCGAACTCAATAGAGGCAACCGCGCTGGTGAAGGTAAATAGGAGCAGGCATACGGCGATAATAATGGAGCCGATCCTGCCAAGGGATGTTTCAAAACCAGCCAGGGTCAGAGTGGCTGCGTCAGAGGAAACAGTCCACACACCGGTCACCAACACTACCAGCGCTGATACGGTACAAACGATGATGGTGGAGAAAAAAACCTCGAAAATGGCCCACATCCCCTGTTGGACAGGATGGTTCACATCGGCTACAGAATGGGTAATGGTGGTCATGCCTGCTCCGGCATCATTGGAATAAATCCCGCGGGCCAGTCCCCAGCGTATGCACAGGGCTGCGCCGGCCCCTCCAAAACCGCCAAAAGCAGCGTGTCCTGTAAAGGCATAACGGAAAATGGAGAGAAAGGCGTCCGGCAGGTTACGAAAATTCAAACCAATGACAATGAGGCCGGCTCCTATATAAAGCACGCTCATGAAAGGGACGATTTTCTCAGTGAAGCCCAGCAGGCTTCTCATCCCTCCAAGGACAACGAGGGCGGCAAGGAATGTAAATATAATGGTACAGATTATGCGGTTCAATCCTAATACCACCACGTTATCCACACCGGCCCCAATTTGGGCGGAGGCGGACAGAAACATGGCAAATACCATGATGACGGCAAACAGACCTCCCAGCCATTTCCAGCCTGTGGCAGAGGGGAGATAGTGTTGTGGCCCTCCTTCCCACTGACCGTCCTTATTTAGGATGCGGTGGTTCATGGCCAGGACCACCTCGCCGTATTTGATTGCACATGCTACCAGGCCGCATAGCCACATCCAGAAGATGGCGCCCGGTCCCCCAAGCCCGATGGCCATGCCGGCGCCAACAATGGTTCCATTTCCCAGCGTGGACGCCAGGGCCCCTGTAACAGCCTGCCAGCCTGAGAAGGTTTTGTCAGTCCCTTTTTCTCCCATGGATTTAATGATTGTATTTTTTAAAATGAACCCCAGTTTCGTGAATTGTATAAAGTGTATCTGAATGGTGAGAAAGACGCCGCCCACAACCAATAATATAATACAAGGGTATCCCCATACCCAGTCCGTGAATGATAATATAGCCTCAGATAATAATTTCATAGACCTTCTCCTTCGTAAGATTGTGTGGTTCTAATGGTTTGCTTCGATTAAGCTGAAAAAATGGTCGATGATTTTTTGGGGCCGTGCTTCATGGCAATACCATTTCCCATCCATCTCAGGATGCCATTGTACAGCAAAGAAAGGATATGTTTTATGATAGACCGTTTCGATAATGCAATCAGAAGAGCCTTCTGAGAGGGTTCCATCCTTAAATCCCTGCAAAAGAGAAGCCTTGTCAGGGCGCTGTGTCCATATCTGAGAGACCCCCAGTTCTTTGGGGACATATTTGATGGCTTGGTGATGGGCGCTGTTGATTTTCACAACGGGTCCAAACAGATGCTCCCCCACAGTCCCAGGGACAGCAAAGGCATCGTGGAAATGCGGATTTTCCAGACAGGTCTCATGGAACCGCCTTGTCTCAATATCCTGAATCATGGTGGCGCCAAAATAGACGCAGCCCAATTGCATCCCGCGGCAGATTCCGAAAATTGGTTTTTTACGGCGGACAGACTCTGCAAACAGTTCCATCTGTACCTTGTCCTGCTCAAAATCAATGATTGCGCAGGAAGTATTTTCCTCACCATAGAAGACAGGACTGACATCCGGCGCCCCGCCTGGAAAGATGACGGCGTCACATTCTGCGATATCCTGCATCCGCATGGATATGTGTACCCGTGAAGCATCCGTATCAAACATGTGCGCGGCCAAGCCGCTGCAGTCAACGTCAACGCCATGTGTCGGCCCCTCAGGACCAGCAACTACGATTTTATACATATAGTTCCCCCAATTCATTATTTGCTATATAGAGTTATATGACCGGATATCAGGACAGCCGTTCCAGTCCTTCACGAAGCCTCTTGCACCCCTCTACTATATTATCAAAACTATTGGCAAAGGACATACGGATATACCCTTCTCCGCCAGGACCGAATACATCGCCCGGAACCAGTGCAATCTTGGATTTTTCCAGCAGCTCCTGAGCAATGACGGCCGATGGCTTACCCAGCGCTTTTACGTTGATGAAGATATAGAAGGCGCCCTTGGGAGAGAGGCAGCTTACATTGGGAATCTCATTGATTGCTTTCACCGCGTAGTCCCTGCGGCGTTTGTACTCCTTCACCATGTTGTGCACTTCATCCTTTTCTTCCTTAAGTGCGATTACGGAGGCATACTGGGCAAAGGATGGTGCGCAGGTGGTGTTATGCTGATGTATCTTATTAATGGTCTGGATGTATTCTTCCGGTGCAGCCACATATCCGACCCTCCATCCGGTCATGGAATAGGCCTTTGAAAATCCATTCATGGTGAAGGTCCGCTCTTTCATGCTTGGATAAGATGCGATGCTGATATGCTTATCGTCGTCATAGACAAGGCGCTCATAGATTTCGTCGGAAATTACCAGCAAATCATGTTCTATGGCTATCTCAGACAGCCCTTCCAGGGTTTTTGCGGAAAGCATACCGCCGGTGGGGTTATTGGGGGTGACCAGGACGATGGCTTTTGTTTTATTCGTTATCTTTGCGCTGAGTTCCTGCAGGTCAATCTGGAAACCGTTGTCCTCGCGCAGGCTGTAAAGGACAGGGACAGCACCCAGCATCCGTGGAACATTTATGTAATTCATCCATACCGGGTCAGGAACCAGTATCTCGTCACCTTCATCCAGGATGGTGCATAGTACATCAAATACTGCCTCTGAAAGTCCCACGGAAATCAGTATTTCACTTGCACGGTAGTCAAGTCCGTTTTCACGGTTTAACTTCTCCGCCACAGCCTCCCGCAGTTCAGTGGTGCCATAGTTGGAGGTATAAAAAACATTCCCCTTTTTTATACTTTCCTCACAGGCTTTTTTGATATACTCCGGCGTATCAAAATCAGGCCTGCCTATTTCAAAATGGATGATATGTTCGCCGGCACGTTCCATGGCCAGCGCCTTCTCGTTTACCTTGCGGATACCGGATGGAATTAGGTTATCCATACGCTTTGATGTTTTTGCTTTCATACCTTTGCTCCTTTTCTTTTTATGGTAGTTTGATTTGTGTTTTAACCGGTCTCATGATCAAACCGGTCTGTTATGATATTTAGTATACCTGCGATTCGGCGCAGGTGTAAAATACGAATTAAGGTAACCTGTTATATGGATTTTATTATGAAACGTTCCGGGAGGGATTGCTATGCTGACACATAAGGAATATATCTATGCTATTTATCAGGAAAGGAGCTTTTCAAAGGCGGCCAGGAAGATGTATGTATCCCAGCCCTGGCTCAGTTCAGTGGTCAAAAATACAGAGCATAAGATACAGGCGGAACTGTTTAACCGTAAAACCAATCCGATTTCCCTGACGGAAGCGGGCGAGTATTACATCAAAAAGGTCGAGGAGGTCATGGCCATTGAACATGAGATGAAAGAACATTTTGACAAGATGGTCTCCAGCTCCAGCCGGTTGAACATAGGCAGTTCCATGTATTTCTGTACCTATGTATTGCCCGTGTTAATGAAGTCATTTACGGAAATGTATCCGCAGACCACGCTGACGTTCTCGGAAGGGGATTACAATGTGCTGTCTGAGAGGCTGTTGGCGGGGCAGGTTGATTTTCTTCTGGAAGTGGAGCGCCTGAACCACAATCAGGTGGAATCCGTTATATGGAGCAGCGAACAGGTGGTGATGATGGTGCCTGCGGCTAATCCTATTAATGAGCGCCTGGCCGGATACAAATATTCGTTCCTGGAGTTTCTGGAACGCGGAAACGGCAAAATACATAAGCCCGCGGTCCTTTTGAAGGAATTTGCAAATGAGAAATTCATCTTGTTGAAAAAGGGCAATGATATGGAACGGAGAAGCGAGCAGATGTTTAAGAAAAGCGGGTTCCGGCCCAAGGTGGCGTTCAATACGGCCCAGATGATGACAGCCTATTATCTGGTCTGTGAGGGCCATGGCATCGCAATGCTGCGCGCATCCATAGCCAATTTTGTCACTCCAACTGACGATGTGGTGTTCTATGAGATTGATGATGAACTGACCATTCGTGATGTGTATCTCACATACAGGAAGAATATCAACCGGAATGTGGAAAAAAACTTTCTGGAATTTATCCGGGAGCATACCTTGCAGGGGTGATGGATATAGGCAAGGCAGGCCTATAAGGTTTGGAATATAAGAAGATACGTTTTTACATATTTTACAATACAGGCGCTTCCTGTTACGATAAGTACAGAACAAATCCACTGCATGTTCAGTGGGAAAAGGAGGCAGGAAGATGTTTGAGTTGAAAGGAGTATACACTCCTATTGCAACCCCCTTTAAGGGGGATGGCATTGCTTTTGAACAACTGGAAAGCAATCTGGAGTTCTGGCTGTCATCGAAGCTGGAAGGAATCGTGGTAATGGGCTCCAACGGTGAGTTTGTGGCACTCAGGGAGCAGGAAAAGGAGGAGATGATCCGTTTTGTCTGCGCGAAAGCGGCGGGGAGGAAAAAGGTCATCATCGGAATCGGGGGCAATTGCATCGGGGAGACCCTCAGGCTGGCTGAAGTTTCCAAAGAGGCGGGAGCCGACGGGGTTTTGCTCATCACGCCGTTTTACTACAAGAATGGGATGAAGGATGCTATTTTAGAGCAGTATTTTACAGAAGTAGCTGACAAGAGTCCATTGCCCGTTGTCCTTTACAACATGCCCGGAAACACAGGGGTCAACACCTCGGCGGCGCTTTTGACCAAGCTGTCCAGGCATCCAAACATCATTGGCGTCAAGGATACCAGCGGGAACATCGCGCAAATTTCAGAGACCATAAAGGATGCGGATTCGTCCTTTTCCGTATTTGCAGGCAACTGGTCGTTCCTACTGCCAAGCCTGTGCATGGGTGCAAAGGGAGCTACCCTGGCCCTGGGAAACATCCTGCCTAACGAGTGTGCCCAGTTGTTGGAATACTATGAGAGCGGGAACCTGGAGGCGGCGCGTGAACTGGTATTCCGCCTGATGCCGGTCAATGCGGCCATTACCGCCAAGTATGGGGTAGGCGGACTGAAGGTGGCCATGGAATATGTGGGTCTGTTTGGCGGGGAACCGAGAAGCCCGCTCAGACGCCCTGGCGAGGAGGTCAGAAAAGAGATAAAGAAAGTGCTTATGGATGCAGGAGTAAAGATAAAAGAATAGAATACATAAAATTTGAAAGTGAGGAATCATATCATGCGTAATTTATTAGATAGTGTAAAAAGTGTACTGTTAATGGGAGCGGGCCCATCGAGCGTGGCGCCATCCACCTATCATGCCCTGTCACATAATACCATCGGTCATATGGATCCGGATTTCCTTAGTATCATGGAGGAGTTAAAAGCCGGACTGAGGGTATTGTTCGGGACGGAAAATGCATTGACCATGCCTTTATCAGGGACAGGTTCCCTTGGTATGGAGGCATCCTTTGTAAACCTGGTGGAAAAGGGGGATAAGGTCCTGATTCTTCAGAATGGCGTGTTCGGCACCCGTATGGTGGATGTTGCGGGACGTCTGGGCGCCCAGGTGACAGAACTGTCATTTGAGTGGGGCACGCCTGTAGATGTAGAAGCTGTAAAGGCGGCGCTGGCAAAGGATACATACAAGATTGTGGCTGTGGTTCTGGCGGAGACATCCACAGGCGTGAAGAATCCGGTGGCGGAGATTGGAGCGCTGTTAAAAGGCATGGATACCCTGTTCCTGGTAGACGCTGTCACTGCCATAGGCGGTATGGAGCTCAAGGTAGACGAGTGGGGAATCGATGTGTGCTATGCCGGTTCCCAGAAATGTATTGCGTGCCCTCCGGGTGTGGCCCCCATCACCTTTTCAGACAGGGCGTTAAAGGCAGTGGCGGAGAGAAAGAGCAAGGTTCCCAACTGGTACGTGGACACAACCCTTCTCGCCCAGTACCTGGGAGGCGGAAAAAGGGTGTACCATCATACGGCTCCCATTAATATGATGTACGCCTTATATCAGGCAGTTTATAACATATTGGAGGAAGGTACGGATAAGGTATATGCCCGCCATATGGAGGTGCATAAATATCTTGTTGAAAAATTAAGCGCAATGGGCTTTGAAATGCTTGTGGACGAGAAATACCGTCTTCCTATGCTGAATACTGTAAAAGTGCCGGAGGGCGTGGATGAAGCAGAACTTCGCAGCCGTCTCATGAAGGAATATAATATTGAGATTAATGGGGGCCTGGGCAGTCTGGCAGGCAAGATATTGAGGATAGGCCTCATGGGATATAATGCAACCTACGACAATGTTGACCGTCTCATAGACGCGATGAAGGAAATACTTGGCAAATAAATATTCTGACAATGGGGGGCCGGTACTGTTTCCAGGTGCCTGGAAGTCCGGCCCCTTAAGAATGCAATATGGACGGGAATGCCATCCTTTCAAGATATTTTTGAGGAGTCCTACAGGGATTTCTCTTTTTTTAAACCATAAAGGAAAAAATTGATATTAGGGGACATCAGCGATGAGATTAGCAACCATAAAACTAAATGATGCAGAGGTGGCTGGCATTGTTCTGGGTACAGGCATCCTTCCCATAAAAAACTTGAATGCAGCAAAAGACAGCGGGTGGAAGGAGGATATGTACAGTCTTATCCAAGCACAGGAGATACCGGCGCTGACAAAGTGGTATAACGAGGGTGGCAAAGAAGTAATCGAGAGCATTCCGGGAGCTGTGCCGCAGGAAGAGGTGGTATATGGCCCGCTTTATAGAAAATGCAGCCGAATCTGGGGAATCGGCCTGAATTATAAGGACCATGCGGGAGATTTGAAGGAGAAGACGCCAACAGGTATCCCGGGCTCCTTCATCAAAATGGATACTACCATAATTGGAAATGACGATACAATCAAAATTCCCATACAGAGTCAGAGAACTACTGCGGAGGCAGAGCTTGGCATTATCATAGGCAGGGAGTGCAGAAACATTGAAAAGAAGGAATGGCTTAACTATGTGGCCGGTTTTACAACCATTTTAGACCAGACTGCGGAGGATATTCTGCGCCTTAATCCCAGATATTTGACCATGGCTAAGAACTATGATACCTTTTTTAGCTTCGGACCAGAATTGATTACTCCAGATGAAATTGAGAATATTGAGAACCTGAAAGTCCGCACGATTCATAATCAGAAGGTCCATTGGGAAAACGTTATCTCTAATATGACATTTGCGCCGGACTGGATGATATCATACTATAGCAAGATGTTTACCTGGAAGCCGGGTGAGGTTCTTGCCACTGGCACACCCAGGGCGGTTGTGATTGAGGATAATGATACGGTGGGTTGTGAAATAGATGGTTTTCGTTCATTGGAGAACCGGGTTGCTGACCTTAAAATACAGCATTAATAAAAAATAAGGGGATATAGTATGGAATTAAGATTAAAAAATAAGGTTGTCTTATGCATGGCTTCTGCGGCGGGGCTTGGGAAGGGAATTGCAACGGAGATTGCGCGGGAGGGTGCAAAGGTAATGATTTGCACTGCAAAGCAATTTAAGGATCAGCTTTATGCAGCGCAGGACGAAATTGGGAAAGAAACCGGTAATCGCCCGGAGGCATTTCTCTGTGATGTGAATAAGAAAGAAGAGATAGAGGCATTGGTCAACCATACCATTGAAAAACTGGGTGACATATTTGCGTTAGTAAATATGTGTCCCGGACCAAAGCCGGGAATGTTTGAAAGTTTCGATGACGCAGAGTGGGAAAACGCATTTAATATGTGCCTGATGTCGTATATTCGCACCATCAGGGCCGTACTTCCGTCGATGAAGAGACTAGGGGCTGGGAGAATCGTGAATTCTACTTCTTCCTCTGTAAAGGATTGCCTGGATAACCTGATTCTATCTAACACCATGCGTATGGGGGTTGTTGGTATGAGCAAGACGCTGGCGGGAGAGGTTGGCAGGGACGGTATTCTTGTTAACGTGATTGGTCCGGGCCGTATCAGCACTGCGCGTATTGAGACGCTGAACAAGATACGGGCAGAAAAGGTGGGTATTTCCATGGAAGAATATGAGAAAGAAGATTTAAAGAGATTCCCCATGGGCCGCTATGGCACAATTGCAGAGTATGGCCGCCTCGCAGCATGGCTCTGTTCGGAAGCCAATACTTACGTGACGGGTCAATGCATCCTTCTGGATGGCGCCATGACAAAAGCTTACTAGCAATTGAATTTTATATCAAATAGTAGGGAGGGGTATCACTTATGGGAGCAGAAAGGAAAAAATTAAGCCTGGCCGTGAAGACGTTTATTGGCTTTGGGCTGGGTATCGTGATTGGACTTGTTTTGGGTGAAAGGGCAACCATTTTGAAGCCGTTAGGAAGTATATTTCTGAATATGATTAAAATGATTGTAGTGCCAATGGTGTTCTTTTCCATCACCGCTGGCGTGGCAAGTCTTGGAGATTTGAAAAAGCTCAGAAATATTGGGGTAAAGGTGGTGGGACTCTATGCTCTCACATCAGCGTTATGTGTGGTGATTGGGCTTGTTATGGCAAACATCACAAATCCAGGAAAGGGATTTGATCTTGCAGTGCTTGCAGGGAACAGCGGTTATGAACAGCAAGAGATGCCAAGCATCATTGATACGTTGATTGATATGTTTCCTTCAAACATTTTCAGTTCCTTTGTATCTACAAACATGCTGCAGATCATCGTCTTTTCAATCTTTCTTGGCGTTGCGCTCATCATGATGGGAGAGCAGGGAGAACGCCTTGCCCAAGGGGTTCAAAATCTGGCGGAAGTAATGTACAAAATCACTGCCATTGTAATGGAATTTTCTCCCATTGGCGTCTGTGCGCTTCTGGCAGATTCAGTAGGTACATACGGTCTTAAAATTTTTGGGCCTCTCGGAAAGCTTATCCTTACTGTGTATGTCTCCGATGTCATGCTGATTCTTTGTATGTATGTACCGATGGTTGCTTTATTTGCAAAATTTCCGGTTAAAAAATGGTTTAAGGGTATCTGGAAGGTATGGGTGGTAACCGCGAGCACAACAAGCAGCAGCGGCTCGCTTCCTGTTACTACATCAGTGACCAATGACGAATTCGGTGTGTCCCCGGAGCTTTCAGCCTTCTCTTTGCCGCTTGGCGCAACCATCAATATGAACGGCGGATGTATTTACTATGCGGCGACAATTGTTATGACAGCACAGATTTATGGGATGGAGCTTTCTCTTGCCTCGATGCTCAATATCATCTTTTCAACCGTTCTTGTAGCAATGGGATGCCCTGGGGTTCCGGGAGGTGCGATTATCATGACAACAATACTTCTGTCCAATATGGGACTTCCACTGGAAATCGTAGGACTGATAGCAGGAATCTTTCGTCTGATGGATATGGCAAATACTACATTCAATGTCACGGGCGATGTGGTTGCTACTATGGTGGTGGCCCGCAGTGAAGGCTTGATGGATGATGAAATTGTAAGAAGCTGAGAGCAATGGGATACACGAATTTTTGATGAAGGGGAATTAGAGGAGTAGTCAGTATATTGGAATTTCCGACATACTAGTTCGGATGGGAAAATATACATTACTAAATTTTATGGTCTGGATGCGATTGTTCCTGAAGGCTATCGTGTAAATTCTCTGCGTACAACACAGTTTCGTCAATGGGCAACGAAGGGGACGTGGGATGATACTTGTGGTTTTTTGGTAAAAGGTGTAGATGACATCCCCTGGTTTGGGTATTGAACCAGGGGATTTTCTGATTTCTGGAAGTTATTTTATCCATGTTTACTGGAGATTACCTGGGAGAATTGCCTCGAGGAATAATGATATGGGGAGAAAATATTTGAGGAAAGTGGAAATAAACGAATGAAAGGCGATGAAGCAAACAAAAGAGTTGTTGTAATTCGTTTCCAGGTACAGTATAGGCTCCTTAAACATCCATGAGACAAATGCGTATGTCTAAAATGCTGCAGAACCTAGTTAAATATTTGTTAGTATATGCGAATGACTTTTAAAAGATAGAAGGGTATGGTGTTGAACAAAAGAAACAGGAGGGAGACAAGATGGAACATGTCCAAATATGTAGATAAGATGAATCTTCCCCAGTACCGGTTTTTTAATGACATGATCAGGCGGGACGCGAGAAGTGAAAGACATGGCCAGTGATGCAATCGCCGGATGTATGTCAGTGACAACCGGAAGCAAACGAAACCGAGTGGAAGCACTTGCCATGCTGACGAAGGCCAGGAAGGCAGTACCGGCCATGGTTTTTTTACAGGAAGAGGACCAACTGAGATGCCAAAAGGATATGGAAGGTAAAGATTTTAAACAACTGGAGAAAAAGCTAAATATGTATGTCAACATGCTGTTATATGTCCCCATCTTTCAAGGAAGGCAGCTTGCCAGGCGGAAATACCTGGATGATGCTGCCGTATCACGATTCCTTCCGGGACAACTGGGGCGTCTGTATCAATATGATTCAAAAGAAGGCCGGTATTATAAGGAAGTTATGAGTGTACCGAAACTGCTTCTTGTCAATGGAGAGTTATTACATGAATAAGGTGAATCCATATTCACAGATAAGGACAAGGAAGCGCTGGATATATATATGGGGGATGATGGGCACTATATTATTGTAGTTCAGGCAAAGGAACAGGAGGAAACCGCTTATATGGTTGGTAAGGTTAAATAGCTGGAGGTATCCATCCTGAACCGATGGTGGATTGTCACGAAGCAGCCAATCGAAAAAAGCATATCGAAGCGGAATGAGTTGACAGCGGTTTTGTTTTGTCTTTTGGATTACCTGGAGGAACTGGAGCAGACAGAAAAGAAGGGATATGAGTTGCTGGAGAGGCACCCGGTAAAAGAAAAATCGGAAGAAAGGATACCCAATATGAACAATACGTAGATAAAAACAGCATCAAAGTATTTGACATGAAGAATAAGCCTGGTACAAGCGATTTTATTAAGGAACTATATTAATTTAGCAGGAAAGGGAGAGGAAAAGGAGGAAACAGCCTCACTGGAAATAGGAATGTAAAACCATGTGTGGATGAGCCCTATGAGGGATGAGATGGAAATAGAGACACTGAAGCAGGAAATACAGGCGGATGTCCGATATAAAGTGAGACTTAGGAATAGAGTGTATATAGATAACCGATATATATGGTGAGCTGCCTGCGTGGTGGTTCTTTTTTTGATGGAGGTATAAAACGAAAATGCAGGTAACAATTATGGCAAATCAATACATCGGACAGCGGGGATACACAGGTGCGGCACTGCAACTTCCAGCAGGCAAGGCAGAGATTGCGGACGCTTTGGCATGTGCACATGCACTGTCCGAGAAGGAAATAGTCCTGAAGTGGTTTGAGGACTGGCCGCAGTTTCTCGACAACGTATTGGAAGCATGCGAGGAAAAGACACTAGAAGAAGTGAACTTATTGGCCTATAAGCTGAGCCAGATGGATGAAACACAACTCGACACTTACGAGGGTGCCATTAAACTACGCCAGGAAGATGGAAATAGAATCGATATGAAGGAATTAGTCAATATCTGTTATAACTTGGACTCATTTGTATTCCAACCAGATATCCTGAATGATAACATGCTGGGGGAACTATGCCTATTGGGAGAATTATTGGATGTGATTCAGGAGGCATCCGATGAAGTACTGGACATGCTGGATGAAGAAAAGGTAGGGCGGGCACTCCGGAAAAGTGATAAGGGAGTGTTCACTACGAAAGGCTACTTATTTTTTGGATCTGACACATGGACAGAGACTTATGATGGGATCCACCTTCCGGAACATCCGGACATCCATGAGGGGGTCATCTCCCTGCGGTTGAGTTCCCTGGACTGTAATCCAGAGAAATATAATGGCGTATGGTTGGATTTACCCACAGAAGAAACAGAAATAGAACAGGCTCTGGAACGGCTGGAGGTCTTTTCGTTGGAATCCTGCATTATTACCGAAATAAGGAGCATTGTTCCACTATTTAATTATCAGATCGCCAGTGATACGGATATCAATGAGCTAAACATCCTGGCAGAGCGGATCCAGACATTTCCTGATAGGGAAACACTGATAAAATATAAGGCGGTATTGGAATTTGAACAAAGTAATGACCTGAAGTTGAATCTGAATATTGCAAATAATTTAAACTGCTATGAACTGGACCCATCTATCATTTCATTAGAATGCTATGCGGAACAGGTCTTTCAGAAAGCAGGTATTGATACAGACGATCCTTCGTTCACTTATTTTGATTTCAAGGGTTATGGGGAGCGTTATATACAGAAGAATGGTGCTGCCATGACTCCCTATGGTGTCGTATTCAGAAATGGGCAGACGTTTGTGTGGGAATCTACCAGGTCAGAATCAGACATGGTGATGCAATGAGTTTAAGAAACGTGATACCAGCGTGTTAGATTTAGAATAGATGCAGGACCGCCTTCATGGAGGTCCCTTTTTATTTGGAGATGTAAGATGCGAATATATATCAAGAGAGAGAATGTCAGCCAGGGGGTATGGATGGACCTGCCCGCCAATCGGGATGAAATAGAACGGATATACATGGAACTGAAGGGCATGCATTCTTCTGGTATGATACCGTTTGTTGCCGGGGTGGACTCGGACGTCCCATCGTTGGCAGAATGCCTGGAAGACTGTACGGTATTTGTAGATGGACATATGGAGCTGCTCAATGAGCTGGCTCGGGAAATGGTCGTGTGGGAGAATGATGAGAAGGCAAGATTCGGAGCAGCTCTTATGTGGGAGCATCCGGACACAATCGAAACGGTAATGGACGTGACAAGGAATCTGGACCGTTACATCCTGGATGACCGCATAAAAACTTGGGAAGCAGCCGGACGTCTGGAACTGGAAAAGCGGGGAATACAGATAGACAAGAGAATTGAACCGTTTCTGGACCTGGAATCCATTGGAAGGGAATATGTAAACACGAAAGGTTGTATGACTCCCATGGGTTATGTGACCAGGAAACAGACCGCACCGTGTAGGGGTAAGGAACAAGGATATGAACCCCACAGAGGATGCCTTCTTTCTGTCCATATGGCAGATGAGAACTGGAATAAGGAAATATTCCAGCTTCCGCTTACAGAACAGAAGAAAGCCAGCCCGGCAGTGAGAAAATGGAACGCCTATGCCATACAGTACACCAGTGGTTACCTGGTGGAACTTCCGTGTTATCTTCCGCCAGGAATTACGCTATCTGAGCTAGACCGGGTAACTGATGTAATCAACAGGGAAGTTGTCCGAAGAGGGATACTGGAGAAGGAAAAACTCTATGCTATTCTGGAAGCTGGACTGCCGGAAACCATAGGGGAGGCATGTGAAATTATCCAAGGCTACGAAAATCATGTGTATGTCCCTGCTGATAAGATGGGCCGTAAAGCCATGGCGAGAATATTGGCTCTACAGTATGCCAGGATAGTTCTACCAGAAGAACTGAAACCGTTCTGCCGTTATGAGGAGTATATGGAATCCTTTCAGGACCGATACATGGTAACCACATCCACTGGTCATGTATTCCATCCGACCAGGGATTACAGCAGCCGCCTGTCAGAAAGCAGGACCATCCGGCTCTATAGCCCTCTGACCGTCTCCTTGTTCAGGAATGACCATGAGGGTTTCATGCCGGAGATATTATCGGGTGAAGGTTTAATCAAGCAAAAGACTGTCATAGAGGCTATAATCAAGCAGCATCTGCCATCCGACGAAGAGTGTATGGGAGCTTTCCTGAACAATCAGCTGTTACGTGCAAAGGTGGAACGTATGGTTCCGGAGCTCGAAGTGTATGACGGGCAAGTGTGGTGTGTCCTTGAGGTAAGGACAATAGGAATATTGACAGAAGCAGAACAAGAGGAACTGAAGAAGGACTGGCTGCGTCAGATGAAGGAGGGATGGGGGCTGTCCCTCCTCGAATATCCTGTCCACACAGAGGGGGGAGAAATGCATATCGGACTATGGGATAAGGACTATGGGACTGCGCTGTGCATTAAGACGGAAGATGAGTTAAAGAGGCCAGACTTTCCGGAACAGGAACCAGAGAGGATGGAACCGTATATGTAACATAAATAAAAGGGCCCCCCTCTTTTTATGCAAATCACGCTCCTGTAGGAAGCCAGAGGAAGGAGGCAGGCCCCAGACCGGGATGAGTGATATCTGACTCTCTAATGGTTGGATTTAGAACAGAAGGCGATAGAACGGGCGAGAGCTGCGGTCTGTCACGTTGAGAGGTATATAGAACGATGGCTGTATGGAAATATGGATGAATTGGGCTATCATAAAAACAGAAGGAGGAGTTTCATGGAGATCACAATAGATGAGTTACGTCGGATGAAACATAAGGAAGGGCTGATTTTGCAGGGCTGCGGAGGCGATATACAGGAATGGGTAGATGGGATTAATGAACGATTGACACAGGAAGACATCTTACTGGAAGGGACAAAGTTTAGAAACGTGAGGTCATTTTTCTATGAGGGATTAACCAACCTGCTGTTTCCATTTGAGGATGTAAAACTCGATTTCGGAAGGCTGGCTATATGGAGGCTGTGCAGTTATGAGACATTTGGAGGCATATGGCTATCTGATTATGTTCCAAACAAGCTTGGTGGTTTTATTGATGGAGGAGCTGTACAAAAGACGGAAGAGCATCAGCAGACAGAGCGTTGTCAGGGCACCTCCGCTCAGGAGAATGAGGAACCTGGATTAGGTGATATATCAATGAGATAGTAGGCGCTATAGCAAGACGGTAGAAACTCATTCTGGCTTATAATAATGATGAATTCTATATAACAAAATGGTTGGTTACTATAGAATGACCGAAACCATAAAAACACAAAAACAAACAAATGTTCTGCTGAGGCTTGCACAATAGATGTTGGTCCGATATAATAGAGAAGCAAGGAGGCGGAGAGATGGTTAGACTATTTGAATTTCAGGATTTAGACAAAATTATGGATATTTGGCTCCAGGGAAATCTGGAAGCTCATTCTTTTATAGACGCCAAGTATTGGAAGAAGAATTTCGATTCCGTAAAATCGGTACTGCCCAATGCGGAGGTATATGTGTACGAGGAGGATGGAGAAATTCTGGGATTCATCGGAATGGACGCGGAATATATTGCTGGTATTTTTGTAGCGGCAGGACACAAGGGGCAGGGAATTGGCCATCAGCTAATTGAAACGGTAAAAAAGAAGAAGCGGTTGTCCCTGCATGTGTTCGATAAGAATACAGGGGCAATGGCCTTTTACCTGGCAGAAGGGTTCACGGTCCGGGAGAGAATGACAGAAAAAGAAACCGGCGAGAGAGAATGCCTGATGGTCTATGAGAGCGGGAAATAAGAGCCTGAATTACGGGAGAGGGCGCTTTTTCACCTGCTTGGCAGAGAAAACCGGAGGTGGTGATATGTCAACCTGGAATCCATGGCATGGATGTAAAAAAATCAGCCCGGGCTGTACGAATTGCTATGTTTATCGGAGAGATGCTGAATTTGGTAAGGATAGCAGTGTTGTAACCCGTACTTCTAACTTTGATATGCCGGTTAAATGTAACCGCAGGGGTGACTACAAGCTGCAGCCAGATGGTGAGAGTGTGTATACCTGCATGACCTCTGATTTTTTTCTGGATGAGGCAGATGTATGGCGTGCGGAAGCATGGAATATCATTCGTAGGCGCAGCGATCTGCATTTTGTTATTATTACCAAACGCATTCACCGGTTTGAGGTGGAATTACCGGGGGACTGGGGAAGCGGGTATGAAAATGTGACCATCTGCTGTACCTGTGAGAACCAGAATCGGGCCGACTACCGCCTGCCTGTTTTTCTGGAATTGCCAATCAAACACCGGACTGTGATTCATGAGCCAATGCTGGAGCAGATCGATATCCGGAAATATTTGGCTACAGGGAAGATAGAAGGGGTTACCTGTGGTGGAGAGTCCGGTCCGGACGCAAGAGTCTGTGACTTCTCCTGGATACTTGATTCCATGGAGCAATGTGTGGAATATGATGTACCTTTCTGGTTTAAGCAGACAGGGGCAATGTTCAAGAAGGGGAATAAGGTGTATTTGATAGCCCGGAAGGCTCAGATGAGCCAGGCGCAGAAAGCCGGGATAAATTATAAGTGCTAAATGATATAGAGGTTGTTGTGGCATACATCAAGAATTTGTCATGACGCCTCTGTTTTTATGTCCGCACTAATGTTCTGGAGATTAAAAAAGGAGGAATTATGAATCAAGAAGAATTTGATTGATGGAGGGAGATAACTGTGGGTAGCTCCTGCAGGTGGCAGGAAGATACAATTACTCGCCTAAACGGGCGGGGCGCACTCTATTACTGCGGCATTTTTAATGCGGCTTTCCAATCCGCCTGCCAATTAGGCGGCAGAACGTTTTTGACAGATATATTTTCCAATGACAAGATTCCACGGAATATGCTACAGTCTGCTCAGTCAACGATAGTCCAGGCAGATAAGCTGTCTTAGGATACAGAGGAGGTAAATCTGAAACATGATGCTGAAATCAGTATGTAAAAACAGGAAAGCTATATGTAAACTTATTGAATAAAAGGTTTACTGGAGAATATTGTGTATTTTTCTAGTGAGCCTTTTTATCATATAGCAGATAGGAAGGCAACGCCACATGTTTAAGACAAGACCTTGTACAGGGTCCTAAGATGAACATGAGAATTGGGAGCGGGGGCAATGAAACCGCGTTGGAAGGGAGGTGAGAGTGTTTGTAGTGTAAATAGAAAAGAGCAGATCGAAACAATACGAAGATACTGATGAGAGTCAGTGTCTTTTTTCTTTCTCTTGCAAGATAGCAAAAAGGAAGGAGGCAGAGTTCCGGCCGGGAAAAGATATCTGACTCTTTTTGGAATGGATTTAGAGCAGAAAGCGATAGAAAGAGTAAAAACTGCATCTGAAATGTCGTTGCGGATGTATGGCCGTCCCTTAATAGTTACGGATAGTGGAGGGAAAGACAGTGCTGTTTGCAGGGAGATTGTGAGGAGAGCCGGTATACCCTTTGAGCTTCACCATAATTTGACTACTGCCGACGCACCACAGACAATTTATTATATACGGCAGATATTCAGGGAATACGAAAGCAAGGGAATCCCATGCAACATTCACTATCCGTATTATAAAGGACAGCGGGTGACCATGTGGTCCCTAATTCCGATGAAACGGTTCCCACCCACAAGGCTGCAGCGTTACTGTTGTGAGATTCTCAAGGAATCTTCCTGTCAGGACCGGTTCATTACGACCGGGGTGCGATGGGCAGAAAGCCAGAAACGGAGAAATAACCGTGGTGTTTTTGAGAATTACACAAGGGATAGGAATAAGAAGATCATTCTTAACAATGACAACGTTGATGAGCGTATGTTATTTGAGACATGTGCTATAAAAGGAAAACGGATCTGTAATCCTATTGTGGACTGGCTGGATCGGGATATATGGGACTTTATCCAATCCGAGCGTATCCCGGTAAACCCGCTGTATGAATGGGGATTTCACAGGGTTGGGTGCATTGGCTGCCCTGTGGCAGCAAAGAACCGTTGGACCGAATTCCGCATTTTTCCCAGCTACCAGAGGGCCTATCTACGGGCATTCGGCGTGATGCTGACATATATCCAGGAGCAGGGGATAGCAACCCGATGGAAGGATGCAGGAGATGTCTTTGCCTGGTGGATGGAGGATAAGAACACGGAAGGACAAATCAGTTTGTCCGACCTGGAGTTGTGGAGGGCAGAGAATGAGGAGTGACGAGAGGAATAGGATGTAATATCTGCGGCCGGTCTGCATGCCGGAAACAGAAGGGTTTGAGGACATGAGACGTCTGGTCTATTATTTTTTCCAAGGAGCCCAACTTCTGGAAACAGGACAGAACAGTCAGATGGGACCCCAGGAATCAGTGCAGTAAGAATACGGTTCACAAAGAATGTGAAAACAAATAGCCATAAAGCATGTAAGGACAGAGGAAAGAGAGGTAAATGAAATGCCAGCAGGACGTTTTTTATCAGGCAGCAGTTTAGAGGCATTCGAAGTGTTGATGCAGGAGGGGCATCCCTGCCTTCAAGACAAGAAGGAACAGGAGATGGCGGTCTCCTGTTTTTTTTGCAGAGACACAAAGCATTCAGGATACCAGAAGATGTTAAAGGAACTGCGGTTCCGAATTCCCGACAGCCAGTTCATAGAACGGGTAGAGGAAATAAAATCGTGTATGGAAGGTCCTGTCTATCGAAACCGGGAACATGAGGAACGATACAGAGGTCTCATGGGGCATAGACAGATTCTTGCTCTGGACCAAAAGGCATCCTATGCCTGCGCCCTTTATCTGTTAGCTGCTGACGGATATCTCTGGGATAAGGCACGGGATGCCATTACTATGTCACAGGTGATATTTCCGGACATCCAGCTTGGAGGTATCAATGTCAAAGGATATATCCTGTACCATCTGGCCAAGGACCTGTATTACCGGACGGGATGTGTGAAGATATCGGATTTAACGGACCGCAGCCTGGTGGACCAGGGAATGTTTGCTGTCCTTTTAACTGGATGTCTTTTGCGGGAACATGGCTTAAAGCGGATGGAACAGATTGGTATGGTGTAGGGAGGTGCTGCCCCATTGAACAGCATTATCAGCTGGATTGGAGGGAAGAAAGCCCTCAGGGAATTGATTTATCAGCGTTTTCCCTTATCCTATGGACGTTATATCGAGGTCTTTGGCGGGGGAGGCTGGGTCCTGTTCGGAAAGCCGCCGGATGGGATGGAAGTGTATAATGATTATAACTCGGACCTGACCAACCTGTTCCGGTGCGTGCGGGACAGACCACTGGCATTGATTCAGGAATTAGGGTTCTTTCCGTTAAATGGAAGGGAGGAATTTGACCATCTGAAGCGATTTTTGAATCGGGAGGAATTCATGACGCCAGGTCCGTGGTATCAGGAGGAGGGACACCTGGCAGAACAATGTCTGACTCCAGAGGCGTGTGGAGAAATCCAGTCTATTCTGGAGGAACGCGCAAGGATGTATGATGTAAAACGGGCTGCCTGTTTTTATCAGCTAATTCGATACAGCTACGGAAGCGGATGTACTTCCTATGGGTGCCAGCCCTTCGATATACGCAGGACATTTGGGCTGCTCTGGGAGGGAAGCAGGAGGCTGGCCGGAACCGTGGTGGAAAACAAGGACTTTGAGGCACTCATACGGCAGTATGACCGGGGGGATGCCTTTTTTTATTGCGACCCGCCCTATTACAAAACGGAAGGGCATTACGAAGTGGTGTTCCGCCGGGAGGACCATGAGCGGCTCCGTGACGTGCTTGGGGGAATCCAGGGAAAATGGTTGTTGTCCTATAATGACTGTTCCTATATCCGCGAACTGTATGAAGGATATCAGATTGAGACTGTTAAGCGGCTGAATAACCTGGCACAGCGGTACAACCATGGGGAGGAGTATGCGGAGGTGTTTATATCAAACTATGATACCACAGATAGAGTCAGGGAACTGCCGGAACAGATGGAACTGTCGGATGTATACGGATTTTATCCGTAAGGAAGGAGGAACATGCGGTTAAAAGAATTCAATGTGAGGCCAGAGGCAGACGGGAGAGTGATAATACCGGCAGAAGTGTTGGAAGCGGTTGGCACAGATGCAGATGGAACGGTCTGCGTTACCTATCTGGTGGAAAAAGATGGCGGCGGGCCGGAAGTGTTCATAAGCCCATTGGAGGTGGGGGAACTCACGCCGGACCAGCTGTATGAGGATGGAACGCAGCTGACGGTTCCGGAGGAACTGTTAGAGGAAGCCGGTATTCAGCCGGATGAGGACCTGGAGGTTGTGTGCGAGGATAGAAGGATTACCATTCTTCCAGCCCGGACCGGGAGTATCGTGCCACATGAAATACTGGAACTGTGTTCGGAAATTGGAATCAACCCTGAGAAGGTGCGGATCATTATGGAAATGGAGGGATTAGATGGCAGGTTTGAAGAGGACGTACCGGATAGTGGACTGTAATGGGAGGATTTATCTTCCAAAGAGTGTACGTGAGGAAGCAGGAATGCATCCGGGGGATATCGTTCGGATGGAGGCAGATAGTGGTGGATGGATTGGACTGATGAAGGTGGAGTTGATTGAGGCAGGGGACCAGTCACCGGAGGCCATGGAGGCATATGTCCGTGCTGCCGTCCGTCAGATGCCGGATAAAAGCCGTGTAAGTCTTTTGGCTGAATTAGCTGGTCTTATGCAGAAAGATGAGGGATGACATATGGACGAGGCTATGTCCAAGGAACAGTTGTTATGCGCCTATATGGCAGGCCGGGATGGGATGGTGAGGCTAAGGACACCATTCGATGAGGAACAACTGGAGGCCCTCGTGGACCAGGAGACACTGCCCGAACTGATTGTGTTCCTGGATTCCCATGCAGCTCCCGTCCTTGTCATGAGAGAAGGGAACATCCAGTTCTGCACGGAGGATGGTCTGGGGGAGAAACTGGCCTGTATTCTTAAGAAACAAAGATGCGGAAAGGAGCGGGGGGATGGCAGGTATTGCGGTTAAAAACAACCTTATCCTGTATTATGGCAATATGGCCGGGTATGTGGAAGATGGTAAGGCCGTCCTTGATCCGATGTTTAAAAACGGATACCTGACCCGGTTCATGCAGGAAAAGAAGGGGCTGGAACCATGCTGGCAGGATGGCGTGTATGACCGTCTCGTACATGGGAAGGTGGACCTGACCGGGGAGGTAAAGACACTCAGGAACTGCAGGCTCCACCAACTGAGGCCAGAAGTGCCACCGGAGGAGAGGTTCCTTGATTTCGAGGACCAGGTATCACGTCATGGGATGCCGGACTCCAGCCGGTACGAGGTGGTATATGAATGCCAGATTGAGACGGATGACCTGGAAGCAGTTTATACCAAGTTTGAGAGAGAGTTTCCGCGACAGTCCACGGGGCACCCCATTTCCATCTCGGATGTCCTTGAACTATATGATCGGCAGGGAAGCGAGTTTTACTATGTAGACCATTACGGATTCCAGAAGATTGGGTTTATCCAGGGACAATCCCTGGATACCCAGGGAACCAACCACATGAAAGGAGAGGACGTATGCCAGAGACAACCTATTTAGGAAATGAAGGGAGTATAGGACAGGAAGACAGAGTGGAAAATGAGGAACTGCAGGAAACCATGGAACAAAATACCATTCCGGCGTTCCAGTCCATCATCACAAACCTTCAGCCGGAAACAGGTATACTTGCTACAGCCGAAGTGCGGATTGGAGATATTTGTACTATACGGAATGTGAAGGTGAAGGAAAATGATTATGGGATAGAAGTGGTGATGCCAAGGACCAAGATGCCTTTCCATGCCGGGTATAAGGATGCCTGCTTTTTTGAAAGCCGTGAGATACGGGAGCAGTTTGACCAATCCGTCCTTTGTGCGTATGAACAGCAGATGGATCCGGGGCATGAGATGGGACAGGAACTGATAGAGGATGATATGGAATGGGAGGAAGGGGAGGAACCAGAGATGGGGATGTGATGTGGAACGCAATGGTTCAACTAACTAATGATGCTGATCCGTAAAAGAAAGGAGTAAAGTTCATGAGAATAAAGGAAAAAGTGGAAAGGTTGGCATTCAGAACAATGGTATCAGTAAATCGGTTGATGCATGAGGAAAAAGCAGAAAATTTCGTTGATACTGCCATTAAGATTTTAATGGCTGTGGTCATTGGCGCCCTTCTGTTGGCAGGGCTCTACAAGCTGTTCGCAGATACCGTCCTGCCGACCCTGACCCAGAGGGTCACGGAAATGTTCAATTATTCAGGCTAAGAAAGGAGGCATATTAAGAAATGAAGGAACAACAAGCACAACCAAAAACACAACCAGAGGGAGAGGCAGGTAATAAGATGAATATTGATGTAAAGATTAATTCCATTAGCATGGAAGGGAACATTCTTGCCACAGCGTCCATCAATCTGAATCAGTGTCTGGCCATACGGAATGTACGCCTGATGAACGGTGAGAAAGGTATGTTCCTGTCCATGCCATCCTATCGTACCGGAAGTGGGGAATTTAGGGATATCTGTTTTCCGATCACAGCAGAATTCCGGACACAGATGACGGAAGCTCTAAAGTCTGCTTATAAGGAGGCCCTTACGATACAGCAGGGCAAGATGGCACAGATGGCAGAATCACCTGTCCCGCAGATGGCCCCGGCCGGACTGTCCATGTGAGAGGAAAAGGATGTACAGATACCTTGAACTGACCTTGTGGATTGTTCTCATGCTGGGGGCTTCCTATAGCGATTTTCGCCACCGGATGGTGCCGGACTGGCTGAATCTTTGCATTGCAGCCTGTTCCCTGTTGGGACTCCAGAGAGGAACACTGGCAGGGGTTCTGTGCGCCCTCCCTTTTCTTCTTGCAGCAGTATGCTGGGGAGGAATCGGTGGCGGGGACATCAAGTTTATGGCAGCATGCGGTATGCACCTGGGGATGTATGGTGGACTGGGGGCGGCAATATTAGGGACCGCGTCCTTGCTTGTGTATCATATGGGCTATCTTTTATGGTGTTCATGGAAGGTCATCCAACCCCCTAAGTCATACCCCATGGTCCCATTCCTAACCATGGGCTGTCTGGCTGTTTTGTGTGCAGGAGGATAGGACGAGGCTACTATAATGAATGGGCGGAGGTCAGATATGAATAAAAAGAAGTTATGCATCTTACTAAGCATGGCTATGTTATCCCATCAGGTGGCATATGCTTCAGACCAGTCCCTTTCCGGGGATGTGGGACCATCTGAACAGAGGGACGTTGTAATAGCCATGCCGACCCAAAAGGAGGAAGGAGTGCATACTGATGAAGAAGCAATGGATGCCAACGTGGAAGGGAATGGTGCATCTTGTTCCGATGTAACGGTATTGGAAGCAACCGCATCAGAAGCAGCACCCATGGAGGATACGAAAACGGGAGAAAGTGATTCAGAAGCAGGGGAACTAAAAGAAGTCCAGGACTCGTATGCAATCCCACGTAGTCTGCTTCGGGCTGCTTATGGGGCGGAGTATTATCAGGGGGATTGGGATTCGGATGCCAATGGAAATGCGGTCCGCATCCCAAGGGTATATCCGGTGCAGTCAGCCAATTACCTGCCATCTCTTCCGGCCGCCGCAGTTACCAGCAGTCTATATAAGACGTATGGCCCAAATGGGTGTGCGGACGTGCAGATTCAGGTCAGTTCCGGCAGCAATGGTTCCCTGAACCGGAGTGAGGTAACGGTCAACTTAAAGACTGGGCAGCTCCTCATCCTGAGGCCAATGGGGGCAAGCAAACATTCCTATTTTCATATAAGTTACATCAACGATAATAAAGGCCGCAGATTCAGTGACTTTGCAAAACTGTACCATCCGTCTGATTCGTATTATTCCAGATACGAATATGCCTGGCTCATGCGTGTTACCTGTGAAATGGCGGGAAACTGGGATGCCCATGCCGATGGGTGGAACACGGTGAACAATGAGGGTGACCGGGTATATTACGGACCGGCTCACTGGACCATGCATCTCAATGTGGCGCACGACTATGGACCATGGACCACTGCATCCGAACCATCCTGTACGGTGCAGGGGACCCAGAGGCGGACCTGCCGGGACTGTGGTGCGGTCCAGACCCAATCCACCAGTGTCCTGGGACATGCATTCAGCAACGGTTATTACATGGGTGCCAATGATGGTACCTACTTTAAACGGTGTACCCGTCCGGGGTGTGATGCCAGGACAGATGTGAAATACAATCCGTATACGGTCGTATTTAATGCCAATGGAGGTTCCGGGAACATGAACAGTCAGCCGTCTGTCTATCAGACTCCGGTTGTGTTACAGGCTAACCTGTACACCAGGGAATACCATACATTCCAGGGATGGAACAGCCAATCGGATGGTGGCGGCACCGCTTATGAAGATGGCCAGTCCGTACTCAATCTGACAAAAATCTATGGAGATACGGTTACTCTGTATGCCCAGTGGCTTCCGAACACATATATCATAACATTTGCGGATGGAATGGATGGGCGACAGAATGTACAGAAGGGGCTTCTATATACGGGGAAACTCGGGACACTTCCGGAATTTATCCGCAAGGGATATACCTTCCTGGGTTTTTATACGGAACCAGATGGAGGGACTCGGATTACGGAAGAAACTGACATACCACATGAGGATACGACCTATCACGCTCATTGGACCGCCAATGAGTACTGTATTACGTTCCATACCAAGTACGCCCATTGCGATATAGATGGGAAAGCGGTCACATATGACAAACCCATCGGAATGCTCCCGGTCCCTTTCCTGGAGGATTATGCTTTTCTGGGATGGTATGCCCAGCCTTATGGGACAGAGAAAGCGGAAGGAATTATGTATGGGGAAGCACTTCCCGAACAGGGACAGAAGATTGTACCCGCATATGATTATACGGTAGACCGGGGTATGGATGCATACGCTTATTTTACCCTGGTATTTCAGGACCTGGGAGATGGGACAAATAAACGGCCAGGTCCGGATGGAGCCACCGGGACGAAGGATGATAACCTGTATCTGAATGGCCTGGATGGAGTGGCAGGTACCCGTGATGACCGGAAAATATACGAAGGAGTGGATGGTCAGTATGGGACGGAAGATGATTTCTATTTGGATGATGAGGGGCGTAAGCATTTCCCGGGACCAGACCGAACCTTTGGCACAGAGGATGATTACCGGGATGATGGTAATGGGTGGAATACACGGCCCGGACCGGATTGCATTTTTGGAACCGAGGATGATATTACCGTCTCCAATGGATGGGATGGAATCCCCGGTACTGCAGATGACTGGATGAATCATAGTGAAAGCTATCCATCCACTAACCGCAGGCCGGGGAATGACGGGATTTTCGGAACCGAAGAGGATGAAATCTGGTCTAATGGGTCGGACTGTGCTCCTGGAACCGAGGATGACATACGAATCCACCCTGGGCTGGATGGTGTTTATGGGACCAGAGATGACTGGTATGATAATCAGAATTCTTACCCATCCACCAATGTGCGTCCTGGACCTGATGGTGAATTCTGGACGGAGGATGATGAGATATGGTTTAATGGCCCGGATAGAATACCAGGAAATGAGGATGACCTAATCCTGTTACCTGGTCCCGATGGTATATATGGTACGGAAGACGACTGCTATGACAACCGTAAAGAGCAGGAAGGGACCAATATCCGTCCAGGCAAGGATGGAATCTTTGGAACCGAGGATGATGAGATCTGGACCAATGGACCAGATCGCATTCCTGGAACGGAGGATGATGAGAAATATGTACCACGCTATTCAGGAGGGGGAACAGGCGGCAGCCATGCAACGGGAAAGCGGGCATATAGACCATACCACCCGTTTCAGGACGGGACCGTCCTGACTGTCCAGGAAGAACCGGCCATGGACCCCCTGATTGAAATTCCTGGAATGCCTGTGTTATGGGGACCGGCTGCAAAAGAGGATGTAAGGCAGGCCCAGGTCAAACTGGAGTGTGATATTCCTGTTGCGTCTGCCAATGATGTGACAGGTAAAGAAGCGGAAGCCATGAAGAAAGGGAAAGCTAGTGCAAGTGAGCCAGAAAAGGAAGATGGGACCAAAGAGGCGGATCAAGGCAAGGCCATTCTGGCAGCCGTCTTGCTACTCATCATTATCATACTTGTGCTATTCCTAATCCGTAAGGTATCCTCCCATGCAAGGAAACAGGAATGATCAGAAGGAGAGTGAAGATATGAAGTTGAAGATATGTAATAAGACTTGGTTGACAGTTTCAATACCAATCCTGGTATTGAAAGGTATCAGGAGAGGGAACAGAAAGAAGCATCATGTAAGACAAATATCCCGGATGGGGGAATAAGGAGGAAACGTATGAAACTGCTTAAGAACAGGACTGTCCTCGGCATTCTCTGTATTGTATTATCGCTGGCTATCTGCTTCCTGGCCACCCCTTTATTTAATCAGGCAATTTCGCAAAAGACGGATATCGTGCGTGTCCAGAAAGCCATCAAGGCTGGAGATGAGATTACAAAAGATAAGGTTCAGATGGTGGAGGTAGGTGGATATAATCTTCCTGGAGATGTAATGAAGGAGCTGGAGAGTGTCATAGGGGCCTATGCCACAGCCGATCTTCTGCCAGGCGATTATGTTCTTCATTCCAAGATTTCGGTCCAGCCCCCAGATGCAGATACCTATTTGTATCAGCTGGATGGAACGAAACAGGCCATATCCGTGACCGTTAAATCCTTTGCTGCGGGGGTATCCGGCAAGCTGCGAAGCGGTGATATCGTGTCCATCCTTGCACCGGATTACCGCAAGATGGGAGAAACCGTTATACCACAGGAGCTGCAGTATGTCCAGGTTATTGCAGTGACTGCCAGCACGGGTATGGATGCCAATACAGTGGGCGGAGATAAGGATAAGGAGAAATCTCTTCCGGCAACTTTGACATTACTGGCTACCCCTATTCAGTGTAAGGTCCTGGCAGAGCTTGAGACAGAGGGAAATCTGCATGCGGCCCTTGTATACCGGGGTAAGGCTGAGACAGCCGGACAATTCATTGTAGCGCAGGAGCAGCTGCTGGAACGTTTATATCCTCCTGAGGAAGCTACAGAAGGAGAGGAAGGAGGAACAGAAACACAGGACAAAAAAAATACAGAAGGGGAAGAAAACGCAGAAACAGAAGAAACGGAGGAACAGAATGCTTAATATCAAGAAGCACAGCATTTTTTCCAGAGAAGAAAAGGGGAGCTGTCAGGAATACCAGGACAGGGGAGGCGTACTGGCAGTGTGGGGCAGTCCTGGAAGCGGAAAGACAACGGTGGCCGTGAAGCTGGCAAAATACCTGGCGGACCGGAAGAAGAATGTGTCGCTCCTGTTATGCGACATGACCGCTCCCATGCTGCCCTGCATCTGCCCACCGGGGGATCTGGAGTCCGAACATTCACTGGGAAGCATTCTGGCCGCGACCCATGTGACGCAGAACCTGGTGCGTCAGAACAGCGTGGTGCACAGACATCTGGACTACCTTATGATATTGGGTATGCAGAAAGGAGAGAATGAGTATACCTATCCGCCCCATAGCGCCAGCCAGGCCACAGAACTGATTGACTGTCTGCGTGAACTAACCCCCTATGTTATCATTGACTGCAGCAGCTATATCGTCAATGATATTCTGTCTGCAATCGCACTCATGGAGGCGGATTCGGTTCTGCGTTTAGTAGGGTGCGATCTTAAGTCCATCAGCTACCTGTCCAGTCAGCTTCCACTCCTTCAGGACCATGAATGGGATACGGATAAACAGTACCGGGTAGCCAGCAATATCCGGTCAAATGAGGCGAGTGAACATGTGGAACGGGTGTTGGGAAATGTGACATTCCGGATTCCCCACTCTGCGGAAGTGGAGGAACAGGTGCTGGCCGGGAACCTGTTCAAGGAGCTGTCTTTAAAGGACAGCCGGGGATTTCGCAAGGAAATTGAACAGATTGTCAGGGAGGTGTTTGGATGTTAGGAGAGAAACGGGGGGAGTCACTGTTTTTCCAGACGGAAAAGGCTGCGGAGCCGAAGACCGAGGAAATGGTACCGCAGACGGTAGTAAGGGGAATACCCGTGGAGTTTTATCAACCGGACCACGACAGAATATCTGTCACCGGGACATTACATCATCTCCAAAAAGAGAATAAAAGACCTGAGATGCCGACTGACCGGAAGGATGATGGGATGGAAGTACAGGAGGAAGAATGGGAAGAAGAGCTCACTGCGGGATTTGTGCCTGGAAATGGGGGACCCAGGAATCAGGAGTTGTTTTTTTCTGCCAGGGAAGGACGAGAATTTCCACAGGTGTTACAAGAGGTACAGGAATACGTGTCAAGCAAGTATGCCACTCTGCTGACATGCTCTGGTGATGCGGATGTGAAAGCTCAGATTAAGCGTTATATCACAAAATACATCCAGGATTACCGGATTGCTGTCCAGGGAATGACCATGGTTCAGCTGGTGGATGGATTGTATACTGAGATGGCAGAGTTCTCATTTTTAACCAAATATATCTTTGGTACCGGCATTGAGGAAGTGGATGTGAACAGCTGGAACGATATTGAGGTACAGTACAGCGATGGAAGGAATGAGAAGCTGAGCGAACATTTTGACAGTCCGGAACATGCCATCAATGTCATCCGGCGCATGCTGCATGTAAGCGGGATGGTCCTCGACAATGCAAGCCCTGCCGTGTTAGGGCATCTATCGAAAAACATTCGTATTGCTGTTCTTAAGACTCCCCTTGTGGATGAGGATGTAGGAGTCTGCGCCAGCATCCGTATTGTCAATCCCCAGAGTATGACCCAGTCGGATTTCGTGAAAGGGGGGACCGCAACCGGAGAAATGCTTGACTTTTTGTCAGAATGCATCCGTTATGGAATCTCCGTGTGTGTGGCAGGGGCTACCAGCTCCGGAAAAACCACATTAGCCGGTTGGATTCTTACTACGGTACCGGATAGCAAGCGTATCTTTACGATTGAGAACGGTTCAAGGGAGCTGGATCTGGTGCGAACGAAGGCAGGGAAGGTCATGAACCGTGTCATCCATACACTGACCAGGGATTCTGAGAATGAGAAACAGACGGTGGACCAGGATGACCTTCTTGACATGGCCCTTCGATTTAATCCGGATATTGTATGTGTGGGTGAGATGCGCAGCTCAGAGGCTTACTCTGCACAGGAGGCAGCCAGGACCGGTCACACTGTGCTTACGACCATTCATTCCAACAGCTGCGAGTCAACCTACCGGAGGATGGTGACGCTGTGTAAACGCAAATATGATATCTCAGATGAGACTTTGATGTCCCTGGTTACGGAAGCATTCCCCATCATTGTGTTTTCCAAGCAGTTAGAGGACCGGAAACGTAAGGTTATGGAAATCATGGAATGCGAGATCCTCCCAGACGGAAAACGAAACTACCGGACTCTATACCATTACAATATAGTGGAAAATCGGCTGGATGGCGACCGCTTCATCATCCATGGCGAGCACGAACGGGTACAGGGAATATCAGAAAGCCTGAAGAAGCGGTTCCTGGAGAATGGAATGCCGAAGGAGCAGCTTGTGCGATGGGAGGGAGAAGGGGCATGAATATGGTAAACATACTGGCCTGCACTGGAATGATAACTGGTTTTTTCCTGATTTTGCGGCTGACACCGATGGAATTTACGGATGGGGTATTCCGGCATTTCCTAAAATCGTCGGATAGCATCAAATCAGAGATACAAAAAACACAGAAAAGGAAAAAGCCATCCGTCCTGCAGCGGGAGGTGGCATTGTGCCAGGAGGTACTGACCCTAACCGGGAAAGGGGACCGAATCTCCTTAATCTGTGCGGCTGCCCTCGGACTATTCATGGTGGGAGGAATCCTGGCCATTATGTTGGGAAATGTGTTCCTGATTCCAGTCCTGGCAATCGGCTTCCTGTTCCTTCCCTTCTGGTATATCCGGCTCATGGAACATCATTACAAGAGAGCCGTTGCGTCGGAGCTGGAGACGGCCCTAAGCATCATCACAACCGCTTATCTTCGCAGTGAGGATATTCTGACAGCAGTCAATGAGAATATTCACTACCTGAATCCGCCAGTCAGCATTGCATTTCAAGATTTCATGGTGAGGCTCAAGGTCATTAATCCGGATATGGAGGCGGCGCTGAAGGAGTTACGGAAGAAGATACGCAATGATGTGTTCGAGGAGTGGGTGGATGCAATCGGTGATTGCCAGTATGACCGTTCCCTGAAATCTACGCTCACGCCCATCGTGAATAAGCTGTCCGACATGCGTGTCGTGAATGGGGAGCTGGAAAACCTGGTGTTTGAACCAAGGAAAGAATTCATCACTATGGTAATCCTTGTCATCGGGAACATTCCGCTCATGTATGCCTTGAACCATGATTGGTACCAGACATTGATGCATACCCTGTTCGGGCAGGCCATACTGGCTATCACGGCAGCTGTCATTTTTGTGTCTATGGCAGCTGTCATACGTCTTACTAAGCCGATTGAATATAGGAGGTAACATGATTTCATTACTGTTTGTATTTGGCCTGTCTCTTGCATTCGGCTTCTATTTCCTGGCTGCGGGAGTGTTAAGACTGCCCAGTATGGGAGCAGCCAGGGCGATTGCGGAACGTGGGAGCGGGAAACAGAAAGCTGCCAGATTCCTGGAGGATGGGATGGACCATATGTCGGTCCTTTTGGCAAGACATATCACTTTGGATGAGTACAGAAAGCGGAGGATGGGCAATATTCTGAAAGCTGCTGGGATGGGGATGACCCCGGAGGCCCATGCCGCCTCCTGTATGGTCAAGGCAGGTGTGACAGCAATCCCCATTCTGCCGTGTTTACTGTTCCTGCCTCTTGTGACACCAATACCGGTTTTTGCAGCAGTGGCTGTTTATTTTAGAGAATCCAGAAGGCCGGAAGAAAGACTAAAGGCAAAACGGAATAGAGTGGAGCAGGAATTGCCACGGTTCGTAGCAACCATTGAGCAGGACCTGAAGAGCAGCAGGGATGTCCTGTCCATCCTGGAGAACTTCAAAAAGAATACCAGCGATACCCTCAAAACGGAGCTTGATATCCTTACGGCAGACATGCGTTCTGGTAGCTATGAGGCAGCATTGACCCGGTTTGAGGCCCGTCTGAATTCACCTATGCTTTCAGATGTGGTAAGGGGACTCATCGGCGTGTTAAGGGGTGATGACAGCGCCGCCTATTTTCAACTGTTAAGCCACGATTTCAAGCAGATGGAGTTGCAGCGGCTCAAGAAGGAGGCTCAGAAGATACCACCGAAAATACGTATCTTCTCATTTCTTATGCTGCTGTGTTTCCTCATGACGTATCTGGCTATCATTGGGTACGAAATTCTCAAGTCACTGGGAAACATGTTTTAAGAAAGGGGGGAGAGCTGGTGGATATCATCCGAAATGAGAAGGGGGAGGGATATATCGATGTGTGTGTCCTGGTTCTGTGCGTATTTCTGATGTTGGGACTGGCTGTAAATGTGCTTCCTGTATATGTTGCCAAGAACCAACTCGACACGTTTGCGCAGGAACTGTGCAGAGAAGCGGAAATGGCAGGCAGGATTGGACCGGAGACAAGCAGAAGAGAGGCCGTCCTTCGGGAAAAGACAGGACTCACGCCAGAGGTGGAATGGTCGGAGGACGGACCGTTCCAGTTGAATGAAGAGGTGGAGGTGAACCTGACCATGCGGATGGATATTGGCCTGTTTGGCGGCTTTGGTACCTATCCTGTCACCCTCCATGCCAAAGCACAGGGAAAGGGGGAAGTATACTGGAAATAGCAGGATGGAGGAGAGCAATGTCAGGGCAGGAAGGTAATGGCATCCCTTTAGCTGTTGCATCTGCCCTGGTGGTGCTGTTTCTCTTTTGCGGTATATCAGAATATGCTAGGCTGAACCTCATTGCAGTGGGAGTCAGGGATGCGGTACAGGAGGCCATCCTGTCCACGGTCAATGATAACTATGATGATGTATACCATGGTGTGCGTGAGGGGTACTCAGGCGGTTACTATCCATCCGGGGGAGGCTGGGATGAAAGTTTGGATTATGGTGACGTATATGGATTCCTGGATGGCCTTTTGGGAATGGAGGACTATGGAAGTTATCATGTGAAACTGGTGGACGGTGGCCGAAAGGAGGAGTACCGTATTTCGGACCTGGATGTGACTATACAGAATGTTCCTTTAACCTCGGACAGCAGCGGGCGCTTTCTGGCAGATGCCACGTTCCTGCTCCGGGTGCCGGTTCATTTCGGTGGGAGCCGCCTGCCGGACATGCAGATCCGTATGAAAGTACAGGCAGCTTATACGCCCGTGTTTTGATGGGATAGTTAAAAAAGATATCTGGCGATGCGTTTGGCTAATAATCATACAATATTTCCTTAAAATGGAGAATAAATCTAGACTTTAGAACGTTATTATGGTAGGTTGAAATTAGATGCAGGGAAGAGGAGGGGATGTATATGAAATTGGATGACAAGCAGAAGAAATGGGGGATAATTGGGGGCGCTGTGATTGTGTGCATGATTTTGGTGCTCCTGATTGCGGGCCAGTTCAGAAGTGAGCCGGCGACAGCTGTTCAGGAAACCGCGCAGGCAGACCAGACTACTGTTGTTGAACCTATGGTAGAGAGCAGTGAGGCAGTCCGGGAAACGGTCAAGGTGGAGACGAAAGCAGAGACAACGGCAGCGCCTTCGAAAGGCCAAACCGATGAAACAGTCCAACAAATACAGCCAGAGGTGACGAAGCCTGCAAAGCCAAAGGATGAGGACAGACATGACCCAACGAAGAAACCAAATGGAGAGACTGTGATACCAACCAATCCAGTGGTTGCAGTACCACAACCAACCCCGGAAACAGAACCGCCGGTGGTTACGGAGCCACAGCCGGTAGAACAGCCAACAGAACCTCCAACCGAAGCTCCGACCGAAGCAACGGAATCTGCGCCTCAGGAAGGAATGATATATGTGCCTGGGTTTGGTTGGGTAACGCCTTCCGGTTCTATAGGTAGAGATGTAGATTCTGATGGTGATATAAATAAACAGGTTGGTATAATGGATTGAATAAAATACCATGGCAAGACAAAACTAAATTGATATCATAATCAAAAGGTCGTTGATTTCAACGACTTTTTGTGTGAAGGAGATAGATGGTGAGATATATAAAATATCTTATTGTATTTGTATTAACCCTATTACTTTCCAGTAATGCCTATGCCATTGGCAATGGCAATATAGATAGCGGTGGTGGAGATATGTCGCAAGGTACGAGCCAGAATAATAAGTGGTCTGTAGGTGATGAAGGGGTTCGAATTTCGATTATACGAAGTTCAGACCAAGCAGTGATATCAAAATCGATTGATTATACGAATAAGAGTCCAGATATTCAACTGCATTTTGGAACAGTAAACAAGATTACTTATAGAAATGGTACACGGTTAGCCGTTGATACCACTCCTTATGTATATGCACGACCTGCTATTAAATTACCTAAAATTGTCACCAGTGCCAGCGGACATAGTAGTATTGAAGAAATAAAGCGATACTTCTGCTCTGAATATATGATACAGCTAATTTCACAGGATACAGGCATTCCATTTGAAACCATAACAAACGGTGAATATAAAATCTTATTGGAACCAGTGGCTTATGTAACCTACAATGGAATCCGCATAGCTATGACAGCAACCGAGGCAGCATATTATTCAAGGATGGGAACCAACATCCGGGATATGCTGCCTAATGTTTTATTTAAGAATGTACCGCTTTCCATGTTTTTGGAGACTCCCGACTTAGGTTATCCGGCATGGTCGGGACTAAGAGACCAATTGGTTAACGAGGACCAGATCATATCCTCTTTGGGATTAGGTATCATCCGTTTTCAGGAACAGGAGCCGGAACAAGGCGAAGTAGTAACCTATGATTATATTTACCGTGTTAACACACAGGTCATTACGTCTGTTACTGTGAGAGGTGGCCAGTCCGATCCAGATTACCCTGCAAGTGTACGATTTAATATAAAAGGTAAAAACTACACCGTAAATCATGTATACTATCCAGAAGGAAGTGAGCAGCTGGCATGGATTCGGTGGACCACACCGGAAACACCTCAGGATATCACAATCCAGGTTAGTGGGGGTGGAGGAGGATATCCAAGCAAGGGAACCATCCATGTTAAGATAGTGGACCTGGACAAGAATCCTCCCCCGAATCCGGTTGCAGATGATAGGAATGATTCATTTGTGAAGCCAGCCTCCCTCCCATCCAACAGTCAGATGAAGGAAGCTAGCTGGAGCATATGGAGGCCTTGGTGGCATGAATATTGGGTGTACCATGATGGAGGGGAAGATGAGGATGGATATTGGGAAGATGAGGGCTGGTGGGAATTTGACCAGGATTGGTATCAGGCCAGCCTGTCGGGAGAAATGGATATATTCCCGGATGAGAAAAATCCCACAGCATCCGATAACAGAATCAAGAGCGGTTATGGAATCAACCAGGAGGTCACAGCTGATGTAAGTACCACCCAATCCAGCGCGGTCACAGGGGCGCAGAATGCTGTGACTTATTTCCCGGAATTTAGTTACCAGACATATTGGAGGTTATTGGAGAGGCTCAGTGGTGATTATCATGCACGGTTTGAGTTTAAGGAAAATGAGTATTCAACATTTAGCAGACGTACACACTTTACGCCAATATGGATGCCAGATGGAACGTACACGGCGTATACATGGCTTTTGGACTGTTGGACGCCCAAAGGTATGTTATCCCTTGACCTTTCAGATGATGTGGATATACAGGGGGATTTATGGTTGGATTGGCACATTGGACCGGTCAGCCCTTACAATTACAGATGGTAAATTCCATGAGTACAGAGGACAAATATTATGAGAGCCGTTTCAACAGGAGACCTTCAAAGAAGCGGTCATACTGGCAATCGTATATCTGATGCAGGGCAACCAGTACCTGAACAGGTATATTAAGTTCACCTGTTTCGTAACGTGAATAGTAACTGCGGGTGACATCCACTCCGTAGCGTGCCATATGGGCTATGAGTTGGTCTTGGGTATATCCATGTTCTTTGCGCAGACTGCGCAAATTGGCACCGATATTCATGTCAACTTTTAATTTCTGCATGGCAGGCTTCCTTTCTATTGCTCAATATATTGAGTATTTGAATTAGTATATGTTATACTGCTAAAAAATAGGCTCAGTATATTGAGCGAAGGAGGATGGAATGAAAAACGGAGCAGTTCAGTGGATAATGGAGAATCCTGAGACATGGAAATCCGTCTGTGGAGCAGGGGCGCAGAAGTTGACAAAGGAGGAGTTTTACGATTTATTAGACATGACGCTCCTGCGCAGTAAGGAGGGGGAAGGGTATGAGGTGATGTTACTCGTATTACTCACTGTGTATCGTGATTGGACAATTTTATAATGGAGGAAGCTTATGAAATGGAAGAAGCGTTTAGGGACAGTAGTCATGACCTCATGGCTGCTGTCTTTTTTGCTCTGCACGGTATCTTATGCGGACGGGAATGTATCCGGGGCAATAGAGGAGACCTGGAAAACAGCACTGATACAGATTCGGGCAGTTGTTGACCATGTCGTGTTCCCTGCAATCGACCTGGTATTAGCTGTATTCTTTTTTGGAAAACTGGGAACTGCGTATTTTGATTTCCGAAAACATGGCCAATTTGAATGGAGCGGGCCAGCGATACTGTTTGCATGTCTGGTATTTACTCTGACAGCGCCCACTTATATATGGCAGATTTTGGGGATGTAGAAAGATGATAAGACTGTATCATGGCACAACGACAGAAGCCTATTGCAGCATATTGAAAAATGGATTCTGCCATAAGAATGTTGTCTGGACATGTAGTGATTCCGACATGCTTTATTTTTATAGCGACGAATTAATAGCAAAAGAATTTGAGCTAGATGAGCAGGAGGCCATAAATAAGTGCTTCGAGATGGCGCTTCAATCAGCATCCTATGGTGCTGCGGTTACGAACAGTACATTTAAGGATTTATTTGTTTTTGAGTTTCTCATTGATGAAGAATATCGGTATATCATAAAAACGGATGGTTCAATGAAGAAATCTTCTGAGTGTAGTGTATGTATTGAAGCAAACCTGCTTAAAAAGCTGACCCATAATATATACTGTGCTCCAGAACACTATGCACGTTGGAACAGGATTATTTGCCAGAACTCAACCTTTCAAGATTTGAGAAAAATATGATGGAGCATTTAATCCCATTGTACTTGGATTTATTCCAATCTGAATTGACTGATTTTTTCAGTGAACTGAATATCATTTTATTTCATGAAAATGTTTGCATAAATGATTTCAGTTCGTTTAAGTACCAGGAATAAGAAGATGCAGAAGTAATTAATTCTTATGAAATTAAATTAGAGATGTAAAAGGAGGGCACACATGGGATGCTGGGGAATCACAGCAATGCAATCAGATGATGGTTTGGATACAGTAGAGTTTATACGGGGATGCCTGCCAAAGGATGGAAAGCTGGAACTCAGTGCAATCATCCAATCCTTATTACAGGACGAATGGAACCGGCCATCGGAGGTTACAGATGGACAGCCCCATACCAGTCCAATGGCGCTGGCTGAAATTATGGTGAAATTTCTTGAACATGATCTCGGAAGCCTGGACCATGATGTGGGGCCTCACATGAGGCAAAATGAATTTAGTACGGTCACTTCATTCACGGCAACTAAGGAATCCATCCAATGGATTCGAAATTATATAGCAGACACCCTTAGATACAGCAGGAGGAACGCACAAATGGAATCACAAGATAGGAAGTGGGGTGGTTGGTTTAAGGAAGAGAATTGGGTGGGCTGGCAGGAACATATGACATACTTGGTAGGATGTCTTGATGTGCTTCTCTCATCGGTAGGCAGCCAGGTTGAACTGGTCAATATGAAAGACCAGGAGTGTATTCCTATAGGTCAGGAAATATCATGGGACATGAATACGTAACTGCATATAGGATTGAAGGATGCTATGACTTTTTTTGAACAGGAACTTAAAAAACTCTTTGCAGATGATACTGCTTTTATAGACAAACGTTCCATTATGAAGCGTTAAAAGTTACCCTGATGAATCGAAATGAGGGCGAGATAGACAACATGACGCTGCATTTCCGTGACCTGTGGGGAATAAAGAAAGCAGGAAATCCCAACTTTAGGGAAGGAATTAGCCCCCCATATATGGAGGTGCCGGGAAAAAACCGAGTGGTATGTGTACCGCCGAACAAGGATGATTACCAAAAGCTTGCTGATGCGGTTAGGATGTATGTGGAGACATTCCAAGAACCAATACAAGGCCAGCAGATGTGTTGATAATCCGGTCCTCCAGATGGGAAGGAGTGGAAAGAAGATATGTTCATTTGGGATTTTGTGGTAGACACGGTATTTGAGGATATTATTGAATGGTTTTATGGACAGTTGGTGGGCTTCCTGAGTTCGTTCTTCGGGATGATGGGAAACATGGGGGCAGAGATATTTGATCTGGTGTGGGTTCAGGGGATTGTCCATTTTTTTGTCTATCTTGCTTGGGCGTTATATGTGACCGGACTGGTGGTGGCGGTATTTGAATGTGCCATTGAATATCAGACAGGTCGGGGGAGCGTGAAGGATACGGCTATCAATGCAATTAAAGGCTTCATGGCAGTAGGATTGTTCTCCAGCGTGCCGGTGGAGCTGTACCGTCTGGCTATCACACTGCAGGTACAGGTAAGCGCTGCTATATCAGGACAGGGTGTTGGAGTCCCAGAGCTTGCCGCAGGCATCATGGATAACTTATCATCCGCAGGCGCATTGAAGGATGCAGACTTGTCCGCTCTATATGGTGGTCTGGACCCTGCTGGAAATGGAGTCTTTACTATCTTCATTATTATTATGATGGGGTATGCAATCATTAAGGTGTTCTTTGCCAACCTTAAACGAGGGGGAATCCTGCTTACACAAATTACAGTAGGTAGTTTATATATGTTTTCCGTTCCCAGAGGATATGTGGATGGTTTCATGAACTGGTGTAAACAGGTGATTGGTCTGTGCCTCACGGCCTTTCTGCAGGCGACTCTCCTGACAGCGGGACTCCTGGTCATCCGGGAGCATGCCTTATTGGGAATTGGAATCATGCTGGCAAGTGGTGAGGTACCAAGGATAGCGGGGCAGTTCGGCATGGATACAAGTACAAGGGCCAATCTGATGGGCTCCGTCTATGCTGCCCAGAGTGCAATTAATCTTACAAGAACGGTGGTGACGCTGATACCAAAATGATGACAGGACTGGTGTATATAGCAAGCCCTTATGCGGGGGATGTGGAGGCTAACCTTGCTTTTGCAGGACAGGCAGGCCGATATTGTATGATGCAGGGAGGCATTCCTGTGATTCCACATATGATGTATCCTGCGTTCCTGGACGATACAGATCCGGTACAACGCGGGCTGGGAATAGAAACGGGATTAAGGCTGATGGAAGCCTGCGACTGTGTATGGATATGTGGGGATTATGTATCAGCAGGAATGAAGCAGGAACTGGCCTTTGCCAATGAGATTGGAAAGGAGGTGAGGTTCGTGGGACGGGATGAAATCAATGCATCGGTGAATGAAAGGCAGATAATGTTGGCAGAGATGGAGATAGGATGAATGAAGGGAGGCGGTAAATGAGATGACCTATCTATATCCGGATCATCTAAGGGCAAGGGCCACCTTATGGCTATGGGATTTAAGGGATATCGGACTTATAGGTATAGGAGCGGTGCTCTCCATCGCCTGCTTTTCGGTAAGTGGTATTCTGATTCCCATGGTAATGACAACCGTATATGGTTTCCTCTCCATCCAATTTGATGGCACACGCATCCGGGATTTTATCCTGTATGCATGTGCTTTTTTTGTGACCCAGCAGCAGGAGTTTGAATGGAGAAGAGGATGAAGAAGGAGAAAAAGGAAAAAAGGACGGGACAGAAGAAGGAAGGGACACGGCAACTAATTGGTATTCAGGAGATAACAGAATACAGCCTGCGCACGATGGAACATGGTGAGCTGGTATTTTTCCTGATTCATCCAAGTAACCTGTCTGTCCTGTCGGAGTCAAGCCTGGCTGCCAGGATATACGGTCTCATGACGGTCTTAAAAGGAATGGCAGAGCTTGAAATGTTATGCCTGAACAGCAAAGAGAATTTTGAGGATAATAAGAAATTTATTCAGGACCGGGTAGAGGAGGAAGAAAATCCTGCCATTCGAAATCTTCTTGAGGCGGACCTGAAGTTCCTGGACCAGATCCAGGTGCAGATGGCCACGGCACGGGAGTTTATTCTTGTAGTGCGGCTTCCGGGAGAGGAAGAGAAGGAAGTATATCCGTATCTGAATCGAATTGAAAAGACGCTGAACGACCAGGGATTCACTACAAGACGGGCAAACGGAGATGACATCCGCAGGGTTCTGGCTGTGTATTTTGAACAGAACGTGACCACGGAGCGGTTCGAGGAATCAGATGGTGAGCGATGGGTTATATTCCATGACCACTGATAGGGGGGAGGGAACAGTAATCGGAAGAAAACGAATGAATCGGAGGGATGATGAGGTATATGTGAAGGATTTTATAGACATGGTCAGCCCTTCCATCATCCAATTTGAGATAGACCATTATGTGTGTGGAAATACCTACCGGTGTGTATGGGCACTCAGGGAGTACCCGACCAGCACTGAGGAGCAGGCTATCCTGCGGAACCTGGGAGAGAAGGATGGAGTGACCCTGCGAATCTACACCCGGCAGGTCTCACCGGCAGAAGAACGGAAAATCATCAGCAATGCTGCCAATAAAAACCGGATGCGGCAGGGCAGTACAGAGAACCTTCAGGATACCATCACAGCAGGCAACAACCTACAGGATGTGGCAGACATTGTTTCACAGATGCACCGGAATAAAGAGCCACTTCTGCATACAGCTGTATATATTGAACTGACGGCAGCGGATCCGGAACAGCTTAAGCTGCTTCAGACGGAAGTCCTGACAGAACTTATACGCTCTAAACTGAACGTGGACCGCTTGCTCATGAGACAAAAGCAGGGGTTCCTCAGTGTGATGCCATCCGGGTGGAATGTGTTCAGGGAACAGTATGAACGGGTGCTCCCAGCCAGCAGTGTTGCAAACCTATACCCATTCCATTATTCCGGGAAGACGGATCCGAATGGATTCTACCTGGGCCGGGATAAGTTCGGGAGCAATATCATCGTGGACTTTAACCGGCGTGCGGAGGATAAGACCAATGCAAACATCCTTATTCTGGGAAACAGTGGTCAGGGAAAATCGTATCTGTTAAAACTGATTCTCTGCATCATGCGTGAATCGGGAATGGATGTCATATGCCTGGATCCGGAAGGAGAGTACCAGGATTTGGCGGAAAACCTGGGCGGCTGTTACATTGACCTCATGACAGGCCAGTACAAAATCAACCTGCTGCAGATACGGTGCTGGGACGAGGATGGAAGCCCGGACGACACAGGAGCTCCCATGGCATTCCGACAGACCAGCAGATTGAGTCAGCATATTTCATTCCTGAAGGATTTCTTCCGGTCCTATAAGGATTTTACAGACCAGCATATTGACGCCATTGAAATCATGGTTGGAAAATTGTATGAACGTTTTGGTTTTACGGACAGGACAGATTTCAAAAGCCTGAAACCCACGGATTATCCAGTTCTTTCTGACCTATATCTGCTGATTGAGGAGGAGTATCAGAATTTTGATGATGCAAGGCGCCAGCTGTTCACAGCAGAACTTCTTCAGGAAATCCTTTTGGGACTTCACTCGATGTGCAGGGGAGCGGAGGCTCCCTTTTTTGATGGGCATACCAACATCACGGATAACCATTTTATTGTGTTCGGCGTGAAGGGACTATTGCAGGCCAGCAAGAACATCCGCAATGCGATGCTGTTTAATATTCTGTCCTATATGAGTGATGCACTCCTGACCAATGGCAGGACGGCTGCCAGCATTGATGAGTTCTATTTGTTCCTCAGCAACCTGACAGCGGTCGAGTACGTCAGAAATTTTATGAAACGAGTCCGCAAAAAAGATAGTGCTGTCATTCTGTCGAGTCAGAACCTGGAGGACTATAACCTGCCGGGTATTGCCGAATATACCAAACCCCTTTTTGCCATCCCAACCCATAGCTTCCTGTTCAATGCAGGGGCAGTGGATGCAGGCTTCTATATGGATACCCTTCAGTTAGAGAGAAGCGAATATAATTTGATTCAGTATCCTCAGCGGGGCGTATGTCTTTATAAATGCGGGAATGAACGCTATAACCTGATGGTCCAGGCACCTCCCTATAAGGCCAGGCTATTCGGAAAGGCGGGAGGGCGATGACAAAGCAGCAGGAAAACGAACAGGTGCCAGGAATGCGAGATCAGCGCTTTGGAATTGAGATAGAATTGACTGGGCTTACGCGCAAGGCGGCGGCTGACATCATTGGAAACTATATGGGAACCACGCCTGTTTATATTGGCGGTTTTTATTACGTCTATGAGATACCGGACAGGGAAGGGCGCCAGTGGCGCGTTGTGTTTGATAACAGTATAAAAGTAGAATGCAAAAGCGGGATTGCCAATGACGAATATAAGGTGGAGGTGGTAAGTCCCATTTGCAGATACCCGGACATTCCGGATATACAGGAGATTGTCCAGCAACTTCGGCATGGCGGGGCTATCGCTAATAAGTCTTGCGGTATTCATATCCATGTGGATGCCACTCCTCACAATGCACGGACTTTGAGGAATATCACGAACATCATGGCCAGCAAGGAGGACCTAATCTATAAGGCACTACAGGTTGAGGTGGCGCGGAAACATCAATACTGCCGGCCGGTGGATGAGACTTTTTTGGATGAGATGAACCGGAAGAAGCCGAGAAATATGGATGAGGTAAGCTGGATTTGGTACGGGGGAAGAAGCAGGGGAAGCAAGCATTACGACAGGACACGTTACCATTGCCTGAATCTGCACTCCGTATTCCAAAAAGGGACGATTGAATTTCGCCTGTTCAATTCCACGACTCACGCTGGAAAAGTAAAGGCATATATCCATCTATGCCTGGCCATTAGCTATCAGGCGCTCATCCAGAAATGTGCCAGTAGGAGGAAGACCACAAGTACTAATGAAAAATATACCTTTCGTACCTGGCTGCTTCGCCTGGGATTGATTGGGGAGGAGTTCGCCAACACCAGGAAGCATCTGCTCGAGCATTTGGATGGCTGTATCGCATGGAAAGACCCGGCTCAGGCAGAACAGCAGAAGGAACGTCTGCGGGCCAGACGTGAGGTGGAGAAGGGCGCGAAACAGGAAGGAAAGGACAAATTGGAAGGAAGAGATTTATCTAATCCTATGACGAAAACAGGAATGGAGGAAAAAATGGAAGAGGGAAAGTTATATGTAGCGTATGGATCGAACCTGAGCTTGACACAGATGAGCCGCCGATGCCCCACTGCCAGGGTCGTTGGGCTGGCGGAACTGATGGATTATGAGCTGCTGTTCAGAGGCCGTCGGGAAAATGCGTTCGCAACCGTCGAGCCTAAACAGGGGAGCCGTGTACCTGTCATGATATGGAGGATCCAGGGGGATGATGAGGTGGCGCTGGACCGATACGAGGGCTATCCCCACCAATATGAGAAGAAACAGGTGCAGGTATCGATAGGAAGAGAGCAGATGGAGGCCATGGTATATGTCATGACTCCAGGCCAATCCTTTGGCCGCCCATCATCCCGTTACCTAAGTATCATTCAGGAAGGCTATCGGAATGCAGGGTTTGCCCCAGGAGTTCTGGAGAGGGCTGTCAATGGTTCAGAACAGATGGCCATGCAGGAGGATGGCCAGCAGGAAGGCATGACAGGAATGGACTCCCTCAGATGATGAGCAGGAGGGAGGTGAGTCCGGATGGCAGCACCCGTGCTGGCAGCCATCGCAAAGGCATCCGTTTTTGTAGTAACCGATGATACACATAGGAAACGGATGGCGACCCTATTGGGGGTTATTCTATCCCCTGTCCTCGTGGTTATTCTACTCATGATGGGGATGCTTTCCGGGATGACCGAACATAACCAGAATGCGGTAAGAACTGTATTCGAGAATGGAGAGGTACCGGAAGGAACACCGGAGGAATACCGGGCATTCATTATAGGGATGCAGAACAGCCTCAACCGGATAGGAAATGTAATCAACGAAGTCACTGGAATGATTGAGGAAGGAGAGATAGATGGAATGATGGTAAAGTCCATCTTCTATTCCCTTTTTTATGATTACGAGGGCCTCCCTGTTTCATTATCCGTGATACAGGAATTCGTGGATTGCTTCGTGAGATATGAAGAACGGACCAGGGAAGAGACAGATGATAATGGGAATACAACAGAGGAAACCTATCTGGTGGCAGTTCCACTTACCAGTCAGACAGAGATTTATAGCAACATCCGTTCACGCCTTCGGGCAGTAAATGACATGGACCAGGCCAATGCAATTGAAATATATTACCGGATGGTGTATGGGGTAGGCGCACCCACGGAGGGGGATGGATTCGGGGAATGGTCTGAATGGAAGGGGTCCCTGTCGTCTGAAGCCTACGAGGCTATCTGTAGTGATCTACCGGAGGGGGAAGCCGGAAGTATGGCTGTGCAGCTTGCCATGACCCGATTGGGAGATCCATATTCCCAGGCAAAGCGTGGACAGGGGCCTTATACGGACTGCAGCTATCTTACCTTATGGGCCTATCGGCAGCTGGGTGTCTATCTTCCAGGCACGGCAGCTGAGCAGGCGCAGTACTGTGTGGAGCGTGGACTGGTGGTGACAAAAGCCAGCCTTGCACCGGGGGACCTGGTATTCTGGTCCCATAAACCGAATGGAAGATACATGAACATCACCCATGTAGGGGTGTATGCGGGCAATGGAATGGTCGTTGATGCCTCCTCCTCACGTGGCAAAGTAGTTTACAGAAATCTGTTCGATGCAGACAAACAGGTTTTATACGGACGACCGGCTCTGCTCAGTACAGCTGGGAAAGATAAAAAGGAGAATCATCGAAATGATGATATGGTTTGAGTGAAGACCAGAAGGTATAGTCATTTAAACGAACATAAACCAATATTGAAATGTAAGGAGGATATGACCATGGCAAAGAAGAACATCACAATTGGATTTCCAGAGGAAAAACTGAATGTATTGTTATATTTCTTAAATCGCGAGCAGCAGAATCTGGAACCATTGCTGGAAGAACAGCTGGACAAACTGTATAACCGGGCGGTACCGAAACAGACCAGGGACTTTATTCAGTTCCAGATGACAGGTGAGCTTGCACCTGAAACAGAGGAAAATCAGGAAGCAGGACAGGAAAATACATCAGGAACAAAGGAAGCGGTAAAAGAGGCAAGACGGAATAAAAGGCAGGAGCGTCAGGCCGGTCAGACGGTTGTACAGAAACCAGATGAGACCAAGTTAGATGAAAACGTACAGGAGGAAGAAGGCCTTGGCATGCAGATGGGGATGTAGGATGTGGCTGAATGGTACCAGGATATCCTGTGGAAGGAGGGGGAATTCACATGGTTTTTCAGGAATTTATTTCAACAGTAGCCAGGACGATGGATGAAAGATATAAGGAGATGGGACAGGATTATACGGTGACAACTAAGAAACGCGAGAGTGTGAACCAGGAAAATAGTATTTCAATTGTCGTAAAAAAGCCAGGACAACTGCAACAGCCGGGCATTGTAATGAATTCCTTTTATGCTGATTTTAACGAAGGAAAAAAGAAGATGGACGAGATTATTGACCAGCTAATAAAGTCAGTTGAGGAGGAAAACTTGGGAATTCAACTGAATGGCTCCCTTTTTACAACGGACGGAATCTTAAGGAATATCCGTATGGAATTGATCAATGCGGACCGGAATCGGGAACTCCTATCCCATGTACCACATCGAATGGTTGCTGACCTGGCAGTCATTTATAAATTCATCATTCAGGATACAGGGGAGGGGATAATAGGCGCAACACTGACCAACCATACGATTGCCGGAATGGGAATCCATGAAGATGAGCTGTTCCGGAAGGCCATGGATAACCGTAGAGAAAATGCCCCATATGTCATCAAGAACCTGGAGGATATCATTCATGGATTAAACGAAAGCCTGGGAATGAAAGAAACTCCTAAAGAGGATGGTCTGGATTCATTTTTAGATTGTAGCGTTTTGACATCACAGGATGGTTTATTTGGTGCTTCCTGCATCTTATATCCGGAAGCAGTGAAGGAGCTTGCTGTAGCCAAAGGAGGGAACTTTCTCCTTCTTCCATCGTCCATTCATGAATGGCTTGTTATACCTGATATTGGTATATCCGATGATTTAGAAGATATAGTCCGATCCGTTAACAAAAATGAAGTGCGGGAAGAGGAAATCCTATCAGACCACGTCTACTATTATGATGTCCAGAAACAGGAGTTGTCCATCCATCAGGCAGGCGAGAAAATCGAAATGGACGCTGAGATGAGTGACGGACCGGATGTAGGACGGATGGATTTTTTGAGTTAAATAAAGGATTAATTTTTGAACGTTAGGGAGGTTTATCGTGAAAAAGGCAATCATCCAACTGAAATATGATGAAGAGAAACTGTCTGCATTGGAAAAGTATATGATAAAGAAAGAGGTGGACTTGGAGGCGGAACTTCTGCATACGCTGCAGAAATCATATGAAAAATATGTGCCGCCAGCCGTCAGGGAATATATTGAAAGCCGGGAATTAAGTGAAGGGAGGACTGGCGTGAGGAGCCAGGAACGGCGAAACACTGTCAACCGGGCGAATGAGGGAATGCCGGAAACAGGGGAGGGAACATGGGGCACGGAGAATACGTAAGACAGCGTATGGGGACAGGGGAGATGTGGCCCATCTTTCCATAGGTATACCTTGAAACGGGATGGTACAGGTAATGGGAAAGCGAATACTTGGAGGACGACCAGACAGGGTGCCGGATAAACCAGGCTTGTGACGCACGGTAAGGCAGCGTGTGGGCTTTTGCGGGGGAGAGTGGGAGTACCGGGCATGTCAGGAGAAAGCCGCGGAATTTAGGCGGATTTGAGAAAACCACGTAAAATCATGTACAGAGACAGGGATATCATGGGCTGCTGCCACATGGATTTCAGAGGTGATTGCGGCGTTCGATTTGTGTGCAGGTTAAAGGGAGGTGCACCTAAGGGCGCCCCTCCCAGTCACAAACGCCCGCAATGCGGTCGTTTTCTGCTTCCGCCAAGGTGCACCTGTTTGGAATTCTGGTCACCTGCCAGGTGGTCGGAATACATGAAAAATAGCGGGAATCCAGGATTCCTGCCCATGTTTTAGGTACACCCTTTAGGTGGTTCTGTCAGATATATCCCTTGTTTTTTATAACATATGGATATGGACTTTTATCAGTATAATCGGTATTGTGGTGTCAAATGAAAAGGAGAGGTACCGATGAAACTGAAAACAGGTAAAACCAAAGATGAGATTCTGGCCTTTAGGGTAGAAATACTGGACAGTCAATGGCAGGAAAACAAGACACCGGAAGAACGTATCATCCAGCAAAAGGTGAATGAGCGTTTGGATGGGTGGCTTAAACAGATTAGCGGGGAACAACGTGATGGGATTGAGGACTGCATTGATGATATGCTGGAAGAGAACTGGGAATGCCAGCTCTATCTATATGAGGAAGGGGTAAAGGATGGAATACGTTTGATGAAGATGATATATGGATTATGAATCCAAAAGGATGTGATTTAGAATTGAATTATGAAGACAAGGTATGTAGATACTGGATGGGATCAATCGTGGCTTGTAATCAAAAAAGTATGATGTTATAATTTAATGACAGGAAGTGGAAGGAGAGTTCCATGCCGACAAATGACAAGATTCTTCAGGAAATCATGTGTGGTTTTAAGGACAGGAGTATCCGGTTTGCTGAACTACAGAAAATATTGGAAGCACTCGGATTCAAGTGCAGGTCAAAGGGTGACCATTTTATTTATTACAGAGAAGGTGTTGATGAAATCATCAATTTACAATCGGAAGGAAACAAGGCAAAAGCGTACCAGGTAAAACAGGTCAGGAATTTAATTTTAAAATATAAGCTGAAGTTGGAGGTGTAAGGATGCATAGATATGAGCGCATTGTGTTCTGGTCCGAGGAAGATCAGAAATGGATTGTCGATGTACCAGAGCTCTCCGGGTGCATGGCGGATGGGGCTACACCGGTGGAAGCGCTGGAGAATGTTGAAACCATCATTGATGAGTGGATTGAAACGGCAAGAGCCATAGGGCGTGAGATACCAGAGCCGAAAGGCCGTCTGCTCTATGCATAGGTGAAATGGAAATGTTTATATGCTCACAGTTTAGACTGTCACATTAGGTGGCGGTCTTTTTTTGATTAAAAACCATTTTCTTCAGCTCCTGTTTGTAAATGGGGGGGGTGTGAAAGCGAAAGCGCTGAAGGGGATATTTTGGAATGGAGGTGAGTGTTTGGAGGACGACACGAAAAAACGAATTCCGGTCTGGTTATATCCGAAGACCCTGAAGCGGATGGATGAGTGCCTGGACTTGGGGAACTGTAAGAGCCGGAGCGAATACATTGAAAATGCACTGTCATTTTATAACGGATATCTCTTATCGAAGGAAAGCAGCCCCTATCTGCCGGTTATTCTTACCTCGGCCATGTCCGGTATCGTGGAAGCGTCTGAGAACCGGACATCCAGGTTGTTATTCAAACTTGCAGTGGAGCTATCCATGCTCATGAATCTGTATGCGGCCCAGAGTGATGTGGGGGAGGAGATCTTGGAAAAACTGAGGGGAAAGTGCATCCAGGATGTGAAGCATACGAATGGTTCGGTGAATCTTGAATCTGTTATGGCGTATCAGAAAGGAAAATAGAACTTGTACATGGCATAGGATACTTCTGATACAGGGGGGATTGGATGCCAAGAATCATATTGAAATGCCGTTACCTGAAACATGAGAAAGCACATCTGGCGCATCTGGTCCGTTACATTGCCACACGGGAAGGTGTGGAGATGGCAAGGGATACCCATGACCATCTGCCGGCAACCGCCAGACAAAAACAGCTGATCGATGAATTGCTCCAGGCCCTTCCTGAAACGCAGGAGTCTTATGAATATCATGATTATCAGGCGAATCCTACCATGGGTAACGCATCGGCGTTCATTGCTATTTCCATTGAGCAGAATATGGACCTGGTAGCAAAGAAGGAAAATTATGTGGATTATATAGCCAGCCGTCCCGGGGTAGAGAAAAGGGGGACACATGGACTGTTTACCGATGCCGGTGTGCCGGTCATACTGTCGCGAGTACAGGAAGAAGTCGCCAGACATGAAGGGAACGTATGGACCTTCATACTTTCCATACGGAAAGAGGATGCAGTGCGGTTAGGTTACGATAATGTAAAAAGGTGGGAAGCTTTGCTGCGCGGTAAGCGGATGCAGATGGCGGAGGCCATGAAGGTGTCACCAGAGAATCTGGTATGGTATGCGGCCTTCCATCATGCAGGACACCATCCACATGTCCATATGATTGCGTACAGCCACGATCCTGGTAAAGGATTCCTGACAGAAAGGGGGATTGAGCAGATGCGCGCCATGTACGCAAAAGAAATATTCCATCAGGATATGTATGAGATGTATCTGAATCAGACGTTTCAGAGGAACGAGCTGGTAAGGGCCAGCGCAGACCCACTGAAGAAATTATTCGGACAGGATCAGGGAAGGTGGGAAGAAAGCAGTAAACTGGAACAGTTGATGACACAGTTGGCAGCAGATCTGAAACAAACAAAGGGAAGAAAAGTATATGGCTACCTTCCTCCAAGGATAAAGCAGCAGGTGGACCGGATCGTGGATGTACTATCCATGAATCCTGCTGTAGCCGGGTGCTACCAAAGATGGTATGATTCCAGACTGGAAATTCTGCACACCTATTCAGACCAGACACCGGAACGGCCGCCACTCTCCAGACAGAAGGAATTTAAGCAAATCAAAAACATGATTATTCGTGAGGCAATGGAACTGAACCCGGACAGGAAATGGAATCTGGAACATCCAATGGATAACATGAGCCGGACGATTGTGGAAGGCCGGGAGGATAGTCTGGATGCTGCTTTGTGGTATCCAGAGGATGCGACAGCAGCGGATGATATGTCCTGTATGACGGAATCAGAGGAAGGTTACGCAAAATGGACGGATGAATACAGATACGCGAGGAATGTCCTGTATGGGACGGATGAAGCAAAGCCGGACTTTGAGACAGCCTGGCAGATGATGTATTCGGAAGCCAGACAGGGAAATGCCTTTGCCATGTGTGACCTGGGGCGGATGCTGCGCCATGGGAGAGGATGTGAACCAGATCTGGAAGCATCCCGGGCCTGGTATCTTAGAGCACTGCGTATTTTCTTAAATGCTGAAGAGGTGAAAACGTCCGCTTATATAGAATACCGGATTGGAAAAATGTATGAAGCGGGACAAGGGGCGGAGCAGAGTTACGGGGAGGCAGCCGACTGGTATGAGCTGTCAGCCATGAAAGGCAATCGTTATGCGCTGTATTCCCTGGGAATGATGTATCAGAGGGGACAGGGAGTGATCCGGGATCTCAAAAAGTCAGCTGACCTTCTGAAACGGTCTATGATGAACGGGAACCCATATGCCGCCTGGGAATACGGAAAAATGCTAAGGGATGGGATAGGACTGGAGAAAAACGGAGAGAAAGCAAACCTGGCTTTTAAGACAGCATTTTTCGGTTTCCTGACTCTTGCCGAAAAGCAGATGGACGATAATCTCATGTACCGGATCGGAAAAATGTATCAGGATGGAACCGGAACCGAAAAGGATGAGGGAAAAGCGGTTCCATATTTCCAAAGGGCCATTGAATTTGAGCATGTCCATGCAATGTGCGCGTTAGCTGATATCCAAATCCAGACTGGAACACAGGAGGGGATTCAGCAGGGAATCCGGTTATTGGAGCAGAGTGCGGCGCTGGAAAACTCCAACGCGGAGTACAAACTTGGAAAACTGTACCATGATGGCCTGTATATAGACCGGAACCTGGGAGCATCCGTTTACTGGCTGAATCATGGCGCAGGTCATGGTAACCAGCATGCACAGTATCTGCTGGGGAAGCTATATCTATTTCAGCAGACGGTAAGGGATGAAGAAAGCGGTGTATTCTGGCTGCAAAAAAGTGCGTCCCAGGGTAATCTGTATGCAGCATATCTTCTGGAGCACAGGGATGAATGGGGAAGGATGCGTCTACAATCTGGGATCATCCGTCTGTTTCATCATCTGTCAGATCTGTTCGAGGAACAGGAAAAGGAGGACCATAGCAGGACACAGGGATGGATTGACCGCAAGAGAAGGCGGAGACTCAAGGAAAAGAAAATGGCACAGGGAATCCATGGATAGGAGGGGATATGATTGGAATATGTCACTTTTACAGAAGAAGAAAAAGAACGGGCAGGAGCAGCAAACCTGGTGGAATTCCTCAAGCGCCAGGGAGAGGAACTGGAACCGTCCGGAAGTGAATGGCGTTGGAAAAGGCATGACAGCGTGACAGTACGTAATAATACCTGGTATCGGCATAGCTGCAACTACGGTGGTTCAACCATCCAGTTCCTGCAGGAATTCTATGACATGACGTATGTTGAAGCGATGAAGTGTCTGCTGGAAGGTAACTACCAGCCGGTCATCCGGATAACTGGGGCCGGGAGTACATGCCTCAAGGCAAAAAGCAGAAAGGAATTCCAACTGCCGGAACCATATAAGAATGAGAAACGTGTCCTGGCTTATCTTTCCCGGACACGTTTCATTGATTATGGGATCCTCAGGTTCTTCATTGAGCGAGGAGCCATCTATGAAGAAATGAGACGGCATAATGCAGTGTTCGTAGGCTTTGACAATCAGGGCAAGGCGCGCCATGCACACATGAAAGGAGTCTATACGAATGGAGAAAGCTTCCGTCTTAATGTGGAAGGATCAGATCTCGCCTATGGATTCGGTTACTGTGGGGAAGGCCCGAGACTGTACGTGTTTGAGGCAGCCATTGATCTTCTGTCATTCCTGACACTCTATCCCCTTGAATGGCAGAAACAAAGTTATATCTGTCTGGACGGATTATCCGAACACGCAATGCTTCAGATGCTGCACAGTCATCCATGGTTGCAGGAAGTCATTCTCTGTATGGACCATGACCCGGCCGGAATTGAGGGATGTTACCGGCTGAAGGAGATCTTGGAGGGAGAAGGATATGAGAATGTGTCGCGTCTGTCGTCCAGGAATAAGGATTGGAACGAGGACTTGAAGGAAATGCATGGAATCCATCCGGCGCCCGCGAGGGAACATCCAGGGATCTTAACGTGTATGAAGTTATGCCTGTGGTTGAAGAATCTGGAAGATACGTTATGTACAGATGAGGACGCCTTAAAGCAGATTCAGGACGCCTATCACCACTTAAGTATGGCAATGGAACGGCAGGTGGCATATGGGGAAGACCATGAAGCGGAGATGCTCATGTGTCTGGAGGATATGTCTGCCGCCGGATTCCATCTACTGCTGGAGAAACGTAGAAACGAAGAGCCATCCTGTACAAAAGAGCAGCTTGCAAACCAACTGTTTAGAGCCTATCAGCCACACCGGGACAGAGGAAGGATTCGGGTAAAATCAGAGGAATTAAAAAAGACAGCAGAATCCATTTGTCCATTGGATATGCAGAAATGTCCTAAAGAAGATATGGAAACAGGAACGGATGCCCTCAAAGAGTTCATCATGGCCTGTATGAAATATTATATCCAGATCAACAAGATAACAAAAGAACAACAAGAGTCTGTTAGGAGTGTACCAGTTACCTGCGTGGAAGGGATGAAAGAACAGGAGGTGTAGCAGGATGGATGGTTCTGGTGTGACACTGTTAATTGTCATAGGACTCTTCATGTTTGCAGTGATTAGCGGGATTGCAATGTTATCCTGCCATTATACATTGGATGGAATCAAAAGTAAGACAGTAGGGAACGGTCAGCATGGGACGGCCCGTTTTGCAACGAAACAGGAAATCCGGAGGACATTTACACATGTGGAATATCTCCCTGAAGCGTGGCGCAGGGGAAGCAGATTACCGGAAGCACAGGGGCTGATTGTGGGGGGAATCTTTAAAGGAAGCAGGGTGACAGCACTGGTTGATACGGATGATGTCCACACGCTCATGATTGGGTCAGCCGGTGTAGGAAAGACAGCGTACTTTCTGTATCCGAACATTGAATATGCCTGTGCGTCAGGAATGTCATTTCTGGCAACCGATACAAAGGGGGATTTGTTTCGGAATTATGCAGGTATAGCAAAGAAGTACTATGGATATGAGGCTGCTGTTATCGATTTAAGGAATCCCACAAGAAGTGATGGCAATAACCTGCTGCATCTGGTCAACCAGTATATGGACCAGTACCAGAATGACAAGAGCAATCTGGCAGCAAAAGCAAAAGCAGAAAAGTATGCAAAAATTACCTCAAAGACCATTATCAATTCCAGTGGAGGGGACGCAGCTTCTTATGGTCAGAATGCCTATTTTTATGATGCGGCGGAAGGTCTCCTGACAGCGGCGATTCTATTGATTGCGGAATACTGTCCTCCGGAAAAGCGGCATATCATCTCAGTATTCAAACTAATTCAGGATCTACTGGCGCCAAGCGGTGTAAAAGGAAAGAATCAGTTCCAACTGCTGATGGATAAGCTGCCTCCGGACCACAAAGCAAAATGGTTTGCGGGCTCCGCCCTCAATACCGCGGACCAGGCCATGGCTTCCGTTATGTCCACTGCGTTATCCCGGCTGAACGCTTTCCTGGATTCAGAACTGGAACAGATCCTGTGTTTCGATACAGTGATTGATGCGGAACGTTTCTGCAATACGAAATCAGCGATCTTTGTTGTACTTCCTGAGGAGGACGCGACCAAGTATTTTATGGCGTCGCTGATTGTCCAGCAGCTATACAGGGAGCTCCTGGCGGTCGCGGATGAACAGGGAGGGAAGCTTAAAAACCGAGTTATGTTCTATCTGGACGAGATAGGTACCATACCCAAAATTGAATCACTGGAGATGGCGTTCAGCGCCGTTCGATCCAGGCGGTGTTCCATTGTAGCTATCATCCAGAGCTTTGCGCAGCTCCAGAAAAACTATGGGAAAGAGGGGAGTGAAATCATTATTGATAACTGTCAGGACGGCATTTTTGGTGGGTTTGCACCAAACTCCGAGTCAGCGGAAGTGCTGTCAAAACATATGGGAAACAGAACCGTATTGTCCGGATATGTCAGCAGGGGAAGGAACGATCCGTCCCAGAGTCTTCAGATGATCGCGCGTCCGCTTATGACATCGGATGAAATCAAGGCACTGAAAAAGGGAACATTTATTGTGACGAAGACAGGGGCACATCCAATGCAGGCAACGCTGAAACTGTTCCTGAAATGGGGGATTACATTTGAAGAACCTTATGAATTGCAGGAACGGGCCGGCAGGAAGGTAAGCTATGCGGACAAGCTGGAACTGGAGATGGAGATTATGAACCGGCAGCTGGCAGTTGAGCTCTCAGCGATGGAGGATATGAGTGAATTAGAAACAAGATGTTCAGAGAGTATGCTTGTTAAAAGGGAACATGGGAGGCCGGATACGATCGGAGGAAAGCTGCCGGTCCGCGTGGATTAGAGGAGGTGAGGAATGGGATATTTTCGTAAACTATATCAGTCAGGATTACCGCACCGCGCCATCAGTGTGTATATGTACCTGAAAGACCGGACCGATAAGAATGGTACGTGCTATCCCTCCATCGGTACCATATCAAAAGAACTTATGTTATCGAGGAATACTGTGAAACGTGGAATTGATGATTTGGTAAAAGCCGGCTTTATACAAAAGGAGACAAGGTTGCGTGACAACGGGGGAAGAAGCTCAAATCTGTACCGCCTTCTGAAATAAATACAAATGCCACGCCAGGGGATAAGTCCAGTTACGATGTGGGCCATCCCCTGGGGCAGGATGGGCCGCCAGGAAGTACTCATTTTAACATTAGAACAGAGAAGAAAGCATATTAAAGGACGTGGAAGCTGCTATGAAAAATTTTAAGAAACTCCTAATGGCAGCCACTACCCGGTGGGGCAGATAACCCTGGGTCAACTGCATGATGCCATGCTTGCATTTTTGAATCAGTGCCTGTCATCAGCCGGCAGATGATACAGTAATTTCAAATAGGGCTTCTTCTTAATGGACTCCACCACATCAGCCAGAAACAGCCTGCACAAATCATCAACCCATGGCTTGGGATATTTGTACAAAAGCAGATAGGTCATGCGATGGGGCGGCGGATCTTTCGTGATGGAGGAGCTGCGCAAATGATTGTTTTGCGCTAGTAGCGTTTCGACAGTTCCCTGTGTTGTGATTGCCCATGTTTGCGGACAGCGCAGAAAGTCCGGCAGCATGGAATTCATGCCAATGGAGGCCGTTCTCACGTCAGAGTTTGGAAGCCTACTCCGATGCCAGAGCTCATATTTGCCACCTATTGTCAGATAGATTTCATCCTGGGGAGGCAAATCCATAAGATTGCGGCTGGTCTCAAACATACATCTGTGATATAAAAGTATCATGGATTCAGTAAATAATGGCTGGGCAGTTACGTTGGGGTATTTGTGTAAATTACTCACAAAACCAATAGCAATCTGCTGATTTTCAATCAGCTGATGAATTTCAGTGAAGTGCTTCATCTGAAGGTAGAACTGAATTTCAAGGATGATTCTCCATGAAGCTATAATACAGGTCCGAGAGAAGAAAATGATTCAGCGTATCGATGGCGGCAATCCGGAGTTCCCGGAAAATCAACCGGTTTTTAATCTGCTGTGCCTGCTGATACAGGGAAAGAAATTGCTGGGCGATTGGAAGAAAGTATGCTCCTTCAGGAGTCGATTTTATATTGCGCTGCCCTTTTTGCCGAACAAATAGTAAAATCCTCAATTCCGCCTCTAGCCGTAGAATCCGTGAGCTGGCTGTCCCCTGTTCTATTTAGAGCTTATCTGCAGAATGAGCAATATTGGAGTATTCAGAAACGGCTAGAAAGGTCTCGATTTCGTCAAAAGTCACAAATTCACCTCCAAATAATTGAGATAGTCTCTCGGAATCTCTAAGCCAGTAAAATCAAGGCTTTCAGACTCCCTTTTTATTAAAATCCCCCACTTTTTTTGCCAAAACACTTGACAAATCTATCGAAAAATGCGGTGCTTCGCACCCTTGAGCAAACGTACATTTTTCGATTAGAGGCGATTTTTATGTTACCTGTTAACTCTGGCGGCCATTCCGCCTATCAAGACTTTCTTCTTGATAATCTTCGTAAATATTATCCTGTGCCTGACTCTATTTCTCCTTCTACCTGGGATATCATTGATCGGTTTTGGAATCTTGACCTTTCCTTCATGGATGAATTCATGCGGGACAAATACTCTGTCTTCAGCCCTAAGCCAAGAACTCCTTCCTGTATGCAGCGTTCCTTCCTGCTCTCGATTGATTTCAAGGTTTCCTTACTCACAGATTGGGCTGCACAGCTCAAGATCAATCCACTTTATGCCATACTCAGTGGCTTTGAGTTTGGGGATACCCCTGGCGTCGGTACTTTTTATGACTTCCTTAACCGCTTATGGGATTCTGATTCCGACAATCTCTCCCCACATATCCATCCGTCTAAAGCCAAGGCCCAAAAGCCAAAAACTAAAGGCTCCAAGGCTGCTCCTGTGGAGAAGGTCTCTGTCGAACAGCTTCTGCCGGAACTTGAAAACACCGTTTTCCGCATTGAAAATCAGCCCTATGGCTCCCTTTTTCAGTTATATAAAAGCGAGTTCCTCGACCAGTCCGTCTCCAAAGGGCTCATTACTCCTGAGAACCTTGCCCTGGCCGGGGACGGGACTCCTGTTATTACTTCCCAACGGGAGCGTAAGTACCGCATCTGTGATTGTGCTTCAAACGGTATTACGGACTGCAAGTGTGACCGCTACTTCTCTCAGCCTGACTGCGATATTGGCTGGGATTCTTCCAGAGACTGCTGGTATCACGGCTATGACCTATATATGCTCGTCGCTTCCGATTCTGAGAGTGACCTGCCTGTTTTCCCGCTGCTCTCACCGGCTTCCACTCATGACTCCCACGGGTTCCTGCATTGCTTTTTTCGGATGAAATGCTTTCTTCCTGACTTTAACGTCACAAAACTGCTCCTTGATTCTGCCCATGACGCAATGCCCTATTATGAATACTGCAGGCGTGCGCATATCACTCCTTTTATTGACCAGAATGAAAAACGCGGAATCAAACTGACTTACAAGAACGACTTTACCATTGGCAAAGATGGAGTTCCTGTATGCAGGGAAGGCAGACGCATGAACCATGACGGCTCGGAGCCGTCGAAACATCGCATAAAATACAGATGCCCTCTTGCCAGCAGGAAATATGGCTGCTCCTGCGAGCACCCGTGCTCCGGCTCTAAATACGGGAGAACCGTACATGTGGCAATGAAAGATAATCCACGGCTGTTCAACCTGCCGCCACGTGACAGTGATGCATGGAAACTTGAGTATCATGCAAGAACTTCGTATACGGTAAACCATGAGTACTGCCCCATTTTTTGACCGCTGTTTCCAGCGGTCAGGTTTACATATTCGTTGTTTTAGATTTGCTCCGACAGATCTCCGGTAACTGATCGGACCAGGGAAGCAGCTCTTCAATAAAACTGTAATCCGTATCATCCTGATGGTCCTTCAATACGCTCAGGATGTGGGTCAGATAACGGAACGGATTCAGGTTGTTCGCCTTTGCTGTTTCCGTTATGCTGTAGATGATCGCACTGGATTTCGCTCCATCGATACTATCGATCAACTTCCATGCATGTTTGTGCAGGCAGAAGCTGCGGAGGGCTCCTTCTGTTGCGTTGTTATCCAGCGGAACTTCACCGTCATTCAGGAACACGTTCAGTGCTTCTTCCTGATTGATACAGTAATTGATCCCTTCCAGCGTTTTCCCCTTGGGAATACGTCCACAAGACTGAACCTCTTTTGCCCACACAAAGAACGCCTCTGTCAGAGGTTTGACTGTCATCTGCCGCTGTTTCTTCCGTTCATCCGACTTCAGATCCGATAACTGATTGTCCAGATGGTAGATGGCTCCGATCCGCTTCAGAGCCTCATATGCAACCGTATCTTTCGCAGTTTTTTGGGCCGCTTTCGGGAGCGCTTTTAATGCATCCGAGAAATAGCGCCTCGCATGTGCCCAGCATCCTGCAAAAATGATATCCGGATTTTCCCGGTCCAGCTTCCTGTAAGCGCAATAGCCGTCGCAGACCACTACGCCCGCGTAATCTTTTAGGAATTCCCTCGGATGCTCTGCTTTCCGGGTACGCTGGTATTCATACAGGACGATCGGCGTATCTTTGTAGAGCTTACCGGTACGATAGATCCACATATAGCTCTTACTGTTTGTGGGGCGTCCGTCTTTCGATACCATGACGGGGGTCTCATCGGCCTGCAGCACATGGAAACGGTACAATTCTTTATGCAAGTAGTCATAAAGAATCCCCAGATATCGGTCTGCACACTGGATCATCCAATTCGCCATCACCTGCTTGGAGATGTGGATATCATTCCGCAGGAATTCCTGACTGATCCGATATAAAGGAAGCCCATTTACATACTTGGCATTCATGATACTTGCCGCAAGGGATGGGGTCAGTATGCTGTTGCGAAGCAGGTCTTTCGGGCGATCCGCCTTGATGATGGTCTGATTGTCTCGGCCGGCATAGACCGCCACGTGATGTTCTTCGACTGTGTACTTGGCTGGCTGGACACGCACTCTTTTATAGACTTCATCCGGAAGCTGTTTCCATCCGTTGTCTCCGAAGAGTTCCCACAGTTTTTCCTCCGGAAGAGTATGAAGGATCACTTCAAAAGGGAGAGCCTTTAGATCTTCCTCGCGTTTTCCTTTCTGTTTCCGGCGTCTGACCTGGATCACATCCTCTTCGGCGGGCTCAACAACATAAAGCGTTTCCGTCAGAGCTTCCGCTTCGTTGAAGATGAGTTCCAGATCAAGCTGGCCTGCGATGACATCCAGTTTTTCGGAAGAACGCCCATAGCGTTTATTGTTTGCGTCAGCGATCTGCTCAATCAGGCGCTCCATGTTTGCGTTCAGCTGGTTCAGCTGATTCTGCATGGACAGGATCACTGCCACGAGTGTTTCCTTGCTGAAGCGGTTCAGTTCTTCTGGTGAGTAGCTCTTTGACATGTTCGGTGCTCCTTTGTTTTGCTGCAGCTATTGTACCGCAAAACAAAAGAAAAAGCGAACGGTGCAAAAAAAAGGTCCCGTCATTCTCACTATAGGATAAGCACTCTAAAAAGCCCAAAAAACTAAGAGTTTTTTCGGCTTTCCAGAGTACTTATCCACACAGCAGCCTGCTGCTGGTAGGTACTTTAGCATTGAATGAATGTAATAAGGCTTGGTTGTGGATAACTGCCGATTCGTCCGAGACTGTAAAGGCAGAAAGATTTTTTGTTTTCTCTGTTTTGCACAATGCTTTACAGAAGATCCTGTGGATGCACTTCCTGGATCGGATGTCTGGAGACAATCTCCAACCCTTGCATCAGTGCCTGGTATTGTTCCAGCGTGATCTCCAGTGCTTCTTCTTTCGTACGCGGCCAGCTGAAACCGCCAAGCTCCAGCCTTTTGTAAAGGAGGAGAAATCCATCTCCTTCCCATACAAGTCCTTTCATGCGGTCCCTGCGTCTACCGCAGAAGAGAAAAAGAATCTCCTTTTCATACGGATCCAGCTGGAAGTTAAATTTCACAATGGAAGCCAGGCCATCGATCCCGCGCCGTAAATCGGTGTATCCAACAGCGATATAAATCTTTTGGAATCCGGTTGCATTATTCAGCATTCAGAATCCCTCCGATCCGGGAAAGAAGTGCCTCTGAAGCAGAATTCGATATTTCCAGGATAAGCCCTCCTTTTCGGATCACGAGATCCGGATGGAAAACCGGAACCGCACTCCGGGGAGATGATGGAAGTTTGATTTCGGTAAAAGAGACCGTCCTCTGAGTTGCCGGCACCAGTGACGGGTCTGATCCGGCAGCTGTCGGTAATGATGAAGTCAGGGGATGCTCGAAAGCCTCCCTGCGCAGGATTCTCTGCCAGTAGAAGAACTGCTTTTCTGAGATCCCATTGGCTCTGCACCAGGCAGTTTTGGACATTCCGCTGTTTATGCATTCATTCAGGATCTTGGTCCAGTGCTCTGCACGGATCTGATGTGTGATCTTATCCATAAGACAACTCCTTAAAAAACTTGTAGTTTTCTGGAGTTATTATCTCATGGATAAATAAAACTCGCACGGTACTAGCTATTTACCGTATACAGAACTTCTGCGGAACGCTCCAATAAACATGAGAAACTAGACTTTAAACTAGAAGACGGCAGGTACCGCTCAACTAAGATGTGGTACTGCCGCCTCTATCACATCCTGATGTTACAACATCTGGATGCCTGGGATATGCCTTTTGAATCCGCCCTGAGAAAGTTGATTCTACAAGCAGCATAATCCTTAGACTATTATACACTATTTTCAAGGCATAGCGACAGTTATGTCTGTTTCTCGTACACTTTTTTCTGAATGTTATTCCATTATGGATAATATTTGCTTTTCAATGTTCAGTTGCCAGATTCTCTGGCATGATCAATCAAGATTCCGAGAGATCATTAAAAATTAGAAGAAATTCTTCAGTGGGCTTCCGTTTTAGGCAATCAGGCTTGTATTATTTGGAACGTTTTACATAAGGTTATATCTAAAAGAAACAAGTGTCTTTGACGTAGATGTTTCTATAGTGCTCCCAGATTTGATTTTAGCAGAATTAGGAGAAAAGCAGCCAATTATAGTGTTTATCGAATGTGTTGCAAGTGATGGACCCATTAATGATCGCAGGAAGATAGAATTGTTAGAGTTGGCGGCGAAAGCGGGATATAAAGAAAAGGACTGCGTTTGCGTGACGGTATTTAGAGCCCGGTCTAGTTCCGTAAGTCGTAAGTTAGTTCCATCAATTTCTTGGAGATCCTTTATTTGGTATGCTAGTGAGCCGGAGAATATTATTTGCTTGCGAGAGGGAAATGAAGAAAGAGCAGTTTCTATTGGTGGACTTTTAGAACTGTAAGACAAATCGAGATGCTGGGTGGGAGCTATTACTAATAAGGTTTTGTTAAAGAAAGAATTTTTATTGAATTAATTGTTGGAATGGGAGCAGCGATAGAAACAAAGGGGATTTAGCGACAACACATGTGGATAGACATGGTGAGAAAATTGAAAAAGAGATCTGTTTGATAGTCTGGCTAATGTATCAATTGCAGGATTGCATACGGCTGGCTTAGATGTGGATGGCGGAGACGATAGATTTAAGAAAAAGGGATCATTTGTACATTAAGTAAATACTACTAAGAATAAAATCCTCAGATAATGCGCTGAGGATTTTATTCTTAGTAGTGTAATATGGTTTATGTTTCTGGAAAAAATGGCTCCTTTTTGCTAAGAATTAAGATATGACAAAAATGGAATCCATTAGTTTACTGGTAAACAGAGTTACCAGGATGACTACTAAACATGGAGCTGAAATCAGATAGGCGGTTACTTTGTCTGGGCCAGGATTAATATTGTAACCTCTTGTTGAGTAGTCAAAGCTACAGAAAAAATCAAAAGTACAACAGAAACGTTTATGATGTAAGAGGCCGAAATCTAAAAAAATCCTTCTTGGTATTATCTAAGACTACCAGGAAGGATTTTTTTTATTACTGATAGATATCTTTCCAAAAGAAATAACTGTCACTGATAACCCTATCCAGATTGACCGTATCCTTAGTGATATACATATTCATAAGTGACATATGTGTATTTACGCTAGGGGAGAAGTCTGTCTATTATGCGAGCCATCCCCTGGTCCATGATGGGCCACCAGGAAGTACCTAGTTTAATAGTAGGACAGAGGAAAGAAGTATATTATAAAATTATAGACTTTACGTATGAATGGCAATTTTATGCACGGACAATGTATTTATTAGGAGTTATTTTTAATTTTGTTCAGGTCAGTTTACAAGGAACTACACGCAGACCACGAAACGGGGGCTGCTGACAACA